>Ga0316628_100001711_pt1 | contig 15736 bp, 3 predicted proteins | sample OWC_Aug_M2_C1_D5_FD_207648 | JGI IMG/M metagenome (GOLD analysis project Ga0316628, IMG submission 207648) | Wetland soil microbial communities from Old Woman Creek delta, Ohio, United States - OWC_Aug_M2_C1_D5_C | ecosystem: Environmental > Terrestrial > Soil > Wetlands | place: USA: Ohio... | reverse complement strand
AAGCTCACGCTCACCAACGTGGACCTGGTCATCAGCACCGGAGTCGACGGCGGGGCCGGCCTCAACGTGCTGTCCGGGGCCAAGCTCCGCATGACCGGCGGGTCGCTCTCCTCGGCCAACGCGAACCACTGGACGTTCATCGTCGCCACTGGCTCGACCGTCGACCTGCAGCGGGTCACGGTCTCGGGCATGTGGCAGAACAGCGCCCGTGTGGCCACCTCGGTGAAGGGCGGGATGCAGATCTCCTCCAACACCGTCACCGTCACCAACTGCACGTTCACCCACAACGACCGCGTGGCCATCACCATCATCGCCTGCTCGCCCACCATCAGCTACTGCACGCTCGAGAAGTCCGCGTACTACACCTACAGCGAGGACTACGGCAACCTGGACAGGGACGCCTATGGCATCGTCATCCAGGGTGGCAACCCCATCATCGAGGGCTGCACCATCCTCGAGATGGGCGACTACGACACCGCCTACAACGACTACGCCACGACCGGATGGGGCTACACGTACCTCTCGCTCGAGGGCCAGGGCATCTTCGCCAACGGAGGCGCCCCCACGATCAGGGACTGCGCGTTCGGCGACATGGGTCGCATCCCCGACAACGGCTACTACTACGTCTACATCCCCGGCGTCGGCACCCGGTACTACTACTTCTACGGATCCAACAACCTAAGGGGCTGTGTGCACGGCTTCAACACCATGATGCTCGACGTCTCGGGGTGCAACTTCACCGCCAACTACGATGGGTACGTCTACAGCACCTACAACGCCTACTCGGTCGTCATCGAGGGCCCCAACGGCAAGGGCAACATCAGGGACTGCGAGATGTACGCCAACGGCGGCGGCGCTCTCTACGCGGGCGGGAAGGAGGCCACGTTCACCGACAGCCGCGTGATGGACTTCGGCTACTACGGAATCACAGTCACGGGCGGCGGCGACTGCACCGTCCACGAGATCATCCTCAACGGCACGGCCGAGTCCCGCAACCCCAGCCAGGAGATAGGCCTCTACATCTCGCAGGCCTCCGGCACGGTTCAGCTCTACCACCTCAACATCACATTCTGCTCCTACGGCATCCAGGTCCAGAGCACCTCCCTGGTGACAGTGCGCGACAGCATCATCATGAACACCACCAGGAAGGCCTACGCCAACGCGGGGCGCCTGGACCTCTACAACGTGTCCGTCCTGCGCAACGATTGCGAGCTCGGATGGAACCGCGGCGAGATCAACATCTACTTCAACCTGGACTTCCTCGTCACATGGCAGAACGGGCTGCGCATCTCCGGCGCGGTCGTGCAGGTGTTCAATGACACCGACGGGCTCCTGGTCGCGGTCCAGTCGGGCCCCGAGGGCGTCGTGCCCACGCTGACGATGCTCAACACCAAGCTCATGGGCAGCCAGACCTCGGTCATGGCCACCGTCAACGACCCGCTCAAGGTCTCGGCCTACGCGAACGGCACGCTCTCCGACGTCTACACGTTCACGTTCCAGAACAACACGTTCTTCCACCTCGTCGTCTGGGACCGCTCCCCGCCGAGCATCATCGTCTACTCGCCCAAGAGCAACCACGCGCAGAACACCACCCAGCTGCGGCTCTTCGGCGTGGCGGTCGACTTCGGCTCGGGGCTGCTGGGCGTGGAGGTGTCCAGCGACGGACAGAGCTGGCTCCGCGCGGACGCCATGCGGCTGACGTGGAACATCACGCTCGAGCTCGCCGAGGGCGTCTACGACATCCAGGTGCGGGGGATGGACCTCGGCGGCGGCTCGTCGATCACGCTCATCAAGAACGTGACCATCGACCTTACGAGGCCGTGGATGACCATCACGCAGCCCAAGGGCAACTACCTCTACACCAACTCGACCTCCATCACCATCATCGGTCAGGCCGAGATCGGCTCCCGGGTGTTCCTCAACGGCGACGAGCTCGCCACCCAGGGCGGCCAGTTCTTCGCCCAGCGCAGCTTCTCCTCTGAGGGCCTCAACGCCTACGAGATCATGGCGGTGGACCTGGTGGGAAACCGCAACGTCACCATCCTCTACGTCTACCAGGACATCACGGACCCGGTGCTCATCATCGAGCACCCCCCGGACAGCTTCGTCACCAACGACCGCGTGCTCGATGTCTCGGGCCTCACCGACCCCGAGGTCACCATAACCATCAACGGCATCCTGGTACCGGTCGAGGGCGGCCTGTTCACGCTGTCGATGACCCTCGAGGAGGGTCCGAACGTCATCGTCGTCGAGGCCGTCGACCTGGCCAAGAACCACAAGTCGGCGACGCTCCGAGTCGTCTACGACGTGACCCCGCCCCGCGTGACGATGACGTTCCCGCTGGGCGACGCCGCGGTCAACCACTCATCGGTCTCGGTCGCGGGCAAGGTCGACCCGGACGTCGATACGGTGCGCGTCAACCAGGTCCTGGTCCCGGTAAAGTCGGGCGCGTTCTCGAAGAACTTCAAGCTCGACGAGGGCGGCAACGTCATCACCATCGACGTCGTGGACCGCGCGGGCAACGCGGTCTCGAGGAGCTACCTGGTCACTCTCGACACGGTCCCGCCGATGCTCGTGGTCGAGGGCCCCGGGGACGCGTCCTACTCCACCTCCGGGCAGGTCGAGGTCTACGGCCGCGTCGAGGTGGGCGCCACGCTCACCATCGACGGCAAGCCCGCCGATGCCACGGGTGGCTACTTCCGCGAAGCGGTGCAGCTCGGGGAGACGCCCCCTGGTGGCGCGCCCAACGTCATCACGGTGACCGCGACGGACGTCGTCGGCAACGTGGCGACGGTGACGTTGAGGGTCGTGTGCGACACGAAGGCCCCCAGGCTCGTGCTCTACGACACGCCCCCCGTCGTGCGGCAGGACTTCTTCAACATCACAGGCACCGTGGGCGACCCCTCGGACCTCCGGCAGATCACGGTCAACGGGGCGCCCGTCGAGCCGAACGCGGACGGGTTCTTCCAAGCCTACGTCCCGCTCCAGCTGGGCAACAACACCTTCACCGTGCTCGCGGTCGACAGGGCCGGCAACTCGCGGACGGCCACCCTCAGCATCGAGCGCGACTCCGTCACGGTGAGGGAGGGCGGCCTCATGGGCCTCGGCGACTGGTCCTGGCTGCTCCTGGTGCTGTTCCTGGGCGCGGGGCTGGCGGTCGCGTTCGGCGTGCTCTACGCCATCTCCCGCAAGGGGGTGAGGGCTTGAGCCGCCTCCCGCGCACCGCGCCCCTGCCCGCCCTCCTACTGCCCCTCCTCGCGGTCGTGGCGGTGGCCGCGCTCGCGGCCCTCGCCACGGCGCAGGTGGACCCGCCCGGCGCCGGACAGGACTGGGTCATCACGAACGACGCCACGGTCGTGAGCAACCAGAACATCCACATCGACGGCAGCGTCTACGTCAACTCCACCGCGATGCTGTCGCTCCAGAACCTGACGCTCACGATGGACCCGGCCATGGACGGCGAGACCGGCATCTACGTGGAGGCGGGCTCGCATATCACGCTCATCAACGTCATCGTCCGCTCCGCCCTGGCGGCGAACCACTTCTGGTTCGAGGTCCGCGGCATCGGCAACATCACCAACTGCGACATCCGTGACGTGGCCTCCAACACGGCCCGCCACGACAGCTGGGCGACCATCGTGGGCGGCGTGCAGATCTACGACTCCAACACCACGGTCACGGGCACCAAGGTCCACGACTGCCAGCGCATCGCCATGTACGTCGAGGGCGCCAACCCCACCATAAAGGACTGCGAGTTCTACAACACAGAGTACGCCTATACCGACAAGGACACGGGCTACTTCTATCTCTACCAGCATGGCATCTCTGGCTACTTCTCCTTCCTGTACACCGACGCCACCGGCCTGTACCTCAAATCGGCCAGCCCCGTCATAGAGCGATGCACCTTCCGCAACAACGGGGTGGCCACGACGGTCCTGGGATACTATTCGACCGAGGCCAACCCGAACTATCTCGAGACGTGGGGGCGCGGCATCCTTTGCTACGATTCATCGCCAGCCATCGGCAACTGCACCTTCGCTGAGAATGGCCGACAGCCGGGCGATCAGGTCATAGATGGCATCACCGTCTACTACCTGGACGGTCTGGTCTGGTACGAGTACAACCAGAACAACGAGGGCCTGCCCTTGGAGGGGGGACTGGCTTGCGTGGGCAATTCGGCCCCGACAGTGAATTGGAGCACGTTCCAAAGCAACGACCTGTTCGGCATCGTCGGTTGCGATGGATACCCTGTGCTCATCAACCACACCGTCGTGTCGGACACGGAGTATCTGCGCGGCAACTCGGTCTACTCCCCGTCCGCGGGCATCTTCATCAGTGGCAACGGGGGCAACCTCGTCATCGACAACATGAACATGGCCGGCAACCTGGTCGTCTCCAACGTCCATATCCGCGGCCCGACGACGCTGATCAACAACTTCACGAACTTCAACAATGTCGTCAACAACGGGTTCAATCTCGAGCTGTGGGATGGTTCCCACACGGTCGCCAACTGCACCCTGAACGGACTGAACTACCAGGCCAATATCATAGTCTCCTCCAGAGCCGGGACCCCAAATATACTGGTGCGCGACAGCAAGCTCCTCTCGGGCCTCTACAGCATGGCCACCAGTTACAACGGGATGACGGCGACGATCATCAACTCGACCCTCTCGGGCGCCGAGACGGCCGCGTTCTACCTCTACGATTCCACGGTGGACTGCATCGATTGCCCCACCATCTCGCCCGAGAGGGCGGACGGCTATGCCTACGGCGGCGGCTCCATCGTCCGCATCATGTACCACACGGCCTTCCAGGTGCGGTGGCAGAACGGCGAGCCGGTCAAGGCCGCGTTCCTGCAGGTCAAGAACGCGACGCAGGAGTTCCTCTACGGCGGCATCACCAACGACACTGGCATGCTCGGCCCGGTGGTGCTCACGTCCAAGACCTGGCTGCTCACGGGCGGCCGGCTGTCCATCTACAGCAACTCGCCCATCTACGCGCAGGCCTTCGCGAGCGGGCTGCAGTCGGTGCAGAAGAGCTTCCTCTTCACCGGCCCCCAGCTCTTCCCGTTCGCCATCTCCATCTACGACACGAAGGACCCCGAGATCTACGTCTTCTCCCCGACGGAGGGCTACGCGCAGAACTCGACCAACATAACCGTCTACGGCATGTGCCTCGACATCGGGGCCGGCATCCGCGAGGTCGTGTTCGCGTTCGACGGCGGTGCCTGGCAGGTCCCGACCGGCCTCGAGAGCTGGTCCGGCTGGGCCATCCTCTCGGAGGGTCGGCACCAGCTCGTGGTGAGGACCGAGGACTGGGCGGGCAACGTGGTCAACAAGGTCGTCAAGAGCATCGTCATCGACCTCACGCCGCCGCAGCTCGAGGTGCTCGACCCCGTCAAGGACGTCTGGTACTCCTCCGCGGAGAACTACACCATCCGTGGCAGGACCTACGACCAGTCCAAGCTCTACGTCAATGGCCAGCTGGTGGACGTCGCGCCCGACGGCTCGTGGGCCTACACCCAGGACCTGCACTCGGGCAAGAACGAGTTCACCATCCGCTCGGTGGACCGCGTCGGGAACGCCAACGAGATCCTCAAGACGATCGTGAGCGACACGTCCATCCCCAAGCTCATCCTCACCAGTCCCGAGGACGGGATGTACACCAACATCTCCCAGGTCGAGCTCAAGGGCATCACCGAGGTCGGCGCCGTGGTCGAGATCAACGGCGAGCCCATCGTCACCTACGGCGGGAGGTTCGCGACCACGCTGTTCCTGACCGAGGGACCGAACCACCTCCAGGTCGACGCGGTCGACAAGGCCGGCAACGTCATGCGCGTGGTGCGCACGGTCGTGCTCGATTCCATCCCGCCCGTGCTGCGCATCGAGAGCCCGCTCGCGAGCGGGATGGTCTCGACCCCAGTGCTCGACATCCGCGGCGCGCTGGACGACGCCACCGTCGGCAACGTCGTCGTCAACGGCCTCCTGGTCCCCGTCGTGGACCTGAGGTTCTCCAAGCCGTTCAGGCTCGACGAGGGTCTCAACGTCATAATCGTGGAGGCCTGGGACAAGGCGATGAACTACGCCTCCCGCACGTTCCGCATCACCCTGGACACGAAGGCCCCCGCGCTGCAGGTCGTGGAGCCCTCTGGGGACATCGTCACTCGCGAGGGCACGATGCAGCTGAGGGGCCGCATCGAGATCGGGGCCAAGTTCGTCATAACGGGCTCGCCGAGGTCGGTCGACAACGACCTGGTCATCCGTCTCGAGGACACGTTCCGCTACCCCGATTACACGCTCGTGCCCGGCGTCAACACCATCACCTTCGAGGCCACGGACGCGGTCGGGAACATCGCACGCATCGTCAGGGTCGTCAACTACGACCTCGTGCCGCCACAGCTCATCCTGGAGTCGCTGCCGCTCAAGACCTACCGGGAGATCATCGACGTCAGGGGCGTGGTGATCAATGGCACGGCGGTCACCATCGACAAGCTGCCCGTGGTCATCGGGTCCGACGGGGCCTTCATGCAGTCCGTCCCCCTCCACACGGGCATGAACCCCATCGTCGTCAAGGCCCTTGACGACGCGGGCAACGTGCAGGAGCTACAGGTCAACGTCACACGCCTCAAGGAGCCAGGGGCGCCCAAGGGGATACTGGGCGCGAGCCCGGGCGCCTCGGTGGCGCTGGTCTTGGTGATGTTCGTCATCGGGATGGCGGTGCTCTACCCCGCGTTCAAGGCCAGGGGCGAGGAGACCGTGGCCGCGAGGACCCCCCCGCAGAAGTCCTCGTGGGCGTTCGCCCCCTCGGGCGCGCCCGGGCCCGTCGCCGTGCCGAAGGCCAAGACGGGGACGGATGTGCGCAGGCGGCCCCGGAGGAAGGCGCCGCCACCGCCGAAGGCCCCTGTCGAGGCCCCCCCGCCGCAATCGCCCCCACCACCACATCCCCCCCCTCCGCCGCGGTCCCCCCCGTGGGGCTGAGGACCCCCAAGCGCAGCCCTCCCGGGGCAAGGGCCCGGGACGGCCCGGGACGGCCCGGGAGGAGCGGACCAGGACCCGCCATCGACGCGTCAACATCAAGCAAACGTATTTATACGGAACGTGCGGTTTGCTTTCTAGAGTGGTACCATGAGGTTTAGATACTGGGTGTACCTCATAGTCGGGGTCCTGACCGTCCTGGCGCTGGGGGCCATGACCGCGTCGGCCTTGGACATCATGGGCGACCTGGCGGTCAGCTCGCCAACGACGTTCTCCAACGATGAGCTGAACGTCTACGGCAACGTGCTCATCTACAGCGGCGGGACGCTCACGCTGAACAACATCGACCTGACCATCATGTGCTCCTCTGATGGTCAGTACAAGATCTCGGTGGACCCGGGCGGCAAGCTCGTCTTCAAGAGCGGCTCCATCAAGTCCGGCGACCCCGCCAACCACTACAAGTTCGAGATCCGCGGCTCCGCCAACCTCGAGGGCCTCATCATCCGCGACACGTGGGGCTCGAGCTCCGCCTTCGATGCCTCGACGGGCAAGGACCCCGACCTCGCAGGCCTCTACGGAGGCGTCCAAATCTACTCTAGCTCGGTCTACATGGGGAACTGCACCCTCGAGAAGGGCTATCTCACGATGGTCTACGTCTCCAACTCGGCGACCCCGACCATCTTCGGGTGCACCATCCGCGACGTCATCTACGACGTCCAGATCTACTCCCAGGTCACCACCAACCCCTCCAACACGAAGTGGTCCGCCCAGGCCTTCGGCATCCTCCTCGACGGCGCGGCCGCCGAGGTCGACTCCTGCGTCTTCGCCGACATCGGCACCTTCTCGACCATGGCCGACGACTACTGGCGCAACACCGCCACCAGCAACAACGATTACCAGACCATCGCCGCGGCCATCGCGGCCCGGAACACGGTGATCAACGCCGAGAGCAACTCCATCACGAGGATGGGCGTGCTCACGAAGGCCTCGGACACGTTCCTGGACAACGGCAACACCGTCAACCAGTACTTCTACCAGTACAGGGTCGCGGGCATCTACGGCTACCGCTCCACCGGCTCGGTCATCAGGGGCAACACCATCGACGCGTCGGCCTGGGGCATCTATGTGAACGTGGACACGTCCGGCGCGGGCAACCCCATGGTCTTCGACGTCATCATTGACAACGTCCTCGAGAGGAACTCCATCGACGGGGCCTTCTTCGGCCTCCAGGCCGTCAAGCGCCAGACCACGATCAACATCTCCGACAACGACATCAACACCAACGGCGTCCTGCCCACCACCCTCTACGACGACAGCGGCGTGCTCATCTCCGCCTCCGACTGCACGGCGGACATCAAGGTCATCCTCCAGCAGAACAACATAAAGAACAACATCGGCCGTGGGGTCGTCATCGACGTCAGGAGCCACACGGCCGCCCTCACCGTCGAGGCCACGAACACGAACATCATCCAGGACAACGGCGGCGCGGGCCTCAAGGTCAACGCCGACACGGTCTCGGGGAACGTCAGGGTCGAGGCCACCAACCTCTCCCTCGCCCGGAACAACCCCGCGGGCACGGGCGACGCGGGCGCCCTCTCCATCGAGGGCGGCGCCCTCAAGGCCGCCCTCACGGTCAAGATGGCCGACGTGACGTCGACAGCGAACGTAGGCCGCGGCGCGGCGGTGGCGATCGGGGCAGACATGTCCAGCGCCAACCAGGCGACCCGGACCTCGTACACGATCCACAACAGCCAGTTCAGCGACAACTCGGTCGACGGCCTCTACATCTTCGACAGCTACGGCACGAGCGGCCAGCAGACGACGTTCGTGTGGGCCAATGTGGAGGCCAGCCGCAACCTCGAGCGCGGCATCTACGTCCACTCCTGGGCCACGCTCGGCGACGTAAAGGTCACCGCCACCGACGTGACGGCGGACGAGAACTCGGGCGGCGCGGTCGGCGCGATACGGATCGAGGTGCGCGCGGGCAAGCCCCTGTCCCGATCCCTGTTCAGGAACCTCAACATCCACTGGGCCACCGAGCAGGCCAACACGCGCGGTCTATGGCTCCAGGGCCCCGAGGCGACCAACAGGTGGGAGCTCGACATCGTCGACTCCGTCCTGGTCAATGCCGAGGCAGCCCTCGACACCGAGTTCTGCAACGTCAAGGCCGACAACTGCAACTTCACCGGGATGGGCGTCAACACGATCCTTGCCGACGACAGCCGGGTCGACCTGTACGACTGCCGCATGCCCGAGCTCAGCGCCCAGGTCGGGGGAACGAGCGTCAACTGCGGCGTGTTCTTCTACAGGTGGTTCAACATCACCAAGGTGGCGTGGCAGAACGGCCAGCCCATCAAGAACCAGACCATCACCATCAGGCGCTACCGCGAGCCCACGGACGACGTCTTCACCGCCGTGACCGACGCCAAGGGCAGGCTCGCCGACAGGCAGATACCCTACTGGGTCAAGGACGACATGAACAACCCGCTCCGCAACGACGAGCTGCAGGCGTTCATGAAGCTCCACAACGACGACCTCAACAGCCTCTCGTTCAACTTCAACGTCACGGTGTTCGGCATCGAGGACCCGAGGGTGCCCGAGCTCATCATCAGCACTCCGGGCAACAAGACCATCCAGAAGCTGGGGAACCTCGTCATCATCGGGGAGATCCGGGACGCCCACAGCGGCATCATGCGCGTCGAGGCGACGCTGGACAACATCGTGTGGTACAACGCCACCGGCCTCGAGAACAAGGAGGGCCGTCAGAGCGGGACGTTCCAGATCATGATCAACGGCCTCACAGACAACACCTACCGCATCAAGGTCCGCGGGTGGGACGTGGCCAGATACCCCAACGAGTCGATGGGCGTGGCGCTCGTCGAGATCGTCGACGTGCGCATAGACACGCAGCCGCCCTTCCTGCAGATCGAGAACCCGCCCACCGAGCACTACGTGACCAACGTGAGGAACATAACGATCCAAGGCAGGACCGAGCCGAACGTGAACATCCGGAAGCTCACGATCAACGACGAGCTGGTGGAGATCGGGGGCATCACGTTCTACAAGGAATACAACCTCGAGGAGGGGTCGAACACCTTCATCATAATCGTCGAGGACACCGCGGGCAACATCGCGGTCGCGACCCGCCAGATTGTCCTGGACACGCTGGTGCCCACGCTCATCGTCACGACCCCGACGGAGGGCTTCAGCTCCCGAGAGCAGACGTTCGAGATCTCGGGAGACACCGAGGAGACCGCGACGGTCTACGTCAAGCTGGACGCGCGCACCGAGGAGGTCGTGTCCAACCGCGGCGGCACGCGGTTCTACCACGTCATCACGATCACGAAGGAGGGGACGCACTCCATAACCGTGCGCTCCGAGGACGCGGCCAAGAACGTGAACTCCCGCTCCATCCACGTGAAGTACGACATCACCCCGCCCATCATCGAGGTGGAGGCGCCCGTGCGGAACCTCATCACCAACGTCCAGACGATGTACGTGGCGGGCCTGACGGACACCGAGGTCCGGCAGATCATCGTCAACGACCTCTACTTCCCCGTCGTCAACGGGCTGTTCGCCCTGGAGATCAACCTCCTCGAGGGCAACCAGACCCTGAAGATCGAGGTCGCCGACGCCGCGGGCAACACCAACTCCACGAGCATCCCCCTCAAGATCGACGTCACGCCCCCGCTCATGATCGGCCTCACCATCGAGGCGACCGTGCCAGGCGCGATCCCGCAGGCCATCGAGGACAACATGGTCTTCAACAAGCGCAGCGTGCAGTTCCGCTGCCGGTTGGCCGTCCAGGACCAGCGCGGTCTTTTCATCAGGGTGGGCAACGACAACAGGTCGGCGCTGCCGGACGAGAGCGGGATGTTCTACCGCGACTTCAACCTCGACGAGGGAGAGAACATCGTCACCTTCTTCGCGGTCGACATCGCGGGCAACAAGGAGGTCCTCGAGTTCACCATCAACGTCGACACGCGCCCGCCCACCATCAGGTACTTCAGCCCGAAGATGTCGCCCAACCTCGAGGTGACCGTCGAGGAGGACACCGTCGTCATCTCGGGCGTCGTCGAGGAGGAGGGCGTCACGCTGCTCATCAACAGCCGCCCCATCCCCGTCGTCCCGAGCTCGGGCATGTTCCAGACGACCGTCCCACTGTTCCCGGGCCCCAACAACATCGAGATCGTCTTCAACGACAAGGCCGGCAACTCCGGCGGCGACATCCTCAAGATCAACTACGTGAAGAAGTCCTCGACGAAGAACAGCGCCAAGACCGCGCTCGCCAACCTGTGGTGGGTGTTCGCCATCGGGATAGCGGCGGCCATCGTCCTGCTCGTCATGGTGCCCATGACCCGAAAGCGGTGGTACGAGGAGCACCCCGAGCTGGAGAAGTTCGATCAGAGCGGCGGGCGCATCGACGAGGACTACGACGACGGATACGGCCCGCGCCGCGGGGGTGGTTACCGATGATGTCCCGCAAGGCAAGTGCCGATCTCGCGCTCTTCGCGTTCCTCGCGCTGTTCGCGCTGTGCGCCCTGGCGGCCGTCGCCTCGGCCCAGAGCGATCCGCCCGTCAGCGGCGACTGGCAGGTCACGGACAGCACCGTCGAGGCCAGCAAGACCATCACCGTCACCGGCAACATCATCGTCACGGGCGGAGGCGCTCACCTCCAGCTCACCGACGTCAACATCAAGTTCTCCGGCTCCGGCGGCCACACCTTCATAGTCACCAACAGCGGGCGGCTGACGATGACCGGCGGCAACATCACGGCGACGGTCGGGAGCTGCTCGCTCCAGATCGGCTCGGGCGGCGGCTCCTACAGCAAGGTCGACCGAGTGACTATCACCAACACCATGGGCGTCACCATCACCACGTGGCGGTGCGTGTTCACCAACAACACCGTCATGGACGCCTTCGGCAACGGCATCACCGCGACCCCGACGGACACCTACACGCGACCGCTCGACATCAGCGACAACTCCATCGTGAGGGCGAACGGGAGGGGCATAAGCATCACTGTGAATTCTGGGGGCACGGGGACCGTGTACCTCGCATGTGTCGGCAACAACGTCACCAATTCCACCTCGTCCGGCATCGTATGCACCGCGAACGTCAACGGAGCCTACTTCTTCTTCGAACGCAACATCGTACTGGGTGCGGGCGGGGACGGGCTCAACGCCGATTTCCAGGCCCATGCCCTGGAGTACCGGATCGACGGCGTGTTCATCAAGAACGTCACGAACGACGGGGTGCATATCGAGCACACCTCGGACATCCCGCTCACGAAGTACATCAACGACGTCCACTCCGAGGGGAACGGCGGGATCGGCGTGTTCATGAGCTACCACAGGGAGAACATGGACTACCCCATCTTCCGAAGGTGGAACATCTCCGAGAACAAGGGCGACGGCGTGCGGTTCGAGTTCTTCGACTGCGCGACGTGGTATGACGGCTACAACGTGAACCCCGAGGCTCAGTACGACTACACATGCGTCCAGACCGACCTGCAGATCTACACCTCCACGCACCGCAAGGCCTATGCGCGCGAGGACGCCGCCACGAAGTTCGTGACGTCTTACAGGTACATCCACTTCATGGTGACGTGGCAGAACGGCCAGCCGTGCAAGGGCAATACCATCACCTTCGAGGACCCCTCGGGGGATAGCATCGGCCACTGGAACACGAACGAGAACGGATGGCTGCCCAACATCACGGGCGTGTGGGACTGGTCGGAGGGACCCACGACACATTCCATCCGCGACACCCTCACGCCGTACATGACGGGCGGGACGCAGCGCCTGGCCGGCCCCTCCATCACGTTCGACCGCGACCTCGTGGGCAGGCTCAACTTCACGGACTACCAGACGCCCGACGTCAAGGTGGAGCTGCCCGCCGCCAACCAGGTCCAGAACTTCGCCAACGTCACGGTGAAGGGCTCGTGCAGGGACCCGCACTCCGGCGTCCACGTGGTCCAGGTGAGCTTCGACCCCGAGACGAACTGGAACCGCAAGAGCTGGTACGAGGCGGAGGGCCTGGGGGAATGGAAGTTCTCCATACTGATGCCCGACGGCGTCTTCAACGTCTACGTCCGCGCCTACGACAACGCGAACTGGCCCGGCGGCGCGTTCTCGAACGTCACCATCCAGAATATAACCATCGACACGACGGCCCCCAACATGACGGTGCGACCGCTGCCGGAGTACCCCTTCATCATCACCAACAGCACGCAGTTCACGCTGCTGGGCTTCACCGACCCGGACGTGACCACGGTCAGCATCAACGGCGAGTTCATACCCGTCCACGGCGGCTCGTTCAACAAGCAGATAATCCTCATCGAGGGGGACAACACCATCGTCGTCGTCGCGACGGACTACGCGGGCAACATCGCGAAGGAGATCCGGAAGGTAAGGTACGACTCCATCAAGCCCATCCTCATCGTGGTGTACCCGCCCGTCGAGCCCCCGTACCTGCGCACCAACAAACAGACGCTCGTGATGGGCGGCTTCACGGACATCACCGACGTGAACCTCACGATCAACGGCGTTCCCATCAACATCACGGCCGGCGCGTGGTCCTTCACGATGCAGCTCAAGCCGCGCTCCAATGCCATCGTCATCGATGCGGTCGACCCCGCCAAGAACCACAATTCCATCACGGTCCCGGTCTACTACGACAACGAGCCTCCCAGCATCAGCGTGCTGCAGCCGAAGGAGGGCGCGCTGCTGAACACCTCCACCATCATGATCTCCGGCAACACCGCGACGGACATCCTCCATAACCAGATCCAGATCAACGGCGTCTACATCGGCGTGAGCGTGGGCGTGTTCACCCATGAGCTCAACGTCATAAGGGACGGCCCCCTCAACATCACGATAGTCGTGGAGGACATCGCGGGCAACGTCGTGACCAAGGTGGTTCACGTCGAGCTGGACACGACCCCCCCGTCGGTGACCAACCTCAGCCTGACAGACGGTGCCATAGTCAAGACCCAGACGCTGCTCATCACGGGAAAGACCGAGAACGACGCGACGCTCTTCGTTCAGAACAGCATCGTCACGATCGTCGACGGGCACTTCTCGACCCAGGTGGCCCTGAACGAGGGCCGCAACACCGTGTCCATCAGAGCGACCGATAGGGCGAGCAACACGCGCAGGATCGACCTGGTCGTGTTCCTCGACACCATCGCGCCGCACTACGAGCTGGACAAGATCATCGGCAACGTCACTCGGGTGAAGGACACCTTCATCACCCTCACGGGCAACACCGAGCCGGGCACGCGCCTCACGCTCACATACAACGGACAGACCGACGTGGCCTACGTCAACCCCAGCGGGGGCTTCGAGCACACCATCATCCTGGGCACGAACAGGTCGACGCTCATAACCTTCCATGCCATAGACGTGGCGGGCAACGACTACTCCAACGAGCTGACGGTGGACCGCATCGTGCCCGAGAAGAAGAGCTTCGTCGAGAGGTACCCGTGGGTGGTCTACGGCATCATCATCCTCGTGGTGGTCATCGTGGCGCTCATCGCCGGCACCAGGTGGGCCCTGGACCAGAGCTACAAGCGCAAGCTCAAGCTCATGGGCGTCGCGACGGAGCGCGCCAGCGCCGGCGCTGCCCGGGCACCCGGGCCATCGCGGCCGCGAGGCCGCCCGCTGCCGAGGCCACCGGAGGAGGGGACGGCCCCGCCCCCAACCCCGCAGCAGCCGGGTCGCAGGCCCCCGCCGAGGCCCCCGAGCTCGGGCGAGTGACGCCAGGGCCGCCCGACGGCGTCATGGACCCCCGCCCCTCCTCGGGAGGGGCGGCGCCACGCACCATGCCGAGGGCTCCCCGGCCCGGTCGTCGCCGTCCAGCCTGGCCAGGGCCTCGCCCTCCCGTGCCTCCAGCGTCCCCCAACCTGGCACGGCCCCCTCCCAGGCGACCTCGTCGAGCACCCGTCCGTCGGCCGAGAGCAGGGCCAGGACGTCCCCCTCGTTGTTGAGCCGTAGCCCGATCCCCCAGACGTCGGGGTCGACGCCCCACTCCGCTCGGACGGCGGTCCGGTTGCGGCACAGCAGCAGGTGCGCCCCGGGCAGCATTGGCCGGTGGGAGGGCACGACGAACTCGCCCGATGCGTCCAGCAGCCGCGTCCCGCCCGCGTCCACGACGCGGTCGTCGACGTTGAGGAGCTCCACGAACTCCAAGTCGGAGTCGCGGCCGCGCGCGTCGTAGAGGACCTGCGAGATGAGCAGCCGGGGCGGTCGCGCGTCGCGGAGCGAGGCGCGCACGAGCGTGACATCGGCCCATCGCCAGGAGGGCGACCCCAGCCCTGGGACGATGGCGAGGACGGCCCCCGGGACGTCGTGGAGCACCAGGGAGAGGGAGGCCTCCCATCCCCGCCCGCCCGCCCCGCCGCCCGCGGCCGCCTGGAGGGACGCGAGGTTGGCCTCGGCCCGGACGGCGAGCCCCGTGCGCCGGGCCTGCCCGTCCGGGTCGAGCCAGGGGGGCATCGTCACGCCCCAGGAGAGCTCGAGCCGGAGCTGCACGTGCTCCGCGACGGAGGCGGCCAGCCCCGAGCCGGCCCCGTCGAGCGCGCCCGCGCCCGCGCCCGCGGCCGCCGTCCCGACCAGCGTGGCCACCCGTGCGCGCGCCCACGCCATGAGGGGGAGCAGCACCGCCAGCGGGTCGGAGAGGACCAGTCCCACGTGCACCGCGGGCCAGCCTGGCGTGGGCGGATCGACCTCCAGGAACGCCTCCAGCTCGATGGCGGACGC
>Ga0316628_100001710_pt1 | contig 15743 bp, 13 predicted proteins | sample OWC_Aug_M2_C1_D5_FD_207648 | JGI IMG/M metagenome (GOLD analysis project Ga0316628, IMG submission 207648) | Wetland soil microbial communities from Old Woman Creek delta, Ohio, United States - OWC_Aug_M2_C1_D5_C | ecosystem: Environmental > Terrestrial > Soil > Wetlands | place: USA: Ohio... | reverse complement strand
AACGCCCTCCCTGTTTGACCAACTCGTAGAGGTGACCGGTGCTGAGAGCGTTGAGTGGCCGATGAAACTGGAGTGCTGCGGCGCTCCCTTATGGGGAATCAATGACAAGCTGTCCATGGATTTGACGTTACGAAAACTAACCGATGGGAAAAAATCGGGCGCGGATTATGTCTGTGCAGCCTGTCCCTACTGCCACATTCAGTTCGATCAGGTTCAAAAGAGGATCCTTTCTGAAAGGGACGTGAATCATCCTCTCCCGTCCATTCTTTATACGCAGCTTCTTGGGCTGAGCATGGGTATTGACAAGAAGGCTCTTGGGTTGGAGATGAACGAGATTCCGATTAGCGGGATCGAAGAATTATTAAAGAAGGAAACGGAGTTGGCAGAAGAAAAGGAATTGGCTGCGCAGAAAAAGACTACGAAGGAGACAGCGCCCACAAAGCAGTAATTTTTTCAGTCATGGAAGGCAGGAGTCAAAATGACAAAGAATAGAATCGGTTCAGTGATGGTGGTCGGAGGAGGGATTGCCGGGATGCAGACTGCATTGGATCTGGCTAATTCCGGCTATTATGTCTATCTCGTGGAAAGGTCTTCCTCCATTGGCGGCGTCATGTCCCAATTAGACAAGACCTTCCCCACCAATGACTGTTCCATGTGAATTCTCTCGCCCAAACTGGTCGAGGTCGGCCGGCATCTGAACATCGAGCTACTGACCCTCTCTGAGGTGAAAAGTATCTCCGGAGAACAGGGGAACTTTGAAGTGAAGGTGGTGCAATACCCGCGCTATGTGGACCCGACCAAATGCATCGCCTGCGGTCTTTGCGCTGAGAAGTGCCCGACTAAGGTTGACAATGAATATGATGCCGGACTTGCCAAGCGAAAATCGATCCATGTGAAGTATGCCCAGGCTGTTCCTTTGAAATATGCCGTTGACCCAACGAATTGCATTTTTCTTACCAAAGGGCGATGCAAGGTCTGTGAGAAGCTCTGTCCTGCCAAGGCTGTCAATTTCGAGGACAAGGAGAAGGAACTGACCATTCAAACCGGAGCGATCATCATCTCCCCAGGCTGTGAAGTCTTTGACCCGAAGGCTTATGATGTCTATGGTTACCAACGCTCGCCCAACATCGTCACCAGCCTTGAATTTGAGAGAATGCTTTCTGCCTCCGGGCCCCTGGGCGGGCATCTAATCAGGTCTTCCGATAAAAAAGAGCCCCAAAAAATCGCCTGGATTCAGTGTGTGGGCTCGAGGGATCTGCATGAAGGAGCAAAGGCTTTTTGCTCCGCGGTCTGCTGCACCTATGCCATCAAAGAGGCGATCGTGGCCAAAGAACATTCCAAGAAGCCTCTGGATACAGCCATCTTCTACATCGACCTGCGAACCTACGGCAAAGATTTTGAGAGATACTATAACCGGGCCAGAGAAGAGGCGGGTGTCCGTTTCATCAAATCAAGAATTACCCAGATTCTTCCGGTCAATGGAACGGGTGATCTTCTCATCCGCTATACAGACGAGTTCCAGAAAAGGATTGAAGAGACATTTGATTTGGTGGTCCTGTCCGTGGGATTTGCCGTTCCAAAGGAAGCAGTGGAGCTGGCCAAAAGATTGGATATCCATCTTGATCCTTATTCCTTTACAACCACCAGCAGCTTCGAGCCTGTTCAAACCTCAAAACCAGGTATCTTTGTCTGCGGAGCTTTCCAAGGTCCCAAAGATATTCCCACCTCGGTCATCGAATCGAGCGCCTCTGCTGCCATGGCAGAGAGTATATTAGCCGATTCCCGCTGGTCCATGACAAAGACCAAGACGGTACCCGAGGAGATGGATGTCCGGGGCGAGCTTCCACGGATTGGTGTATTTGTGTGCAAATGTGGAACCAATATCGCCGGCGTCTTAGATGTTCCAGCCATTGCTGAGTATGCCCGATCCTTGCCGAATGTCGTACACGTGGAGGAGAATCTTTTCAGCTGCTCTCAGGACACTCAGGAGAAGATGACCCAGGTGATCAAAGAACAGAAGCTGAACCGGGTGGTTGTCGCTGCCTGCAGTCCCCTGACCCATGAAGTGCTCTTTCAGGAAACCGTAGTCAATGCCGGCATCAATAAATACCTGTTTGAGATGGCAAATATCCGGAATCAATGTTCCTGGGTGCACGGCGGGGATGCAAAGGCCGGTACGGAGAAGGCCAAGGATCTGGTGCGTATGGCCGTGGGAAAAGTTTCTCTCTTCGAGCCCATGTCCGAGCCTCAAATCAAGATCAACCAGACAGCCCTGGTCATTGGCGGCGGCATTTCCGGGATGAGCGCTGCCAGAAACCTGGCGTCGCAGGGTTACTCCACTTGCTTAATTGAAAAGAGCGGTGTTTTAGGAGGGCAGGCTCGAGACATTTATCAGACCTGGAGAGGTGAGGACATCCAGCAAAATCTGATCAAGCTGATTCAAGAGGTTCAATCCAATCCAAAGATCGATGTCTGCCTGAATACGGAATTGAAGCAGGTGGAGGGATTTGTGGGCAATTTTAAATCCACGCTTCAGACCAACGGCAGCGAGAAGGTCTTGGAGCATGGGATTGCCATCATTGCAACGGGTGCCGCAGAGCTAAAACCGGATCAATATCTCTACGGAAAAGATCCTCGTGTGTTGACCGGTCTCGATTTAGACCGTAAATTGATTGATCGAGATCCCCTTTTGAATCAAGTCCAGTCGGCGGTTTTTATCCAATGTGTTGGATCACGCATCAAAGAGAGGCCATACTGCTCCAAGGTTTGTTGTACGCATTCCGTATTGAGTGCGCTTAAATTGAAAGAGCACAATCCCAAAATGGACGTGTATATCGTTTACAGGGATATGCGCACCTACGGACTCCGTGAGGATCTCTACCGTGAAGCACGAGACAAGGGCATCCTTTTTATCCGTTATGACGACAACAAAGAATTAAACGTGAACAAGGACAAAGATGATCTTCAAGTTCTATTTACTTCTTATGTCCTGAACAGGGAGATGGAGATTCGACCGGACCTGTTGATCCTGGCTACGGCCATCGTCCCTCCCAAGGAAAATCCCGTTTCAAAATTGTTCAAGGTTCCGGTGAATAACGATGGTTTCTTTGTGGAAGCCCATGTCAAACTTCGACCCATTGATTTTTCAACGGACGGGGTATTTGTTTGCGGCCTCGCCCACTCTCCCAAACCGATCGATGAATCCATTGCTCACGGATTGGGTGCGGCGGCGCGTTCTGTGACGCTCTTATCCCAGAAGGAGATGTCCGGAAACGCCATCGTCGCTTTCATCAATCCGGAAAGCTGTGCGGGCTGCCAGGGATGCTTAAAGGTCTGTCCCTACGAAGCGATTCGATATTTAGAGGATAAAGAAATCTGCGAGGTGAACGAGGTGATTTGTAAAGGTTGCGGAGCCTGTGCGGCTACGTGTCAATCAGCCAGCGCACAGCTCAAGCGTTTCACCAGTAAGCAAATCTATGTCCAAATTGAAAAGGCGATGGCCGCATAGATCCCCTCACCCTTCCCCTCTCCCCTGAAGGGAGAGGGGTTTTGATTATTTGGATATTGGTAATTGGAATTTGTTTGGGAGTTGGAATTGGGTTATTGGAACTTGGTCTGTGGAGTAGATAATGGCTGAAAAGTTTCAACCGAAGATCATTGCTTTTTTGTGCACCTGGTGAGCATATGCTGCGGCTGACCTGGCTGGGGTCAGTAGAATGCAGTATTCGACGTCGATCCGGGTCATTCGGGTCATGTGTGCCGGGACGATATCCCCTCACTATATCCTGAAGGCCTTGCAGGCAGGGGCTGATGGCGTCTTTGTGGCCGGCTGACGTCTCGGCGAATGTCATTACCAGTCTGGTAATGTCATGGCGAATAAAAGGATGACCTTCTTGAAGAAGTTGCTGGAGTTTTCCGGCATTCACCCGGAGCGTCTCAGGACGAGGTGGGTCTCTTCTGCGGAGGCCGTTGAATTCGTTCACGAGGTTTCAGAGTTTGTGGAAGAAATCAAGAAATTGGGCCCGAATCCTTTAAAGGCGAAAAAAAAGGAGGCCGCTTGAGCGCTTAAGAAACCATGGGTCAAAAGATTAAAGAACACGTTCAAAAATTGCTGACCGAAGGGAAAATCAAGGGCTTTCTGGGTCTAAGAGAAGAGAATAGCGACATCATGCCGCACCTCTTCTGCGATCCCAAGAAGCTTGATCACCTCTCTTTGGGCGATTGGAAGAAAGCGGGCGACGCGCGTTACCCCCTGAATCAGTTGATGATTCGATTAACCATGGAACATCCCGAGGAAACCTTGGCGGTTCTGGTTCGAGGCTGTGATGAGAGAGGACTCAAAGAACTCTTCAAGTGGAAGCAGTTGAACGAAGAGAAGATCGTTCTCATCGGGATGGGTTGCCCTGATGAATTAGCCAAGGCCTGCGAATGTGAAAAACCCTTTCCGGATAGTTTGATCGATGGTCCGAAGGGAGAAAAAGCGGACAACCAGAAAGTAGCCCGGGTCGAAGCCATGGATCTGGATACTCGACTCCAGTTCTGGAAAGCGGAGTTTGACCGATGCATCAAGTGTTTCGGCTGCCGCAATGTCTGTCCGATGTGCTTCTGTAATGAATGCTCTCTGGAGGAAGATCAATTGGTGGGGACAGGAGAGATCCCCCCTGCCAATCCTACTTTCCATCTGGCCCGCGCCATTCATATGGTGGGTCGCTGCATTGATTGTGGCCTATGCGAAGAGGCCTGTCCGGCAGATATTCCTCTAAGAACGCTTTACAAAAAGATGACAGAGATTATCAGCAAAGAATTCGGGTACAAGACAGGCTTTAGTGTGGACGAAAAATCGCCTTTCAATATGATTGAGGTGAAATAACAGTTTACCCATTTGAAAGAATAAGATTGAGCGATTTTCTCCCGCCAAGGCGGGGCTTCCAAATTTTTAGAATGCGGTTTTATTATATTTTATAGTATTGGGATAGAGGGAGTGAACGAGACGCTGGATTACTATTGAGGCTATCTGAATGACTCGGCAGAATGTTACCGCTCCAAAAATTTTCCAGTCCCGTCTATGGCGGGGGCTGTTGCCCCATCAAGAAGATTTTCTCAAAACGGGAAGGTGTTACGAGGTAAAATAATTAGATGGAATTCAAGACAGTATTAACCACTTGTCCTTATTGTGGGTGCGGTTGCGGATTGCTCCTGGAGGTTCTCGACGGGAAAATCGTGGGGACGCTTCCTTCCAAAACCAGCCCTGTGAACCGGGGAAAATTATGCGTGAAAGGCTGGACCGTCCATGAGTTTGTCACAAGCCCCAACCGACTGACCCAACCCATGGTTCGTAAGGACGGTGCCCTGCAAGAGTCCTCTTGGGATGAGGCGCTCAATCTCGCGGCCACGCGCCTGAAGGAAATTAAAGAAAAATATGGTCCGGATAGCATCGGTGTACTGACCTCTGCCAAATGCACCAATGAGGAAAACTATGTTTTACAGAAGTTTGCCAGGGCCGCCATCGGGACGAATAATATCGACCACTGCGCCCGACTCTGACACTCCTCCACGGTGGCCGGGCTGGCCGCAGTGTTGGGCAGTGGTGCAATGACCAACTCCATTGAGGAGATCGAAGGTGCTGATTGTATCTTGATCATCGGCTCCAATACTTCGATCGCCCATCCTCTCATTGCTACCCGTGTCTTTCGCGCGAAAGCCAGAGGAGCCAGAATAATCGTCGCGGATCCTCGCAAGATTCCAATTGTCCTTCAAAGTAACTTGCACCTTCGCCAGAATCTCGGGACGGACGTAGCCCTGGTCAACGGTTTAATGCACATCATTCTGAAAAATGGGTGGCAGGATCAGGCCTTTATTGATGACCGTACAGAAAAATTTGAGGAACTGAAAAAGGTGGTTGAGAATTATCCTTCTGAGAAGGTTTCGGAGATCACAGGGATTCCGACGGCCGATCTGGAAAAGGCCGCAGAATATTATGCCAAGGCCAAGCGTGCAAGCATTCTCTACACCATGGGCATCACCCAGCACACCACTGGTGTGGATAATGTCAAGTCCCTTGCCAACCTGGCGATGCTCACTGGAAATCTCGGCAAGGAGTCCACAGGCATCAACCCTCTTCGGGGACAGAATAATGTCCAGGGTGCCTGTGACATGGGCGGGTTGCCGAATGTTTATACAGGGTACCAGGCAGTGATCGATCAGGCGGTGCGACAAAAATTTGAAGAAGCATGGGGAGCTAAACTTTCAGATAAGATTGGATTGACCGCAACTGAAGTGTTTCCTGCTGTCCTCGATGGAAAAATGAAAGCCATCGTCATCCTCGGTGAGAATCCAATGGTGAGTGATGCAGACAGCCTTCATGTGGAAAAGGCACTGAAAGCCGTTGATTTTCTCCTGGTCATCGATATCTTCAAAACTCCTACGACGGATTTGGCTCACGTGGTTTTGCCCGGAGCCGCTTTTGCTGAGAAAGAGGGAACGTTTAGCAACACGGAGCGAAGGGTTCAGCTACTTCGAAAAGCGGTGGAGCCTCCTGGAGAGTCCAAACAAGACTGGCAGATTATCCAGGAGCTGTCGAGCCGTTTTGGGTATCCCATGGATTATTCATCGCCCCGTGCCATCATGGAGGAGATTGCCAAGCTCACTCCCTCTTATGGAGGGATCACTTATGATCGGCTTCAAGGCGATGGGTTGCAGTGGCCTTGCCCCAATGCCGAACATCCTGGAACCAAATTTTTACATCAGGGGCGATTTACCAGGGGCAAAGGTTTGTTTAGCGCGATTGAATATAAACCCGCTGCAGAGACGGTGGATGAGGAGTATCCTTTCCAACTAACCACTGGAAGAGTTCATGTCCATTACCACACCGGTACGATGACAAGAAACTCTCCTTCCTTGGAGCGGGAAATCAGTGAGTGTTTTCTTGAAATGCATCCCGAAGACGCTGCTGAATTGAATGTGACAGATGGCGAGCGGGTGGTCATCGCATCAAGACGCGGGACTGTCTCATCCCGTGTGAAGTTGACCGACTCGGCAGGGAGAAAAACAGTATTCATGCCTTTCCACTTCCTGGAGAGCAGAGCCAATATTTTAACCAACCCCGCTTTTGATCCGATCGCCAAGATCCCGGAATTTAAGGTGTGTGCAGTGAGAATCGAAAAGATGGGAACAGAATCGAAGCCTTCTCCGGCTTCGGCCAGTTGATTTAGCGTGCCCAGAAGCTGGGACTTCTCGACGAGGAGATGTTGAGAGAATGGAGGATGGGTTTAGATCGATCTGACTTAATATTTCCGCTGGCCTAAAAATCGTGAGGACGGTTCCGTTATGAAGCCGTTAAAGATAACGTGACAAACCCTGCCTTAGCTCCGCGGTTTTTTAGAGCCCTTTCTTTCTTTCTTTGGGAAAAATCAAGCACCATTTTTTGGAGCCTGATCACGTCGGCCCTGGCTTTTTCGCTCGATGAATATCTCTTCTCTTTAATGTAGCCTGCCGTAAGGGCTCCCCGGTAGACCGTCTTCCCTCTCTCGGACCTGAGCAGCACGGTGGTATATCCCTCCGGAGAGCCAAGACCTCCAAAGGAGATATCCGAGAATTCAGCTGAGAAATCAGGACAGACTAAACAGGCTGGCCGCGCAATGGTGTCAATCTCCTCAAAGGGGATGTGAATCACCCGGCCATTCTTCAGATAGATAAAGAAGTCCTCCTTCACATTGACCTTGATCACCTGGGTTAAATCAAATCCGTACTGTTTCTCCAGATGCCTCAGCTGAATGTCATTGAAGGAGAAATTCTCCATGCAGAAAAGGCCAAAATAGTACTTGATCACGTCGGAGGGAATGATTCCAAGAACCTGCATCTTTCGGACGGTATGGATCTGGCATGGCGTCCCAACCATGGCGACTCGATCGATCAAGCGTTTCCGCAAACTTTTGAGTTCTTGCATGGCAGGGGAATAGGTTGAGTACTGGGAGCCCAGTTCAGCAATGGGAAAGGATTCGTCGTAATGGGAACCTGACGCAGAGACGACTTCCTCTCCCGAAGTCGCCAGCACTGGACCTCTGTGGAAAGGGCCATCGCTCTTAGAGACGAGTGCGCCATCGATCATATGATTGTCCAGAAGATAGAGAAGAAGGGAAGTTACCACTCCCCCATCCGTACACCTTTCCCCCACGGTGGGATTTGTGGTCTGGGCGGATACCAGATCCCTTATCAGGCCAATGGGGGGTTCCCAATTCGTCTTTTTTTTCAGCTCCTCATCGAGATCGCGAGTGTTCGGGCAGATCATATAACAGATTCCGCACTTGAGACACTTCTCCTCGTCCGAAAACACAGGCATTCCGTCTGCTCCCACTTTCAGCGCCCCAAGATTGGAAGCAGAACAGAAGGAAACGCAACCCCCGCACTTCCCGCAAAAATTATATCGCTGGACTTCTCTTTCTAGATCATGAAAGGTTTTGACTTCAGAACCCATGGGTCACTCCCCTTAGAACCCGCTTTTCTTTGTTAAGCATTTGATCTCCATATTAGCACATTAGGAAGCTTTGCTATGCGGTATTTCTTTTGTGTCCTATTATAACATAAACATAATTAATAATAAAAACACAAGCTACCCAAATTTTTCTACTTATTCAGTAATAATGAAACGTATACGCAATTTTGATAAAATCTCCTTATCCCATTGCGTTTCTGCCGACAAAAAAAGCTAACCTTGCCAGTTAGCTTTCTCCTTTTCTTAGAAGCCCGCCTTTGCCGCCGGAAAGTTTCTCGACCCTCCTTTGGCTCGGGTTTCTTTTTGGAAACCCACAGCGGGTTTCTAAAACTCCTTGGGGATCGGCCTGAAACCTACCCCTATCTAAAGGGAATTTCCATCTGTAAGTTTGTGTATATATCTCAGTATTAGCTAATTTCATCCTCCCTTCTATAAATAATTATAATCCATTTTTTCTTTTCGAGCTAATCGTCAAGAAACGAAAGGGATAAGATCAAATATTTCAAGACCGCTTAATAACAGTAAGCCAGGCATCCTTGAATCCTAGAGAATGATAATTATCCTTATAGAAAGAAAGGGGGTTTTAATATGGACAAAATGGTTAGCTGCAAAGATATTGGGTCTGAGTGCGATTTTACGGCTTGCGCGGAGACGGAAGCAGAACTCTTCGAGGATGTTCTGGAACATGGCCGCACCGTTCACCAGATGCAAGATTTCTCACCAGACTTTTATAACAAAGTACGATCGTCCATTCGGGAGGGATATTGCGATCTGGAAGACGAACTGTGCCAATACGGGGAGTGCTGTTGTTAGAAAGACTGAAGAGGATTATGATTCCTGAACAAACGAGGGACATGGGAAAATGCAACCGGGCGAGGAGAATGCTTTCGTTATGTGCTTTTTTCAGAACCTCATTCGCAACCGAAATCTTTTCGGAATTCTGAGATCAGAATCAAAGGTTGACTTTTAGGAGTGGCTCTTTTTATTGCAGTCCGATCAGCTTCCTTAAGACTTTTGAAAGTATCCGCTCCTTCTTCTCATCTCCGATCGGCGAAGAAAGAATTTTGCAATTTACATTTCATCCGCTTGCACGGAAGCCCTTACGTCGGTTAAGAGGTCAATTCTGGTTGCAGGCAGGTTACTTATGACAAATTTGGCCACCCTACTGTAAATATGTCGGTCAATATGGAAGGCAGAAATCCATGTGGTTGTATTAATTAGCTGAAATGATACATATATTTTCGCCCAGACCCTTTGGCTTAATTTTTGCTTAAGTAAAGCTAGGATACGAGAATTCTTTAAGGAGATCCGACATGAATCTTAGTAAAGCTAGAAATTTGTTTGTCTCTCTTGCAACTATACTCATCCTGTTGTCTATGGGTGGAAATGTTTCGCCCGTCTATGCCTCCCCGACGATTGGAACCGTTCAGAAGGCGAGCGGAATGGCCGCTGTTGTCAGACAAGGGCAGACGATATCCGCAACCGTCGGTCTAGAGATACGGGAAAATGATACACTTCGCACTGGTCCTGACGGATCCATTGGCGTGATATTTAGTGACGATACTCTCTTGTCATTGGGACCAGAAAGCGCCTTAGTCATTGATAAGTTTGTGTTTGCTCCAAGGGAAGGAAAATTCTCGATCGCCCTGAGAATGATAAGAGGAACGGCAGCCTATCTTTCGGGGCTCATTTCCAAGCTTGCACCGGACTCAGCACATTTTGAAACCCCCTCTGCTTCCATAGGCATTAGGGGAACGAAATTTGTCGTGAGGGTCGAAGGGAAGTAGACAAAGAGACGCCCCACACTCAAGAAAACAGAGAAAACCGATGAGGCAGTGGAGAAATGTTCTTTTTGTTTTGATCTTTCTTTGCCTTCTAATTGGATGTGGTGCACACCGAGCAAAGCGAGATTTGATCGTCCTCTTACCTGATCAGAATGGTAAGGGAGGTGTCATCACGGTGACAACCCAGGGAGGCTCTCAGATACTTGACAAGCCCGGATACGGAATCGAGGTTGAAGATCTCAATAAACCGCCGGTCGCTCCCAAACCCGTAGAAGAAAAAGAAGTCAACGATGTCTTTGTACCAGCCCTCTCAGCGCTACCGGATCGAGCGAGCCGGTTCATCTTATTCATTCTGTACTTTGAGCATAATACAACCAAACTCACCCATGAATCCAGCGACTTGCTGTCCGGAGTCCAGAAGACTATTAAAAGCCGTAATTCAAACGAAGTCTACGTAGTGGGTCATACCGATCTTGTGGGAACAGAGGCTTACAACGTCGACCTCTCTTCAAGGAGGGCAAACTACGTCCGAGATCTGCTCCTTTCGCGCGGCATTAAACCGAAAACGCTGTTCGTTTCATTTTATGGCAAAGCAAGACCCTTGGTGCCTACCAAAGATGAAGTCCCTGAACCCCGTAACAGGAGAGTCGAAGTGATTGTCAGATAACTGGGGTGAGCTCGTTTTCTTTGGAAAGGCACAGCATTTTTGATTGGAGAAAATTAAGGAGGGGCCTATGGGCCACTCACCCGCTATCGATTGTGACCCATTTGGATCGACGTGCTAGAAGATGGTGATCTTAGCATTTTTATGTAGTCTAAATGCATGGTGGACTCGGAAAGCAGGAAACTAATTATTAGGAGAGATCGAAGAAACAGGTCACCTGTCCTACTTTACGGTATCCTTTTTTCAGTTCTCCTTTTTTTTATAAATCTTGCCAAACCCACCCTGATTGACTTCCTTCATAATCGAGTTTACGACTCCCTGCTGTCCGCCGGCACAGGAAAGCCCTCTCCTGTTCCCGTCATCGTTGACATAGATGAAAAAAGCCTCAAACAATACGGCCAATGGCCCTGGCCGCGCTATCGGATCGCAATCCTGGTGGACAAACTCAGAAATCTTGGGGCTTTGAGCATCGGCCTTGATATGCTATTCGCAGAAGAGGACAGAACTTCGATTCATTCGATAAGAAAGGAGATTCAGCGTGACTTTGGAGTGGATCTCGGACTCGGAGAGGTGCCCCAAGGGCTCAGAGATAATGACCAGAGGCTAGCGGAGGCTCTTTCAAGAGGCCCCTTTCTGTTAGGTTATCAATTCCTGTTCGAAGAAGATTCTGATTCGGAGGACTGCCTGTTACATCCATTACATGTCAACAAGATAGGATACGACAAGGCAGAAAAGGATTCACCCCTGTTCATTCATGCCCGTAGTGTGTCCTGTAACCTAAAGATGTTTTCCGAGGCTGCGGCTGGATCCGGTTTCTTCAATGTTTCGCCCGACTCAGATGGCATTCTGAGGCGCGTGCCCCTGATCATTGAACACGGAGGCAGATTGTATCCGAGCCTCGGGTTGGTAACACTGATGAAGGCTCTGGGTGTACGTGACGTCCTTCTGAAGACCAACACGAGTGGTGTGGAGTCACTATATCTAGACCAAACGGCTATCCCCCTTACCTCAAAGGGGAGTATGCTGATCCGTTTTCGCGGGAAGGGTAAAACCTTCGACTATGTCTCAGCGGCAGACATCCTGTCCGATCGCATCCCGGATGGGAAGATACAAGGGAAAATTGTGTTCGTCGGAACCTCTGCATCGGGATTGAAAGAGCTCAAGTCCACCCCGTTCGATCCCGTGTTTCCAGGGGTGGAGGTTCACGCAACCGTTGTTGATAATATCTTAAGAAGGGATTTCCTCTCTCGACCGAAATGGGCCGCGGGCATGGAGTCCGCAGGAATGCTAGTATTTGGCTTGCTTTCCGCATTTATTCTGGCTTGGACTGGCGCCACTTGGAGTTCACTTTTCCTCGGAATCGTCGCGGTGGGCGTTTGGCAGACCTCGGTGTGGATGTTTCGAAACGAAGGCATCTTCATTTCACCAGTTTTACCCTTGATCGTCTTGGCGTGTAATTTCTCCCTCATTACTTTTTTTAGATTCTGGCAGGAGGAGCAGAGAGTTAAAGAGCGGACTCGCGAACTTGCAATGGTTCAGGAGGCAACGATTGAAAGCATGTCCTCACTGACCGAAACGCGGGATCCGGATACAGGTGGGCATATCAAGCGCACTCAGAGTTATATCCGGCTTCTCGCGGACTACTTGAAGAATCAACCCAAATTCATTCGATTCCTGGATGACGAAGCCATCGACCTGTTGTGCAAGTCCGCCCCGCTCCACGATATTGGCAAGGTCGGGGTTTCAGACAGAATCTTGCTGAAGCCCGGCAAACTGACCGACCAAGAATTTGAAGAAATGAAACAACATACGGTTTACGGCCGCGATACCATCCTTGTTGCCGAAAGAAAGCTTGGAAATACCTCCTTTCTACGGATTGCTCGTGAAATTGCTTACACCCACCATGAACGCTGGGACGGGTCTGGATATCCGGAGGGTCTCAAGGGAGAGCAAATTCCGGTACCGGGCAGACTCATGGCTTTGGTCGATACCTACGACGCGTTGACGAGCAAACGGGTCTACAAATCTCAGCTCCCTCATGAAAAGGCCATCCAAATCATCATCGAAGCAAAAGGGACACAGTTCGATCCAGCCGTGGTCGACGCCTTCCTAGAGCTCAAGGAGGATTTCCGTCGGATCGGCCTCAGATATGCTGACACTTAGAGAGAAGATTGTTAGAACAAAGGGGACGGAGAATAAGGAACAGCGGTTTTATTTTGTGGATGAATTTTCAGCTAAACTATCCGGATCCAATCGGCCTTTTTAGATTTTTAGGAAGGATCCATCACTTTTCGTAACCCAGAAAGTAGATTGCCTGGTCCCAGATTTCTATAAAAATGACCAGTATGCAGCACCGTTTCCCGAATTTTTCATCCAGGACCGTGCTACGACATCCCTTCGATTACTTTGACCTTGAAAATGGTTCGACTTCCCCGGTTAAATTCTATCTTTACATACATCCTCAGGATGTAATGCCGGCGGCCCTTTTAGCCATTTCCTCATAACGCTTGAGAGGCGATTCCGCGAGAATCATCATCTTCTGGGCAGCCATGGAGCCTTCTGCATGAACGGTCGTCACTTCATGAAAGGCTGATTCATGAGAACAGACATGCCTCATGGTTTCATGGATCATTTTTAGTCGATCCAGGGTGCTGTATTTTTCAGATCCCCCCAAATAGTGCTCGAGGTAGTCGTGGATATCGGGATTCTCCCAGTCTTTTTTGTCCGGAGCGGTCGCGACAAGACCGCCACCAATATCCTGAATCAGCTGAATAAACACATGGTATTTGCTGGCAAAATGAAGCTTCGCCATATTGGCGATCAGAGGATTCGGAACCGCAATGTCGCCGTACATGACAGGATCCTGCGCCGCAGCGTTCGTCAGGGCGCGAAGAGTCTCGACATAGGCGGCAATGTCTGCCAGCTTGTCCCGTATATGGCCTACCTTATCCAAGCCGTTATATTTGGCCATGGCGACGGCGCAACCTGCCATCACCTCCACGGCCGGGACCTTGTAACTGATGGCTGTAAACCGGTGAAAGGTGGCGAAGGTGTAAGCGAGGAGCATGGAATACTGCCATTCACCACACAGGAACACCCGTTCCCAGGGCACAAAGACATTGTCAAAGACGATCATGGCCTCGGTCAGCTCTCTGACCGGCCGGTCCGCATGAAATTCGTGCTCAGACCAGGCGCCTCGTCCGCCGCGGCATATGAAGGTAATCCCCTTGGTGTTGGCCGGTATGGCAAAGCTCACTGCATAATCCACCTCGTCTTCGCGCATCTGCCGGGTAGGCACGACGATGATCTCGTTGGCCGCCGGGGCACTGGTGATGTGAATCTTGGCGCCTTTGACAATGATGCCGTCCTTGTTTTTGTCAACCACGTGGAGATAGTAATCGGGGTGCTTTTGCTTGGAGGGTTCCTTCGATCGATCTCCCTTGACACAGGTGACGGCGCCGCAGGTGTGGAGATCGTTTTTCCGAAGGTGCTCCAGAAAATTCAGCGCATTTTGTTGATACTCCTTCTTTCCCATGCGGCCGCCCACGACAAAAGCCGCGTTCAGACAGTCGGTCCCGATATCCTTCCCGAAGGGAAGGCCGCCCATCAGCTCGATGGAACGTTGGATCATCTTCGTCCGGTTTGCCAGATCTTCTCTGTTATGCGGCGTAATGAAGTAGCGGCTAATCGGTTCCCCCGTCTCGGGATGGGGTGCTACAAAGAGGTCCCTCACGGCGGGGTCCTTCGATGCCGACAATTCATAACCGATGGCGATGGTATTGCATGTAATACCGAGGATTGGGTGCTTGGTAATGTCTTCGACCTTTTCACCCCGAATGTACACGCGCCTTCCATCCCTCAGACTCTTCTTGTATTCTTCAACTGTACGGATTCCCATATTCTCCTCCTCACTGTATGGTGTATTATTTCACTATTGACTAAGATTTTGACAAAACCCCAACGCCTGTACCAGAAGATTTGTGCATTTATCATTGCATGTCGGTAAGAGTAGCACAAGAGCGGCAGGAAAATCCACAGAAATTAGGGTCGACACCCAACTATTTCATTCATGGGAAGGAGCTTTTCTTTGGCTGATTATCTTCACTTCAGGGCTTTTTGTGGGTTCCCCGCGTCTATGTTGGTGTTTCTCTGCAATGTTGAAGCTCTAAGATTGAACATTCTCTTCGGGGGCAAAAGGAAGATGGATAATGAAAGTGGTTCCAAGGCCTTCCTCGCTTTCCACCTCAATCTGGCCGCCATGCTGGTCCACGATTTCTTTAACGATGGTCAGCCCCAAGCCGGTGCCAATGACGTGCTTGACATTTGAGGCTCGAAAAAACTCTGTAAACAAACGAGGTATCTCTTCCCTAGGGATTCCAATGCCACTATCACTGAGGACGATGCGAACGGTTTCATTGGCGCCAGGCCAAAAGGTTATCCCGATGCGTCCGCCCTCGGGGGTGTATTTGATGGCGTTCGAAACAAGATTTTCCAGCATTTGTTCAACCATTTCCTGATCACCTTTAATATCTGGCAAATCCTCCGGGAGGGTCACCTGGAAGGAGAGCCCCTTTTGGACTGCCTTTTCTTGAAAGGTTTGGTGGATTCGGTCCGTTACCGCTTTGAGGTCTACGGGCCTGCATTCCAGACGCCGTTGTTTGCTTTGACTCTTTGCCAGCGCCATGAGTTCGTTGATCATGAGGAGCATATTCCGAACCCGCTGATCAATCCGGTTTAGATGTTTCCGTAGCTCATCATTCAAGTTACCCAAGTAGCCGTTTTGAACCACCTCGAGCATGCTGGC
>Ga0316628_100001709_pt1 | contig 15748 bp, 14 predicted proteins | sample OWC_Aug_M2_C1_D5_FD_207648 | JGI IMG/M metagenome (GOLD analysis project Ga0316628, IMG submission 207648) | Wetland soil microbial communities from Old Woman Creek delta, Ohio, United States - OWC_Aug_M2_C1_D5_C | ecosystem: Environmental > Terrestrial > Soil > Wetlands | place: USA: Ohio... | reverse complement strand
CCAGTCGTTTCCGGTGGAACTGAGTCCGGGCTTGCGGAAATTGCAGAGGCAGATCGTCCATGAAGTAAAGGAAAAAGAGTTGGGGGAAAGTTAGCCCTTTTCCAGCCTCAGCCCTGTTGTGGTTCTTCCCCAATCTGCATGAGGCACTCCCGAACCCCCCGCCACAAGAAGAGGCCTTGACGAAGATCGCCAAGATCCCGGGGATCAAAACCGCATCGGAAACCTTCCCCTGTTTCGACAACGCGCCTCTCATTCCTTCGTGCGTGTTCTCGCCGGAGCGCCCCAAGTTGGGGATTAGAACCGGTTGGCCTTCCCCCTTCATTCTTGAAACTTACCTTCCTTCTTTTCTTCTTTTCCTCCCCTTCTTACTGAGATTCCCTATCCTTGTCTGTCTTTCCGTAAGCTCCCTTAGACTTGGCACCGGAGGTTTCCCTTCTGCGGATCCCCCCAGCGGACCGCCTTACCTTGCCCTGTAGAGAAAGAGGTTAGGAAAAGGATTGACAAGAAAGGCCGAGAGGAGTAGATAGCCCCATAATGTGAGTTTTGTGGCTCTAATAAAGCCCCGTTTCTGCTTTCAGGGGAAGTGACGAATGCGAGGGCGTTCAAACGGCCGATGGCCGGGTGCCTTTTGCAAGGAGGTAAGGGAAATGGAGAAGAAGGAGAAGGTAGAGAAGAATTTGGTGTCACAGGTGACGCGCCGAGACTTCCTGAAGACAGCCAGCATCCTTAGTTTGGCCGCCACCCTGGGCGGGATGAGAGAGCTTTTTCTGCCGACCTGGGCATCAGGGGCCGAGCCGGTACGCATCGGCCACAGCATTCCCCTCACCGGATTCCTGGCTATGGTGGGGACCTACGGCGATCTGGGTGCCCAACTGGCAGTGCAGGAGATCAACAAGAAAGGCGGGGTCCTGAGCCGTCCCCTGGAGATGATCACCGAGGATGACGTCAACCCGGGCGTGGCGGTGCAGAAGACCCGGAAGCTGATCGATAAGGATCGAGTCCAGGCGGTCTTCGGAACGGTGAGCAGTGCCTCCTGTCTGGCTATAAGCGATGTCTGCCAGCAGAGCCGGATTCTCTTCATCAATTCGGGCTCCAACTCCGATGAGATCAGGGCCTCCCGATGCCATCGCTATACATTCTGCATCGAGGGCAGCAATACCCAGTATGTCAACGCTATCGGTCAGTGGCTCATCAAAAAGCAGAAGCTCAATCGCTGGTACATATTAGTCGCAGATTATGCCTTCGGTCATGATCTGTATCGCTGTTCCAAGAGGCTCCTTACCGAGCACGGCGGCCAGGAGATTGCCCATGATTTGATTCCCACGGGAACCACCGATTTCTCCGCTTACATGGTCAAGATTCGCAATGCCAAACCCGATCTGGTCTTCTCGAACCTGGCCGGGGCGGACATCACGAACTTCTTGAAGCAATATAAGGAGTTTGGTTTGCCCATAGAAGTCGCCGGAGGGGCAATAGACACGGCGTTGGCCTGGCCGGTTGGTCCTGACGCCATGACGGGCGTATTTCCCCTCACCTGGTACCACGAGCTCAATGCCCCCGGCGTCAAGGAATTTACCAGTGCCTTCCGGAGAAAGTTTGGCAAGGCCCCGGAAAACCAGGCCTGGGGCGATTATCTGACGGTGAAGGTGATTTGCGCGGCTATGGAGAAGGCCAAATCGACCGATAGCAAGGCCCTGGTGAAGACTCTGGAGAACTTCCAGTTCGAGGGATTGAAAACCCGACCCGTATACTTTCGTGACTGGGATCACCAGCTGATGCAACCCATGTATGTGGTCAGGCCCAAGAAGAGGAAGGAAATGAAGGATCAATGGGACATCTTTCAGGTGATCGAGGAGGTCCCCACGGCGAAGGAATCTTTGGAGACGATCGCTCTAGCTAGAAAAGATAGCGAGTGCAAGCTCGAGCCCATGGATTGAGGCTGCCAGAGGGAATCGCGAACACGAGTCCAGACCAGGAAGGATCATGGCCCCTCCCACGAGCCTCGCAGCCGATTCAGCCGGCATCTCCCGTGCAAAACTGGCAGTCACTCCCAGAATCTCTGTCCGCCTTTCCGGACCCGCAATTAAGCTGACATCGATGCTCCTGGTAGGCCGGGACTCCCCGTAAAGGAGCGCTGCTGGCCCTCGATTTCGCGCGGGGAGGAATATTTCGCTTTTCGAGATTGATGGCGATCCTCTCCAGGATCCGCTGAAGCAGGACGATTGCCTCACTACCAGTAGCTTCCCGAACAATGCCGCAGGCGTTTCCGGAACGTGATGAGATGTCAGATCTTCGGAACACGGAGGTGGCCAACATGTCTGAAGACAGGGCCCGAAAAGGGGTCAGCAGGAGAGATTTCCTCAAAGGAACAGCCATAGGAGCCGGTGCGGCGGCCCTGGCAGGATTAGGTTCCGCTTCGACGGCGGCGCTCCCCCTCACCCAGGTACCGAGAAAATGGGACTATGACGCAGATATAGTCGTCATAGGAACGGGATTGGCCGGGCTTTCGGCCGCTATAACAGCATATGACGAGGGCGCCAAGGTGCTTATACTCGAAAAGATGCCTCAGAGGTTCGAGGGAGGAACCAGTAAGGTATCCGGCAACTTATGGTGGGCCCCTACGAATCTGCCCGACGGGATCTCTCACATTCGGGCTTTGTGCTATGGAATGACCGATGAAGACTCGATTGAGGCCCTCGCAGAGGGGATGTTCCAGAATACGGATTGGGTCCGAGAATTAGGTGGGGATCCTGTCGTCATCCCCCGTCCGCCGCGGTGGCCCGAGTTTCCAGGTTCTGGTTCCGTGCGCTTGTACGGAATCAAGGGCAGCGTGGGAGGCGGCCTCCTCTGGCAGCTCTTCCGGGAAAATGTGGAGAGGCGAGGGATCGAGGTGATCTACCAGCTTCCAGCGCAGGAACTGATTCAGATCCCCGAAACGAAAGCGGTTGTAGGCTGTAAAGGTTCAAGGGCAACCGAAGAGATCTACATAAAGGCAAAGAAGGGGATAGTCTTGGCTTGCGGAGGGTTTGAGTTCGACTTCGAAATGCAGAAGAACTATCAACCGGCTTGGCCCTTTTATGGCTCCGGCACTCCCGGCAACACCGGAGATGGCATCAAGATGGCGGAGAAGGCCGGAGCCAGCCTGTGGCACATGAATGATCCCACCTGCGGTGATCCTCCCTTTTGCCTCCTGGTCCCGGAATTTGCCCCCATACCGATACGGATCACCTGGTTGGGGATGAGCTACATTTGGGTAAACAAGCGAGGAAAGAGATTCGCGAATGAGCAGATGGAGAGCCGATACGGAATGGGAGGGCTGAAAGACATCCTATGTGCCTTCGCCATCCATGAAAACGACCACCTCAACATACCCTGTTTCGCCGTCTTCGACGAGGGATTCCGAATGAAAGGTCCCCTCTTGCCCCCTCTCAAATTCAGCTGGTTTAGCTGGTATTCCGGCCATACATGGAGCAAGGACAATAGTGCAGAGATCGCGAAGGGTTGGATTAGCAAGGCAGACTCCATTCCAGAATTGGCCAACCAGATGGGGGTAAATCCTTCCCTCCTGCAGGATACAATAGCCAACTACAATCAAGGCTGCAAAATGGGAAAAGACCCAGATTTCGGCAGGCCAGCGAAGGATCTCTTGCCCATCATCGGCCCACCTTTCTACGCCGCAAAGCTTTGGCCGCATCTGTATTCTACCCGGGGCGGGCCCAAGCGGAACAAACATTGCCAAGTGGTGGATCATGAAGGCAAACCCATTCCCAGGTTATACTCCGCGGGAGAATGCGGCTCATTTTGGGGTTGGATGTACCAGGGTGGCTCGCTACTGGCCGAATGTATGGCCACCGGCCGAATCGCGGGGCGGAGTGCCGCTGCAGAAAAGACCTGGGATAGCTGATCGGGATTTCCCTGCGTAAGGAGGAGAAAGGTGGGGGAAAGGATGATCCGCATCGGTTCGGTTCTCTTGATCTCGATCGCATGGATCACGATCGGCAGCTTTGTTTCGCGTCAGGTTAGCTTGGCCGACGAGGAAGGGAAGAGAGGCTGCAAAACTTGTCATTCCAAGCTCTCGGAAACGCTGCCCAAGGGACATCCCTCGGTCGAGCAAGAGGAAGTGAAGTCTTGCCTGACCTGCCATGTAACGAAGGGTGAAGCGGCTCCGTGGGAGTGGATCGTTCACTTTTGGCACTACTCCGAGGAAGCATTCTCGGGCGATTGCTGGTCTTGCCATCTGATCGATAAGGCCGGCGACTTCACGGCCTATGATTCTAATTCGGAGAAAGTTACCGTGAAGGCAAGCAGAGAGGACATGGGGAGGATGGCATTTTACTATAACTCCTGGGGAACTTCCGGGTACTTGGACCACAGGCACGGTCTAAAGAAACTGGACTGCAATGACTGCCATGGTGGACCTTTTCCTAAGGGAGGCGCTCCCACAGAGCGATGCGTCAGCTGCCATGGAGGCTATGACCAGCTGGGACAGAAAAGCTCGATGCATTCCAGCGGCCTTTACGCTCACTTCAGCGACAAGGAAGTCGGATGTAACGCCTGCCACAAAGCCCACCAGGAGTCGGCGCTCGTTTGCAACCAGTGCCACACCTTCGATCAAAAAGTGCCATAGAGAAGACAGCAGCTTCCTGTTAACGATGTAATGAAGGGATGGGAGACCCAATAGATCTTCACAAGCCAGACCGGAAAGAGTAAATAGCCAACGGGGAGAAGCCTCACCGCAGAGTTTCTCGCAAAACTCCGTTTTTCTCCAACTGGCGGCTTTTCCGCCTTTGAGCGAGGAAGGAGGGGTATCGAGATGGAGCCGGCCAAAATCGTCCTGCGGCACCTCGACGGGAGGATCTCGAAGGGGTATTCCATGGATTTCAGCCCCAGCAAGTCCTCTTTACATCTCCGCCAGGATCCTACGGGGGCCTCTGGGGATAAGCCAATCGCCTTGAGGATAGAAGAGTTAAAGGCGATCTTCTTCGTGAAGACTTTCGAGGGAAACCGGGATCACCATGAGCGTAGGAGGTTCCTTGGGGAAGATAAACTCCACGGTCGTAAGATAGAGGTCACATTTGTCGATGGGGAGGTTATGCAGGGATCAACCATGGGCTACGATCCGAAACGGCCTGGCTTCTTCCTCTTCCCTCCCGATCCGGAGAGTAACAATATAAGGATATTCGTCGTTTCCAGTGCGGTGAAGAGTTTTCGTTATCTATGATGTGCCAAGAGCTTGAAAGCCCTACGGTGAAGGGCGAGATGAACAGGAAGGCAGCGGATAGACCTTTTTTCTAAGTCACCCTGCCTTCTCTGTTTGTTCCGGCGTGGAGAGTAAGCCCAAGAGCCGATCACCCGCACCACTCCAAGGGGGGAAGCTAAGGGTCACCCACTGCAAGAATAGCCCATATCGATAGATCATACTGGTTTGGCTAACCATAGTCGGGACCCTGATCGGGTTGCCCGCCGGTATGCTGGTGCCGGGCAGGGACTGGCAATTCCCGAGGAACTGGTCGAGGTGATTGGGGGGAACATTGGCGTCTCGAGCGCACCTGAGATCTGTTCAACCTTCTCGTTTATCATACCCGGTAGAAAAGCAAGAATGCGCAACGATGTGTACGCCCATCCTGTACGAGAGAGATTGTATTACCACACGGGAAGGCGCAAATAATAGCTTGCTGATGTAGTCTGCTTGTAGTAATAAAGAGGAGAGGTCATCGGAACGCATTTTTGCGCGCCCTGTCCTTGGGCAGGAGAGAATCGGGTGAATCAAGGGGTGATCCGTGGCATGTTGGAAAATCTCGGTTTTCGGGTGGATGTCGCGTCGAATGGGCAGGATGCCATAGACGCAGCCCTCCATATTTCCTACGGCCTGCTCTTCACCGACTGCCACGCGCCCGGGGTGGATGGCGACGATAGGCCGCACCAATGCGGCAAGAAATGCTCCCCGACTATTGGAAAAGATTCAGAGCGAATATGACGCAGTAGAGGCAGCTTTGAAGGAAGAGGTCGGCAGGCGAGCGAAATGAGGTCATGATGCAGCAAGCAGATTTCGAAAGAGAGCCTCCCCTGATACTGGTCGTCGACGATGACCAAGTGGTGCGGCTTATGGAGCGTTCTGCCTTGGAGCAGACGGGCTTCGTAGTCGAGGAGGCTGAAAACGGAGCCATGGCACTCTCTGCATTCGAGCGCCTAAAACCCGATGCCGTGCTACTCGATGTGATGATGCCCGAGATGGATGGATTCTCAGCTTGCGAAGAAATGCGAAAGCTGCCCGGGGGGGATCTTACACCCATATTCATAGTGACAGGACTGGATGATCTGGAGTCGATTAGTCGCGCCTACGAGGTGGGAGCTACCGATTTTCTTGCGAAACCGATCAACTGGGGAGTATTAGGCCACCACGTACGCTATATGCTGAAGGCCGCCCGCGGATTATTGAGACTGAAGCAGAGCGAAGCAAAGAATCAAGCACTCCTGAATGCAATTCCAGATTTGATGTTTAGAATCAACAAAGAAGGTATCTTCCTGGAAGCCAAGGGATTAAGAGATGTGGTGTATATCGTGCCTCCCCACGAGATTCTGGGAAAGAGATTGGATGAGGTATTGCCTGAAGATGTGGCGCAAAAGACATCCTATCATGTAAATCGGGCATTCCAGACGGATGACATCCAACTGTTTATATATGAGCTCCAAATCGGTGGTGCTACCCATTATTACGAAGCTCGCATCGTGGTTAGCGGGGAGGAGGAAGTCCTCGCGATCGTTCGGGACGTAAGCGAGCGCATAAGAGCCGAAGGACAGATCACCTCCCTGGCCTACTATGACAGCTTAACCGGCCTACCTAACCGGCTCCTGTTCAAGGACCGGTTGAGGCAAGCTCTGGCCAACGCCCAGCGATACGGAAGAAAAGTGGCGGTAATGTTTCTGGATGTTGACCATTTCAAGCGCATCAATGATACGCTGGGCCATAATTTTGGGGATTTGCTCTTACAAAGAATTGGTGACAGGTTGATGACATGCGTACGCAGCACCGACAGCGTCGCTCGCATCGTGCCAGAAGAGGTAACGCCCATTGTGGCCAGGATGGGCGGTGACGAGTTCATGATATTACTCGCCAATATCAAACAGGCTCAGCATATAGCCTTGGTGGCCCGACGCGTACTCAATGGGCTATCCCAGCCTTTCATGATGGGCACTCACGAGATTTATACCTCTGTCAGCATGGGCATTACCATTTACCCCATCGATGGTGAGGATCCCGAAAATCTGCTCAAATATGCGGACATAGCCATGTATCAAGCTAAAGAAAAAGGGAGAAACAATTACCAGTTCTACACAGGGTCCATGAATGTCGCAGCCGTGGAACGGTTTACTATAGAAAACCAACTTCGCAAGGCGCTGACACGGAATGAATTCCAGCTGTACTACCAGGCGCAAGTGGATATTCGCAGACGAGAAGTGGTGGGCGTGGAAGCATTGGTACGGTGGGCGCATCCAGAAAAGGGATTGGTACCCCCGTTATCCTTTATTCCCCTGGCTGAGGAAACGGGTCTCATCATACCCATTGGTCAATGGATACTACGAGTGGCCTGCCAACAGAACCGAATTTGGCAGACAGCTGGATTTTCACCCATACGGATGATGGTCAACATATCCGGCGTCCAATTTCGAGAGAAAGACTTCGTGGAAAACGTAATGGGAACCTTGGCGGATATAGGCCTGGATCCCCAGCACCTCGAACTGGAACTCACCGAGAGCACCGCCATGGAAAATGCAGAGGCAACTCTGGCTATCTTGCATGCGTTGAGGGAGAGAGGGGTCCAACTCGCGATTGATGATTTTGGTACTGGTTATTCTTCCCTCGGCTACTTGCAACGGTTTCCGATTCACACCCTAAAAATAGATCGATCGTTTGTGAAGGATCTCGATAGGGACCCAAACGCAGCCGCCATTGGCAAATCCATTATTGGTCTGGCGCACAACCTGAACTTAAAGGTAGTTGCCGAAGGCGTGGAGACGGAACAACAAATGGATTTCTTGCAGAAATGCGGATGCGACCATATGCAAGGGTACCTGTTCCATATGCCGGAGCCCGCTGAGAGGTTAACGCAGATCTGGCAGGAGGGATTTCCGCTCAGCCTCCGCTTTTTCTCCGCTTGAGGAAGACCCCGCCCCGCAGTTTTCTCTCCGGCTCCTTCGAGTTTTTCCCCTTTGCTCTCTTAGAGATTTCGTTACAGATCATCAGATACGCGCAAGGGGCCGATCGCCGTCGTAAGCTGCCTTAAGGGGAAGCGAAGAAAGTTAGAGGAAAAGCTGTTGGCAAGAGGAACTGAAAGTGCGAATAATTTCTTTGAGGGTAGGGGAGGCATCTGCGGCCATCGAGAAACCCACAAAGGCCTTCCGTTCTGGCACTTGTTATTTGGTAGGAGGGAGGAAACCTATGAAAAGAATACTTGCCTATGTTACGCTCATGATGATACCGATGTTTGCTGTCTGCCAATCCTTTGGCCCTCGCAGTGTCTATGCCCAGGAGGGCCAGGTGCTCAACATAGACGAGGTCATTAAGAACACCGATCCGGTCACCGTTACCAAAGCGCAGATCAAGACGTACTTCAACCAGGTCAAGGGAAAGGATGCACGCGGGCAGGGGGTCGTGGTGGAAGTCCTTCCCGGCAGAATGCGGGCCGCCGATCAGGTGAGAGTAGCCATCCTTACTCCGGCGAGCAAACCAGACAAGGGATTCAATGTAGTTCTCTATACGAACAAAGAAGCCATGTCTGAGCTCAAAATAAATGACAAAGTTTCTTTTGAAGGAAAGGTTCATGCGATATCCTCCATTAGAGGGGTAAGCATCGACGTCATTGGCACTTACAAGAAGTTGGGCGGGGACAAATAGGAGGAAAGGCGGTTTCGCCGAAAATGCATGGCGAGCGCATCGGTCGTGGCTCTGCTGGGCGGCATGCAAGCAAAATAGGGATAGGAAGAGCATGGCTTGCGCTTGAAGATTCCTCGCAGCTCTGTTTTGCGGCGCGGAGCTTCCATCCTTCGCAGCGGACCCGGGCTGCAAGGGGAACCTTACTGAAATAGTCAATTGCGTTCTTGCTCCTCTTTCAAGAGGGGGTTTCGAGATGCATTAGATATCTCGGAACCCCCTCTATTGTTCTTGGACTCAGCGGGGAGACTGCACATCCAGTCGGACGAATGATCCTCAGGAGTAGCGTGTGACAAGAGCTGTTGACAAGAAGAATCTGAGAGAGTAAATAGGCTCTCAAGAGGAATCCTGGAAGATTCCCCGCAGCAAGCTGCGGGGAATGGGCTCGCTATACGTTTTCACATCAACCAAGTTCACTGACGAGGCCAATAATGCACCTGAGGAGCGTTGCTTTTCGTTCCGAGACATACCCGACGAGGGATCGTTATCCTTTCAACCTGTTAGTCGTCCAGCAGACGGAGAGAATCGTCTTCGATACGGAAGTCACTCTATTTGTCGGCGAGAACGGCACTGGCAAATCGACTTTGCTGGAGGCTATCTCTCAAGCGTGTAATATCTTTATCTGGCGAGATTCCGAGAGGGCCCGCTTCGAGGTCAACCCTTACGAAGACAAGTTCCACCAGCACCTGGCCCTCGAATGGACAAGTGGTTTCGTGCCCGGCTCGTTTTTCGGATCTGATATATTCCGTCAGTTTGCCCAGATCCTGGACGCGTGGGCAGCATCAGATCCCGGCCAGTTCCAGTACTTTGGTGGCAAATCGCTGATGACCCAGTCGCATGGTCAATCTCTCATGTCGTACTTCAAGAGCCGCTATCAGATCAAAGGTCTCTATCTGCTGGACGAACCGGAGACGGCCCTCTCTCCACGAAGTCAAATAGAATTGCTCGAAGTACTCACCAAAATGACCGACGCGGGCCATGCCCAGTTCATCATCGCCACCCACTCTCCCATACTCCTGGCGTGCCCCGGCGCCATGATTTACAGTTTTGACCACTCCCCGGTGAAGCGGCTGCAATATGAGGAAACAGCGCACTATCAAATCTATAAGGGCTTCATGGCGGATAGGCGCGCATACCTCAAGCAGCATAATAGATTAGACTCCCCGGCCAGCTAACCTCGCTGCCATTGGGCAAGGGAGGATCAAGCACCTTGAACAAGAGTTTGCCCTTACTCCTGATGATGTTTCTCCTTCTCACGGCCTGCGCATCTGTCTCAGCCCGTGAAGATCCATGGTTTGGCAAGGACAAGATCGTTCATTTCTGTGCTTCAGGGCTAATTGCCGGGGTGGCCACTGCAGCGGCCCATACTCAAGACCGGAACGATAGTGAAACTTTCGTGATCGCGATGGGCATGACGCTCTCGCTGGGCGCAGCAAAAGAAGCATACGACGGCTATCTCGGAAACTCGTGGAGCTGGAAAGACCTCATGTGGGGCGCCCTCGGGGGACTTGCCGGATATTTCATCGCCGCAGAAAAGTGACCGACCTCTTAGCCCAATAAATGACGGTGGGAGGATCAGGGGGAGAGGGGTCAGATCTTCGATCTTTCCACCATTACCGGAACGGGAAAGGGCTTCTTGGGCCACGGGGTCCGAATAGCTGTCTACTTAGTTGAAATCCCTGGTTGTCTTGCCAGTAAACTCAGCGTTTCGGACCGGTTGCTTTTCCCGTTCGTGCCGATATCTGGGCCTTTCCGGTTTCTTGCGATACATCCGGTACTGTTTCGTTTACGGTCCCAACCTCGTCCTTGGGAGGCAAATTCTCATCACCCTCCCCTCTTGGGCCGTGATCTTCTTTACTCTCTGCCCCCTCTGCCGTCCCCTCTGGGAAGGTCAGGTTTGGATACGCTTCTCGCCTCAATCCGACGGCGCGATAGTCTGATATCGGAGAATCACTAAAGCTTGCTTACCTCAACAGGCTTTCAGCCGTGGAGAGAGAAGAGGTACCGCCAGAAATGGCCCGCTCTCTTTTCCCACCCGGGGTCATCGAAATGGTCCGCTGCCGATCCCCCTTTATTGACAATCTCCCTTCATCCGATGATAATGGCACCCTAACAGCGCTGACGGAGTCCGGGGGCTATTTGATTTTGGCCAGAAGGAAGGTAAAACGATGACGACTAAAGGAAAATCCGCACTGACTCTTATGGCTGTCCTGACAGCCGTTTCTGCCTCCCTGCTACCGGGAGTTGCCCTGGGCGCGCGGACTCAGGTCCTCGATTCCCACTACCAACTCGTGATCCCAGTCAAGGGCTCACCACTCCCAGGCTGCAACGGAGCCACCATCGGTCGAGATGGCGCTCTCTATGTGGTTCATGGGGCGGCTGGTATGGTCTCGCGTGTTGACCTGAAGACCATGAGGTCCACCACATTCGTGCCGCCTCACGCAGGCGTCTTCATTCCCGACGACATTACCGCAGATGATCAGGGGAATCTTTACGTGACCGGAACAACTCCGCTCGTAGGCGAGGTTTACCGCATCGACAAGTATGGAATGAAGGCGACCATCGCCGGAGGACTCCAGGGCCCCAACGGAATCCAGTACAACCTTCGCACAGGTCGACTCTTCGTGAGCGAGTGCTTCTGGGGAAATCGCATCTATGAGTTGGACCCCTCCGGAGCCCGGGAACCGAGGCTCATCGTTCCCGAGAATGTGGTTGCCGTGCCAGAAGGATTTGGCTTCGATCCGGATACCCAAGATTTGATCGTTCCCGACTTGGGATCAGGGAAAATTCTGAGGGTCGATCCGGACACGGGCCACATCACGACCATCCTGGAAACTTTCGGGACGCCGATCGCCCTGAAGGTGGGGCCGGATAAGAGGGCTTATTTCCCGGAGTTCCTCACCGGAGCGGTATACCGTATCACTTTGGACGGGAGGGAGAGGGAGAAGCTTGCCCAGCTGCCGCCTGGTCTGGATAACCTGGCTATCACTCCGGGAGGGCGCTTATTTGTGACCAGCTCCTGGGATGCCACCATATACGAGGTCCCCACGGATGGCAGCGGCAAATACAAGATGCTGTTTCCTGCGGGGCCAAACCAGATCGCTGGGATTCTGGCGAAGGGTGGAGAGATCTTGATCAGCGATTCCATCTCCGTTCATAAGATGAAAGATGGAAAATTTGCCAAGACCAGACTCGGTGTCTGGACAACCGCCGACATGCCTATACCCTGCGGGCTGGCAGATGGACCAGGTGACCAGGTCTGTTGGACCGACTGGATGGGCAACGTAGTGGCCATCGGATCCCCTTCCACCGGAGAGTGCAAGCGAGTGGCCGAGCAACTGGATCGCCCGGTGGCCGCATTGATGAACAAAGAAGGAACAAAGCTCTACGTCGCCGAATATGGATCGGGCCAAATCACTGAAATCGAACTCCCGGATGGAGCCAAAAAGGTCCTCGCAGCGGGTCTCGAAGGACCCCTGGCTTTGGCCATCGTGAGGGACAAGCTTTACGTCGCGGAAGCCAAGGCAGGACGGATCAGCAAGGTGGATATGGATTCCGGCAAGCAAGAGGTCTTTCTGGCCGGCATTGTAGGTCGGCCGGGGGCGTTGGGCGATGACGGTGGGGGGAACCTACTGGTCCTCGATGGTGCGGGCCAGAAGCTTTACCGGATAGGGACGCAAGACCTGGCCATTTCCCTCCTGGCCGCGAATCTACCCATCAGATACGTCTTAACAGGGACTTACCCTGCTCTGGAGCTGCCCTGGCCCATGAGCGTCAGCAGAGAGGGAGATATCTATATAACCACCGCAAACCGTGGAGTAATCATGCTGCAAAAGATCAGCCGAACCCGGCCCTCTCGCCAATGAGGGTGTCAGGTCTACACACTTGACAGGAATGTCTCCTTTTGATACAAATAGCAGTAAGAGGTATTCATCTTGCGTCCGAGGTGGGATTAGCTCATGGCGCGACCAATAAGAATCGAGTACCCAGGCGCTCTTTACCATGTCACAGCCCGGGGAAACGAAGGAAAGGAGATATTCAAATGCACGCAGGATCGTCAGACATTCCTTTCTTGTTTGGAATCGACGATCCAGCGCTACCAAGCGGTCATCCATGTCTATTGCCTGATGAACAACCATTATCATCTTCTGCTCGAGACTCCAGCCGGAAATCTCTCTCAGATCCTGCGGTATATCAACGGCACATACACCAGATACTTCAACACCAAACGAAAGAGATGGGGACACCTTTTTCAAGGCCGTTACAAGGCCATCTTGGTGGATGCCGATGCATATGCCGCGGAGCTATCTCGCTATATCCATTTAAATCCAGTCCGAGCTGGCCTAACCAGTCGGCCAGAGGAATACCCATGGTCAAGTTACCACTACTATACTGGACAGAGGAAGAAACCGAATTGGCTCACCGTAGATCTAATTCTGGGCTATTTCAGCGGAAAGCCTTCCTCCTCCAGGAAAGATTATCACGACTTCGTCTTTTCCTTAGTGGATCGAGAATATGGGAGTCCACTCCGAGATACGATGGCCTCAACGATCCTGGGGAGTAAGGACTTCGTTCATACCATCAAGGAAAGATATGTGGCAGGCAGAAAGCCCGATCGGAATCTGCCCGCCCTGACAGAATTGTCGAAATTCTCGACGCTGGAGATCCTCAATGGGGCGAGAGAAGAATGGGGAGAAGATCATCCCCTGACCAGGAAGGCTGCCCTCTATCTTTGCCACCGATACAGTGGAAGGACTCTCAAGGAAATTGGAAGTCACTTCTCCATAGGGGAATCTGCCGTGTCCCAGGCAAGTCGCAGATTTCAGTTGACCTTGGATGAGGACCCGAAACTCAGGAAGAAGATCCAGGGCCTTTGTAGGAAGCTGAGGCTATCCAATGAGTAGACCAGGGCCAGACCAGACCCCTTGCTCCCTTTCCCTCCCGCCTCTTCGGCCTTCGAGGAGCTGAAGATTTTGGCACATGAAATGCAGATTACCATATTCGCATCCATGCAGGTCCAGAACTATGGGAAGCCAAAAGGACGCAAGGATCCGGCTTGGCTCACCCCTGGGAGGGGCCATTTTACTGGTAGTTTTTTGCTTCAGCGTGCTTGTTTGCTTGGGGGCCAAAAGGTAAGGTATGGAAGGGAGGAAGAAGGTCATGGCAATGCGCCATTATGAAAGGGTGCCGATCATGGCTGTCTCCTGCGGTCTCTTGCAATGGAAACCTCCCGATGAATTACCCCAACGGTGGCGAGTTAAGAGGCTTCTCCGACCGATGCTCTATGACTGAGGATGATCGCGGTGGGAATTATTCACGGAGATTATGGAATTGAAAATGAATCGCTTAATTAGACGGGGAGTTTTCGCACTGATCTTCATAGCCATCTTGGCTTCCGCAGCCTTCTGGTTCCTCAAGCGAAGCGATACTCCGTCGGTTTCCCTTCGCACGGTGCCGGTTAAGCGCGGCGATCTGGTGGCGTCCATAAGTGCCACTGGAACGGTGGAGCCCGAGGAAGTGGTCGACGTCGGAGCCCAGGTGGCGGGAAGGATTGTGGCCTTTGGAAAAGACCGTTCTGGCAAGACGATCGACTATGGCTCTAACGTTGAGAAAGGGACAGTGTTGGCCCAGATCGATGATTCTCTGTACACTGCGGAGGTAGCCCAGGTTAACGCCCAACTGGAGCAGGCCCACGCAGGAGTGCTACGGGCCGAGGCTGATTTGGGGCAATTCCAAGCTAAGCTCTTCCAGGCGGAGCGGGATTGGAAGCGCGCCCAGCAACTGGGTCCTTCTGAGGCACTTTCGCAGAGCGACTACGATGCGGCCCTTTCCGCGTACCAGGTCGCCAAAGCCAACTTGGCCGTCGGTAAGGCAGCAGTAGTGCAGGCCAAGAAGGCAGTCTCCCAGAGCGAGGCTACCGTGAGGAGGGCCCAGCAAAACTTGGATTATTGCACCATTAAGTCACCTGTAAGAGGAATAATCATCGACCGCCGGGTGAACATTGGCCAGACAGTCGTTGCCAGCCTCAACGCGCCGAGCCTCTTCCTGATCGCCAAGGATCTCAAACGCATGCAAGTTTGGGTCTCGGTGAATGAGGCCGACAGCGGCAGCATTTATCCCGGCCAAGCAGTCACCTTCACCGTTGACGCCTACCCTGGCCAGGTCTTCCAGGGCGAGGTGGGTAAGGTCCGGCTCAATGCCACGATGACACAGAATGTGGTCACGTATACGGTAGAGGTCATTACGGATAATTCGAGTGGCAAGCTGCTGCCTTACCTGACAGCTAACGTGAAGTTTGTGGTGAGCCATCTTAACAACGTGCTGCTCGTTCCAAATGCCGCCCTGCGCTGGATTCCTCAGCCCGGGCAGGTAGCTCCGGATAGCGGCAGTCGGCCGGGAACGATGCCGGCTGGGGCGGCTCCCGCTGCAATCCCTGCTCAGAGCAGTCAGGGGGAGTCCGTGCGAGGGATAGTCTGGGTTCCCAGCGGGACTTTCGTGCAGCCCATCCGCGTGCGCATCGGTTTGAGCGACGGCTCTATCACAGAGATCCAGACTGAAGAACTCAAGGAAGGGAATCCGGTGGTCGTGGGCGAAGAACGTAAAGAAGCCACAAATAGAGAGGCCCCAAGTTCCTCATCTCCTGCCAGCCCGTTTACCCCTCAATTACTCGGGCGAGGCCGTCCACCAGCGCGCTGATGGTCCGCGGATCTTTGCCCAAAAAAGGCACTTCGAAAATTGGAAAAACACACCGTGGAACTGATTGAGCTGCAAGACATTCATAAGACCTACCATATGGGCGAAATCGGCGTGCCCGTG
>Ga0316628_100001708_pt1 | contig 15749 bp, 10 predicted proteins | sample OWC_Aug_M2_C1_D5_FD_207648 | JGI IMG/M metagenome (GOLD analysis project Ga0316628, IMG submission 207648) | Wetland soil microbial communities from Old Woman Creek delta, Ohio, United States - OWC_Aug_M2_C1_D5_C | ecosystem: Environmental > Terrestrial > Soil > Wetlands | place: USA: Ohio... | reverse complement strand
CGTGAAACGCGGGCCGCACCTGGCTGATCAGGTCGTTGTCGCGTGACGGATGCACGCGGTTGGTCAGCAGAACCACGTACACTTCGTTGACGGGGTCCACCCACAGCGAGGTACCGGTGAATCCCGTGTGCCCGACCGCGAGCGGAGACATGCGGCTGCCGCACGAAGACGTGGGCAGCATCGTGTCCCAGCCAAGCGCTCGCGAGCTGCCCGGAATGTCGCGTTGCGTCGTGAAGCGCTCCACCGTTTCGGGCGAGATTGGCAGTGCTTCCCCGGTGGTCAACCGGGTCCGTGCCCGCAGCAGCCACTGCGCAAAGCCGCCGACCCCCGAAGCGGTGCCGAAGAGGCCCGCATGGCCGGCCACCCCGCCGAGCGCCCACGCGTTCTCGTCGTGCACTTCGCCCACCAGCAGGCGTCCACGCCACGTGTCGTACTCCGTCGGCGCGGTCCGCAGCCGCCAGGCTACCGGAGGCCGGAACGTCACCTCGTCGAAACGCAGGCGCGCCTGCACGCCGTCGAACAGCCGGTCGAGCGGGGCGAGGCCCGCCTTCTCGGCGATGAAGCCGAGCAGCATGAATCCCAAGTCGCTGTAGAGCGACCGCGCTCGGGGAGGATGGTCGAGCGGAGTGCTCGCGATCGCCTGCTCGAACGCCTCGCGTCCCCGGTGCTCGCGAAAGAGCGGCAACCATGCGGGCAGCCCCGTCGCGTGCAAGAGCGCATCCTCGATCGTCACGTCCCGGCGATCCGCGCCGTTCCACTCCGGGATCCATCGCCCGATCGCATCGCTCAGCTCGAGCCGTCCACGCTCGACCAGGTCCATGAAGACCGTCGCCGTCGCGACGACCTTCGTGAGCGAGGCGAGATCGAACACGGTGTCGACGCTGGTGGGCGGAGCGCTGGCCTCGTAGGCCAGGCGGCCGAACGCCTCGCACCACCGTACGGCCCGCGGCGTTCCGACCTCCACGACGGCAGCGGGAAACGCGCGGCGCTCGACGGCGTCGAGAACGACCTGGCGCGCCTGGCTGAATGGCATAGGACGGTCAACGGACCCGCTCGAGCCCGTGCTCGGTGCGGCGGGCTTCGCCGTAGCAGCGGAGCCCCTATCTACGCTGCCCAGGCGAGCCCGCCTTCGCTCGGGGCACACCAGCGAGCTATGGCGAGGCCTCGCCCGTAGCAGCGCAGGCACTACCGGCGCTGCGGAGGCGGGCCGAACGCTGCGCGGCCGATCTCGGACAACGCGTCCCCATCCGAAGAGGCGTCCACCATGCTGTCGTACGAAAACAGCACGACGCCAGCGGCGCCCAGCCGGCGCGCCGCGTGGATGCTCTCGATCGTCTGCGCGGTCGATTGCCGGTAGGCGCCAATCCCCGCCCAGACGGGCACGCGGGCGGCCGCGTGCCGGGCCGCCTCGACCTGCTCCTCGAACGCATCGGTGTCGGTCGCGTACGCCATCGGGCACACGGCATCGAGCGCGCCACGCGCCGCCCACGCGCGCCAGTCCTGCAGCCGTGTCGCCGACGCTTGCTCCGGGTCGGGAACGACGGCCGCTGTCAGGAGCGCAGCTGGCCGGCGCGCCTTGACGACCGCCCGGATCCGCTGCACGAGCGCACTGAGCCGATCGCGCCGGAACTCGCGCCACTGTCCCGGAAAGCGATCGACCAAGGCGAAGGGATCGGCTGCCACCTTCCGCTGCAGGAGCCGCCACTCCGTCCTCGCGAGGCGGCTGCGCACCTGGCCGGCGAACTCCGTCAACGTCGCCCGCCCGTAGTCGAAGTCTTCACTTGGGTAGCGCGCGTAGTCGAGATGCACGCCGTCGATCGCGTAGCGAGAGACGATCTCCGCGACCACGGCGGCGAGGTAGTCGGCGGCTCCCGTGGGAACCGGCGACAGGTAGATCCCCTCGATGTCCGACGGCTGCTGCCGCACGGTGCGCGCGAGCTTGTCGAGATACCCCGGCGACCGGGGGTCGATTCGTCGCATCTCCGCTGCGATGCCGCGAGGGATCATCAGCCAATCGGGATGACGGTAGACGACGTGCGCGCGGGAACGCGGCAGGTCGACAGCGCTGGACACCAGGCCGACGCAGATCCAGGCGTGTACGCGAATGCCGACACGCCTCGCCTCGTCGATCGTGTGCCGCAGCGGGTCGAACGTCGACGGCTGGCCGCCGAGCGCCTGTGCACGCGGCTCGAGGCGGCTTGCGTAGTACGCGTCGCCGCGGCCCCTCACCTGCACCAGCAGCGTGTTGAAGCCGTTTGCGTTGGCTGCGTCCACCATGCGCGTGATCGCGGCCGGCGAGGCGAGGGTCGATCGCGTCACCCACAACGCACGAACTTCCTCCGCCGCGGCCTGCGGCAGGACCGCACGGCGCGGCGCCGACGGTGCCGCTTGCAGGACCGCAGCCGCACACGTGAACGCACAAGCGAGAACGAGGACTCGACGCATGATGAGGAGCCGGTTCGCCGACGAGCGACTGTAGCAACCGCGCGTGGACGTGTCAACGCGCGGACGCGATTTGTTGTATCCTCTTGCGCGATGCACGTCCTGGGAATCGACGCGGGCGCGACCAAGACCGTCTGCCTGCTGGCCGACGGCGAAGGCCGGGTGCTGGCGAGAGCGCGCGGCGAGGGCGCGAACCTGGCGGTCGACGATGAACTGCACGTCGAAAAGGTCCTGCACGCGGTGATCGAGGAGGCCAGCCGGGGCCTCCAGGATCCGCCCGATGCCGTCTGCCTCGGCATGGCCGGCGTGGACCGTGCCGAAGACGGGCGGATGGCGCACACGATCATGCGCCGACTCGGGTATCGCCGCCGCGTCCTCGTCGTGAACGACGCGCTCGCGGCGCTGGTGGCGGGCGTCGAGCTCGACCCCGGCATCGTGATCATCGCGGGCACGGGCGCGATCGTGTACGGGTGCAACGCTCAGCACCAGGCGGCGCGGGCCGGCGGATGGGGCCACCTGCTCGACGACGAGGGCAGCGGCTACTGGATCGGCGTCAAAGCACTCAAGGCCGTGATGCGCGAGGCCGACGGCCGGGGTCCGAGAACCGAACTCACGCCCCGTATCTTGAGCCGCTTCGGCGTGTCGGCGGCCACGGACCTGGTCCAGGTCGTGTACTACCGTGACCTGCGCCGGCAGGAGATTGCGGCGCTCAGCGAGCTGGTCGAACAGGCGCGTGCGGCCGGGGATCCAACCGCGTGCGAAATCCTCGAGATTGCCGCGTCCGAGCTGGTGCGGTCCGCCGCCTCGGTGACCGCCCGTCTCGGCATGACGAGCGAGTGCTTTTCGTACGTGCTGTCGGGCGGCGTCTTCCGCGGCGTTCCCTCGCTGGCGCATGCGCTCGCCGCGCGCCTGGTCGACGTCGCGCCGCAGAGCCGCACGATCGCACTCGACGTCGATCCGGCGGTCGGCGCCGTGCGGCTCGCGATTGCGGAAGCCAAAGGTAGCGTCGTCCTGCCCACTTACATCGGCTGACGCATGCGAGAATGGGCTGGGCCCATTTTCGCATTTCCGTTTGCTCCCGGTCTGAAGTCCGGCGTCCCGTGCGCGCGGGACCGGGCTGGGGCGGGCCCCCGACCCCGGGGTGCCCTGCAGACCGGTGGCGAGAGGCACACGGCTCGTCGTGGACATCACCGTTTTCCCCGGCGCCAACCAGCTCGCGGCCGCAGTCGCCGAGCGCCTCGCCGGGCACCTGTGCCGGGCCCGCTCGCTCGTCCTCGGCCTGCCGACCGGGCGCACCCCGCTCGGCTTCTACCGGAACCTGGTGCGGATCGCACGCGAAGGCCGGGTCGACTTCTCCGGCGCCACCACCTTCAACCTCGACGAGTTCCTCGGCCTCGGCCCCGAGGAACCGGGCAGCTATCGCCAGTACATGGAGCGCCACTTCTTCCGCTTCGTGAACATCGACCGGCGCAACATCCATTTCCTCGACGGGTCAACGCCGGATCCCGAGGGTGAGTGCGCGCGCTACGAGAGGGCGATTGCCGAGGCAGGCGGGATCGACGTGCAGATCCTCGGGATCGGCTCGAACGGTCACATCGGCTTCAACGAGCCGGCCGATCACCTGACGGCGCGCTCGCACGTCGTCCGGCTGAGACCCGAGACTAGGCGGGCGAACGCCGCGTTGTTCGCCGGGGACGCGGACCGCGTGCCGCACCAGGCGCTGTCGATGGGCATGGCGACCATCCTGCACGCCCGGACAATCGTATTGATGGCGACGGGATCGGAGAAGGCGGGCTGCGTGTCGGCGATGGTGGAAGGACCGCTCACGACGAGGACGCCCGCCTCGTTCCTGCAACTGCACCCCGACGTGCACGTGATGCTGGACCAGGCCGCGGCGCGCAAGCTGGCAGATCAGGTCCGCTTCTGATCGTCCCCGGCCTTCTTCAGGATCGCCCTGACGCGCGGTTCGAGGTCCTCGCCGATCGCCTCGCGCACGAAGTGATCCGCCCGCCGCAGCCGGGTGAGCGCTTGCTGATAGGTGACGCGCGCCTTCTGCATGACGATGGCCGCCTTCACGTTCCAGTGCGCGCGGCGCAGCACCTTGTCGGCGTCCTCGTAGTCGAGGTCCGTGACGATTGTCACGATTCGCCGCGCCCGGTCCTTCAGCTTCTCGGACGAGGTCTGCACGTCAACCATCAGGTTGCCGTAGGTCTTGCCGATGCGGATCGAGGCGGCGGTTGTGAGGATGTTGAGGACCATCTTCGTCGCGGTCCCCGCCTTCAGGCGCGTCGAGCCGGCGATCACCTCGGGACCGACCGACGGGGCGATCGTCAGGTCGACGAACGTCTGCAGCTCGGTGCCCGGGTAGCAGGTGATGAAGATGATCTTGGCGCCCGACTTGCGCGCGCGGCTGAGCGCCCCCCGCACGAACGGCGTCATCCCGCTCGCCGACACGCCGATGACGACGTCCTTGGTGCTCGTCCGCAGCCGCGCGACCGACCGGCCGCCCTCCTCGAAATCGTCCTCGACGCCCTCTCGCGCGCGCACGATCGCGGACCGGCCGCCGGCCATGATCGCCACCACGACGTGAGGGTCCATGCCGAAGGTCGGCGGCAGCTCGGCGGCCTCGAGCACGCCCAGCCGCCCGCTGGTGCCGGCACCGACGAACACGAGACGGCCCCCCTTGCGCAGGCACTGCGCGATCATCTCTACGCCCAGCGCGATGCGCTCCTTCTCATGGGCCAGGGCGGCGATGATCTTGCGGTCCTCGGTGATCATCAAGTCGACGATCTCTGTCGGGGCCAGCTTGTCGATGGAGAGCGTCGCCGGGTTGATCGCCTCGGTGGGCAGCTGCTGCCACTTCGATTGGAGCGTCATGTCACACGGTCAGGATGATGCCGCCAGCGGCAAACAGGCATCCTAGCGCCGCCCCCAGGTGTTGTCAAACCGCCGGGGCCGCGCTACGCTCTCGGCGGGCGGCTCGGGGATTTGCGGCGAGGGAGTGACCGTTCGACCTTCGGACGCCCGGATCTTCGAACGTCGTGTTCTCATGGACCTTGCCGACGCCTACTTGGACCACCTGCGCGTGGAGCGGCGTGTCTCGGAACACACGCTGACGAGCTACGCGCACGACCTGGTGCTGCTCGACGAGTTCGCCGTCGCCCACGATCGCGGCGTCACGTCGCTCGACCGGCACGACCTGGAGGAGTTCGTCCGCGGCCTGATGGCAGAGGGTCGCTCGCCGCGATCGGTCGCCCGCGTCGTCGCGTGCGTGCGCGGCTTCTTCCGGTTCCTGGTGCTCGACCATCGGCTCGGGCACAATCCCGCCGAGGACCTGCGCGCGCCGCGATCCTGGCCGGCGCTGCCCAAGTTCCTCACGCTCGAGGAAGTGGACAGGCTCATCGCGCAGCCCGACACGGCGACTCTTCTCGGGCTTCGCGACCGCGCGCTCGTCGAACTGCTGTATGCCACCGGCCTGCGGGTCTCCGAACTGGTCGGCTTGCGTGCCGCCGACATCAATCTCGAGGCCGGCTACCTGGTCTGTTCGGGGAAGGGCAGCAAGCAGCGACTCGTGCCGATCGGCGACCAGGCCGCCATGTGGGTGCGCCGGTATCAGAAGGAAGCACGGCCCCACCTGGTGAAGAAGGGGAGTGCCGCGCGCCTGTTCGTCAACACGCGCGGCGGTCCGCTGTCGCGTGTGGGCTTCTGGAAGAACCTGAAGCGCTACGGCGTGCAGGCCGGCCTCAAGAGCGACCTCAGCCCGCACGTCCTGCGGCATTCGTTCGCCACGCACCTGCTGGATCGGGGTGCGGACCTGCGCGCCATCCAGATGATGCTGGGTCACGCGGACCTGTCGACGACGCAGATCTACACGCACGTCCTCGAGGCGCGACTGCGCAGCGTCTACGACCGGTACCACCCCAGGGCGTAGCATCGTTGAACTTCGCTCAGGGCATCTCCCAAGCTGCCACCAGCCGGGCAGGGCTGCGTCGGCTTGACCGCGCCTGCCGGCTCTGCTAGCGTTACAGGATCTTGAGGCGGTCCGAACGCCAGGTTGGCCCCGGCCCAGCACCCATCCGCTTCAATCGTCTTACACCTTTCCGGTCTTGCCTCGTTGCGGAAGACCCGCGTCATGTCGTTTTGAAGAAGGAGCTCTCTGCATGAGCCGAAACGGGCGCCATCTGTTCACCTCGGAATCCGTCACCGAGGGCCACCCCGATAAGATCGCCGATCAGATCTCCGACGCGATCCTCGACGCCATCCTCACCCAGGACCCGGTCGGCCGCGTCGCCTGCGAGACCCTCGTCACCACCGGCGTCGCGATCATCGCCGGCGAGATCACGACCAGCTGTTACGCGGACTTCCCGAGGATCGTGCGCGAGACGATCAAGGAGATCGGGTACACGCGCGCCAAGTACGGCTTCGACTGCGACACCTGCGCCGTGCTGTCGTCGATCCACGAGCAGTCGCCCGACATCGCCCAGGGCGTGGACCCGGGTGGCGCCGGCGATCAGGGCATGATGTTCGGCTACGCCTGCACGGAGACGCCCGAGCTGATGCCGATGCCGATCATGCTGGCGCACAAGCTGTGCAAGGCCCTGTCGTGCGCGCGGCGCGAAGGCGTCCTCGACTACCTGCGACCCGACGGCAAGAGCCAGGTGACCATCGAGTACGAGGGCACGAAACCGCTCCGCGTGGACGCCGTGGTGATCTCCGCCCAGCACAGCGCGCTCGTCAACATGAACACGCTCCGCGAGGACATCATCGAGAAGGTGATCTACCCGGTCGTGCCGCGCGAGATGGTGGACCAGCAGACGAAGTTCTACATCAACCCCACCGGGCGGTTCGTCATCGGCGGGCCGCAGGGTGATGCCGGCGTCACCGGCCGCAAGATCATCGTCGACACCTACGGCGGCGCGGCGCCGCACGGCGGCGGGGCGTTCTCGGGCAAGGACCCGACGAAGGTGGACCGGTCCGCGTGCTACATGGCCCGGTACATCGCCAAGAACGTCGTTGCCGCCGGTCTCGCCGATCGCGCCCTCGTCCAGCTGGCGTACGCCATCGGCGTGGCGGACCCCGTGTCGATCATGGTCGAGACCTCCGGCACCAGCCGCGTTCCCGACGACATGCTCACGGATCTGGTCCGCCGGCACTTCAAGCTGACGCCTCGCGGCATCATGGAAGAACTCGACCTGCGGCGCCCGATCTACCGGAAGACCGCCGCGTTCGGCCACTTCGGCCGCCAGGAACCCGAATTCACGTGGGAGCGGACCGACAAGGCGGACGCGCTGCGCGCAGACGCGGGCATCTAGCGAAACGCGGTGGTAGTGAGCAGCCACCCACTACCCGCGACTCGCTACTGACAAGGAGCACCATGGAGTACGACGTCAAGGATCTCGGCCTCGCGACGGCGGGCCGGTTGCGGATGGAATGGGCCGAGCGCAGCATGCCGGTGCTGCGGCAGATACGCGAGCGTTTCGAGTGCGACAAGCCGCTCGGCGGCGTGCGGGTGGCCGCGTGCCTGCACGTGACCACCGAGACGGGCAACCTGATGCGCACGCTGGTGGCCGGCGGCGCCGAGCCCGCCCTGTGCGCGTCGAACCCGCTGAGCACCCAGGACGACGTCGCCGCCGCGCTCGTCAAAGAGTTCGGCGTCCCGACGTTCGCCATCAAGGGCGAGGACAACGACACCTACTACCGCCACATCACCGCGACGCTCGCATTCGGGCCGCACGTCACGATGGATGACGGGGCGGACCTGGTCACCGAGATCTTCTCGCGCCGCCAGGAACTGATCCCCGGCATCATCGGCGGGACCGAGGAAACGACCACGGGCGTCATCCGCCTGAAGAGCATGGCGGCGAACAACGTGCTGAAGTACCCGATCGTCGCCGTCAACGATGCGCAGACGAAGCACATGTTCGACAACCGCTACGGGACGGGCCAGAGCACCATCGACGGCATCCTGCGCGCCACCAACGTCCTGATGGCCGGATCCCGCTTCGTGGTCTGCGGCTACGGCTGGTGCGGGCGGGGCGTCGCGATGCGCGCCAAGGGGCTCGGTGCCCACGTCATCGTCGTCGAGATCGACGCGGTCAAGGCCATCGAGGCCGTGATGGACGGCTACGAGGTGATGCCGATTGCCGAGGCCGCGACGATCGGCGACGTGTTCGTCACGCTCACCGGGAACAAGAACGTGATCCGGACCGAGCACTTCCGCGTGATGAAGGACGGCGCGATCATCTGCAATTCCGGCCACTTCAACGTGGAACTCGACCTGCCGGGCCTCGAATCGCTGTCGAAGGGCCGGCGCCAGGTGCGGGAGTTCGTCGAGGAGTTCCGTCTGCAGGACGGCCGCGTCCTGTTCGTGCTCGGCGAGGGCCGGCTGATCAACCTCGCCGCCGCCGAGGGCCACCCGGCGTCGGTCATGGACATGAGCTTCGCCAACCAGGCGTTGTCGGTCGAGATGCTGGCAAAGAAGGGCAAGACGCTCGCGAAGATCGTGCACGGCGTGCCGCCCGAGATCGACCAGGAAGTGGCCCGTTTGAAGCTGGCGTCGATGGGGATCCGCATCGACACGCTCACCGCCGAGCAGGTCGAGTACCTGAAGTCGTGGCAGGAGGGGACCTAGGTCGAGCCTCCTCGAATGCGGAATGTCGAATGTGGAAAGTGGGATGGAACCTGGACGACATTCGACCCCTGGCATGAGAGTTCTCAAGATCCTGGTACTGGCAACGGCGGCACCCTGTGCCGCCGTTTTTCTTTTTGCGCTCGCCACCATGCCGCCGGCCGCGATTCGCCTGGCGGCACCGGACCCTGGCACCGGCGCGGTCGTGGCCGGTGTCGTCCACGTTCACACGCGGCGCTCGGATGGCACCGGCACCGTCGAAGACGTTGCCGCCGCCGCCGCCCGAGCGGGGCTGCGCTTCGTCGTGCTCACCGATCACGGCGACGGAACGCGACCGCCCGACCCTCCGGCATACCATTCGGGCGTCCTGTGCATCGACGCCGTCGAGATCGGGACGGCGGGCGGCCACTACATCGCGATCGGCATGCAGGCGGCGCCGTACCCGCTTGCGGGCGAAGGCCGGGATGTCGTCGAGGACGTCAGGCGACTGGGCGGCTTCGGCATCGTCGCGCACCCGGATTCGCCGAAACCCGCGCTTCGGTGGCGGGAGTGGATGGCGCCGTTCGACGCCATCGAATGGCTGAATGCCGACAGCGAGTGGCGGAACGAGACGAGCCCCCACCTGGTCCACACGTTCCTGGAGTACTTCCTGCGGGGACCGGAATCGGTCGTGTCGCTGTTCAGCAGGCCCGAGTCGACGCTCGCACGCTTCGACGCGCTGAGCCGCCAGCGCCGGATCGTCGCGCTGGCCGGCGCGGACGCCCACGCTCGAATCGGCATCGGGAAGGCCGCCGATCCCTACCAGGGAGACGCGTCGCTGCGCCTGCCGTCCTACGAGTCGGTCTTCCGCGCGTTCGCCCTTCGCGCGCAGCTCGACCGGCCGCTCGTCGGCCGGGCGGGCGTGGACGCCCTCGCGGTCCGCGGCGCGCTCGCGGCGGGCCACTTCTACACCGCGCTCGACGCCCTCGCCACGCCGCCCGACCTGGACTTCTCGGCGCGCAGCGGGGCGTTTTCCGCGCGGGCCGGCGACGACCTGGCCCTGGCCGGGCCGATCGACATCGACGCCCGCGTCAACGCCCCTGGTGCCGTCGTCGCGCTGTTCGAGAATGGCCGGCGCGTCGCCGAAGGCCCGCGGGCGATTCGCTATCGCGCCCCCGGACGGCCCGCCGTCTTTCGGGTGGAAGTCAGGCTGCCGGGCGCCCCGGGCACTCCGCCGATCCCCTGGATCCTCAGCAACCCGATCTACGCCGGAGGGCCCGTCGATCCTCGCCGGCCGATACCGCGCGCCGATGCATCGGAAACGCTCGACGTCGGAGGCCGGGCAGCGGAATGGAGGATCGAACGCGAACCGCGATCCGCGGCTACGCTGACAGCCGAAGGGGAGTCGGCCCTCGATCTCGACTACACCCTCGCCGCGTCGCCCGCGGCCAACCAGTACGTCGCGCTCGTGCACCCGGCAGCGCGGCTCGAGACGTGCGACCGGTTGCAGTTCCGCGCCAGTGCTGACAAGCCGATGCGCCTGTCCGTGCAGATGCGCGCACCCACCAGGCCGGGAGGCCAGCGTTGGCAGCGCTCGGTGTACCTGGACACCGAGCCGCGCGACATCACCGTGTTCCTCGATGACGTGCGACCGGTCGAGAGCGGCTCGAGCTGGTATCCGGATCTTTCGAAGGCTGACAGCCTGCTGTTCGTCGTCGACACGACGAACACGAGGCCGGGAACGTCCGGGCACGTGCGAATCGAGGGGGTGAAGTGGGGAAGGTCAACTACGTGCGCACCGTGAGCAGCATGTAGATCGCCCCGGCGCCGAACAGGAGGTTCGGGGCCCACGCCGCGAGCACCGGCGGGAGCACTCCGCCCGCGCCGAACGCCGCGAAGACTTCCGCGGTCACCCAGTAGGCGATTGCCAGCACCACGCCGAGCCCGATCCCATACATCGCTCCGCGCCGTCCCATCGTGACGGCGAAGGGCACGGCAATGAGCGCCATCACGATCGCCACGCACGGGAAGGCGATCTTCCTCTGCAGATCCACGGATGCCTTCGCCTCGTTGAAGCCGCCGGCGCGAAGCGCCTCGACGTACCGCTTCAACGTGAAGTAGTTCATGCGCTCGGCGTCCGGCTGCTCGTTGCCGAAGTAGTCCGGTGATTCGAGCGACAGCGGCCGTTCCCTGAACGGCGCGTACACAACCGTGCCCCCTGCCGCGGGAAACTGCTGGCTCCAACCGTTGCGGGCAATCCACCGCCCCGTGGATCCTCCCTGCGACGAGGTAGGGGAGTACGTCGCCCGCGTGGCGAACGACCGCCCCGTCATGCGCCAGGCGGCCGGGTCGAGGGTGTAGACCGAGAGCTGGTACAAATCGCTTCGCTGCCGCCCCTTGTCCTGGTGAAACGACTCGAAGTGATAGATGGCGCGGCCGTCGCGCGAAACGACCCAGCCGCGGTTGAGCATGTCCGCCCTGTCCGGGTCCATTCCCTTGAAGATCAGCTCGTACTTGTGCCACTCGCGGTTGGTCGTGGCGAGCACCCGTTCTTCCAGCCCGAACAGCGCCGCGCTGCACAGGAGGGCGAAGGCGATCACGGGCAGCGCCGCGCGATAGAGGCTGACGCCGCATGCCTTCATGATCACGAGCTCGCTGTTACGTGTCAGCAACCCGTAAGTGACGAGCGTCGCGATGAGGCCGCCGAGCGGAATGATGAAGTACACGAACCAGGGCGTCTTGTAGACGTAGTAGAGCAGGACCATTCCCGGCTTCGCCGTGCCCCTGAACACCCGCTCGGACAGCTCGATGAACTCCGAGATATAGAAGATGAGCAGCAGCGCGCCGATCGTGAGGCCCAGGATGCGCAGGAACGTCTTCGCGATGTACCAGTCGAGTATGCGCGGCCGCGGCAGCCAGCCGTGCGGCACCCTGACCCGGACGATGACGCGTTCGAGGACGGAAGGGCGCCGCGACGCCGGGCGCGTGGTCGCTGGCGCGGTGCCGTTTGCCGGCGCGCGCGAAAGCCACCCGAACTGCAGTTCCCGTTCGCTGTATCTGGCGCGCCAGAGCAGTGCCGCGACGCCGACGGGGCCCAGGATCAGGTTCGGAACCCACCGGGCAGACCAGGGGGGGATGACCAGCGCCTTCGCGGCGGCCTGCGCGCCGTACATCAGGACGTAGTACACGAAGATGACCGCGATCCCGAGGACGAAACTCGCCATCTTGCCGTCGCGCCGACTGCTGACGCCAAGGGCCAGACCGATCATCGCAAAGACGAGGCACGCCACCGGGATGGAGAACTTCTGCTGAATCGCCATCGGCTCCTCGACCGCCGGGATGTGCCGGGCCTCGAGGCTGGCGATATCCGCCCGCAGTTCCGCGACGGTCTTCTGGTTGTACCCCTTGTCCCGCGGCATGTGCGGGAAGAACGCCTCGGGGTCGAGCTTGAGACTCACCTCGTCCCCCCGGTTCACCCGGTGGTCGGTCGGCGGGCCGCTGTGCTGCGTGACGTTCTCGAGCACGACGCGCGCCTGGCGGTGCGCTCGGTCGAGCTCGAGGCGTCCGCGGCTCGCCACCGAGATCATCTCGTTGCTGCCGAGGTCCCGGAGGAAGACGTCTCGCCACGTTCCATCCGTCGCGACGTCCCGAACGTAGAGCACCTTGCCGGGGAAGCCGGTGAAGAAGACGCGCGGCTTGATCTCGCCGGCGGCGCGCGACCACAAGACCGGCAACACGATCTCGTTGTATGCCTGGTTGGCGTTGGGCAGCGCCCAGATCATGACGTAAGACGTGACGAGCCAGGCGAGAACCGCGAGGACGGTGACGGGGCGCAGCAGGCGACGGACGCTCACGCCGCACGCCTGCAACGCGACCCATTCGCGGTCTTCCGACAGCCGGCCGAGGGCGATCAACAGGCCGACCAGCAACGCCATGGGGATGGTCAGGGCGAGCGCTTGCGGCAGCAGCGTCGGCATCACGCGCAGCAGGATGTCCCAGGAGACGCCCTTCGCGATGAGATCGTCCGCCACCCTCATGATCGGCTGCATCAGCAGCATGAACGTGAAGACGACGAGGACGATCAGGAACGGGGGGATCACCTCGCGGATGATGTAGCGGTCGATGGTGCGAAGCATCGGGTATCCGGAGCAGAACGATAGCACAGGAACAGACCGATTCCGGAATCCGGGTTGCGCCGGGCGGGGCGAGGCCCACCCGGCGGTGGCCCAGACGGGCGCACCTGGATTAATCTCAGGATATGACGCGCCTCGCTCTGCTCTGGCATATGCACCAGCCGTACTACGGCGACGCAGTCACGGGCGAACAGCTCCTGCCATGGGTCCGTCTGCACGCCCTGAAGGACTACTTCGGGATGGTCGAGCTGCTGCGCGAGTTTCCCCGGGTCCGAGTCACGTTCAACCTCGTTCCGTCGCTGCTGGTGCAGCTCGACGCACTCGCCACAGGTCGAGGACGCGATCGCTACTTCGATCTCGCCATGAAGCCGGCGGCCGAGCTCACACCCGACGACCGCGCGTTCCTGGTCGCGAACTTCTTTCACGCGCAGCGCGGCCGGTTGATCGATCCGCACCCGCGCTACGCGCAGCTGCTGGTAAAGAGGGAAGAGGAACCGGGGCCGAACGGGGAAGAACGTTGGCGCCGGGCGGCCGCCCGCTTCACCGAGCACGAGCTTCGCGACCTGCAAGTGTGGCAGCAGCTGACCTGGATCGACCCCCTGTACGACCGCGATCCTCGGGTACGGGCCCTCATCGGCAAGGGGCGCGAGTTCACCGAGGCGGACAAGCACGTTTTGGCAGAGGTCGAGCGCGAGATCCTCCGGCGGGTGATTCCCGCCTATCGCGATGCCGCGGGACGCGGCCAGGTCGAGCTGTCGTCGTCCGCCTTCTACCATCCGATCCTCCCGCTGGTGTGCGACACCAGCGTGTACCTGCAGATACGTGCCGACGCGCGCGTCCCGGCCTTCCGACACCCCGAAGACGCTCGAGAGCAACTCGCGCGGGCGGTCGACTGCCACCGCCGGTTCTTCCACCAGGAGCCGGCGGGCACGTGGCCGCCTGAAGGCAGCGTGTCCGAAGCGATCGTTCCCCTGGTGGCGGACGCCGGGTTTCGCTGGATGGCGGCGGACGAAGTCATCCTGGCGCGCAGCCGCGGAATGGCGTTCACGAGAGACGGCGCCGGCAACCTCGAGCAACCGGACGTGTTGTACCGGCCGTACCGCGTCCGCGTCGGAGGCAGCGAGGTCGCGTGCCTGTTCCGCGATCACGTGCTGTCCGATCTGATCGGCTTCACCTACTCGAGCTGGTCGCCCGAAGCCGCCGCGCGCGACCTGGTCAATCGCATCGCAGAGGCCGGCCGCCGCTTCCACGTCCGGACCGGCGGGGAAGAGGCGGCGATTGGAATCATCCTGGACGGCGAGAACGCCTGGGAACACTTCGAGGCGAACGGGCGCACGTTCCTCCGTACCTTCTACGGCCTGCTGTCCGAGCACCCGGACGTGCGCGCCGTGACGATGGGCGAGGCAACCGGGGCCACGCTCGACTGGCCTCCCGGCCAGACACGAACGCAGATGACTTCCGCCAATCGGGTCCCTGCGCCGGTTGGCGAGGAGGCCGGATCCCCTGCCGGCGCACCGGGCGCCGCCCAGGCTCAAGTTGGGCGAATGCCCGAGCCCGGGGTCCTCGAGCGCCTGGCGCCGGGTTCCTGGGCGAGCGGAGACTTCTACATCTGGATCGGGCACGTCGATGACATGAAGGCGTGGGCGGAGCTGGCCGACGCGCGGGCGCTCGTCGACCAGGCGCGCGACAGCGTGAACCGGGAGGCCTACGACGAGGCGAAGGAACAGGTGTTCGTGGCCGAAGGCAGCGACTGGTTCTGGTGGTACGGCGACGACCACTCCTCGGACCAGGACTTGGAGTTCGACACGCTGTTCCGCAGCCACGTTCGCCGAGTCTACGAGATCCTCGGGCGCCCGGTGCCGGATCACCTGTTCGTCACCAACATCACCGAAGGCGTGAAGCAACTCGAGATCGTCCAGCCCACCGCGCCGCTGAACGTGGAGGTGGACGGCCGTGTGACGACCGAGAACGAGTGGCTGCACGCCGGTTACCCAATCCTGCGCCAGCTGTTCGGGACGATGAGGCAGGTGTCCCAGAGCGACGAGTTGCGTGTCCGCAGCATCCGGTTCGGCTTCGACGCCACGAAGCTGCTGGTTCGCGTGGACCTGGGCCAACCAGTGAGACGGGCGCTCGCGGACGGAATCGAACTCGACGTCGCCTTCGTGAACCCGCCGGGGCTGCGGGTGGCGATCACCGGCGGGGAAGCCAAGACCCCGCGCGCCGTGGTCCTGCGGCGGGGCCCGCAAGGCGACTGGGCGCCCGCGGCCGGCCCGAGACCGAAAGTCGCGGCGGACGAGGTCCTCGAAATCGCCATCCCGCTCCGGGTTCTGGAAGCTGCCCGGGACAGCTTGTCCTTCTTCATCGCCATCACGCGTGCCGGTGTCGAGGTGACCCGGTACCCATCCTACGCACCGGTCTCCACGGCGCTGCCAAAGAAGGCGTAGTCCTTTCGACGCACAAGCACGGCGACGTATTGTGCGCTCAGGGCCAAGTGCTGAGGGAGCAGAATCGGCCACTTGCGCCCCCGCAATAGTGCCGTAATTGCGCCTCGACGCACTTGGAGCTCA
>Ga0316628_100001706_pt1 | contig 15751 bp, 12 predicted proteins | sample OWC_Aug_M2_C1_D5_FD_207648 | JGI IMG/M metagenome (GOLD analysis project Ga0316628, IMG submission 207648) | Wetland soil microbial communities from Old Woman Creek delta, Ohio, United States - OWC_Aug_M2_C1_D5_C | ecosystem: Environmental > Terrestrial > Soil > Wetlands | place: USA: Ohio... | reverse complement strand
CCCGACTTGGGTTGGATGGTGGCGATGAAGCGGTTGGCCTCGGCGATCGCGTCCTGCATCTGCCGGACCAGGCGTGACACGTCGGCCTGCAGCTCGTCCGCAGTCCCGGACAGCGACCCGAGGGCGCGGGCATTGAGGTTGTGCTTGAGGAACAGGGTCTGGTCGTGGAGGGTGGCGAGGACCGGGTCCATGCTCGCGGCAGCACGGTCCATGGCGCCGGCTAGCTGGTTGTACCGCGCCCGCGTGTCGTTGAGCTGGCGCTGGCTCTGCCGCCTGAGGTTGGGGTCGCTGTACTGCGCGAGCTCCCCCTCCCATTCGCGGAACAGGGCGCCGGCCACGTCCTTGACCGCGGCCACCCGGTCGCGCACCGCTTCCGCCTGGGCCTGACTCGCCTCGTACTCGCCGGAAAGCGTGTTGTACATGGCCTCCAGGTCGCCGCCGTCGTAGCCGACCAGGGCCTTGAACTGCTCGAGGGCGTCCTTGAACTGCTCCTGGGCCTCGCCCTGCGCGTCGCGCGCCGACTCGACCCGGTCGACCAGGATCTCCCGCTTCTCGATCCCCACCTTCTCGAGCGCGGAGTAGTAGGCGCTGCTGCAGGCGGTGCAGAGGCACAAGGCCGCGACGGTCAGGCCGTGGGTCGAAACGCGACGAACCATACCGAGCCTCCCGGGGCGAAGACGTCTGTGGACAGGTTAGCACCGCGCGAGGCGGGTGCGCGCGCCGACGGCAACGGGCTCGGGCTCGGGGCTCAGACAGGGTTGGGCAGGTCGACGAACTCGACCTCGAGGCCGTGGCGCTCCTCGAGCCAGCGGCCGAGGGCGAGCACGCCGAGGCGCTCCGAGGCGTAGTGGCCGGCGGCAATGTAGTGGACCCCGTCCTCGGCCGCCTGCTGCAGGACCCACTCGGTGGCCTCGCCGGTGATGAAAGCGTCGAGGCCGGCGGCCACCGCCCGGTGGTAGTCCTTCTCGGCCGCGCCGGTGACGATGCCGACCGAGGTGACCCGGTCCCCGCGACCCGCGAAGAGCTGCGGCTCGCGCGCGCAGGCCGCGGCCACGGCCCCGACCAGCTCGTCGAGGGCGACCGGCTCGGAGAAGACGCCGCACACGCCGGTCGAGACCCCGTCGTGCTCGGCGAACGGCTCCAGCTCGACCAGGCCGAGGCGGCGCGCGAGCTGAGCGGCGTTGCCCAGCGTCGGGTGGCGGTCGAGGGGCAAATGGTAGGCGAGCAAGGAGACGTTGTTGGTGACCAGCAGACGGACCCGCCGAAGGAGGGTGCCCACCAGCGGCCGGGGCAGGGGAGAGGCCCACAGGATGCCGTGGTGAACCAGGATCGCGTCGGCGTCGTGGGCGATCGCCCGAATGAAGAGCGCCTGCGAAGCCGAGACGGCGGTGACGACCCGCAGCACCTCGGCCCGACCCTCGACCTGGAGCCCGTTCGGGCACGAGTCGCGCACCGCCTCGACCTCGAGCAGCTCGTCAAGCTCGGCCACCAGGTGCATGAGGTCCATGGAGACATGGTAGCTGAGCCGGCCAGGGGAGCAGCGGGAGGTTCGCCCGGAAGTCGCCCGGAGGGGCGGTGTCCTGGCGGCCGGGAGGGATGCTCGGGATCGATATGGGCGTCGCGAGGCGTTGGGTGTCCTGGTCGAGTACAATGAGTCATATGGTGTGCGCCTCGTCCGGTCGGGATGCTGTCTGCGTCACGCTCGTTGTCGTGCTCGTGGGCGTGTCCTTCGGCTGCCGGCCGGAACCGCCGCCGCCGGCCCCGTCCTTCCGCGCCGCCCAGGTCGTCGGGTCGCCGGTCGAGGGGACCTGGGAGCGTGCCGCTGAGCAGGGCCTGCAGCGCATCGGCCAGGAGCTGGGCGCCGCCGTGTCGAGCGTGCGTGCCGCCGAGGATTCCCCCCGCCGGGCCGAGCTGCGGCGGTTGGGCGCCAAGGGAACGGACCTGGTCTTCTGCGTCGGCGCCGGCTTCGACTCCATGCTCTACACCGAGGCTGCATCCTATCCCGACACCGCCTTCGTGCTCCTCCCCGGCGCTGGCCGCGCCGGCAACGTGGTCGGGGTGAGCTTCGAGGTCGCGGGCGCCTGCTACGCTGGCGGGGTGGTCGCCGCGGCCCTGGCCAGGAAACCGGTGGTGGCGATCCTCCACGGCGGCGGGGGGCCCTGGCTGGAGGGCGCCGAGGACGGGTTCGTGGCCGGCTTCCGCTCGCTGCGGCCGGACGGCACGCTGGTCGTGGCCAACGCGCCTGAGGGCGTACGGGACCTCGTTGCCGAGGGCGCCACCGTCGCCCTCTACGTGACCGACCGCGCCGAGCAGCAGGTCCTGGTCGAGGCCGACAGCGTCGGGCTGAAGCTCGTCGTCACCGACCCCGAGGCCCTGGGGCAGGGACCATCCACGGTGCTGGCCGCCGTGGCCGTGGACGTGCCCGAGGCCATGGTCCGGGTCGCCCGGGACGTCCGGGAGGGGACCTTTCGCGGCAGGATCTACGTCTTCGACGTGGGCTCGGGGGTGGTCTCGCTGGTCCCTGGCTCGCTGCTGGAGAGCCACCCGGACCCGTCCCTCCAGGCCGCCCTCGACACCGCCCTGGCCGAGGTCACGGCCGGCATCGTCGAGATCAAGCAGCTGGGGTTTTAGGTGCCACCCTTCACAATCTGCGCGAGCTTCGACCGCCAGGTCGGAGATCCGCGACCAGGCGCAGATTGTGAAGGGTGGCACCTCTACGTGTAGGCGCGCGACTTTCGCGCGCCCCCAGGACGTAGGATGAGAGAAGCGCGCCCCACGCGGTGCGCGCGTTTGGGGGCGCGCTTGGAATGCGTGCCTGAGCTCCCTTGACCGCGAGAGCGCTGCCAGCTCTCAGGCCGCGGCCGCTGCCGCCTTGCGCTGGCGGGCGAGGAACATGAGCACGGACAGCGCCTCGTTGAGGTCCTCGCGGCTGACCAGTCCCAGGTAGCGCTCGCCGCTGAACACCGCCAGCAGCCGCTCGCCGCGCTCCGACATCTTCTCCTGCACCTGCTCGAGGCTGAGCTCGGCATCGACCGCCCCCACCTCTCGCTGCATGACCTCGGTCACGTAAGGGTCGTCGGGTCGGCTGGTCAGGGCCTTGACCACGTCCTCGCGCGTGACCACGCCCAGCAGGCGGTCGCCGTAGACCACCGCGAAGTCGGGCTGGTAGCTGGTCAGGATGTAGTCCACCACCCGGCTGACCCGGTCGCCCGGGACCAGGGTGAGCGCGTGCTTGTTGTAGGCGTGACCGATCTTGAGGGTGTCGAGGACCGTCCTGGCCTGGGCCTGGAAGCTCTCCATGCCGGCGCCGAAGAAGATGAAGACCGCGATCAGGGCGAGGATGAAGTTGCCGGTCGCCACCCCTACCACCCCGAGCAGGATCGCGATCCCCTGGCCGATGAGGGCCGCGATCCGGGTCGCTCGCGCGTAGTCGGTCGCCATGCCCAGCAGCGCGCGGAGGATCCGCCCGCCGTCGAGGGGGAAGGCGGGGATGAGGTTGAAGACGACCAGGCTGACGTTGGCGGCCAGCAGCCAGAGCAGGAAGGTGCCGACGCTCGGATCGGGCGCCGTACCCTCGAGCAGGCCGCGCCCGTCGAGGGCGCCGATGGCGCCCGTGAACCCGCCGGCCAGGGCGAGGACGATGGCGATGGCCACGTTCACCGCCGGCCCGGCCGCGGCGATGACCAGCTCCTGCAGCGGCCGTTCCGGCAGCCTGCCGAGCATGGCCACGCCGCCGATCGGCAGCAGGACGATCTCCCGCACCTGGATGTGGTAGGCCTGGGCCGCCAGGCTGTGGCCGAGCTCGTGCAGGGTGACGCAGGCAAACAACGCGAGCATCAGCAGCACCCCGAAGATGACGCCCGGGGTGCCATGGTTGCGGCCCCACTCGAGGCCGCCGAGGACCAGGATGAGGAAGAAGGTGATGTGGACCTTGATGTCGATGCCCGAGACCCGGGCGACGCGGAACGACCAGCTCATGAAACGACCTCCTCGGCGGGAACCGACGCGACCCCGGGCGCGGGGCTCAGCGTCCGCTGTCCACAACCGCCCATCGTCGCAGGATCATCCCGGGTGTGGGCGAGCGTGAGACTGCTCGCGCGCTCACCTGGTCGCGCAGTGCCACCGCTCGATAGGGTGGCGTGGCTAGCAGCTCCTCGACCGCTCACTCGAGCTTCGAACGTAGCTGCTCCAACTGGGCCTCGAGGCGAGCGAGGTTCTCCTCGAGCGCTGCCACCCGCGCCGCCAGGCCGGGGGCCGGCGTCGCGTCTGCCGGCTCGGGCGCCGCGTCCGCCGGTTCGCCGCCCGCCAGGTGGGTCCAGCGGCTCTCCTTCTGGCCGGGCTGGCGCTGGAGCTGGATGACTAGCGGCTCGGGTCCTGCCGCCAGGGCGTGGAGCGCGGCCTCGACCTCGGCCGTGGAGGTGAACCGGTGCAGGCGCTCGGAGCGGCCGCGCAGCTCGCCCGGGGTCTGAGCCCCGCGCAGCAGGAGCAGGGTCATCACCGCCTTGCTCGCCGGCTCCAGCTCCCAGCGCCGGTCGAGGTTGTGGCGCCAGCGCTCGACGCGGGTGCCCTCGCTGCGCCAGACCAGGACGTCCTCGGTCATGCGGTCGAGGGCGGCGGTGACGTCGCCCGGCTGCAAAGCCATGACCGGCTCGCGGTTGGAGCGCTGGTTGCAGGCCGCGACCAGCGCGTTGACGGTCAGCGGGTAGTACTCGGGCGTGGCCTGCTCCTTCTCGAGCAGGGCGCCGAGGATCCGCATCTCGACCGGGTCGAGCGGTCGCGGCAGGCGCATCAGAAGAGCTCCAGCTCGAGGGCGAGCCCGGGCAGGCGTCCGTCGTCCGGCCGCAGCTCGAGCGCGGCCAGCCAGGCGAAGCCGTCCGGGCGCGCCGGCGGCGTCGTGGCCAGCTCGAGGGCGAGCGCCGCCTCGTGGTCCGGGTACAGGGTCAGGCCGTCCTTCTCGCCGTGGGCGGGCTGGACGGTGACGGCGACCGGCTCGGCGTAGCGCCGCAGCTCGCGGATCTCGACCTTCCACTTCGGCTTGGCCAGGTCAGGGTCGGCCAAGGCGGCGACCAGCTTGAGCGTGTACGTGGCCCCGGGCTCGGCGCCGGCCGGCGGCGTGAAACCGAGGCTCAAGCGACGGTAGGTGAAGCCCGAGCGCTCCAGGGCGTGGCCCTCCTCGTCCGTGACCAGCACGGCGAGGTCGGTGAGCAGCCCCCAGTCCTCCGCCTCGAGCTCGAGCTCGAAGTCGACCCCGGCCTCCTCGGGCGCCAGGGTGAAGGCGTAGCTGAAGTCGCTGGCCGCGACCTCCTCCCGGGTCGTGCGCACCGCGCCCATGACGCTGCCGCTGGCCGTGCCGCGCCAGATCTGGTCGAGGGCGGTCACGAGCCTGAGGGTGCCGGTGGGCGCGGCCCCGGCCTGGTGGTCGAGCTCGACCCTATCCGGGAGGGCGGTGACCGCCGGCATGGTCAGCACGTGCCAGTCGGCGCGCACTGGGCCGCGGTTGGACTGGTGGCCCCACAGGGCCAGCTCCCACACCCCGGGTGAGAGTGCACGGCCGCCCAAGGTCGTGCGCAGGATCGGGCTCGAGCTCGAGGCGGTGCCGAGGGAGGTCTCGCGGCCCTCGGGGTCGAACAGGCTCGCCTGGACCTGGCGCTCCTGCTCGGCCCGCGGCAGCTCGACCTCGACCGTCAGCGAGGCGGTGGACTCGGCGAGGCGCACGAACACGCGCTCGACCATGGACGCCTCCATCGCCGGCGTGGTCTCGGCCAGACGTCCCGATGCAGTCAGGCGGTGCGGTACCACGACCGCCACCGGCACGCTGAGCTCGGCTCCGAGGCGACTGCGCTCGGCGCGGTCGAGTTCGCCGTCGTAGGCCTCGATGCGGGTCTGGTAGAGCCCGGGGCGCTGCAGCCTGTCGGCCCGGAAGGCAATCGGGATGGTCGCCGCGACTTGCTGCTTGAGGTAGGTGGAGGGCTTGTCCAGGGTCAGCCAGTCGGCCGCGCACTCGAGGTCGAGGGTGCGGTAGAAGCGCTTGATCGCGGCCTCGGGCGCGTCCTTGTCGAACACCGCCTTGACCGAGATCCGGTGCCGGAGGTCGCCGCGCGGGTAGAAGTCGCCGCGGTAGAACACGGCCGGGCCGCTGCCGCTGGCCATGGCCGGCGACTCGGTGGTGACGGAGTAGGTGACCGGGTCCCACCGGTCGCGGCCGCCGAGCTCCCGGTACGCCTCCCAGGCTCGCGGCACGTCGACCATGCCCGGCCCCTGGTCGAGGGGACCGTAGCCGGGCAGCTCGCGGGCCGTGCGCGTGAGGGCGGCGCGGAGCAGGTCGCGACGCACCGGCACGTCCGCGGCGAGGGCCGCGGAGTAGAGCAGGGCCACGGCGCCGGCGGCCTGGGGCGAGGCCATCGAGGTGCCGCGGTAGACGTCGTTGCCGTCGCCCCAGTCGGGCACGGAGGAGGCCTCGAACCCGGGCGCCACGATCTCCGGCTTGGCCAGCTCGCCGCCGCGCGAGGAGAAGCTGAACATGCGGTCCTCGGGCCAGGAGATGCCGTAGATCAGCTCGGCCGTGGTACGGGCAAAGGCGGCGCCCACGGCCAGGACCTCGTCGGCTGCGGCCGGCAGGCCGATCGTCGACAGGCCGGGTCCCTCGTTGCCGGCCGAAACTGTGGCCGCGACCTTGGGGTGCTCGGCCAGCAGCTGGTTGATCAGGCGCTCGGCCTCGGCCGTGCCCTCGTGCTCGGAGCCGATCCCGTACGACATCTGGATGACCAGCGGCATCTCCAGCTCCTCGGCCTTCTCGACCGCGTAGCGCCAGGCCCTGACCATCGAGCCGGGCGTGGTGGCGCCGCCGGCCAGGGAGCAGTTGCCGATCTTGAGGGCCAGGATCTGGGCGCCGGGCGCGATCCCGTTGTACCCCTCCTGCCCGTTGATGCCGAAGCCGGCGGCGCAGCCGGCGACGTGGGTGCCGTGGCCGTTGCCGTCGAAGAACAGGGCCGCCTCCTTGTCGTCGGGCCACAGGTTGAGGGCGTAGGCGACCAGGTCGGCGGCGGCGTGGGGGTCGTGGCCGCCGAGGTGGAAGGACTCCTGGGCGTGGGCGTAGTCGTGCAGCGGCTGCTCGTCGGCCAGGTCGCCGTCGGCGTTGCGGTCGAGGAAGGCGACCCAGTCGTCGTCGTCGGCGGCGCCTGACGGCTTGAACGCGACCAGCCCGAACACGTCGTTCTTGGCGCCGTTGTTGTTGAGGTCCGCGACCTGGTTGTTCTGGAAGCCCTCCTCCGTGAAGTAGCCGATGAGGATCTCGCCCTCGGTCGGCAAGGCCGGCTCGAGCCCGTCGATGCCGTACAGCCAGCGCCCGCCCTTGCCGTGGACGGCGTTGCCCCTGGCGTCGCTCGCGCGCTCGGCCTTCTCGAGCGTGATCTTGCCCTCGTCGGAGAGCTCGCGGGCGTCGAGGATCTTGGGCTTGCCGTCCGAGGTCTCAAGCAGCCCGGGCAGGCCGAGCGAGACGCCCGAGTCGCAGACCGCGATGAGCACGCCGCGGCCGTCCCACTCGGGGTGGGCGGCGAGGAAGCGGTCGGCGCCGATGGTGGCGGTGGACAGGATCTCCCAACGGCCGGGCGGCTCCTCGGCCAGGGCCGGGCCGGCGGCGAGCGCGGCGAGGGCGAGAGCGAGCAGGGCGAGGGCAGTACGGCGCATGACGACCTCCTCGAAACAGCCCAGAATGCCACGGACCTCTGGCCTCGTCGAGGGCTCATGCCGTGGTCTTGGACTGCCAGGAGAAACGCCTCGGGCGGCGTGAGGTTGCACCGGCCGCGCAGTGGGCCGGATCGGGGCTGGACAGGGTTCGGCACCAGGCTTTGCAGAATCGCAGACGGGAGGGTGCTCGTTTCGGCAACGAGAACGGCGACGGCTACGAGAACGGTAACGGGTCCGGGCGCTCGGGATCGGGCTCGGCAGCCGGGTGGGTGCGGGCGCGCCACCTTCGCTCCTCCCGCGACACGGCTATACTCTCCACCATGGGCGAGTCGTCGGCTGCCAACCAGCCGTGCGAGCTGTGTCACGGCACCGGCTGGATGCTGGTCAGCGAGGACGGTGTGGAGATGGTGCGGCGCTGCGCCTGTGCCGAGCGCGAGCGGCGTCAGCGGCTGCTCGCCCGGGCCGGGATCCCGCCCCGCTACCAGCACTGCACCCTGGAGGGGTTTCGCCTCTGGCACCCCCCGGACGCCGACGTCGACCCGTCCCTGCGGCATGCGCAGCGGGCGGTGCAGAAGTTCGTCGACCTCTACCCCGAGAACCCCAAGCAGGGCTTGCTGCTGATGGGACCGGTCGGAACCGGCAAGACCCACCTCGCGGTGGCCGCCCTCCAGGCGCTGGCCCTCGACAAGGGGGTGAGCGGGCGGTTCGCCGACTTCACCGCGCTCGTGCTCGAGATCCAGATGACCTTCGGCAGCCCGGGCCCGCGTCAGGAGCAGATCCTCGAGCCGCTGGTCAAGGCCGACCTCCTGGTCCTTGACGAGCTGGGCGCGGGCAAGGCCTCCCCCTGGGTCATGGACCTGCTCTACTACCTGGTCAACACCCGCTACCTGGAACGGCGGGCGACGATCTTCACGACCAACTTCACCGACCCCACCGACTCGTCGCCGGCCACCTTCGAACCGTTGGCCGACCGGGTCTCCCGCCGCATCCGCTCGCGCCTGTTCGAGATGTGCCACAAGATCGAGCTCCGGGGCGGCGACTTCCGCAAGTTCCAGTTCTCCCATCCCCAGTACGAGAAGAATGCGTGACCGGCTCGCCATCCTGTTGAGGCCCGCTCGGCGTGTCCCTTTCCGTGCCCGTGGCCTCGCCTTCGGGCTCCTCCTCGCTCTCGGCTGCGCCACCGCGCCGCGGGTCGAGGTCACGCCGCCGCCGCCCGCTCCGACCCCGACTCCGGTCGTCGTCCCGACCCCCCCGGCGCCGAGTGCGACCCCTGTCCCGACTGCGGCTCCGCTGCCCGAGCCGATCCCCACCGCCCCCCCGCCGGTCGCCTTGCCGGGCGCGGACCTCGACCCGCCCCTGGTGCGGGTGCTGGTCCGGCGGACCGCCGAGCCGGTCAGCCTGCCCCAGCCGGAGCGGGCCTACCGGGTCAGCGCGGACGGCCGGTCGAGCTGGGTGTGGGGGCCGCTCGAGCTGAGCGTGGACGCGGCCTGGTGGTGGCAGGTGGGCGCATTGAACGATGCCGGACGGGCCCGGGCCCTGGGCCAAGAGCTCCTCGCCGGGATCGGCCCGGGCGCGCTCGCGCGCACCGTGACCAGCGCCGAGGGCCTGGTCCGGGTCCAGGTCCGCTGGCCCGAGCAGGAGCCGCCTGACCCGGCCGCGCTGCTGGCCGGCCTCGGCCATCCCGGCGCCTTCCGGGTGGCCGGCGAGGCGATGGTCCGGGTCGAGCCTGCCGCCGGCCAGCCGGTGACGAGCGCGGGCGAGGTCCTGCTCGAGCCGGGACGGCCGTGGCCGACAGAGGTCGACCGCCTGCGCCTGCGTGGCCGCTTCTGGCTGCGGGTGGTCGCGGGCGAGCTCCTGCTGGTCAACCAGCTCAACCTCGAGCGCTACCTGCAGGGCGTGGTGCCGGTCGAGATGGGACCCTCCCAGTTCCCCGAGCTGGAGGCGCTCAAGGCCCAGGCGGTGGCCGCTCGGACCTACGCCGTGGCCCACCTCGGCGAGCACGCGGACGAGGGCTGGGACCTGTGCGGTACCCCGGCCTGCCAGGCCTACGACGGGGCCGGCGCGGAGCACGCCTTGAGCGACCGCGCGGTCGCGGAGACGGCCGGGCTGATCGCCGTCTCCGGGGGCGCTCCGATCGACGCCATGTACACCTCGACCTGCGGCGGCCACACCGAGGACGCGGCCCGGGTCTTCCCCGACCGCGCCCAACCCTACCTGCGCGGGGTCGTCTGCGCCTGGGAGCGCGAGCTCGAGCTGATCGGGGAGGGGACGGCCGGGGCCTGGGTGAGCGCCGAACGTTTCGCGGAGGAGCTGGCGCTCGTCGCCCTCGACCTCGAGCCTCAGCGCACCGGGCCGCGGGACGTGGTCGACAGAGTGGCGGCAGCGTGCGGGGGCGAGCCCGGCCAGGTGGCGAGCGCTGACCCGGTCGCGACCTTTGCCCGGGCCCTGCTCGTTGCGGCCGGCCTCGACCGCGCCGCGGCGGTGCTGGCCCGGAGCGACGAGCCGCTGCAGGGTCTGCTCGGCCTGTGCGACCTGCGCGAGGTGGCGCTGGGGCCACCGCCGGTCGACTGGGATGCGGGCTGGCACCTCGGCGCCGGCCTGGCCATGCTCGAGGTCCAGGGCGTGGTCACCCGCGACCGCGGGGAGGCCGTGCCGCGACCGGAGGGGGTCGGCATCTTCCCCAGCCGCGCCGAGCGCTCTGAGACGTTGCCCTCGCCCCTGCCGTTGTACGAGCGCTGGGCGGGCGCGGTGCGCTCGCGTGCCGTGACGACGGTCCTGCCCGGCACCAGCCTCGAGCGGGTGCGGCGGGGGGAGCGCGTGCTGGCGCTGGTCGTCGTGCGCTCGGGCGGCGGCGGCGAGGCCGACCGCCGCTCGGCCTGGCGCTCGTGGGCGCGCGAGCTGGAGTGGTCCGCACTGGCAGACCGGCTCGGCGTGCCGGACCTGGAGCGCCTCGAGGTGAGCGGCCGCGGCGCCTCGGGCCGGGTGGCCGGCCTGGTCGCGATCGGGCGTACCGGGAGCCGCCGGGAGTGGCAGGGCTTCGAGGTGCGTCGGGCGCTCGAGCTGCCCGAGAGCCTGTTCACGGTCCACGTCATGACCCGCGACGACGGCCGGCGTGTGGCGCGCTTCCTCGGCCGCGGCTGGGGCCACGGCATCGGCCTGTGCCAGAACGGAGCGTACGGCCTGGCCCGCGCCGGCCGCCGCTTCGAGGAGATCCTGGCCACCTACTACCCGGGCACCAGCCTGGTGCGGTGGGCAGGAACGGAGTAGCGCGACTCTGCCCGATTGCGAAACCGGCGCCTGCTTGTCGGGACGTGCCACTCTTGACAGTTTTCGGCGGGCAGGTTGCTGCTGGGGCTGGCAGGGCGACGTTCGCCGAAAAGTGTCAGGGGTGGCACTCCACGGGAAGCGCGCAACGGGAAAGGACGAACCACCGCCGACCGTCTCCGTGGCGCGCCCGCAGGGCGCGCTGGCGGGCTCGCGAGAGCCCGCCAGCCACGGCCATCGGTGCGAATCGCGCTGCGCGTGATGCGGGCACCGGCGTCGGCCCCGGCCCCGGCACCGGCACTTGCGGCCGCTCGACGACTCAGGGAGCGCCCGCTAGAATAGGGTGCTCGTCGGCAGGCTCGAAAGGAGGGCAGCATGGACTTCGAGCTGACCCAGGATCAGATCTCCATCCGCGACATGGTGCGCGACTTCGCGCGCAAAGAGGTCGTGCCCCACGCCGCAGGGTGGGACGAAAGCCAGACCTTCCCCAAGGCGCTGTTCAAGCAGCTGGGCGAGCTCGGCCTGCTCGGCATCATCATCCCCGAGGAGTACGGCGGGGCAGGTCTCGGCTACGTCGAGTACGTGCTCGTGCTCGAGGAGCTGAGCGCCGCCGACGGCGGGGTCGGGCTCGGGGTGGCGGCGCACAACTCGCTCTGCACCAACCACCTCTTCAAGTACGCCTCGGAGGAGGTCAAGCGCGCCTACGTGCCCAAGCTGGCGAGCGGCGAGTGGATCGGCGCCTGGGGCTTGACCGAGCCCGGGGCTGGCTCCGACGCCGGGGGCACCAAGACCACGGCCCGCAGGGACCGCGACGAGTGGGTGCTCAACGGCACCAAGAACTTCATCACCCACGCCACCGTGGGCGAGGTGGCCGTGGTCATGGCGCGCACCAGCCCGGGCACCTCCCACCACGGGATCTCGGCTTTCGTCGTGCCCTTCGACCGGCCCGGGGTCTCGGCCGGCAAGAAGGAGAACAAGCTCGGCATGCGTTGCTCGGACACCGCCCAGCTCGTGTTCGAGGACTGCCGCCTGCCCGGTGGATTCCTCCTCGGCAACGAGGGCGACGGCTTCATCCAGGCCATGCAGATCCTCGACGGGGGCAGGATCTCGATCGCCGCCCTGGCCCTCGGCATCGGTCGCGGGGCCCTCGACGCGGCGGTCGAGTACAGCAAGGTGCGCGAGCAGTTCGGACGGCCCCTGGCCTCGTACCAGATCACTCGCGTCAAGCTCGCCGACATGGCAACCCTGGTCGATGCGGCGCGCCTCTTGACCATGCGCGCGGCCGTGCTCAAGGACCAGGGGCTGCTGACGACCCGCGAGTCAGCGATGGCCAAGCTCTACGCCTCCGAGGTGGCGGTCAAGGTCTCCGAGGAGGCGATCCAGATTCTCGGCGGCTACGGCTACACCAAGGACTACCCGGTGGAGCGGGCCTGGCGCGATGCCAAGCTGTGCACCATCGGCGAGGGCACCAGCGAGATCCAGCGCCTGGTCATCGCACGCGAGGTGCTGGAAGAGGCCAAGACTCAGGCGTGATCGACCATGCGGACTGAGCTCGACCACCTCGGCATTGCCGTGACCTCGATCGCCGAGGCGCTGCCCTGCTGGACCGCCCTCGGGCTCGTGCTCGAGGGGGTGGAGGAGGTCGCCTCGCAAGGGGTTCGGGTCGCCATGTTGCCGATCGGCGGCACGCGCGTCGAGCTGCTCGAGGCGATCGCTCCCGACTCGCCCATCGCCCGCCACCTCGAGCGCCGGGGTCCGGGCCTCCACCACCTCTGCCTGCGCGTCGCCGACGTCCGCCAGGCTATGGCGCGTCTGGCCGGCGAGGGGTTCCAGCTCCTGACCGACGAGCCGCAGCCGGGTGCCCGTGGCGCCCTGGTGTGCTTCGTCCACCCCCGATCCTCCGGGGGAGTGCTCATCGAGCTCTCCCAACCCGGCACCGCCGAGCCATGAGCATCGTGCCCGAGATCGAAGCCGGCAGCCTGGTGATCGTGCACTGCATGGCGCCCAAGGAGAAGCTGTGGGGCATTCTCGTGCGCCTCGACGCCGTGGGGGCGCTGGTGCGCGGGCTCGACCTGGCCTCGGTCGAGGACTGGATGGTACAGGAGCGGGTCCAGCCTGGCGGGCCGATCGCGCCCTCGACCGTGTTCATCCCGATGCACCGGGTGGAACGGATCTACCTCGACGAGAGCGGCGGCGCCGTGGAGAGCTATGGCGACCGCTATCGCACCGCCTGCGGCGGCGACCCGGTGCAGGCGCTGGTTCGGACCGTCGCCAAGTCCGGGCCCGAGGTCCAGTGAGCCTGTCGCACGCGCTGCGGCCGTGGGGCGCGATCTGCGGCGTCGCGGCCTTGGCGCTGGCCGTGGCGGCGGTGGTTACCGCCCAGTATCGGGGCGAGCTCGAGGTGGACGCGGTGATCGCGCCGGTGACCGTACACACGGGCTCGGGTCGCGTGGTCGCCAACGTCGCGCCTGAGAAGTTCCACCTCTACGTGGCAGGGGCCGAGGTGATGATCCGTCAGGTCGAGCGCGAGCAGGGGCTGCCGCTGAGCCTGGGCTTCGTCGTCGACACCTCGGGCTCCATGGGCGGCCGCAAGTATCAGTCCTGCCGCGAGCTCGTCATGGCCTTCCTCGAGCAGCGCCGACAGGATGACGAGGTCGCCCTGTGGACCTTCGGCGACAACCGGGTATTGGAGCGCTTCCCCTTTGGCATGGGCTGGTACCTGCTGCCGCGCATCCTCGAGTCGATTGAGCCGTGGAGCACCACTGCGCTCTACGACATGGTGCAGCGCACGCCCGAGGTCATGGAGCGGGCGACCCACCCGCGACGGGCGGTCATCCTGCTCACCGACGGCGTGGACAACGCCTCCGCGATCGGAGCGGACGAGGCCACCGCCATCGCCGAAGGTCTCGACACGCCGCTCTACGTGCTCGGCGTGGAGCCGCCGCCGCGGCCGCCCGGCGAGGAGGGCCCGCCGTTCGAGGACGTCTTGCGCGTCATCGCCGACTCCTCGGGCGGTTACTACCAGCGCATCCCGTCGACCGAGGACATGCCGGAGGTGGTCAGGGCGCTGCTCGAGGAGCTGTCGTCGCGGTTCATCGTCACCTTCACCACCTCGGGACACGGCGCCCGCAAGTGGCGCACCCTCGAGGTCAAGGTGGACGGCTACCAGGCGACAACTCGCAAGGGGTACGTGGGGACGCTACCGTAGCCCGAAGCTCTCACCGCCAGAGGATGATGGTCAGGTCCTCGCTGCCCGAGGCGAGGGTCGTGCCGACGGGGTCGAAGGCCACGGCACGCACCGACGCGCGGTGCCCAAGCAGGACGGCCAGTCGATTCTCCGAGGCGGCCTCCCACAGGTAGACGCCGCCGTCGGACTGGGCGGTGGCGAAGACCCGGCCGTCGGGGCTGAAGGCGAGGTCCAGGGCCGGAGCTTCGGGGACGTAGAAGTCTTGCATCTGGCGGCCCGCGCCGGCATCCCAGACCGAGATCGAGGAGTCGTTGTGAGCGGTGGCCAGGTGGGTGCCGTCCGGGCTGAAGGCGAGCCCTTGGATCTCGGACTCGGAGCTGGGACCGTGCACGCTCCACACCAGCGCCTCGCCCGAGGTCAGGTCCCAGAGCCAGATCTCGCGCCCTTTGCCGGCCGCGGCCACGGTCCGCCCGTCGGGCGAGAAGGCCACCGCCTGCAGGGCCGCCGGGGCGCCCAGGCGGCGGAGGCGAGCGCTCTGCTCGAGGTCCCACAGGCTGAGGGATCCCGACCCGTCGGCGAGACCGGCCGTGGCCAGGAGGCTGCCGTTGCGGCTGACGGCCAGGGCCCGGGTCTCGTGGCCGACCGTGGTGCCGATCTCCTCGGGCTCGCCGATGCCCTCGCCCTCCAGGGGCCAGGCGAGGAGGCGGCGCTCGGCGTCGAGCGTGTACACCGTGTCGCCGTCCGGGTCGACGACCAGGGCAGCCACCCGGACCTGGGTCTCGACGGTCTCGAGCAGCGCCCCGTCAGCCGCCCGCCACAGGCGCAGCGTCACGTCGCCCCAGCTGGCCGAGACCAGGTGCCGGCCGTCGGCGGTGAAGCCGAGGCTCTCGATCGCGTCGACGTGGCCGCGGAGGGTGGCGGCCGCGCTCAGCTGCTCGGCGCCCGGGGCCGGGAAGGGCTGGGGAGCCGCGCCCAGGCTGGGCCCGAAGAAGCTCTCGTCCAGCGGCTGGATGGGCCCTGCCTGGCGGGGGCCGGCGGGCGTGACGGCCGGCACCGGCGTCGTGGCCGGAGCCTCCTCCACGGGCAGGGTCATCTCCCAGCTCTCGTTCTCGAGCCGCCACTCGTGATCCTCGCGGACCATGACCGCGGAGCCCCGGACCGACTCACCGTTCACCATCGCCGCCAGGCTCAAGGTGATGCGGTCGTCCTCCCCCTGGGCGGCAGTGACCCGGTAGTCGGGCGGCGCGAATTTGCGCAGCATTTCCAGCACCACTGCGGCCTGGGCGCCCTCCAGGGTGGACCGGCGTCCGGCGGCCACCCGCTCCCGCACGGCGGCGAGGTCGTCGCGGGCCAGCGCCCTGCGGTAGTCGCGGAAGCCCCTGGCCGCGGGCGAGTCCTCCGGGTCGCGGGTGGGCGGGTTGAACGCGATCAGGGCGCCCAGGGCCACGGCGATGGCGGCGGCGAGGAGGGGGATCACGGGGAGCCGGCGGCGCGCCGGGGCCGGCGGCGCCGGCATCGCTTGCTCGGGAAGCGGCGGCGGTAGCTCGGGTAACGGCGGCGGTAGATCAGGAGCTGGCGGCGGTAGCTCGGGAGGCGGCTGAGGTTGCGCGGGAA
>Ga0316628_100001705_pt1 | contig 15756 bp, 10 predicted proteins | sample OWC_Aug_M2_C1_D5_FD_207648 | JGI IMG/M metagenome (GOLD analysis project Ga0316628, IMG submission 207648) | Wetland soil microbial communities from Old Woman Creek delta, Ohio, United States - OWC_Aug_M2_C1_D5_C | ecosystem: Environmental > Terrestrial > Soil > Wetlands | place: USA: Ohio... | reverse complement strand
AATCAGCAAGGGGGGAACGTGCTTATGACATATACTCCCGCCTCCTTAAAGAACGCGTCATATTTCTAGTAGGACCCGTCGAGGATTACACCGCCAATCTGGTAGTGGCGCAATTGCTGTTTCTCGAATCGGAAAACCCGGACAAGGATATTCATTTTTATATCAATTCACCCGGCGGGGCCGTTACCGCGGGCTTGGCGATATATGACACTATGCAGTTCATTAAGCCTGATGTCAGTACGCTCTGTATCGGCCAAGCGGCCAGTATGGGAGCCTTATTGTTGGCGGGAGGGGCCGCGGGTAAGCGGTTCTGTCTGCCTCATTCTCGGCTTATGATTCATCAACCTCTGGGGGGATTCCAAGGACAGGCATCGGACATTGATATTCACGCCCGCGAAATTTTGTTGATCCGCGAGCGCTTAAACACTATTTTAGCTAAACATACGGGCCAACCCTTGGAAAGGATACAGTCTGATACCGACCGGGATAATTTCATGGGGGGTAACGAGGCGAAGGAGTATGGACTAATTGATGAAGTGCTGAGTTCGCGCAAGCAGATTGCGGGCTAGCATCCGGCACCATCGGTGCACCGGTACCGATCACCGGACCGGGGGTAATCACAGGTATCTTGCAGGTTGCGGAAGAAACCTGCATTCTGTTAGCCAGGGGACCGGTGTAAGTACGAGGTAGCGTTATGAGCGACAACAAACACGGCTCAGGTGACGAAGGCAAGAAGTTACTTTATTGCTCATTTTGCGGTAAGAGTCAGCACGAAGTAAGAAAGCTGATTGCCGGACCTTCGGTATTTGTTTGCGATGAATGTGTCGAGTTGTGCAACGATATCATCCAGGAGGAGATGCAGGACAAGACTGCATCGGGCAAAGGCAGCAAGCTTCCCACCCCGCGCGAAATCAATGCCATCTTAGATGAATATGTCATTGGCCAGACCCACGCCAAGAAGGTGTTGTCTGTCGCTGTATATAACCATTATAAGCGCTTGGATTGCGATCCCGCCAAAGACGAGGTGGAGGTCACCAAGAGCAATATTCTGCTGATCGGACCGACGGGGAGCGGCAAGACTTTATTGGCCGAGACGCTTGCCCGGTTGCTCAACGTACCCTTTACCATTGCCGATGCTACGACCTTGACCGAAGCCGGTTATGTGGGCGAGGACGTGGAGAATATTATCCAGAAGCTGTTGCAGAAATGCGACTACGATGTCGAAAAGGCTCAAACCGGAATTGTGTATATCGATGAGATCGACAAGATCTCGCGCAAGTCGGAGAATCCCTCTATTACCCGCGATGTGTCGGGGGAAGGCGTGCAGCAAGCCCTGTTGAAACTGATTGAGGGCACGATTGCCTCCGTGCCGCCCCAGGGCGGGCGGAAGCACCCCCAGCAAGAATTTTTACAGGTTAATACCGCGAATATTTTGTTTATTTGCGGCGGGGCCTTCTCGGGATTGGAAAAGATTATCCGTTCCCGTTCGGAAAAGAGCGGAATCGGATTTTCCGCCGAGATCAAGAGCACTCAAGATCGTAAGAGCGCCAGCGAAGTGCTGCATAATGTGGAACCGGAAGATTTGATCAAGTTTGGTCTGATCCCCGAGTTTGTCGGCCGTCTTCCCATCGTCGCTACGCTGGATGAACTGGACGAAGAGGCATTGGTGAAGATTTTGACCGAGCCCAAGAATGCCCTCGCCAAGCAATACGCAAAGCTCTTTGACATGGAAGGTATCGAGCTCGAGTTCCGCGATGATGCCCTGCTGAGCATAGCCAAGAAGGCCATGGATCGTAAGACGGGCGCGCGCGGCCTGCGGTCCATCATGGAGCACGTATTGTTGGATACGATGTATGAACTGCCTTCCATGGAAGAGGTGCGCAAGGTCATTGTGGATGAGAGTGTGATCAACGGCGATTCCGATCCCATCTTGATTTATGAGGGAACGGATACGCCTCGTCTTGCGCGGCAGACTGACTGATATAACCGTTTCGGCGCTGACGATTTCTGTTATGCTACACGGGGGACATAATTATCCCCTTTCCTGTTCTTTTCCCGTTCTGCGCGTTGTCTTGATAACCCAGTTAGCTAAGCATCTTAGTGTAGCGAACGATCCTCAGGGACTCTAACTCATGTGAGAAGCGATCATCGTGAAACTGGGTCCCGCCTCTTTAATATAGTCCTTGGAATCAAGGCGAGATGACGACGGCGAGAATTTTTCCGGATATGAGGTGAAAGCCAGCTTGAAGTTGCGCGTCACAGGCCGCATTTATAGTTAAAGAGCGCTATTGACATAAAGGGTTTGTGTTCTAAGGTCGATAGGAAGAAGTACATAGGGAAGTATGTCAAACACCATGGAGAGTGGGGAAAAGGTCAGAAACTATTCATGGCATGGGGGTTAGACAATCATTGCGATCTCCGCCTTGCAGAGTAGGTGGCTGGCATCGGCGCAAACATTATCTTACGAGTGAGGTACTCCACCATGGAGAGTCAGAGTAATAAATCGAAATCAGTGTCCCGGCAGACCGTTAAGATGCCCGTACTGCCCTTGCGCGATGTGGTGGTTTATCCCCATATGGTGATTCCTCTGTTCGTGGGCCGCGAGAAATCCATACGAGCCCTGGAGTCCGCGATGGAAGGCGAGAAGCGGATACTTCTCGTCGCCCAGCGTAGCGCCGCCGTGGATGATCCCGGTGCGGAGGACATATATAGCATCGGCACCATTTCCAGCATCTTGCAGTTGCTGAAATTGCCCGACGGTACCATTAAGGTGCTGGTGGAAGGAACGGATCGCGCGCGCGTTCTGAACTTGCAAGAAGAGGACAATTTCTTTTCCGCGGAGATTGAACCGATCGAGGCATTGCCGGCGGAAGAGCGCGAAGCCGAGGTCTTGACGCGCGCCGTGCTCGGACAATTCGATCAATATGTGAAACTCAATAATAAGGTGCCGCCGGAGATTTTGTCCTCCTTGGCCGGTATCGATGAGCCCGGCCGCTTAGCCGACACCATCGCCGCCCACCTGTCCCTCAAGATTGAAGAGAAGCAGGGGGTCCTCGAGATTCATAACGTGCGTACCAGGATGGAACGCTTGATGGCGATCCTCGAATCCGAGATCGATCTGCTGCAGGTGGAAAAGCGTATTCGCGGCCGAGTCAAAAGACAGATGGAGAAGAGTCAGCGCGAATACTACTTGAATGAGCAGATGAAGGCGATTCAGAAGGAATTGGGCGAGCTGGAAGATATGCCCAATGAGGTGGAAGACCTGGCGCGCAAGATCGATAAGGCGGGCATGCCCAAAGAGGCCAAGGCCAAGGCCAAGGCGGAATTGAATAAGCTCAAGATGATGTCGCCGATGTCCGCGGAAGCGACCGTGGTGCGCAACTACATCGATTGGATGGTCAGTGTGCCGTGGAAGAAGCGGGCCAAGATTTCCCACGACATCGCGTCGGCGGAAAAGGTGCTCGAGGAAGATCACTACGGATTGGAGAAGGTCAAGGAACGGATATTGGAATATCTTGCGGTGCAGAGCCGCGTCGAGAAGCTTAAGGGGCCGATCCTGTGCCTGGTGGGTCCTCCCGGTGTGGGTAAGACCTCGTTGGGACGCTCCATTGCGCGCGCCACCAATCGTCAGTTTGTCCGTATGGCCTTGGGCGGAGTGCGCGACGAGGCCGAGATTCGTGGACACCGTCGAACCTATATCGGCGCCTTGCCCGGCAAAATCGTTCAGAATTTGGCGAAGGTAGGGAGCCGCAATCCGCTATTTCTGCTTGATGAAGTGGATAAGATGTCCATGGATTTTCGCGGAGATCCGGCGTCAGCGCTGTTGGAAGTGCTCGATCCGGAACAGAACCACACCTTCAACGATCACTATCTGGAGGTGGATTACGATCTTTCCGAGGTGATGTTCGTGTGCACCGCCAACAGCCTCAATATCCCGGCGCCGCTGTTGGATCGCATGGAAGTGATCCGCCTCTCCGGTTATACGGAAGATGAAAAGGTCAACATCGCCACGCGCTATCTCGTGCCTAAGCAGATCAAGGCCAACGGTCTGAAGGAAGAGGAGTTGGTCATTGCGGAAGAAGTGATTCGCGATATTATCCGCTATTACACGCGTGAAGCCGGCGTGCGCAATCTGGAACGGGAATGCGCCAAGATTTGCCGCAAGGTGGTCAAGGAAATTCTCCTGAAATCCTCAAAGAAAAAAATCATCGTCAAGTCGCGCGATCTGGAAAAGTATTTGGGCGTGAAGCGCTATCGTTACGGACGCGCCGAAGAGCATGACGCGATCGGTCAGGTAACCGGATTGGCGTGGACAGAAGTCGGCGGTGACCTCCTCACCATCGAGGCCGCGGTCGTGGCCGGCAAGGGCAAGCTTACTATCACCGGCCAGCTCGGCGCGGTGATGCAAGAATCCGTGCAAGCGGCGATGACGGTGGTGCGCAGCCGTTCGCAGATGCTGGGCGTTGATGCCGATTTCTATCAGAAAAACGACGTGCATATCCATGTGCCGGAGGGCGCCATTCCTAAAGATGGCCCCAGCGCGGGCATCGGCATGTGCACCGCCCTGGTTTCCGCTTTATGTGGCATCCCCGTTCGCGCCGACGTGGCGATGACCGGTGAGATCACCTTGCGCGGCGAAGTGTTGCCCATCGGCGGCCTCAAAGAGAAGCTGTTGGCCGCGCATCGGGGCGGGATTCGCACCGTTTTAATCCCGATAGAAAATAAGCGGGAGCTGACGGAGATTCCCAAAAATATTAAGCAAGATTTGGAAATCAAACCGGTCAAGTGGATAGATGAAGTTTTTCAATTGGCGTTACAGCATATGCCCCAGCCGCGCATGACGGAACAAGAGTCGGCGGCGGAGGTCGTGCGCGGCGGTGCAAAGAAGAGCGGAAAGGGCAGGAAAGGCGGTCATATTCGCCCTCATTGAGATTTACAAACTTGTCTTTACAAGCGCCGCCTTGATGGCGGCGCTTGTTTTTTTCTGAAGACATGTTGAATAACTGCGTGATTGATACTTTATTTAGATTGTCATGACACGCGTATAAAAAAATCGCTTGCTTAATTCAAAAATTAATATAGGCGATCATAGTCAATTCATAAAAATAGATATGCTTGACAGCCTGCCATGCAGGGCGTATAAAAACGCGTTTCACAGGTCCTGAAACTTATCAAACCCCCGATACGAGTTGGCTTGGCGGTGAGGCATCGAACCATGATGACTGGCCCCGATATGTGTGTCTCATGATGAAGTGTTGGGGTGGCTGCGCGGTATCTGGTTGAGAGATTCATTAAGTGATTGCGTTTATAGGGACACTAAATCTAAAAGGGGAGATCAGTAGTGAATAAATCCGAATTAATCGACGTAGTTGCGGCATCCGCGGATATTTCGAAGGTGGCGGCGACTCGCGCGGTGGACGCCATGGTGGACTCGATCACGGTTGCGCTGCAGAAGAGCGACCAAGTAACCCTCGTAGGGTTCGGCACCTTCAGTGTCAAGGAACGGGCCGCGCGCACCGGCCGCAATCCGCAAACCGGCGAGGCCATCGCCATTAAGGCCTCTAAAATCCCTACCTTTAAGGCTGGAAAAGCCCTCAAGGACGCCGTACAATAGCGGCCTTGCTTGGGTGCTTAGCTCAGCTGGGAGAGCGTCGCCCTTACAAGGCGAATGTCGGGGGTTCGATCCCCTCAGCACCCACCATGTGTCCGGGAGTGGTAGTTCAGTCGGTTAGAATACCTGCCTGTCACGCAGGGGGTCGCGGGTTCGAGTCCCGTCCACTCCGCCATCAAAAATCAAGGGCGCGCTTCTTAAATGGAGGGGCGCCCTTTTTTAATGTTGCGGACATAGGTTCTATTAATGATTGACTGTAGGCAGTTTACCTGCCGGCAGTCTGCGTCTATGAGGGAGAGCTTGGCCGCCTATGCTTGATTTCATCCGTGAACGCGCCCAATCCTGGTTTGCCTGGGTGATATTCGTCATCGTTGTCATTCCTTTTGCATTATGGGGTGTTAATCAGTACACGGAGACCAGCGGCAAAGTGAATGTGGCCGAGGTCAATGGTAAGGAAATTTCTGTCAGCGAATATCAACGAGCTTACCAGCAGCAAAGAAACCGAATTCAGCAGATGCTGGGCAAGAGATTTGATCCGTCCCTCATCGACGATAAGCAACTCAAAAAAAATGTATTGGAAAATTTGATCGAGCGCGAGGCGCTGGTGCAGGGCGCCCACGATGAGGGCTTACGGGTCAGCGCCGTGCGCGTGGGCACCGAGATTCGGGCGATCCCCAACTTGCAAACCAAAGGCAAGTTTGATGAAGAATTATACGGCCGCTTGCTGCGCTCACAAGGCTTATCGGTCGGGGTTTTCGAGCAAATGGTGGGCAATGATCTGGTTATCCAGCAACTGAACCGCGGCATCGCGGACAGTGCTTTTGTCACGAAAGCGCAGTTAGATGCCTTGCTTCGCATACAACTGCAACAGCGGGATATCGGTTATTCCCTGGTGCCGATGGCGCCATACATCAGTGGCGCCGTCGTGGAAGACAAGGCGGTTGAGCAATTTTATAAAGATAATCCGGACCGTTTCCGTATCCCCGAGCAGGTCAGCGTGGATTATATCGAGTTGTCGGTGGATGATCTGGCAAAAGGGGTTCAGGTTACTGAAGATGCGGTACGTGAGCGCTATCAGGAGCGCGCGGCGGACTTTGCCACGCCGGAGGAAAGGCGCGCGCGCCATATCCTGATCCAAGTGGCAAGCGATGCGCCGCCGGAGAAAGTGGATGACGCGAAAAAGAAGGCGGAAGAATTGTTGGCGCGCATCCGCAAAGGAGAGTCCTTTGCCGACTTGGCCAAGCAATTTTCTCAAGACCCCGGATCCGCGAAGGACGGGGGCGATCTGGGGTTCTTCGGCCGAGGTGTCATGGATAAGTCCTTTGAGCAGGCCGCCTTTGCGCTCAAGGTCGGCGAGGTCAGCGAGCCGGTGCGCAGCACCTTCGGTTTTCATCTTATCAAGCTCGAAGGTATCCGCGGCGGCGAACGCAAACCCTTCGAGCAAGTCCGGGCCGAATTGGAACACGAACTCAAGCGCCAACAGGCCGAGGATCAGTTCTATACCCAGGCCGAAACCTTATCCAATATGGCCTTCGAACACGCCGATAATTTGACCGCGGCCGCGCAGCAATTACACCTTCCCATCCAGACCAGCGGATTGTTCACTCGCGACAACGGCGCGGGTATTGCCGCCGATCCCAAGGTTCGGCAGGCGGCGTTTTCCGACGATGTCCTGTCGGGCGGTAAGAACAGCGAGGCCATCGAATTGACCCAAGATCATGTAGTGGTGGTGCATCTCAAGGACCATAAGCCGGCGGCGCTGCGCCCACTGGACGAAGTCCGCGGGGATATTCGTCAAGCATTAAGCATCGAAGCTGCGAAAACCAGGGCCAGGGAGATCGGTGAAGTCATGGTGCGCCGGATTAAGGGAGGCGAGGACGCCGCCGCCGTGGCGGCACAGCTGAAATTGAAGTGGGAACGTCCGGGATTCGTCGCTCGGCAGGACAGCAAGGTCAATCAGCAAATCGTCGAAGCCGTATTTCGTCTCGTACCCGCTGCGGATGCGAAACCCATGTTCGACGGCCAGGCGCTCTCATCGGGGGATTTTGCAGTATACGGTCTCTATGCCGTCAAAGAGGGTGATCCGGCGAGTGCCGACGAAAAGACCGTACAGTCGTTGAAGAGTTCGTTGGTCCGGGATCTTGGGCAAGGTACCTTCAAAGCTTATGTGGATGCCTTGAAGGAGAGCATGAAGATTACCCGCTATCCAGACAAGCTGTAGGAGTTTTTGGCTCCAAATTGCACGGTTCATTGTTGTGTACTTGCTAGCGATCAGCAGCCTCGTCGCGCGAGGCGGACCAAGTCGAAAACCGGAACGTTGCTTCCTACGATCAGGTGCGTTGGTTTCAACCGGATTTGTTGACCGGATAGGCGCAGCCGCATGTCGAGTTAAGCGTTGTCGTTGTACGGTAGTGGCGCGCTTAGCTTAGCGCGTTGAGTGAGTACCGCCTAGAAGTTTACTTGCATCCCAACGAAAGAAACCTGGGCATTTGATGTCCCGGTGGAGAGGTTGCCTCCAACATTGTTGATTTGCATCCATTCGGCCAAGGCGCTGAAACCATGCTTGAATTTGAAGCGCGCGCCGAAACCCATCGCGGGGCTATAACCGCTGTCTTCGTCGGTGGATGCGACCGGATCCAACGTGCCTGACCGAAAAGACGTTACATGATTCAGTTTGCCTCTCCAGTTAAAAATCCCGTATTTGCCGAAGACCGAGATTCGGTCGGTGATCGGTAGATTGGCCAAGCCAGCCAATCCGAAACCATCGAGTTTAAGATTGTCGACAATTTGATATGAGGAAGGCGTGCCTAATTTGCCGAAGCGCGAGGTGCCGCTAGCGTTTCTCGTGTACTCTCCGAGTGTGGAATACAACGCCTCAATCGCGAGGAATCTATTGAATTGATAACCTCCGAATATCGTCCAGCTATTATTGGTGCTATTGTCATGAGAACTGGTGAATCTTACGATCGGGCCGACGATCAGGTAGTTGATAGGCTGATTGGCCTCTGTCATATCGTCTATGTTGGTGCTTGGGTGACCTACGCCAAGACCGATATAAACACCGGAGTCTTGCGCAAGGAGATCAGGGGTATAACCTAGAGATGCCCCTATAATTAGGGCGTTCAGAAAAAATATTTTCTTCATTTTGCCTTTTTTTGCACTCATGCCGTAGTCATCCTGTGTCTTTCTGATCTCTTGGTGTGGTTTAGGGAACCGCTGATTGATTTGTCACATCATGCGCCGGCATGGAATTTTACTTCAGTGGCGCCGGCCGGAACGAAGTAATACAAGGCCTTCCCCGTCGGCAGCATAACAAAGCGGATCAAACGCCGTCTCCCTGGGTTAAATCGCAACGGTGAGTGTAACAGAGCGAACTACATCAGCGATTATCGTTCGATTACAATCGAGGAGTGGCAGCCATGACTCGGATAAATATGCTGATACCAATCCGCGTAATTATGCAATAAAACAAGATGCTTCTATCGCCTTTCCAAACGAACGTCATCAGGCAATTCAACTCGAAGTGCACAACACATTCCCCTCGGCGAGAGCCGTCGGCTGCGCGCTCGCTAAGGCGTTGCATCGCTTGCCTCTATTTATTATTCATTCGATGGCAGTATCTTCATCCTTGCCGGCACCGTTATCGGCGGCGCTCATGCCCACAATGTGATAACCGCCGTCCACATAAACGATCTCGCCGGTGATGCCCGAGGCAAGGTCCGAGCAAAGGAATGCCGCGACGTTGCCGACTTCTTCGATGGTGACGTTGCGACGCAGCGGCGCGCTGTTTTCCACCATATTGAGCATGCGTCTGAAATCGCTGATGCCCGCGGCGGCCAGCGTCTTGATGGGTCCCGCGGAGATGGCGTTGACGCGGATACCGTCCGGTCCAAGACTCTGCGCCATATAGCGAACGTTGGCCTCCAGACTGGCCTTGGCCAAACCCATCACGTTGTAATTGGGCACTACCCGCTCTGCGCCGAGATAGCTCAAGGTAAGCAGCGCGCCGTTGCGCCCTTCCATCATGGTGAGCCCGGCCTTGGCCAGGGCCGCGAAGCTGTAGGAGCTGATTTCGTGGGCGATCTTGAAACCTTCGCGGGTGATGTTGTCCAGATAATCGCCTTCCAAAGTTTCGCGCGGCGCGTACGCCACCGAGTGGATGATGATGTCCACATGATCCCAATAATCGTCCAAGCGGTTGAAGACATCCTCGATCTGCATGTCGTCGGCCACGTCGCAGGGCAGGGTGATATCCGAGTTGCATTCGGCCGCGAATCTTTCCACCCGCGATTGCAGCTTCTCGTTTTGGTAGGTGAAGGCGAGTTCCGCCCCTTCGCGATGCATGGCCTGCGCAATGCCCCAGGCGATGGAACGGTTGCTCGCGACTCCCACGATCAATGCTCGTTTGCCCTTTAAAAATGCCATAACATATATCCTTCGCTAATTATCCTTGTAAGGCCGGATTGCCGATGTATTTTTCCCGGCATGACGGTTGGCGGCCGAGTTGCGGGCCGGCCATGTGCCCGTACACTACCGAAAATCGGCCGGGACGGGAAGGGGTCGGGCATGATTGCGATGGTGCGGCATGAAAGTTGTAGGCTGGAACGTATATACTGATGTGCGTTTTTGGGCGGAGAGGATGGAAGTTCTGTGGGTGCGCAACCGGTGGGCGCCGCGACAAGGAGTCTATGAAAGCAGGTTATTTCACTGCCCTGTTAAGGCGGTATAGCGGCACAGCGGCAGTTGTGTGGGTGGCATTGCTGGCGGGCTGCGGCGGCGGACCGTGGAACAGTCCCTATCCGCTGGACGAGGCGCGGCGCAATGTCATGTACGCCTCCTTCGAAGAGAGGCCCAAACATCTTGATCCGGCGCGATCCTACAATGCCAATGAATATCGTTTTATCGGCCAGATTTACGAGCCGCCGTTGCAGTATCACTATTTGAAACGGCCTTACGTGCTGATTCCCTTGACGGTGGAAGCCTTGCCGCAACCCGCTTATTTCGATGAACAAGGGAGGCGTCTGCCGGACGATGCGGATCCGCAGCAGGTCGCCTACAGTATCTATGACATCCATATCAGACCGGGCATTCGCTATCAGCCCCATCCCGCCTTTGCCGTGGATGCCGCCGGCAAGCCGCTTTACCAGCATTTGACCGCGGCCGATCTGGCGCACGTCGATACCCTCGCGGATTTTCCCGAGCGCGGCAGCCGCGAACTGACCGCGGCGGATTACGTCTACGAAATTAAACGCCTGGCCCATCCGCAACTGCATTCACCCATCGTGGGACTGATGAGCGAGTATATCGTCGGCATGAAGGAATATCAGCAGACCTTGCAGAAGGCGTTCGAGCAACTCAAGACGCCCGGGGAAGGCGAGGCGTATCTCGATCTGGAACGCTATCCGCTGGAGGGCGCGCAGGTGGTGGATCGCTATACCTACCGCATCAAGCTCCGCGGCGTCTATCCGCAGTTTCTTTATTGGCTGTCCATGCCGTTTTTCGCGCCCGTGCCCCCCGAGGTGGATCGTTTTTACGCGCAGCCCGGCATGGCGGAGAAAAATCTTTCCTTGGATTGGTACCCGGTGGGCACCGGACCGTACATGCTCACCGTCAACAATCCCAACCGCCAAATGGTATTGGAACGCAATCCCAATTTTCACGGCGAGACTTATCCCGCCGAGGGCGACCCCGGCGACAAGGAGGCAGGACTGTTGGACGATGCGGGCAAACCCTTGCCGTTTGTCGATAAGGTGGTATACAGCCTGGAGAAGGAAAGCATTCCCTATTGGAATAAGTTTCTGCAGGGTTATTACGACGCCTCCGGCATCAGTTCTGACAGCTTCGATCAGGCGGTGCGCATCGGCAGTCAAGGCGAGGCGGTCTTGACGGAGGCCATGCAGAAAAAAGGGATACGGCTGGCGACGGCGGTGGCGGCCTCGAGCTTTTATATGGGCTTCAATATGCTCGATCCGGTGGTAGGCGGCTTGAATGATCGCGGGCGAAAATTGCGCCAGGCGGTTTCCATCGCCTTCGATGAGGAGGAATACATTTCCATCTTCACCAACGGACGCGGTATCGCCGCGCAAGGGCCCATTCCCCCCGGCATCTTCGGTTATCGGGAAGGGCGGGAAGGGATCAATCCCTACATGTATGATTGGGTCAACGGCGCGCCGCGGCGCAAATCCGTGGACGAGGCGCGCCGCCTGCTGGCGGAGGCCGGCTATCCCAACGGCGTCGATGCCAAGAGCGGCGAGCCCTTGCTGCTCCATCTCGATATCGCCGCCAGCGGCCCCGATGACAAGGCGCGCCTGGACTGGTATCGCAAGCAATTGCAGAAGATCAATGTACAACTGGATATCCGCAACACCGATTACAACCGCTTTCAGGATAAGATGCAGAAGGGCGACGACCAGATTTTCATATGGGGCTGGAATGCGGACTATCCCGATCCGGAGAATTTTTTGTTCCTGCTGTACGGGCCCAACGCCAAGGTTAAATCACAGGGCGAGAACGCCGCCAATTACGACAATCCCGAGTTTAACAAGCTTTTCGATCAGATGAAGAACATGGCGAATTCCCCGGCGCGCCAGGCGATCATTGATCGCATGGTGGAGATCGCCCGCCGCGACGTGCCGTGGATTTGGGGCTTCCATCCCAAGGGATTCAGTCTGTACCACGCCTGGTATAAGAACGCCAAACCCAACCTGATGGGGAACAACACGCTTAAGTATTTGCGCGTCGACCCCGAACTGCGGGCGCGTAAACAGTCGGAATGGAACCGCCCGGTCTTGTGGCCGCTGGGCGCGTTGTTCGGGTTGCTGGTGGTGGGGACCTTGCCGGCTATGGCGGTATACCGGCGGCGATTGCATACGCCGATCAAGAAGAGTTAGATAAAGCAGATCATGTTCGCCTACATCATCCGACGCGTCTTATACGCCATTCCCATCTTGATCGGGGTGAACCTCATCACTTTCACGCTGTTTTTCGTGGTAAACAGCCCCGACAACATGGCGCGCATGCAGCTCGGCATGAAGCGGGTTACACCCGAGGCCATCACGGCTTGGAAGCACGAGCGCGGTTACGATATGCCTTTGCTTTACAACAGCGGCGCGCCGGGCCTCGACAAGGTAACGGAGACGATCTTCTACAAAAAATCCTTGGCACTGTTCGCTCTTCGATTCGGCCAATCGGACAGCGGGCGGGATGTGGCCTACGATATTCAGCAGCGCATGTGGCCCAGCCTTGCCATCGCCCTGCCGGTTTTCGTGATCGGCATCTTGACCAATATCACTTTCGCTTTGCTGATAGCATTTTTTCGCGCCACCTATATCGATCTGTGGGGCGTGGTATTTTGCGTGATCTTGATGTCCATCTCGGGGCTGTTTTATATCATCGGCGGCCAATACTTGATCGGTAAATTTTTGCAGCTGGTTCCCATCTCGGGTTACGAAGGCGGGGTCAACGCTTATAAATTCGTTGTGTTGCCGATACTGATCGGAATCGTCGGCGGCATCGGCAGCGGCACGCGCTGGTACCGAACCATCTTTCTGGAAGAGATGGGCAAGGATTACGTACGCACCGCCCGCGCCAAAGGTCTCTCGGAGCCCTTGGTCTTGTTCAGGCATGTCTTGAAAAACGCCATGATCCCCATCCTCACGGGGGCGGTGGTGGTGTTGCCGCTGTTGTTCATGGGCAGTCTGATTACCGAATCGTTTTTCGGTATTCCGGGTTTGGGCAGCTACACCATCGATGCCATCAACTCCCAGGATTTTTCCATCGTGCGCGCCATGGTGTTTCTGGGTTCGGTGTTGTACATCATCGGCCTGGTGTTGACCGACATTTCCTACACGCTGGTGGATCCGCGGATTCGACTGGGATAGATCGCCTATGTCCTTCAAGCCCGTCATACTGTGGACCGATGCCCTGATCTACCTGCTGGTGGCGGTGATCATAGCCTTCATTCTTTACGCGCGGCACAAAGAGCCGCTGCTCGCGCCGTGGCGGCAGGTGGCGCGGAGCCGCATGGCCATGGCCTCGTTGGTGATCTTATTCGTGTATGTCGGCATCGGATTGCTGGATTCGTTTCATTTCCGGCCGATGGTGCAGAACGATAGCAAGGGCGGCGAGGTTCACTACTCGCCCGAGGTGTTGAGCACCTTGGATGTATTGTTGGCGCCCTTGCGCGAGCATGTAGAAAAGAGCTACTCGGCGCCCTTCGCCACCCATCTTTACAGTAAGGAAACTCTGGAGAGCCCCGACGGCAAAACCATTCGTGATTATCCGCGCCTGGAACACGGCGGGGCTCATCTGCAAGATCCGGAGCGCGATCGTTGGCCGGACATCGCGGCGACCGCTGGTGTGGCGGTATTGCAAGGGCTAGGCTTGTGGCTGGTGTTGACCGTATTGGTGATCGGCGTGCTGGTGTCGCGGCATCGTCGAGGCGTCGGAGGGATTATCCGGGACGTGATCGCCGGCAGGACCGCTTTGCCCTGGCACGTCATCTTGCTAACGGCGGGGCTGTTGCTCTTGTTGGCGACATCGGCCGCCGATCTGGGTGTGAAATACCATGTGTTCGGTACCGACAAGGTGGGACAGGATGTGCTGTATCAATCTTTGAAGAGCGTTCGTACCGGTCTGGTGATCGGTACTTTGACGACCTTGGTAATGCTGCCCTTTGCGGTGTTACTCGGTATCATGGCCGGCTATTTTCGCGGATGGGTGGATGACGTCATTCAATATGTTTACACCACCCTCAATTCCATCCCCGGCGTATTGCTGATCGCCGCCGCGATCCTCACCTTGCAGGTCTACATGCAGACCCATCCCGAAATGTTCGATACCATCGCCCACCGCGCCGACATGCGCCTTCTGTTCCTGTGCATCATCCTCGGCATCACCAGTTGGACGGGGCTATGCCGTTTGCTGCGCGGCGAGACTTTGAAGTTGAGCGAGATCGATTACATCCAGGCCGCGTCGGCCTTCGGCGTGGGGCATTCGCGTATTATCGTCCGACATATCCTGCCCAATGTGATGCACATCGTGTTGATCTCGGTGGTGCTGGATTTCAGCGGGCTGGTGCTAGCGGAGGCGGTGTTATCGTATGTGGGCGTGGGCGTGGACCCCACCATGAACAGTTGGGGCAACATGATCAACGCGGCGCGCCTGGAGATGGCGCGCGAACCTATCGTGTGGTGGTCGCTGTTGTCCGCCTTCGTTTTGATGTTCGTGTTAGTCCTGGCCGCCAATCTATTCTCCGACGCGGTGCGCGATGCCTTCGACCCCAGATTGAGGAAACAATAAGTGCCCAAGAATGACGTGTTGTTGTCGGTCCGCGATCTCAAGACCCACTTCGCCAGCAGCAAGGGACCGATCCGCGCCGTGGACGGCGTGAGTTTCGATGTGCGGCGCGGCGAGACCTTCGCCCTGCTGGGTGAATCGGGCTGCGGCAAATCCATGACCGCGCTCAGCATCATGCAACTGCTGCCGCCGCAAGCGGCCGGCAATGTCTCGGGCGCGGTGATCTTGGACGGTAAAGATCTGCTGACCCTTCCTGAAATGGCGATGCAGAATGTGCGCGGCCGCCGCATCGCCATGATCTTCCAGGAACCCATGACCTCGCTCAATCCGGTGCTCACGGTGGGCGAACAGATCGGCGAAGTGTTGGAACGCCATCGCGGCTTGCGCGGCACCGCATTGCATAACCGGGTATTGGAATTGCTGGATGCGGTGGGCATCCCCGATCGCGCACGCCGCTACCACGAGTATCCTCATCAGCTCTCGGGCGGCATGAAACAGCGGGTGATGATCGCCATCGCCTTGGCCGGCGAGCCGGAATTGCTCATCGCCGACGAACCCACTACCGCCCTGGACGTCACCATCCAGGCTCAGATTCTGGAACTATTGCAACAACTGCAAAAAGACACCGGCATGGCGATCCTGCTCATCACCCACGATCTCGGCGTGGTGGCGGGCACCGCCGACCATGTGGCGGTGATGTATGCGGGCCATATCGTCGAGCAAGCAAAGCGCGAGGATTTTTTCGCCCGGCCCCTCCATCCCTATTCGCAAAAACTGTTCGCTTCCGTGCCGGCCAAGGGTAAGCGCGGCCAACCCTTGGCGGTGATTCAAGGTTCAGTGCCGTCTCT
>Ga0316628_100001704_pt1 | contig 15758 bp, 16 predicted proteins | sample OWC_Aug_M2_C1_D5_FD_207648 | JGI IMG/M metagenome (GOLD analysis project Ga0316628, IMG submission 207648) | Wetland soil microbial communities from Old Woman Creek delta, Ohio, United States - OWC_Aug_M2_C1_D5_C | ecosystem: Environmental > Terrestrial > Soil > Wetlands | place: USA: Ohio... | reverse complement strand
CGGACTTGCGTAGTGGCCGACCACCGCATCGAAGCCGAACGCGGCCTTGATGGCCTCCGACTCGAACCAGCCGTCGAGCAGCTCGGCGGCGCTGCGTGCGAGGAGCGCGAGCAGATCGCGGCGCGCCTCCATGTCGAGCCGGCGCGCGAGCCGGCCGGCGCGCAGCGCGCGCCACCAGTCTGCGATCCCGCCACCCAGGTTCGGCGGGCACTCCAGCACCAGCGCGCGCAACACGTCGGTGACGCGCTCGAGCATCGCGGCGTAGGCCGGCAGCCGCTCCGCGTCGCGCGCCGAAAACCGCGCCAGCTCCTTTTGCGCCGCTTGCATCCCGCCACCCACCTTCAGGTACTCGCCCGCGGGCAGCGGCAGGAAGTTGGCGAGCGGCCGCTCGACGATCCTCAGCCCGTGCTCGGCGAGGCGCAGCTCGCGCACTACCTTCTGCTGCAGCAGGCTGACCGTATAGGCGGCGACCGAGTTGCGAAAGCCCGGGTGGAATTCCGCGGTCGCCACCGCGCCACCGACGACCGGCCGGCGCTCCAGCACTTTGACCTTCAGTCCCGCCTTCGCCAGGTAGCAGGCGCACACCAGGCCGTTGTGCCCGGCGCCGATCACCAGAGCGTCGTAGGGCGCGCGCGTAGCGCCTTTGATCTTCGTCAACGCGGTCATCGACGTTCCGTCTAGCCTAGCCCGTGATTAAGGGAGCACATCAGAGCAGGATTCTGCAAAGGAGTACATCGTGAAGAGCAGCAAATCGCTGGTCGGCGTGCTGGCGGCGTTCGCCATCGTTGCGGCATCGGCCGCGCACGCGCAGCCCGGGCAAGGCTACGGCCCGGGGCAGGGATATGGGATGGGTATGGGGCCGGGCATGATGGGTGGCTACGGCGAAGGTTACGGACCCGGAGGAGGTTACGGGATGGGGCCGGGCTGCGGCGGCGCCGGCGGCGATGGCCCAGGACCGGGCTACGGTATGGGTCCGGGAATGATGCGCGGCTATGGGGGCGGCTACGGCGCGCTCGACCTCTCCGACGAGCAGCGCGGCAAGATCGCCAAGATCCAGGAAGAAAGCCGGCGGCAACGCTGGGAGCTGATGGGCAAGATGCACGAGCAGGGATTCAAGATGCGCGAGCTCTATGCCACCGGCGAGCCCGACGACGCCGCCCTGCGCCAGGCCTACGACACCATGGCGGCGATGCGCAAATCGATGTTCGAGAATTCGCTCGAGACGCACAAGAAGATCGACGCCGTGCTCACCAAGGAGCAGCGCGAGAAGCTGCAGCGCGGCCGGAGAGGGCGCTAGCCTCAGGCCGCGCGGCGGCGGCGCTCGACGAGCTTGAGCATGGTGTCGAGCGTGATCGAGCGGAACGTCGCCTTGGCGATCTCGTCGATTTCCGCGAGCACCACGCCGAGCGCGTCCTCGACCTCGTGCGGCGCCGCGATGCTGTCGGTCGCGGCACGCCGCCGCTGCGCACCCTTCGCCGGTGCGCGCCGCGGCGCGCTGATGTCCTCGAATAGCTCGATCACGTCCATCAAGGTGAGCCGCTTGGCGTTGCCCGCGAATCGGTAGCCGCCGCCCACTCCGCGCACGGCGGCAACGAGCCGGGCGCGCCCGAGGGTGCGCAGCACCTTCGCCAGGTGGTGCGGCGAGATGCGGTACTTGGCTGCCACCTCGGCCGCCGACAGCTGGCGTCCCGGGTTGGCGGCGAATTCGAGCACGCTGTAGAGCGCGAGCAGGGTGTTTTTCTGCAGCTTCAATCGGGCGCCCTCATTCGAGATCCTTCTCGAGCGGAATGAACGGCGCGGCCATCATTCCCTGGCTGCGAAAGAACGACAGGATCAGCTGGTTGTCGCGCGACAGCATGGTGCGCAGCTTGGTGACGCCAAGCTTGCGAAAGCCGGCCGAGATGGCCTCGAGCAGCAAGGTGCCGACGCCGCCGAGGCGCGCGTCCGGCCGCACGCTGATGGCGAACACCCAGCCGCAGGGCGGCGAGCCGAATTCCCAGTCGCGCACCTCGCCGATGACGAAGCCTTCGATGCGCCCGCCCGAATCGGCGACCAGGAAGAATCGCTGCCGGCGGCCGCTGCCGTAGCGCTGCATGATCTCGGACCAGTACGCCGGCTTGCGCAGGCCTGTGATGCCGGCGTCGATCTCGATCACCTGCTCGAGGTCGGCCTGCTGCGCGCCGCGCACGCGCGCCTGCGGCGCGCCCTGGGTCGTCCTTTTCTTGAGCCAGATCAAGATGGGTCGTGTGCGCCGGGTCTAGGGTCCAAACACGCTTTCCGGTACCGGATTGCGCTTCATCCGTATTGTACGCAAGGCTTTGACAGGAGGACCCTGATGAGCATCGTTTGCCGTTTCGCCGCCCTCGGGCGGCCGTTGGTCGCGTTCGCCGCCGGCGCGACGCTGGCGTTCGCGGCGCACGCGCAGGCGCCGATCAAGATCGGCGCCTTCCTTTCGGTCACCGGCCCGGCCGCCTTCCTCGGCGACCCGGAGCAGAAGACCCTCGAGCTGTACGTCGAGAAGATCAACGCCGCGGGCGGCGTGCTCGGGCGCAAGCTGCAGCTGGTCGCCTACGACTCCGCCGGCGACGCCGACAAGGCGCGCACTTTCGTCAAGCGCCTGATCGAGGAGGACAAGGTCGACGCCATCGTCGGCGGCTCGACCACCGGGGAGACGATGGCCGTGATCCCGCTGGTCGAACAGGCCGGGGTGCCGTTCATCTCGCTCGCTGGCGCGGTGGTCATCGTCGAGCCGGTCAAGAAGTGGGTGTTCAAGACCCCGCACACGGATCGCATGGCCTGCGAGAAGATCTTCGTCGACATGAAGGCGCGCAACATCTCCAAGATCGGGCTGATTTCCGGGTCCGGCGGCTTCGACAAGTCGATGCGCGCGCAGTGCCTGGAGGTGGCGAAGAACTACGGCATCGAGATCGTCGCCGACGAGACCTATGGCGCCAAGGATACCGACATGACGGCGCAGCTCACCAAGATGCGGCAGAACGCGCAGATCCAGGCGGTGCTGAACGCCGGCTTCGGCGCGGGACCGGCCATCTTGACCAAGAACTTCCGCCAGATCGGCATGACCGTGCCGCTGTACCAGTCGCACGGCGTCGCCTCCAAGGAGTTCATCAAGCTCGCCGGCGACGCCGCGAACGGCGTGCGCCTGCCCGCGGCCGCGCTGCTGGTCGCCAAGTCGCTGCCGTTCGACGACCCGCAGAAGAAGGTCGTGGTCGCCTACGAGCACGAATTCGAGTCGCGCTACCATCAGGACGTGTCGACCTTCGGCGGCCACGCCTATGACGGGCTGTACCTCGTGGTCGACGCGATGAAGAAGGCGCACAGCACGGACAAGGCCAGGGTGCGCGACGCGATCGAGTCGACCCGCGGCTGGATGGGCGTCGACGGCGAGTTCAACCTGTCCCCCAAGGACCACATGGGGCTCGACCTGTCGGCGTTCCGCATGCTCGAGATCAAGAACGGCGATTGGACGCTGGTGAAATAGCACGCCGCCCCGGGCGATGAGCGCACAGCTGCTGCAGTACCTGCTCGCCGGGCTGACCATCGGCGCGATCTACGCGCTGGTCGCCCTGGGCTTCTCGATCATCTACAACGCCAGCCAGGTCATCAACTTCGCGCAGGGCGAGTTCGTCATGATCGGCGGCATGGCGAGCATGTCGCTGATCGGCGCCGGCTTGCCGCTGCCGCTCGCGGCCGCGCTCGCCATCGTGGTGACCACGCTGGTCGGGATGGCGCTGGAGAAATTCGCGGTCGAGCGCGCGCGCGGGGCGCCGGTCGTGACGCTGATCATCATCACCATCGGCGCTTCGATCCTGTTGCGCGGGCTGGCGGGCCTGGTATGGGACAAGAACATCCACCCCCTGCCGGCGTTCAGCGGCGACCGGCCGATCGCCGTCGGCGGCGCGACCATCCTGCCGCAGAGCCTGTGGGTGCTGGGCGTGACGCTCGTTGTCGTCGCCGGCCTGTGGTGGTTCTTCAACCGCACGCTGCACGGCAAGGCGATGCTTGCGACCTCGCACAACCGGCTCGCCGCTCAGCTGGCCGGGATCAGCGTGCGGCGCGTCCTGCTGATCTCCTTCGGCCTGTCGGCCGCGCTCGGTGCGCTCGCCGGCATCCTGGTCGCGCCGATCACCTTCACCTCCTGGGACATCGGCGTCATGCTCGGGCTGAAGGGCTTCGCCGCCGCCATCCTCGGCGGATTGGGCAGCGGTCCGGGGGCCGTGCTCGGCGGCCTGGCGCTCGGCCTGGTGGAGGCGCTCTCGGCAGGCTACGTCTCCTCGGCCTACAAGGACGTGATCGCCTTCGGCATCATCCTCGCGGTGCTGGTGCTGATGCCGAGCGGCCTGCTTGGGCAGCGCTCCGCCGAGCGCGTATAGGGACATGGACAAGCCATGCCCCCGCGACTACGCACCGCGCGCACTGGAGGGATGCTCGCGCTCGGGGCGGTGATCGCGCTGCTGCCGCTCGCGCTCGCCAACGATTACTTCTACGACGTCGCGATCCTGGTCGGGCTGAACGCGATCGTGTGCGTCGGCCTCAATCTGCTGATCGGCTACGCCGGGCAAATCAGCCTCGGCCACGCGGGCTTCTTCGGCCTGGGCGCCTACGGTTCCGCGATCCTCACGGCGCGCTACGGCTGGCCGCCGTTTGCGGCGCTCGCCGCCGCAACCGCCGGCGTGGCGCTGCTCGCCTACCTCGTCGGCCGGCCGATCCTGCGCCTGAAGGGCCACTATCTCGCGATGGCGACGCTCGGCCTGGGAGTGATCATCTCGATCGTGGCCGCCAACGAGGACCGCTACACCGGCGGCCCGGACGGCATGAGCGTACCGCCGCTCTCGATTGCCGGCCACGCGCTCGCCGGCGAGAGGATCTGGTATTGGCTGGTCGGCGCCCTGTTGCTGGCCGCGGTGTGGCTCGCGCTCAACCTGATCGACTCGCCGCGCGGGCGCGCGCTGCGCGCGCTGCACGGCTCGGAGATCGCCGCCGAGGTGATCGGCATCGACAGCGTGCGCCAGAAGGTGCTGGTGTTCGTGCTCTCGGCGGTGTACGCGGCGCTCGCCGGCGGGCTGACGGCGCATTACTCGGGCTTCGTCACCCCCGGCCAGGTGACCTTCCTGCACTCGATCGAGCTGGTCACCATGGTGGTGTTCGGCGGCATGGCCTCGACCTTCGGCGCGGTGGCCGGCGCGGCCGTCCTCACCACGCTGCCGCAGCTGCTTGCGGTGCTCAAGGACTACGAGATGGTTGTATTCGGCGCGGTCATGATGCTCACCATGATCTTCATGCCGAAGGGGCTGGTGCCGACGCTCGCGGCCCTGTTCGCGGGCAAAGGCGAGCGATGAGCCTGCTGCGCGCCGAAGGGCTGTCCAAGGAGTTCGGCGGCGTGCACGCGGTGCAGACCCTCGAATTCGCCATCGAGCCGGGCTCGGTGTTCTCGATCATCGGACCGAACGGCGCGGGCAAGACGACGCTGCTCAACCTGCTTACCGGCATCTACCGGCCGAGCGCCGGGCGCATCTGGCTCGAGACGCGCGAGCTGACCGGGCGCGCGCCGCACGAGTTCGCCGCCGCCGGAATGGGGCGCACGTTCCAGAACCTGCAGATCTTCTTCAACATGAGCGCGCTGGAGAACGTCATGGCCGGGCGCTATCTGCACGAGCGCTGCGGCCTGGCGGCCGCGCTGCTGCGCTTCCCGAGCCTCGCGCGCTCCGAGCGGGCGTGCCGCGAGGAAGCTCTCGAGCTCCTGGCATTCGTCGGCCTGCAGCAGTATGCGGCCGCGCCTGCGGACAGCATGCCCTACGGCGCATTGAAGCGCCTCGAGATCGCGCGCGCGCTCGCCACGCGTCCCAAGCTGCTGCTGCTCGACGAGCCCGCGGCGGGCCTCAACCCGGCCGAGACGCAGGAGATCGTGCGCCTGATCCAGCGCATCGCCGCGCGGGAGATCACCGTGGTGCTGGTCGAGCACAACATGAAGCTGGTGATGGGCGTTTCCGATCGTGTGCTGGTGCTCGACTACGGCCGCAAGCTCGCCGAGGGAAGCGCGGAGTCCGTGCGCCGCGATCCGAAGGTGATCGAAGCCTATCTCGGCACCGAGGCGCAGGCGCATGCTTGAAGTCAGCGCCCTCGAGAGCCGCTACGGGCGCATCCCTGCGCTCAAGGGGATCGATCTCACCGTAAGCGCGGGCGAGCTCGTGGCGCTGGTGGGCGCCAACGGCGCCGGCAAGACCACGCTGCTGCGCGCGCTCTCCGGGGTGCAGCCCGTGTGCGCCGGCCGCGTGCGCTTCGACGGCGCCGATATCACCGCCATGGCGCCGGAGCGTCGCGTGCGGCTCGGCATCGCGCAGGTCCCCGAAGGCCGGCAGGTGTTCGGTCCGCTCGCGGTCGAGGACAACCTGCGTCTCGGCGGCTACACGCGCAGCGCCGCAGAGTCGGCGCAGATGCTCGAGCGCGTGTACGCCATGTTCCCGGTGCTGCGCGAGCGGCGCCAGGCGCCCGCCGGCACGCTCTCCGGCGGGCAGCAGCAGATGCTCGCCATCGGGCGCGCGCTGATGGCGCGCCCGCGCCTGCTGCTGCTCGACGAGCCGAGCATGGGGCTCGCCCCCAGGCTGGTGGAAGAGATCTACGCCCGCGTGCAGGACTTGCGCGCCGCCGACACCGCGATCTTCCTCGTGGACCAGAACGCGCGCGCCGCGCTGAAGATCGCCGACCGCGGCTACGTGCTGGAAACCGGCCGCATCGTCCTCTCGGGCAGCGGCGTGGAGCTGCTCGCCAACGAGCGCGTGCAGGCCGCCTACCTCGGACTGTGACGAGCACATGGACCGCTTGACATGGATCAAACCGCGGTCGAGCCCGCCATGCTCGTATGCATGTCTGGGTCAGAGGGAGAAAGAGACATGAAGCAGACGCTCGTCGCGGGGCTGTCCACGACCCGCACTTTCACCGTGGATCGCGATCGCACGATCGGTTTCATGGGCGAGGCGGCGCGCGTGTACGCGACGCCGATGCTGGTGCGCGACATCGAGGTGGCGTGCCGCGAGTTCCTGCTCGGGCACCTCGATCCCGGCGAGGACTCGGTCGGCACGCGCATCGAGCTCGACCATACCGCCCCGACGCTGCTAGGCATGACGGTGCGCATCGAGGCGAGCGTCGCCGAGCTCAAGGGTCGCGCGGTCACCTTCGAGCTGACCGGCTCCGACGGCGTCGACACCATCTGCCGCGGCCGGCACATGCGCTTCGTGGTCGACGTCAAGCAGACCGAGCAGCGCCTCGCCGCCAAGGCGCAGAAGGCCGGCATCAAATGAAGATCAAGACGTACTGCTATCAGTGCGTCGCGGGACCTGACCTGCTCACGGTCAAGGTGGAGGACGGCGTGGCGACCGAGGTCGAGCCCAATTTCGCCGCCGAGCCCGTGCACCCGGGAGGCGGCAAGGTGTGCGTCAAGGCCTACGGCCTGGTGCAGAAGCTCTACAACCCGCATCGCGTGCTCTCGCCGATGAAGCGCAGCAACCCGAAAAAGGGGCGCAACGAGGATCCGCGCTTCGTGCCGATCTCATGGGACGAGGCGCTCGAGACCATCGCCGCCAAGCTGATGGAGACTCGCGCGCGCGGCCTGCTCGACGACTCGGGCTACCCGCGCGTGGCGGCGAGCTTCGGCGGCGGCGGCACGCCGCAGTCCTACATGGGCACCTTCCCGGCGTTCCTCGCGGCGTGGGGGCCCATGGACATGGGCTTCGGCTCGGGACAGGGCGTCAAGTGCTATCACTCCGAGCACCTGTACGGCGAGTTCTGGCACCGCGGCTTCACGGTCTCGGCCGACACGCCGTCCTGCAACTACAACATCTCCTGCGGCGCCAACATCGAAGCCTCGGGCGGAGTCGCGGGCGTCTGGCGCCATGCCAATGCGCGCGAGCGCGGCATGAAGCGCGTGCAAGTCGAGCCGCACCTGTCGGTGACCGGCGCGTGCTCCGCCGAATGGGTGCCGATCAAGCCCAAGACCGATCCCGCGTTTCTGTTCGCGCTGGTGCACGCGATGCTGCACGAACAGCCGCGCGAACGGCTCGACCTCGGGTTCCTCACCGAACGCACCTCGGCGCCCTACCTCGTGGGCCCGCACGGCTACTATCTGCGCGACCCGGCGACGAAGAAGCCGCTGCTGTGGGACACGCGCCGCAACGCGGCGGTGCCGTTCGACACACCGCAGGCGGCACCGGCGCTGGAAGGCGGTTCTTACGTGGCCGCGGCGATAGAGATCGGCGCGGACCAGGAAGTGCTGGCGCAGGGCGAGCTCGCGGGCGAGACCGCGTTCAGCAAGCTCGTGGCGCACGTGCGGCCGTACACGCCCGAGTGGGCGCAGGACATCTGCGACGTGCCCGCGGCCACCATGCGGCGCATCGCCGACGAGTATCTGTCACACGCGCAGGTCGGCGCCACGGTGGAGATCGACGGCGAGATCCTGCCGCTGCGCCCGGTGGCGGTAACGCTCGGCAAGACCGTGACCAACGGCTGGGGCGGATTCGAATGCTGCTGGGCGCGCACCGTGCTCGCGTCGCTGGTCGGGGCCCTCGAGGTACCCGGCGGCATCCTCGGCACCACGGTGCGCCTGAACAAGCCGCTCGGCGAGCGCCTCAAGAGCGTGCGCCCCGGCACCGATGGCTTCATGGCCTATCCGTTCAATCCCACCGACCGCGAGCACTGGAGCGCGCGGCCCAACATCCGCAACGCCTACCGCAGCATGGTGCCGCTGGCGGCCGACGGGCCCTGGAGCCAGGCGCTCGGCCCGACGCATTTTTCCTGGATGTTCCTCGACGAAACGCCTCCCGGTCTGCCGCGCGTGACGCTGCCCGAAGTCTGGATTCTTTATCGCACCAACCCGGCGATCTCGTTCTGGGACACCGACCGTGTGGGCGAGCAGATGGCGCGGTTCCCGTTCACCGTCGCGTTCGCCTACACGCGCGACGAGACCAACCATTTCGCCGACATCCTGCTGCCCGACGCGGTGGACTTGGAGAGCCTGCAGTTGATCCGCATCGGCGGCTCGAAGTTCATCGAGCAGTTCTGGGAACACGAAGGCTTCGCGCTGCGACAGCCGGCAGTCGCGCCGCAGGGCGAAGCGCGCGACTTCAGCGACATCGCCACCGAGCTTGCGCGCCGCGTCGGCCTGCTGGAGAAGTACAACGCGGCGATCAACCGCGGCGTCGCCGGCGTTGCGCTGAAAACAGACAAATGGGATCACTCGCTCGAAACGTCCAAATCCCATAGCTGCGAGGAAATCTGGGATGCGGTGTGCCGCGCGGCGAGCGCTGAGCTCACCGCCGGCGCCGAGTCGCAGGGTCTGGATTGGTGGCGCGAGCATGGCCTGCGCACCAAGGCCTTCTCGCGCCGCGACTGGTACCTGTACCCGACGTTCGTCGAGCTCGGCCTGCGCTTCGAGCTGCCCTACCAGGAGCGCCTGCTGCGCATCGGCAAGGAGCTCGAGCGCCGGCTGCACGAGCACGACATGCACTGGTGGGACACGCAGCTCACCGAGTACCAGGCACTGCCCGCGTGGAAGGACTTCCCGGGCCTGTGGGAAACGTCCCTGCGCGCCATGGGCGGTCAGCCGGACGACTATCCCTACTGGCTGATCACCTCGCGCAGCATGCAGTACGCCTGGGGCGGCAACGTCGGCATGCAGCTCATCAAGGAGGTCGCCGACAACATCGCCGGCCACAAGGGCGTGATCCTGAACGCGCAGACCGCCGAGCGGCTCGGCCTCGCCGAGGGCGACCTGGTCGAGATCGCCACGCCCAAGGCAAGCGTGCGCGCGCACGCCGTGCTGCGCCAGGGCATCCGGCCCGATACGCTGCTCCTGCTCGGGCAGTTCGACCACTGGGAGACGCCGTTCGCCAAGGACTTCGACATGCCGAGCATGAACAAGCTGGTGCCGATGTCGCTCGCGCTCACCGACGCTACCGGGTCGGGCGCCGACGTGGTGCGCGTCGCGCTGCGGAGAACATCATGACCCGTTGGGTCATGATCGCCGACTTGCGCCGCTGCGTCGGCTGCCAGACCTGCACCGCGGCGTGCAAGCACACCAACGCCACGCCGCCGGAAGTGCAATGGCGGCGCGTGCTGGACATGGAGGTCGGCGAGTACCCGCAGGTCAAGCGCGCCTTCGTGCCGGTGGGCTGCATGCATTGCGCCGATCCGCCGTGCATGCACGTCTGTCCTTCGACCGCGACGCGCCAGCGCGCCGACGGCATCGTCACCATCGATTACGACCTGTGCATCGGCTGCGCCTACTGCGCGGTCGCCTGTCCCTACCAGGCGCGCTACAAGACCGACGAGCCGACATTCGCCTACGGCGAGCCGATGCCCTCTGAATCGCAGCGCTTCGACCCGGGCAAGTTCGGCGTCGCCACCAAGTGCACCTTCTGTTCGGATCGCATCGATGCGGGGCTTGCGCAGGGCCTCAAGCCCGGAGTCGACCCCGACGCGACGCCGGCGTGCGTCAATTCGTGCATCGCCAAGGCGCTGCACTTCGGCGACGTCCAGGACCCGGGCAGCAACGTCTCGCAGCTCCTCGCGGAGAACCAGTTCTTCCGCATGCACGAGGAGCTCGGCACCGATCCGGGTTTCTACTATCTGTGGGACCGCAAACCATGAGCTACGGCCCGAAGCCCTGGCTGCAACGCCATTGGGACGTGCGCGCCGCGACGAACTTCGTTCTCGGCGGCACCGGTGCCGGGCTGCTCGTCGCCACGGCGCTCGCCGCGCACGCCGTGCCCGGCTGGAAGCCGTTGCTCGCGCTCGGCCTGGCGCTGATCGCCGCGGGCCTCGGCGCGGTATGGCTCGAAATCGGCCGCAAGCTGCGCGCCGTGCACGTGTTCTTCAATCCGTTCACCTCCTGGATGACGCGCGAGTCGTTCGCCGCGCTGGTGGTGTTCGCGCTCGGTGCGACCGCGCTCGTCCTCGGCCAGCCGTGGACGGCGCAGGCCGCCGGCCTCGCCGCGCTCGGGTTCGTCTTCTGCCAGGGTCGTATCCTGCGCGCCTCCAAGGGGATTCCCGCCTGGCGCACCGCGGGCATCACGCCGCTCATCGTCGCCACCGGACTCGCCGAAGGCGGCGGCCTGTATCTGCTCGTTACCGTCGGGGGCGGCGAGACGCGCGTGCCGCTCACGCTGTTCGTCCTGGCGCTCGTCGCCCGCGCATTTGCCTGGCGCAGCTACCGCGCGAACCTCGGCCCGGGCGCGCCGCTCACGGCGCTCGAGCCGAGCGCGAAGTGGCTGCTCAACCTCGGAACGATCGTGCCGCTCGCGTTGCTGCTGGCGCGCCTCGTAGCACCGCAGTTCGCGCCCGCGGCCACCATGCTCGCCGGCGCGGCTGCGCTCGCCGCTGGCTGGTACTTCAAGTACACGCTCGTCACCCGCGCGGCCTACAACCAGGGGTTCGCATTGCCGCGGCTGCCGGTGCGCGGGAGCCGTTAGACAGGAGCCTCGACCATGAACGCCATGCTGCAGCCGCGTTACGCCAAGGTTCACCACCGCACGGGCGGCAAGCGCAGGCCGCGGAGCGCGGTCTACTACTTCGAGCGACAGGCCGAGACCATGCCGCGCGACGAGCTGCAACGCCTGCAGCTGCGCCGGCTGCGGGCGACGTTGAAGAACGCCTACAGGAACGTCGCCTTGCATCGCGAGCGCATGAACGCGGCGCGCATCAAGCCGGAGGACGTGCGCACGCTCGCGGACCTGCAGCGCCTGCCGTTCACGGTGAAGACCGACCTGCGCGACCACTATCCCTTCGGCATGTTCGCCCGCGAACGCGAGAAGCTTGCGCGCCTGCACGCGTCCTCCGGCACCACCGGCAAGCCGACCGTGGTCGGCTACACGCGAAGGGATATCGACACCTGGTCCGACCTGATGGCGCGCTCGATGGCCTGCGGCGGCGCGCGGCCGGGCGACGTGGTGCACAACGCCTATGGCTACGGCCTGTTCACCGGGGGACTGGGCGCGCACTACGGCGCCGAGCGCCTGGGCGCGACGGTGGTGCCGATGTCGGGCGGCGCCACCGAGCGCCAGGTGGTGCTGATCAAGGACTTCGGCGCCCGCGTGCTGTGCTCGACGCCTTCGTACGCGCTCAACATCGCCGAAGTCGCCGAGCGCGACGGGGTCGACCTGCGCAAGAGCCGGCTTGAAATCGGGTTGTTCGGCGCCGAGCCCTGGAGCGAGGCGATGCGCCGCGAGATTCAGATTCGCCTAGGCATCAAGGCGGTCGACGTCTACGGTCTGTCGGAGATCATGGGCCCGGGCGTGGCGATCGAATGCGAAGCGCAGGACGGGCTGCACGGCTGGGAAGACCACTTTCTCTTCGAGGTGATCGATCCCGACACCGGCAACCCCCTGCCCGAGGGCCACGCGGGCGAGCTGGTGATCACCACGCTCACCAAGGAAGCGCTGCCGATGATCCGCTATCGCACGCGCGATATCACGCGCCTCAGCACCGACCGCTGCAGCTGCGGGCGTACGCACGTGCGGCTGAAGCGCATCACCGGGCGCAACGACGACATGCTGATCATCCGCGGCGTCAACGTCTACCCGTCGCAGATCGAGGCGGTGCTGGTCGGGCTGCCCGACGTGGCGCCGCATTACCAGCTGGTGGTCGAGCGTCGCGGCAACCTCGACGCGCTCAGCGTCGAAGTCGAGGCGGCACCGACCGTAGCGGCGGCGTCGGGCGACGCCTACCGGCAGATCGCGGAACGCGTGCGCTACCAGATCAAGTCATTGATCGGCGTGACGACCGAAGTGACGGTGAAAAAGCCCGGCGAGGTGCCGCGCTCGCAGGGCAAGGCCGTGCGCGTCAGGGATCTGCGACCGAAGATCGCATGATTCCCGCGGCCGGGGCGTTCACCGCCGGTGCGCGCAGCCGATTGCTGCCGGCCTCGGTGCCGATGCGCTACTTCGGCGCGGCGACCCTGTTCCACGCGCTCGCCTGGGCAATCCTGCTCGCCTACCCAGGCGAGCTTGCGCGCTTCGCGTCCTTCGGCGGGCTCGGCCCGGCGCTCGCAGCGCTGCACCTGGTCACGTTGGGCGTGCTCGCGATGACCGCCGTCGGCGCGACGCTTCAGCTCTTTCCCATCGCCACGCGCCAGGCGGTGCGCTCGGTCGGCGCCGCCAAGCTCGTGTGGTGGCTGCTCACCCCCGGCGTCGCCTTGTTCACCGCCGGCGCGGCCGTCTACCGGCCGCAGCTTCTCGGCGCTGGGGCCGCGGCCGTGGTCGTGGCGCTGGGCATCTACGGCTGGCTGCTCTACGAAAACCTCAGGCACGCGCGCGGCATGCGCGCGGTGGTGGCGCACGGCTGGGGCGCGCTCGCCGCCCTCGCGCTGCTCGCCGCGAGCGGGCTCGCGCTGGTGGCGCACTACGAGCACGGCCTGACGCTCGACCGCGGCGCGATCGCCAGCGCGCACCTGGTGCTCGCGACGTACGGCTTCATGGGGCTGCTCGCGCTCGGCCTGTCGCAGTTCCTGCTGCCGATGTTCGCCGTCTCCCCGGCGCCTTCCGCGCGCGCGGCGCTCGCCGCGCTCGGCGCCGCAGGCGCCGCGATCCTTGTCGCGCTCGGCGCGCTCGCGCTCGGCAGCCGCGCCCTGCTCGCCTGCGCGGCGGGGCTCGGCCTCGCCGCCGCGGCCGCGCACGTCGCGACCATGGAAGACGCGCTACGCAGACGGCTGCGCCCGGCGCTCGGCCCGGCCTTCCGGCTGGTACGCGTCGCGTGGGCCTGCCTGCTCGCGAGCCTCGCGCTGGCACTCGCCATCGCGCTCGACTGGGCCCCGCCACACGCCACGGCGCTGTTCGGCGTGCTGCTCGTGCCCGGATGGCTGCTCACGTTCCTGCTTGCGGTGCTGCAGCGCATCGTGCCGTTTCTCGCCACCGTGCACGCGGGCGGGAAAGGGCGCGGCGCGCCGCTGGTGTCGGCATTCACGCCCGCGCGGCCGCTCGCCGCGCACCGGTACCTGCATCTCGCGGCGCTCGCTCTGCTGCTTCTCGGCGTCGCAGGCGGCGCCGATTGGCTGGTGCGTATCGCGGCGGCCGGCGGCCTGGCCGGCGCGCTCGCTTACGGCACATTCTTCGTCCAGGTGCTCGCGCGCCTGAAAGGGTGAATGACATGGACTTCAACCGGCAGATCAGCAGGCGGCTGCACGAAGAGCACGTCGCGACCCTCGATCTGTGGTCGCGTGTCGAGCAGACGATCGGCACGCGCGACGCGGCGCTCGAGGCGCTGCTCGGGCGCGCGGCGGCGGCGCTCGCTGACGAGGTAGCGCGGCACTTCGACTTCGAGGAAAGCGAGCTCTTTCCCCGCCTCGCCGAGGCGGGTGAAGGCGACATCGCCGAGCTGCTTGCCGAGGAGCACGAGGTGATCCGCGCCGCCGCGGCGCAGTTCGACGAATTGTGCCGCGCGCTGCGCGCGGGGAGGCTCGACGCTCCGGGCTGGCAGCGGCTGCGCGTCACCGCGCTCGAGCTCGCCGAGCGGCTCGTGTCGCACGTGCAGAAGGAAGAGATGTCGCTGCTTCCCGCGCTGGAGGACCTGCTGGACGAGGAAACCGACGCTCAGCTCGCGATGACATACGCGAGCTGAAGGCTGCGTTCAGCCGAGGGTCTTGACGAACGCGAGCCGCTGGGACGGGCCAAAACCCGCGTGATAAAAGAAGCCGAGCAAGTCGAAGTGTTCTTTCGCCACCACCGACTCGACGCGCTCGACGCGCAGCGCCCCGAGGTTGATGAACAGCTGCGAGAGCAGCGCGCGGCCAATGCCGGCGTGCGAGAAGCCTGGGTCGACGCCGACGGTATCGACGATCGCCACCGGCTCGGCACGGCCGAAGTCGCCATAGTCCGCGGTGGCCATCAGGTAACCGGCGGTGGTGCCGTCCTTGTGCGCGACCAATGAAATGCGGAGCGCCGACTCGTTGAGGGCCTCCGCGAACTTGTGGCGCATGTACTCGCCGCGGTCGTGGCCCGTCAGGCGGCGGTCGATTCGTATCACCGCGTCCAGGTCGGCCTCCGCGAGCGAATGAACTTCGGCGACGTCGCGCGCCAGATGCTCGAAATCGTTGGCCGCCGTCGCACCGTAGTCGTTGTGATCGGCCGGCCGGTCGCGCTGCTCGACCACGACTGCTTCCTCCTCGCTCGATCCGAGCTTCGCCTCGGCGATCGCGCAGTCGACGACGTGGTTGCGCCCCAGCCGGTAGCCGGCCGCGTCGAGGAAACGCAGCATCTGGTGGTCGCGCCAGCTCGCGCCGGTGCGCATCTCCTTCAGGCCGCGGCGCCTCGATTCGTCCTCGATCGCCTGCTCGAGCGCCAGCCCGATGCCGCGGCCGCGCGCCTCGTGCTTAACGCCCACCACCTCGAGCCGCATCGCGGGCTCGATGCGGCCGAACTCTCCCTCGAGCACCCGCCCGAGCACGTAGCCGACGAGCGCACCCTGGTCGTCGGCCGCGTACTGGGCATGCAGCTGCGGGTCGCGCAGCGCCAATGCCAGCCGCCGCTCGAAGTAGTTGCGGCGCGTACGCCCGCTGATCGAGGCATCGATCGCGACGACCGCGTCGAGGTCCGCCGCGGCAAGCGGCCTTGTCTTGATCTTCATATGATTCAGCGCTCAGCCGTGCAGGCTGTGGTACTTCTCCATCAGCTGCTCGGGCGTTTCCTCGAAATCGGGATTGGTGACGATGCAATCCGCCGGGCAGACGAGCTTGCACTGCGGCTCGTCCTCGGCGC
>Ga0316628_100001703_pt1 | contig 15759 bp, 2 predicted proteins | sample OWC_Aug_M2_C1_D5_FD_207648 | JGI IMG/M metagenome (GOLD analysis project Ga0316628, IMG submission 207648) | Wetland soil microbial communities from Old Woman Creek delta, Ohio, United States - OWC_Aug_M2_C1_D5_C | ecosystem: Environmental > Terrestrial > Soil > Wetlands | place: USA: Ohio... | reverse complement strand
CTGGTGATAGGAGATTATCTTATTCGAAAAAAAAGTATCGATGATGAGAGTCATTTAAAATTGGTGCCGTCATTACCTTTGTACAACATCTTAAGGCAAACCAATCGATTTATTTCATTGCAGGAATCGACAAAAATTTATGAAATAAAGAATAATTTTGCAAACGGTTACCAGTCCACGATATCCCCGGGTGTATTCAGCGTTTTGAACCAGGCAAACGGGAACCGGACCCTGGGTGAACTAATGGAAAAGACCGGTATCGCCGATAATGAAGAGAAACGAAAGGTACTTGCTGAGATAAAGGAGTTGTGGGGGAAACGTTTTATCAGACTGACCCCCCGCGGTATCGTATCGATAATCAATAACCAGGAGCAGCCAGATGGAACATGTTGAAACGGGCCTGGAAATTGCCGTTATCGGTATGGCTGGCAGATTCCCCGCTGCCCCGGATATCGAGACCTTCTGGGATAATCTCAGCCAGGGGCTCGAAACCATTTCATTTTTAAGCGAAGATGAATTGGCAGGGATCGAGCCCGGGTTGAGGAACAATCCCAATTTTGTGAGAACCAGGGGCGGAGTTCTTGAGGACAGCCAATACTTCGATGCATCATTTTTTAATTATGCCCCATTAGAAGCCGAATACATGGCACCCCAGAACCGGGTCTTCCACGAGTGTGCCTGGACAGCATTAGAGGATGCCGGTTACGATCCAGGAAGCTATAACCGGCTTATCGGGTTATATATCGGTATTTCATCTACCCATGATTGGGAGATATTATCCGAGGCATCATTAACCGCTAGCGGCCAGGATACTTTTGCCGCCCATTATTTGAAAGATAGAGATTTTCTCAGTACTTTGATTTCTTATAAATTAAACCTGAAAGGTCCTGCCTTTTCTGTGCATACCACCTGTTCCACTTCATTGGTAGCCATTCACCTGGCAAGCCAGGGATTATTAACCGGTGATTGCCATATGGCTTTGGCCGGGGGAATTGCCATAAGATTTGAAGATACGAAAGGTTATCTATATGATGAAGGGATGGTCATGTCACCGGATGGACACTGTCGTGCCTTCGCTGCCGAAGCCAGGGGAACAACCGGGGGAGACGGGCTGGGTATTGTCGTATTAAAACGCCTTGAAGAGGCGATTGCCGATAAAGATCATATTTATGCCGTCATTAAAGGGTCAGCCATCAATAATGACGGCAATCGTAAAGTGGGTTATACGGCACCCAGCATCGCCGGGCAGGCGGAAGTTATTCGCAAGGCCCTGAGAATGGCAGAAGTTAATCCCGAAGATATTAGTTATATCGAAACCCACGGAACCGCAACCCCTTTAGGTGACGTTACCGAAGTGGCGGCCTTAAAACTGGCATTTGCCACCGATAAAAAACATTTTTGCGGACTTGGGTCGGTAAAAACCAATGTGGGACACCTGGATGTGGCTGCTGGCGCGGCTGGTTTTATAAAAACAGTATTGGCATTGAAGCATCGATTAATTCCGCCCAGTTTACATTTTGAAACGCCCAATCCGAAAATCGATTTTGAAAATAGTCCTTTTTATGTCAATACCGGCCTAAAGGAATGGAAAGCCGGTGGAAAGCCGCGGCGAGCCGGGGTCAGTTCTTTTGGCATCGGCGGCACCAATGCCCATATCATTCTAGAGGAATTTCCGCCCGAAGCGCAAAATATAGATATAGAGGGGACAGGGGGGCTTGCCCCCCTGACTGCCGTACAGTGGCCCAGTGAGTCAGTGAGTCAGTGCGTCAGTGCGTCAGTGGGTCAGTGGGTCAATGGACAACGTACGGATGGTAGGAAATCGCGAGATTACCAATTAATGCTATTATCTGCTAAAACCCCATCGGCATTGGATCAAATGACGGAAAATTTAGCCGGGTATTTAAAAAAGAATCCCGGCATTAACATTAACAATGCAGCCTACACATTGCAAGCGGGAAGAAAACGGTTTCACTACAGGAGAAAGTTATTATGTGCCAATGCCCGGGAAGTTATCGACGGCCTGACCGCACCGGGACCCGGCCGGGTGCAAACCTACGGGGCAAAACCGGAAGAAGAAGGCAAACACGCGGTATTTATGTTCCCGGGATTGGGCCCGCAGTACGTTAACATGGGCCGCGACCTTTATGAACAAGAACCAATATTCCGTGAAGAAATGAACCGCTGTTTTGAAATCCTGCAGCCCCTCCTGGATTACGATATCAAAGAAATCCTTTACCCGGATATTTCACCGCAGAGTACGCAGAGTTCGCAGAGGGGGGATAATTATGATAAAACCTCTGTGTCCTCCGCGCCCTCTGCGGTGAAAATCAACCAATTTGAAATTGCCCAATTGGTGATATTCATCTTTGAGTATGCCCTGGCAAAATTGTTAATGAAATGGGGAATCGAGCCTTATGCCATGATGGGCTACAGTTTCGGGGAATATACCGCTGCCTGTTTGGCGGGGGTATTTGGCCTGGAAGATATTTTACCGCTGCTGGTGGTCCGGGGAAAGCTTATCTCGGTCCTGCCCCCGGGCCTGATGCTCAGTGTGCCCCTCCCCGCGGAAGATGTCCGCGGCCTGCTCACCGGTGAATTATCCATAGGAATCGACAATGGCTCATCATGTGTGATTTCCGGACCCCTGGCCAGTGTCAGGTCCTTCGCCAAGCGAATAAAAGAAAAAAAACTGCTGGGTACCCCCCTGGAATCCACCCATGCCATTCATTCGGCTGTGATGGAACCGGTAATGGAGAAATTTGCCCGGGAAGTGGCCACCATATCCCTGGGTACTCCCAAAATCCCCTATATTTCTACGGTGACAGGCGATTGGATCCGGGTTGATGATGCCCGTTCCCCTGGCTATTGGGCAAAACAATTACGGGCCCCGGTTGTTTTTGCCCGGGGGGTACAAAGATTGCTCGAAGAACCCGGTGCCATATTCCTGGAAGTGGGACCCGGTCGAGATATCAGTGCCCTGGTCAACCGGGAACTCCCGGATCGATCCGCTCACCACGCGGTAAACCTGGTTAAGCATCCTAACCCCAAAAAAGAAATCCCCGATGAATATTACCTGGCGGATAAAATCGGTCTATTATGGTTATACGGGGTGAATATCGATTGGCAGGCGTATCACCAGGGAGAGAATCTATATCGAATACCTTTACCCACTTATCCGTTTGCAAGGCAGCGTTTCCACAGGGTGGCGGCATATAAAGATAAACATATGCCGGGACCCGGAGGGAAACCAGGGAAACCGGGTTTAAAAGAAGAACGGCAATTGGCGGACTGTTTCCATGTCCTCTCCTGGAAACAAACCGTACCGCCGTTGTCATTGAACCCCGGCAGCATGACCCACGATAAAAGAAGCTGGTTGGTATTTCTCGATGAGGAAAATGGCCTGGGGACCGGTCTTATCCGCAAAATCACCGGGAAACCAGGGGGCGGCAAAGTAATCACAGTCTCGCCGGGGAATTGTTTCTCCCGGGTTGGGGAGGACCGGTATATAATAGACCCATCCGGGAAAGAGGATTATGATTCATTGGTAAAGGAACTTCTAACCGGCGGGAAGTTCCCGGGAGTGGTGGTTCATTTATGGAGCTTAGGGGGAGAGGATGCCCATAAAGATGAGCAGGAGTATGATATTGATTTTTATGGGAAATGCCAGGAAAAAGGCTATTACAGCCTGCTTTTCCTGGTGCAAGCCCTGGAAAAGCATCATATTGCTAAAAATTTTGCGGAAACCACCGCCTTAGATACCCTGCAAATAGAAATCCTGGTAAATGAGGTATGGGCAATAACCGGCCAGGAGAGATTGGCTGCTGAGCAGGCGCCTATCCTGGGTCTAGGCAAGACAATTCCCCAGGAGTATCCCAATATTACCTGTCGAAGTATCGATGTGGGTATTCCTTCTCCTGGACCGGTCAATGAAACCAGGCTGTTGAATCATCTTATAGCCGAATTCGCGGCCCCCGGCCCGGACTTGACAGTGGCCTACCGGGGAAATTTTCGCTGGGTACAAAGGTTCGAGCCGTTAAAATTGGAAGCCAAAGAGGGCCTTCCGGTGCGTCTTCGGAAAAAAGGGGTCTATCTAATCACCGGCGGACTGGGAAACGACAGCTTTATGCGCGCCAGGTACCTGGCAGAAAACCTGGAAGCGAAACTGGTATTAACCGGGAGAACGCCGCTGCCCGAAAGAGCATACTGGCAGCAGTACCTGGTGCTGCACAGCGATAATGACCCCGTAGGAATCAAAATAAAACGGGTCCTGGAACTGGAACAAAAAGGAGCAAAGGTGTTACCCCTCTGTGCCGATGTATCTGACCGGTTTGATATGGAGCAGGTGATGCAAAGAATAGATGCAGAATTTGGAGAGTTAAACGGTGTCATCCATGCCGCCGGGGAAACCAGCGTGGATTCGGCACGGTTATTGGCTGAATTGGGACGCGAGGGAAGTGAGCGGCACTTCAAACCCAAAGTGTACGGTTTGTATGTCCTGGAAAAAATTTTAAATCAAAGGAACCCGGATTTTTGCCTGATAACCTCCTCGATCGCCTCTGCAGCCGGTGGAATGGGACTCGCTGCGTATACGGCCGCCAGTATTTTTATGGATACTTTTACCCGCCGACATAATCAAAAAAACCCGGTACCCTGGATATGCCTTAATTGGGAGGGTACTACCCCGGGAGAAACAGTAGAAGCGTTTAAACGCGTATTGTCATTAGGGGCTGTGGACCAGGTGTTTTTTAGTAAAACCGACCCGGAACGCCTGGTTAAAGAGAGGACAGGATTTAAATTCATAAAAGATGAAAATAAAGAGAAACCGTATCCCGGCACCCAGGAAGGAGCTTTTTCATATTCGAGACCGGGTTTATCCATCCCCTATGAACCCCCCGGCAATGAAATAGAACAGGAATTGGCCAACATCTGGCAGCGTTTCCTGGGGATTGAAAAAATAGGAATCAACGATGATTTATTCGACCTGGGAGGCGATTCATTAAAAGCTGCCAACATCTTATCCATCATCCACAAAGAATTGAATGTTAACATCCCTATCAAAGAGTTCTTCGATAACCCCACTATCCGGGGCGCGGTAGCATACCTGGCCCAAAAGGAAAACATTGCCGGTGCCGAGGAAGAAAAGTACGCCTCCATCCCACTCGAAGAGAAAAAAGCCTATTATGTTTTATCTTCAGCCCAGAAACGGATGTATTTATTCCACCAGTTGAACCCCGACAGTATCGCCTACAATACCCCGATGTTAAAGATGATCGAAGGAGATATCGCTGTCGGGAAATTGGCAGATGTTTTTAATAAACTAATCCGGAGGCATGAAAGCTTGCGAACTGCCATTGAAACCGTTAATGATGAACCGGTGCAGAGGATAAAAGAAGAAATTGAGTTTAAGGTTGAGGTTGAGGAAGAGTGGCCCTCACGATTAGAGGGAACGAGGGGGCTTGCCCCCTTGCCTGAAGAACCCGCAACCCGCAACCCGCAACCCGTAACCGCTCTTATAAGTTCTTTCATCCGTCCATTTGATTTAGCCAGGCCGCCTTTCCTGCGGGTGGGGTTGCTGCATCTACACACCCCGCCCTTCGGGCACCCCTCTCAAGAGGGGAGAGCGCAGAATTATATATTGATGGTGGACATGCATCACATTATCGCGGATGGTTTATCCATGGGGGTATTGATAAATGAGTTTATGGCTTTTTATAAAGGCAAGGAATTACCCGGGCTGCGGGTGCAGTACAAGGATTATGCCCGCTGGCAGACCCGGGAAATGGAAAGAGAGGCCAGCAAACGACAAGAGCAGTATTGGTTAAAGGAATTTGCCAGGGACATACCGGTATTGGAACTGCCCTGTGATTATATAAGGCCGAAAGTCCGTGATTTCGCCGGGGATATCTTAAGTTTCCAGGTTGAGAGCCAGGAGACGCGGGCCTTGAAATCCCTGGCTTCAGGGGAAGGGGCTACATTGTTTATGGTACTGCTGGTCATATATAATATCTTTTTATCCAGGTTGAGCGGCCAGGAAGCGATCGTTGTGGGGACACCCACCTCCGGTCGCTTTCATGCAGACCTGGAAAACCTCATCGGCATGTTTATCAATACCCTGCCCCTGAAAAATTATCCTGCCGGTGAAAAAAGCGTTAGAGAATTTTTAACAGAGGTAAAGGAAAGGACCTTGACGGCTTTTTCCCACCAGGATTACCAGTATGAAGCCCTGGTAGACAGGGTAAGTTTTGACAGGGACAGCGGCCGCAATCCATTGTTCGATACCATGCTCATGATGCAGAACCTGGAAATCCCGGGAATAGAAATTAGCGGTATGGCGTTAAAACCCTATCCCCATGAGTGGAAAACCTCGAAATTCGATCTAACTTTATTAGTCATGGAGGTGGAAAGCAGCCTGTGGTTTACCCTGGAATACGATACAAACCTGTTTAAAAAAGAAACCATCGAAAGGTTCGTCAGGTATTTAAAGAAGATAATAACCACCGTGGTGGAGAACCCGGATAAACAAATATCGGGACTGGATATGCTGCCAGAAGCAGAGAAACGGCAATTGGTTTTCGATTTTAATGATACGGCCCGGGAATTTCCCCACGATAAAACCATTTACAGCCTGTTTGCAGAGCAGGTGGACAGGATTCCCGATCATGTGGCCCTGATAGGGAAAAAGCCAAATCCCGGGACTCCAATTCCCAGGCCGGGAGGGGGTTATGATATTTCAATCACTTACAGGGAATTTGATGAGAGTGCCAATCGGCTGGCCAATTATTTGTCCCAGGAGAAAGGCATTGGGCCTGGTGATAGAGTGGCAGTTTTAATGGAAAGGTCTGTTGAGCTTATTGTTACTCTTATGGGGGTGCTGAAATCCGGGGCAGCTTATGTCCCGTTGGACCCCACACTCCCGGTAGGGCGTTTGCGGGAGGTATTCAATGATGCCGCCATCAAGGTCGGCATCACCCGGGAAAAATTTAACCGGCAGCTCAGCCCCCTGCAAAAGGAATGCCATGAATTACGAACCCTGGTGTGCCTGGATGAAGCCAGCATCGAGATAAAGAACTATGCCGCGGCCAGGCCGGGAAGTGGAAGGGCGGGTAATCCTGCTTATGTCATGTATACATCCGGTTCCAGCGGCATACCCAAAGGTGTCCTGGTGGAGCACCGCACCATCATGAATACATTGATCTGGCGAAAAAATTTTTATGAATATCATCCTGGAAATGTCTCTTTGCAGAATCCCCCTTATTTTTTTGACAGTTCAGTGACCGATATATTTACCCCATTACTGGGTGGTGCCAGGCTGGTGCTGGTGACAGAAGAAGAGAGAATGGACCTCGAGGTTTTAAAGCACGTAATCAAAGCCAACCAGGTAAGTCATTTTATCGTGGTACCTGCTTTTTACAATATCTTATTGGAAGAGATCGCAGGGTATTTAACCGGAGTAAAAATGATCACAGCGGCCGGGGAATATTTCCCGGATGAGCTGCTGCGGAAGCATTTTGAGAAATTACCCCAGGTCCGCATATTTAACGAATACGGACCCACGGAAAACAGTGTCAACACCACTGTCTATGAACTCAAACCCGATTCTAAGCAAGCCTTGATCGGGAAACCCATCAGCAATGTCGGTGTTTATATCCTGGATCGCAATCTCTGTATAACTCCCCTCAGGGTGCCCGGTGAGATATGTCTGAGCGGCTCAAGTTTAGCCAGGGGTTATTTAAACAGCCCGGAATTAACCCAGGAAAAATTTGGACCACAGATTACACTGATTACGCAGATTAATCAAATAAAAGAAACAAATCCGAACAAAAATTTTTCAGGGGGTCCAGGGGGGCGGTTTTATAAAAAAGCCCCCCTGGTCTATCGAACCGGAGACCTGGGAAGGTGGCTGACGGATGGGAACCTGGAGTTTTTAGGCCGGCTGGATACGCAGGTAAAGATCAGGGGGATGCGAATTGAAATCAAAGAAATCGAGAATCGCTTAATGAGGCATGAAAATATAAAAGAAGCGTTGGTACTGGCTCGTGAAGGGCTTGGCAGCGAAAAATACCTATGTGCTTACATTGTTCCTGTCCCGGGTTGCCGGGAGCAGGGTGAAAACGGTGCTTCAGAATTGCAGCAATATCTCTCCCAGGGCCTGCCAGGATACATGATACCCTCCTATTTCCTGTTTATCGATGCGATTCCCGTTCTGGCCAACGGCAAGATAAACAAGAATGCACTTCCTGTACCCGGGATTTTAGCAGGAGGTCCTGGTGCAGGTATTGCCCCGCGCACCCGGGTTGAAGTGAAACTAGCGGAGATTTGGGCCGATATCCTGGGAACAGCACCGGCTGTCCTGGGAATCGATGATAACTTTTTCCAATCCGGCGGGAATTCATTAAAAGCCGCGCAAATGGCAGCTCGGGTCCATCGTACTTTCCAGGTAAAACTGGCGCTGGTAGAAATTTTTAACACACCTACCATACGGGGGGTTGCCGCAGTGATTTCAAAGGCGGAAAAACAACCTTTCTTCGATATTACCCCGGTAGAGGAAAAAGAGTTTTATCAACTCTCATATAACCAGCGCAGTCTCTGGATAATCTCCCGGCTGGAACCCGATACTGCTGCTTATAATATGTGGGGGCGGGTGGAATTGACATCTCCGGTAGATGAGGATATAGAAGATATAGTAAAAAAAGTGATCCATAGAATTACCGCGCGTCATGAGAGTCTAAGAACTCGATTCAAAACCATCGGTGAAACCCCGGTACAGGTGGTATTGCCAGCGCAGCAGGTGGACATCCCGTTTCAAAGCATCGAAATATCATCGTTAAATGAAAATCAAAGGCAGCAGCAGTTAGAACAAATTTTAGCCAGGGAAGGCCAAAGAGCTTTCGACTTAACCCGGGCACCTTTGTGCAGGTACTTACTGGTAAAATCAGGCGAACAAGAATACTGCATGGCCTTTAATATGCACCATATCATCTCCGACGGCCTGTCGCTGGAAACCCTGAAAAAGGAATTTGCCTACTTTTATGAAGCCTACACCCAGGCTAAACCCGTGCAGCCGGAACCGGTAAAACTCCAGTATAAAGATTTTGCCGCCTGGCAGAATAAGCAACTGCAGGACCCTGGGGTCAAAGAACGTTCCCATCAATTCTGGCGGAACATACTGGAAAAGGACCTGCAGCCCGTCAAACTGCCTGTCGCTTCCGGGCAGGACTGCGGCAGCAGGGCAGGGGCATCGTACCGTTGTGCGATAAGCGGGGAAATCAAAGAACGCTTAAATCGTCTGGCCCAGGCCAACCATACCAGTTTGTTTATCGTTATGTTATCGCTCTTTAATATAATGCTTTCAAGGATTTCGGGGCAGGAACATATTTTATTGGGCATACCGGTCTCTGGCCGCGATCATATTTCCCTGGCAAATATCGTGGGGTTCTTTGTCAATACGGTTATCCTGGATACCCAGGTGGAGGAGGATATCAGTTTCAACCAATTCCTGGCTAAAGTGAATGCCAATGCCCTGGAGGTATTGCAGCACCAGGGTTATCCCCTGGGGGCTGTCCTGGATGATTTACCTAGGAAATTTCCACCCATTAATGTCTTCTTTAATATGTTAAACCTGGATGCGGGATTTTTAGAAAAGGAATTGGCATCCCTGGAATCTAATCATACCGATGAAGTCATCGAGGTTAAATTTGATTTAATGGTTTATGCGGCGGAATATAAAAATGCCATCCAGTTATACTGCAACTACAAAAAGGCCATGTTCAGGCCGGATACTGTTTCTGCTATGATGGAGAGATATGTAAATGTGATGGATTTTTTTACTGCCAACCCGGGGAAACGCATTATCGATTATAAGCAAATAGAATCCCCGCGCAGGAAATTAAAAAGGAATTAGGAATTAGAGCCAGGCAATTTTAATGTGTTGATATGTTAATCGAAGCATTTGAAAAACAGGTAAAAAAAAGATGCGACCGGCTTGCGGTAAAAGCAGGAGAATATACTCTTACCTACGGTTTTTTAGATGAATACGCCAGCCGGTTGGCGGATGTTCTCACCCGGACCGGCAGAGCCCTGGACCGGCAGATATCGGCGGCTTTATTATTGGGACATGATGAACGCATGATTATTGCCATTATCGGGGCGTTGAAATCAGGGATCGTCTATATTCCCTTTGACCCCACCTACCCGGAAGACCGGCTGACCTATATGTTAAAGGACTCTGCCGCCGGTTGTATCGTCACCGATAAAAACAATCTCCCATTGGCGGTTAAATTGAACAAAAACATCGACAACCGCGCAGCCGTAATCAACCTGGAAGAGCTGGATGAACCTGCTATCCCTTTGAGCGAGGTGGAGACGCCCTCCACCGAAACGATGCACAGGCTCACCGGAGGAACCGCCTATATTTTATACACCTCCGGCTCCACGGGTAAACCCAAAGGTGTGATCCAGGAAAGGGGAAATATTTTTTACTTCATAGAAAGTTGGACTGGGGTATTTTCAGTATCGGAGACCGATCGCCTGGCTCAATTCGCTTCATTCTGCCATGATGGTTCTATACCCGACATATACAGCGCGTTACTGAACGGGGCTGCCCTGTATCTCTTCGATATCAAACAAAGAGCAGATATCGAAGCACCGGCCCGGTGGTTAATCAAAGAGAAGATTAGTATCTGGCATTCGGTGCCCACCTGGTACAGGTATTTTGTCAATTCACTGACCGGGGATGGGGACGAAGACTTTCCTGATCTCCGGCTGGTGATTTTAGGCGGTGAGCAGGTCAGGGAGCACGATATCATGATGTATCAGAAATATTTCCCTCATTCCAGGTTCGGGAATATTTACGGTCAAAGCGAGTCTACCGTAAGCTCGATATGGCTGCTTTCTCCAGGTGACGATTACCGGGAAATACTGATCGGCAACCCCATCCAGCGCACGGAAATCTTCGTGGTCGACAGCGAGGGAGACGAAGTTAATGAACTTGAAGTAGGAGAGATCGTGATAGCAGCCGATTACCTCTCCCCCGGATACTTGAATAATGGAGAAGCCACCCATAAGGTATACAGTCGTGATCAGGGATTGGGACGGCTGTATTGGAGCGGTGACCTGGGCCGGCTGCTGCCAGGAGGAAACATTGAAATTTTGGGCCGAAAAGACCACCAGGTAAAAGTCCGGGGATTTCGCATCGAACCCGGGGAAATCGAAACACTCTTATTGCAGCACCCCGATATCGGCGAAGTGGTGGTGATCGCCAGGGAAAGCACTGGCGGAAGCACTTACGGCATGGTCAGCCAGGACAATTATTTATGGGCCTATTTCGTCGCCAGGAGAAATTTTAAAGTCACTGAGTTAAGAGAATACCTGGCCGGGAAATTGCCCGATTATATGATCCCGGGGTATTTTGTTCAATTGGAGTTTATGCCCGTAACCCCTACCGGGAAAATCGATAGAAACTCGCTGCCTGCCCAGGGAACACGTTTAAGCACCGGTACCCCCTATGCTCCACCCGAAAATGAAACCGAAAAATTATTAACCGAAACCTGGAAAAAAGTCCTGGAAATCGATCAAATACAAATAGGCATCGATGATAACTTCTTCGACCTGGGCGGCAGTTCCATGGATTTGATTGCTTTAATTAATCGATTAAAAAAAACCTTTAAACGGGAAATCCCTGTGATAGCTGTCTTTCGCTATTTGACCATCAGGTCTTTTGCCGGGTATCTCACCCGACCAGGGGAACAAACCCGGGATCTTGAAAAAGATGTCGATCGAACCGATGAGATAAAGAGAAGCTGGGAAAGAGCCGGGGAGAGAAAGAAACAAGCGGACCAGGCAGGGGCAGCAGGAGAAAAAGAAACCGGGCCAACCGGGTGGGAAATAGCAGTTATCGGGATGGACGGCAGGTTTCCCGGGGCGAAAAATCTCGAAGAATTCTGGGAAAATATAAAAAACGGTGTGGACTGTATTACTTTTTTTTCAGAAAAAGAGCTGGAAGAAGCCGGGGTACCTGCCCAATTGCTGCAAAACCCTGATTATGTAAAAGCGCAGCCCCTGTTGGCGGACATCGAAAATTTCGATGCTTCTTTTTTCGATTACACTGCCGGGGAAGCAGCAGTAATGGACCCCCAGATGCGTATTTTTCATGAATGTGTTTATCACGCCCTGGAAGATGCCGGATATAATCCTTTTTCTTATGAAAAGTTAATCGGGGTCTATGCCGGGGCATCGGTTAGTTTTTACTGGATGGCGTATCATTTTCTAGCCCAGGCCAGGGATGATGCCGGGCTGTTCGAAGCGCGGCAATTATTTGACAAAGAATATTTGTGCACCCGGGTGGCCCATAAATTGAATTTAAGAGGACCGGCGGTTTCCGTACAAACCTCGTGTTCCACTTCATTAGTAGCCATTCATACCGCCTGCCGGGCGCTTATCAACGGCGAATGCGACACAGCGCTGGCAGGGGGAGTGAGTATACCGTACCTGAAAAAAGAGGGACATCTTTTCCACAAGGCTTCGATTTTTTCGTCGGACGGCCACTGCAAAGTATTTGATGCCAGGGCTGACGGAACCATCTTTGGCAGCGGGGTCGGTGTCGTTGTCCTGAAACGGCTCGAAGAAGCTGTCGCCGAAAGAGATCATATATATGCGGTAATTAAGGGTTCTTTCATAAATAATGACGGGCTCTACCGCGGGGGGTATACCGCACCCGCTGTAGAAGGAGAAGCAGCCGCTATCCGGACCGCCCTGCAAACAGCAGCGGTTGAACCCGAAAGCATTGGCTATGTGGAAACCCACAGCACGGGAACGGTCCTGGGCGGCCCCATTGAATTCGCTGCCCTGGAGCTGGCATTCGATACTCAAAATAAAGGCTTTTGTGCTCTCGGCTGCGTCAAAACCAATGTCGGCCACCTGAATATTGCCGCCGGTGTGGCCGGCTTTATAAAGACGGTACTTGCCCTAAAACATCAATTACTCCCCCCCAATCTTCATTTCGAAACCCCTGACCCGGTAATCGATTTCGAAAACAGCCCCTTCTATGTAAACACCCAATTAACCCGCTGGGAAAAAAAACATTACCCGCGGCGAGCCGGGATAAACTCTTTCGGAATCGGTGGAACCAATGCCCATATCATTCTCGAGGAATTTCCGCCCCAGGAGAAAAGTATAGAGTGCCCGCCCGTAAAATCGCGGGACTACCGGTTGATTCTGCTGTCAGCAAAAACCCCGGCGATCCTGGATAAAGTCACTGAGAATCTGACCCTGTATTTAAAGGAGAATCCCGGGGTTAACCTCAGCGATGTGGAATATACATTAATGGTAGGGCGCAGGGCCTGCGCCTGCCGGCGAATGCTGGTTTGTAGCCACGTGGAAGAGGCCATCCGCAAACTCACTGCCAACCAACCCGGGAAAACCCATACCGCCTTTGCCAGGAAAGAAAACAACCCCGTTATCTTCATGTTCCCCGGGTTAGGTGCCCAGTATGTCGACATGGGCCGCGGCCTTTATGAACAAGAACCAATATTCCGTGAAGAAATGAACCGCTGTTTTGAAATATTAAAACCCCTCCTGGATTACGATATCAAAGAAATCCTTTATCCTTCTGCCGCAGGCCATAGGTCCAATAGGTCCTATAAGTCCTATATTCCCCAAATCAACCAATTTGAAATTGCCCAGGTAGTTGTATTTATCTTTGAATACTCCCTGGCCGCATTATTGATGGCATGGGGAATACGGCCTTATGCCCTGATCGGTTATAGTTTTGGAGAATATACTGCTGCCTGTATATCCGGGGTTTTATCGCTGCCGGACGCCTTGAAACTGATCGTAATAAGGGGGGAATTGATCAACCGGCTCCCAGCCGGTTCCATGTTAAGTGTGCCCCTGGACCGGGAACGGTTAGAATCTTTACTGGTCCCTCACCCGGGCTTATCATTGGCCATAGATAACGGGCTCTCCTGCATTGTATCCGGACCGGTCCAGTCTGTCGCAGCTTTTGAAAAAGAAATGACAAAAATGAAGCAGATCTGTATGCGGATTCCCTCGGGGCGCGCCCTTCATTCGCCCATGATGGAACCTATTCTAGAAGAGTTTACCGAAAAAATCGCCAGGGACATAACCTTAAACAAACCCCGCATACCCTACATATCCAATGTAACCGGGAACTGGATAACCCCAGGAGAAATTACCCAACCTGTTTATTGGGCAAGACATCTAAGCAAGCCGGTGAGATTTTCAGGGGGCATCGACCTGTTAATGAAACAGGAGAATGCCGTATTTTTAGAAATCGGACCCGGCCGGGATTTGACTACACTGCTGGATCGGCATATTAAAGACAAACCCGGGATCAAGGCCATCAATTCAACCCGGCACCGGGAACAGGACACGGAGGATCTTTATCTATTGTTGAACCGGCTGGGTCATTTATGGCTCCAGGGAATACCGATAGACTGGAATCGATTTTTTGCCCATGAAACCAAATACCGTGTGTCATTGCCCGGGTATCCTTTTGAACATCGGGCCTTTCCAGCGGTAATAGACTTTAATGAGAAATTTGCCGACATTTTCTCTCTACATTTTTTACCATCACAACCCCCATTGCCGCCTGAGCCCGGATCGCTGCCGGGGGAAATCGCCGCTGCCGGCGTTATCGATAACCCGGGGCAGGTAAGTAGACGGCCGGTATTAGAAACGGTATATACAGGTCCACGAAATGAAATCGAGCAAAGAATGGTCCGTATCTGGGCACAATTTTTCGGATTTGAACCCATAGGCATCGAAGATGATTTCTTCGAACTGGGGGGAGATTCGTTAAAAGCCTTGATTGTACTGGATAAGATTCAAGAAGAGCTGGGAATTGAACTGTCGATGAATGAATTTTTCAAGCAGCGCACCATTGGGAATCTTGCCGCATCGATCATCGCTAAGGTACAGGTAAAACAGTCTCTTTTTGACCTGGTGGCAGAAGTCACCCCATGGGCAGCCGGGCCCAAAAAGGGCATTGAACCTGCAAACCTCCGGGAGGAATTGGAAAGGCTTATCCAACAACCCCTGGTTTTGTTAAACGGCGGCAAAGAAGACCTGACCCAAAAGAAAATATTCTGCTTTCCCCCTGCCCTTGCTCACGGGAGGGTGTACACGCCGCTGGCAGTGGCCCTTACCGGTTATTCTTTTTATTCCTTCAATTTTATAGAAAATGGCGACAGGTTAAGAGAGTATGTTGAGATGATCGCCCGCAGTCAACCTGGCGGACCTTACCTATTACTGGAGTATTCAGCCGGCATGAAGCTGACCTTTGAAGTGGCAAAGGCATTGGAAAAAGATGGTGGAGAAATATCGGATATTATTTTAATGGACAGTTTTTGGCCAGGGAAACCCATGGACGCCAGGGTACCGGAAAGGGTGATTGAAAATATGGAACAATACCTGGAAGAGTTAGGGGTAGGCTATCTCAAGGAAAAAATATTAACAAAAGTCAGGAAATACCGGGAATATTTCACCGAAGAAACCAGGCCCGGGAAAGTAAATGCCAATATACATTTAATACTGGCGGAAGAAAACAGGAGCACGCCGCAAGCCCGGTGTTGGGAGCCATTTACTACCAAAAGTTTAAGGATTTACCAGGGGTATGGTCGACATGATGAGATGCTGCACCCTGGCGCAGTAGAAAAGAATGCAAAAATTATCAAGGGAATATTAGCTAAATGTAATAACTAAAAATTTTAGGGAGGTCCAGGAACCCCTTTTCTAAAAGGG
>Ga0316628_100001702_pt1 | contig 15759 bp, 30 predicted proteins | sample OWC_Aug_M2_C1_D5_FD_207648 | JGI IMG/M metagenome (GOLD analysis project Ga0316628, IMG submission 207648) | Wetland soil microbial communities from Old Woman Creek delta, Ohio, United States - OWC_Aug_M2_C1_D5_C | ecosystem: Environmental > Terrestrial > Soil > Wetlands | place: USA: Ohio... | reverse complement strand
GCTCCTAGCCCTTGGCCGCCTTCCGTCTGGCGGCCTCGCCCACGAGGCCCTCCAGCTTCATGCCGAGGCTCAGCCCCATGGTCGCCAGGATCTCCTTGATCTCGTTCAGCGACTTCCGGCCGAAATTCTTCGTCTTGAGCATCTCGGCCTCGGTCTTTTCCACCAACTCGTAGATGTGCCGGATGTTGGAGTTCTTGAGACAGTTGGCGGACCGGACCGACAGCTCCAGCTCCTCCACGGGCCGGCTCAGGTTCTCCACCATCCGGTCGCGCACCTCGTCCACCGCCTCTTCTTGCGCCTCCTGCTCCTCCTCGAAGTTGATGAAGATGGCGAGGTGGTCCTTCAGGATCTTGGCGGCGTACGCCACCGCGTCCTGCGGCAGCACCGAGCCGTCCGTCCACACCTCGAGGATCAGCTTGTTGTAGTCGGTGGCCTGCCCGACGCGGGTATCCTCGACCTGGAAGTTAACCTTCCGCACCGGGGAGAAGATGGCGTCGATGGGAATGACGTCCACCGGCATCCCCTCGCGCTTGTTCCGCTCCGCCGGCACGTACCCGCGTCCGTGGCGCACCTCGAGCTCCATGTCCAGGCGCCCGTCCTTGTCCATGCTGCAGATGTACAGGTCGGGCGTCAGGATCTCCACGTCGGCGTCGGGCGTGATCTGCCCCGCCCGCACCTCCCCTTCGCCCGCCGCCTTCAAGGTCAGCGTCTTGGTCTGATCCGAGGCGAGCTTGAGGCGGAGTTGCTTCAGGTTCAGGATGACGTCGGTGACGTCCTCCTTGGCGCCCGGAATGGTGGAAAACTCGTGCAGGACGCCCGCGATCCGGACGGACGTGACGGCCGCCCCCTCGATGGACGACAAGAGCACCCGCCGGAGCGAGTTCCCGAGGGTCAGCCCGAAGCCGCGCTCCAGCGGCTCCGCGAAGAACTTCCCGTACGTGCTGGTGAGGGTCTCCAGCTCGCACTCCAGCCGCTTGGGCTTCTGGAATCCCTTGAACTTCTGCATGCTCAGCTTCTCCCTCGCCGCCCTACTTCGAATACAGGGCAACCACCAGTTGCTCCTGAACCGGGATGGCCATCTCCTCCTTGCTGGGAAGCGTCCGTACCGTCGCCTTGAAATTGCCGGCGTCCATCTCGAGCCAGGCGGGCACGCGGCGCTTCTTTGCCCCCTCGATGGCGCCGGCGATCTCGGTCAACTCGCGACTCTTGGGCTGGACCTCGACCACGTCTCCGGCCTTGAGCAGGACGGAGGGAATCGTGACCCGCCGCCCGTTCACGCGGAAGTGCCCGTGTCGGACCAGCACCCGCGCCTGGGCGCGGGAGGCCGCGAACCCCAGACGATGCACGATGTTGTCCAGTCGCTGCTCGAGGAGGCGGACCAGGTTCTCGCCCGTGACCCCTTTCTGCCGCGCGGCCATCTCGAAGTACGTGCGGAACTGCGCCTCCAGGACGCCGTAGATCCGCTTCATCTTCTGCTTTTCCCGGAGCTGCAGGCCGTACTCGGACGGCTTGGACCGACGCTGCCCGTGCTCGCCGGGCGGGTAATTCCGCTTCTCCACGGCGCACTTGACCGTGAAGCACCGATCGCCCTTGAGGAACAGCTTCATGCCTTCGCGTCGGCACAGCTTGCAAACCGGATTCGTGTGTCGCGCCACGGACGCTACTCCTTCCTAAACACGGCGCCGCTTGCGCGGCCGGCACCCGTTGTGCGGGATGGGGGTCACGTCCTTGATGGCCGTGATCTCCAGCCCCGCCGCTTGCAGGGAGCGGATGGCCGCCTCCCGCCCGGCCCCGGGCCCCTTCACGTAGACCTTGACCTCTTTCATCCCCTGCGCCATGGCTTTCTGGGCGGCGTTCTCCGACGCCATCTGGGCGGCGAAGGGGGTGCTTTTGCGCGAACCCTTGAAGCCAACGCTCCCGGCGCTGGCCCACGTGACCACGTTGCCCGTCCCGTCCGTGATGGTCACGATGGTGTTGTTGAAGGTCGCCTGGATGCAGGCGATCCCGTGTGTGACTCCCCTCCCTTCCTTCTTGCTGGGACGGGAGGGAGCCGGTCGTTTCGTCGGTGTCGCCATTCGATCCTCCGGATCCGCTGGAAATCCCCGGCCGGGTCACCCTCCCCACGATGGGCGCGCCCGGCACATCGCCGCGGGCCTAGGCCCCCTTGCCGGTCGGCGAGGCCTTGGCCGACCGTTTCACCCCCACGGTGCGTTTCGGCCCCTTCCGGGTACGCGCGTTGGTGCTGGTCCGCTGTCCCCGTACCGGGAGTCCCCGCCGGTGACGCAGCCCGCGGTAGCAGCCGATGTCCATGAGTCGCTTGACGTCCATGGCCACCTGGCGCTTCAGATCACCCTCGACCCGGTAGCCGCCCTCGATGACCCGCCGCAGCTTGTTGACCTGGTCCTCGGTGAGGTCCTTGACCCGGACGTCCGCGCTGACCTCGGCCTCGGTCAGGATCCTCCGCGACAGGGATCGGCCGATCCCGTAGATGTACGTGAGGGCGACCTCCAGCCGTTTCTCCCGCGGCAGATCCACGCCCGCAATTCTCGCCACCGCAAACCTCCCTGGCGCGCCAACGGCGCCCCGCGACCTAGCCCTGGCGCTGTTTGTGCTTGGGGTTCTCGCACACCACGCGGATGACCCCCTTCCGCTTGACGATCTTGCACTTCTCGCACATCGGCTTTACCGACGCCCGCACCTTCATCCGAGCACCCGTCTCCCGGCCGCACCCGGCCGGGGCTACTTGAAGCGGTAGATGATCCGTCCCCGCGTCAGGTCGTAGGGGGACAGCTCCACGGTGACCTTGTCCCCCGGCAAGATACGGATGAAGTGCATCCGCATCTTCCCCGAGATGTGGGCCAGGACCTTGTGCCCGGTCTCCAGCTCCACTCGGAACATGGCGTTGGGAAGGGGCTCCAACACCGTCCCCTCGACTTCGATGGCCTCTTCTTTGGCCATAGACCTGCCGTCCCTCGCCTGGGTGGACCGCCCTACTGGCCGCGCCCGTTCAAAAGGGTAAGAATATCCGGCCCGTGCTCCGTGATGGCCACCGTATGCTCGAAGTGGGCCGACAGCGCCCCGTCGGCGGTCACGGCCGTCCAGCGATCCTCCAGCACCTTCACGTCCGGCCCGCCCGCGTTGATCATGGGCTCGATGGCCAGCACCATCCCCGGCTTCAGGATCGGCCCCCTCCCCTGACCCGCGTCCACGAAATTCGGAATCTGGGGTGCCTCGTGGAGTGCCTTGCCGATGCCGTGGCCCACGAACACCCGCACGACCGAGAATCCGTTGGCCTCGGCGTGCCCCTGGACCGCCTGGGAAATGTCCGCCAGGCGCCCTCCGGGCTGTGCCGCCCGCACGGCGCGGTCGAGGCACTCGCGCGTCACCGCCAGCAAGCGCTCCGCCTCAGGAGAGATGCGGCCCACCGGTAGCGTGACGGCGGCGTCGCCGTAGTACTCCTCGACGACGGCGCCCATGTCCAGGCTGAGGATGTCCCCCTCCTGCAGCGCTCGCGTGGAGGGGAATCCGTGCACCACCGCCTCGTTGATCGACGCGCAGAGCGTGAACGGGTAATCCCGATACCCTTTGAACGCCGGCCGGGCCCCCCGCTCGCGAAGGTACGCCTCCGCGAATCGGTCCAGCTCCAGCGTCGTCACCCCCGGCCGAACCCGCCCGGCAAGCTCCTGAAGGGTTTCCGCCACCAGCCGGTTGCTCCTGCGGAGAATCTCCAGCTCCCAGGGCGCCTTCAGGATGATTTTGTCCCGCATATTTCAGCTGCCCAAGCTTTGAACCATGCGGCCGAAGATCTCGCCGATCTCGCCGGTTCCGGCGATCCGTCGGAGAAGGCCGCGCCCTTCGTAGAACCGGGCCAAGGGCGCCGTCTGCTCCGCGTACACCGTGAGGCGGCGCCGCACGGTCTCCTCGCGATCGTCGTCCCGCTGGTAGGTCTCACCCCCGCACGCGTCGCAGACGCCGTCCCGCCTCGTGGGCGAGAAACGCACGTGCGACATCGCCCCGCACTGTCGACAGGTGCGGCGCCCGGCGATGCGCGCCACTAGATCCTCGCTGGGGACGTCGAGGCACAGGACGTGATCCAGGTTGAGGCGGAGCTCCCCGAGGGTCTTCTCCAGCGCCTCGGCCTGGGCCACGGTGCGCGGAAAGCCGTCCAGGACGTACCCGCGCGCGCAATCCGGAGCCTGCAGCCGCTCCCGCACCAACCCGATGATCACCTCGTCGGGCACCAGGGCACCGCGGTCCATGTAGGCCTTGGCCTGCCGGCCCAGCGGCGTGCCGTCCTTGACCGCCGCCCGCAGCATGTCCCCGGTCGAAATCTGGGGAACCTGCAGCCGCTCGATCAGGAGCTTGGCCTGCGTCCCCTTGCCCGCGCCGGGAGGCCCCAGCAGAATGATCCGCATCGTCGCTGCTCCGCCCTCGCGCGACGCTTCCCGGCTAGCCGATCCGACCCCGCACCTTGGCCTTTTTCAAGAACCCCTCGTAGTGCCGCATCAGCAGGTGCGACTCGACTTGCTGGACCGTGTCCAGGGCAACCCCGACCACGATCAGGAGCGAGGTGCCGCCGAAGTAGAACGGCACGTTCATCTGCGTGATCATGATCTCGGGCAGCACCGAGATGGCCGCCAGGTACAGCGCCCCCACCAGTGTGACGCGGTCCAACACGCGCTCGATGAACTCCGCCGTCTTGCTGCCCGGCCGGATGCCCGGAATGAACCCGCCGTACTTCTTCATGTTGTCCGCCACATCGCTGGGATTGAAGATGATGGCGGTGTAGAAGTACGTGAAGAAGATAATCCCGCCGGCGTAGATCAGCGTGTAGGGCACCCCCCCGAAGGCCAGCCAGTCCTTCACCGCTTGCGCCCACGGGTGGTTGATGAACTGCGCCGCAGTCGCCGGGAACGCAATGATGGAGCTGGCAAAGATCACCGGGATCACGCCCGCCGTGTTCACCCGCAGCGGAATGTGGGTGCTCTGCCCGCCGTACACCCGCCGGCCCACCACGCGCTTGGCATATTGCACGGGGATGCGCCGTTGCCCCAGCGTCATCAGAATCACGCCGGCAACGACCGCCACCATCAGGACCAGCAACAGCAGGAACACCAGGGGGTTCATCTCACCCTGGGTGATCAGCGTCCAGGAGGCTACGATGGCCTCGGGCAGGCGCACGATGATCCCGGCGAAAATCAGCAGGGAGATGCCGTTGCCGATGCCGCGCTCGCTGATCTGTTCGCCTAGCCACATCAGGAAGATCGTGCCGGCCGTCAGGGTAAGGGTCGTCATGAGGCGGAAGCCCCAGCCCGGGCTGGGCACGACCATGGCCCCCTGGATCTGCATGCTCTCCAGGCCGATGGCGATCCCCAAGCCTTGAATGGCCGCCAGCCCCACGGTGCCGAACCGTGTGTATTGCGTGATCTTCTTCCGGCCCTGCTCGCCCTCCTTCTGGAGTTTCTCGAGCGCTGGGACCACCACCGCCAAGAGTTGCAGAATGATGGAGGCCGAGATGTAGGGCATGATGCCCAGGGCGAACACCGACAGCCGCCGCAGGGCCCCGCCCGAGAACAGGTCGAAGAACCCCAAGAGGTTCCCGGCCTGCGTCTGGAAGAACTGCGCCAGCGCGTGCGCGTCGATGCCCGGCGTGGGGACGTGGGCCCCGATGCGGTACACGATGAGGAGCGCGCAGGTGAAGAGCACGCGGCGCTTCAGCTCGGGAACGCGGAAGATGTTGCGGACCTGCTCGATCACGATCCGATGACCTCGACAGTGCCACCCGCCGCCCGAATCTTCTCCGCGGCGACTTTCGAGAAGCGATGCGCCGAGACCGTCAAGGCCTTCGTGAGGTTCCCCTCCCCGAGGACTTTCACGGCCGCGCTGGCGAGCCGCACCAGGCCCGCTTCGGCGAGCGCGGCCGGTGTCACGGCCGTTCCCGGAGCGAAGCGTTCCAGGTCCTTCACGTTGAGGATCGTGTACTCCTCCCGGAAGATGTTGACGAACCCCCGCTTGGGAATGCGCCGATGCAGCGGGAGTTGTCCGCCCTCGAACCACGGGTGGCTGCCGCCTCCCGATCTCGCCCGCTGTCCCTTCTCGCCCTTGCCCGACGTCTTCCCGTGCCCGGACCCGGGCCCGCGGCCGACGATCTTCCGGCGGTGGCGCGAACCCACGGGCGGCTTCAGTTCGTGCAGTTTCATGGCCCCGTGCTCCCCGGCGCGCGTCCGGCCTCCGACACCGTTTCCACTTCCACCAGGTGAATCACCTTCTGCACCATCCCGCGAATCGCGGCGTCGTCAGGCCGCACCACGCTGGAATCCACCTTGCCGAGTCCCAGACCGCGCAGGACCTCGCGCTGCCGTGGCGTCGAGCCGATCCGGCTGTGCCGCAACGTGATTCGGATCTTTCCGCTCACGGCTGGCCTCCCTCCGGATTCGCGGCCGGCGTCGGCTCGCTGGTCGCGGCGGGCGCAGCTTCGCGTCCGCGCACCCGCTCCACCTGCTGAACGGAGCGGAGCTCTCGCAAGCCCTGAATCGTCGCCTTGACCACGTTGTGCGGATTGTCGGAGCCCAGGGACTTCGACAGGATGTCCCGGACCCCGACGACCTCGAGAACCGCCCGGGCTGCCCCGCCGGCCACAACCCCGGTCCCCGCCGAGGCGGGCTTGAGGAGCACGCGGCCGGCGCCGTAGATGCCGAGGATCTCGTGCGGGATCGTGGTGTCGCGCAACGACACTTTGACCAGCCCCTTCTTCGCCTCCTCGATCCCTTTGCGGATGGCTTCGGGCACCTCGTTGGCCTTCCCCAGCCCCATGCCGACGTGGCCGCCCTGATCCCCCACCACCACCAGGGCGCTGAAGCTGAAACGGCGCCCGCCCTTCACGACCTTGGCGACGCGGTTGATATGGACCACGCGCTCCACCAGTCGCAGCCCTTCCGCATTGATGCGCTGGACCGTCCGTGCGGCACCCATCAGAATTTCAACCCCCTATCCCGGGCTGCGGTCGCCAGGGCCTTGATCCGCCCGTGGAACGGATACCCGCCCCGGTCGAAGACCACCGTCTCGATCTTGGCCGCCAGCGCCCGGTCCGCCACCATGGTTCCCACCACCTTGGCGGCCTCGGTTTTTTTCAAGTGCTCGCTCGCCTTCGGGAACCCGGTGGACGCGGTCGACGCCGCCACCAGCGTCCGGCCCTCGTCGTCGTCGATGATCTGGGCGTAGATGTGCCGCAGGCTCTTGAACACGCAAAGCCGCGGCCGTGCCGCCGTGCCCCGCACCACCTTGCGCACGCGCTGATGCCTGCGGGCGCGCGCCGCCCGTTTCTCTTGGATCTGTGCCACCTGCGACCCTCTCTTCTCCCGCCGGGCGGCGGCGGTCCGCACCGCCGCCGTCTTGCGGCTACTTGGCGCCGGTCTTGCCCGCCTTGCGCCGGATCCGCTCCTCGGCGTACTTGACGCCCTTGCCCTTGTAGGGCTCCGGCGGTCGGAAGCTCCGGATCTTGGCCGCCACCGCACCCACCAGCTGCTTGTCGATGCCGCTCACGAGAACCTGGGTCTGGTCCTTGACCTCGATCTTGATCCCTTCCGGGATGGGGTAGACGATCGGGTGCGAGTAGCCCAGCGCCAGGTTCAAGTTCTTGGGCCCGAGGAGGGAGGCGCGGTAGCCGACCCCCACCAGATCCAACCGCCGCTCGAAGCCTTTGACCACTCCGTCCACCATGTTCCGCAGGAGGCTTCGCGTCAAGCCGTGGAGTGCCTTGTGGAACTTCTCCTCCGACGACCGCCGGCACAGGATGTGGCGGTCCTCCACCTGCACCTGCACGGCCGGGTGCGCCTCCAGGCTGAGCGTCCCCTTGGGCCCCTTCACCGTGACGTGCTGGCCTCGAATCTCGACCTGCACCCCGCCGGGCACAGGGATCGGAAGCTTGCCGATGCGTGACATACGCCTAGGACTCCGCGCCGCCCGTCCGCGCGACGAGCCGACCCATGCGGGGCCGGGCGTCGCGAGGGGCCATCTGTCTTACCACACGTAACACAGGACCTCGCCGCCCACGCCCCGCTCCCGGGCGGCTTTCCCGCTCATGAGACCCTGGGAGGTCGACACCACGGCCACCCCCAGCGCGCCGACCGTGCGGGGAATCTGCGGGGATTTTCGATAGACCCGCAGGCCCGGCCGACTGACGCGCCGCATGCCCTGGATCACCCGCTCGTTGCCCGCTCCAAACTTCAGGTACACCCGGAGGGTCCCCTGCTTCGTGTCGTCGATCAGACGATACGCCCGGATGAAACCCTCGGCCTTGAGGATCTTGGCGAGTTCCACCTTGAACCGGGACGCCGGGATGTCCACCCGCTCCAGCAACGCCTGGTTGGCGTTGCGGATCCGGGTCAGCATGTCTGCGATCGGATCCGTCATTGACATTCGTCACTCCACAGGGCGCAGGGGCCGAGGGCTACCAGGATGCCTTGATCACGCCCGGGATCTCCCCCCGCAGAGCCAGGTTGCGGAAACAGACGCGGCACATCTCGAACTTCCCGATGTAGCCGCGAGGCCGCCCGCAGAGTCGGCACCGGTGGTACCCGCGCACGGCGAACTTCGGGGCCCGCTGTTGCTTGATGATCAGGCTGGTCTTGGCCATGGCGCCTCTCGTCTACTTCCGGAACGGAAAGCCGATGTGTTCCAATAGGGCCCGAGCCTCCTCGTCGCTCCGGGCGGAGGTCTCGATGCAGATATCCATGCCCCGGGTCGCCTCCACTTTGTCGTAGCGGATCTCCGGGAAGATCAACTGCTCGCGAATGCCCAGGGAGTAGTTCCCCCGGCCGTCGAAGGATTTGGCGGGCACTCCGCGAAAATCGCGGATGCGCGGCAGGGCGATGGACAGCAGCCGGTCCAAGAACTCGTACATCCGCTCGCCCCGCATGGTCACCTTGCAGCCGATGGGCATGCCGGCCCGCAGCTTGAAGGAGGCCTCCGACTTCTTGGCCTTGGTGACCACCGGTTTCTGGCCGGTGATGGCCGCCATCTCGGCCACGGCAGCGTCGATCACCTTGACGTTCGCCACCGCCTCCCCCAGACCCATGTTGACCACGACCTTTTTGACCTCGGGGACCTGCATGCGGTTCGTATAGTTGAACTGTCGCATCAGGGCCGGGGCGATCTCGCTCCGGAATCGCTGGCGCAGGCGCGCGGGGACCCGAGGGATGCTCGGCGTCGCCTCGGCCTTGCCCTTGGCCGGCTTCTCGCCCTTATCCGGCTTGGCCGCCGCCGCGCGGCCCTTGCGCTCCGCCTTATCCGCCATGGCCTAATCCATTGTCTCGCCGCACTCGCGGCACACGCGGACTTTTCGTCCGTCGGCTAGTTGCGTGCGGCCCACCCGCACCGGGCGGTCGCACTTTCCGCACACGAGCTGGACGTTGGACACGTGGAGGGGATTCTCCCGCTCCAAGATGCCCCCACGCTGGCCCAGGCGCCCCGGCTTGGTATGCCGTTTCACGAAGTTGATCTTCTCGACCAGGATCTTGTCCAGCTTGGGCAGGACGCGCAGCACCTTGCCCCGCTTGCCCTTGTCCTTGCCGGCGATCACCTCGATCTGGTCGTTTTTCTGCACTGCCAGCCGATGTCCCACGCCCATGATCCGCCCCCGACAAACCCACCCGCGTGCCAGATTCCTCAGATGACTTCCGGCGCCAGGGAAATGATCTTCATGAACCGCGCCTCGCGAAGTTCGCGCGCCACGGGCCCGAAGATGCGGGTCCCGACCGGGTCGTTGTGGTCATCGATGAGGACGGCCGCATTGCGGTCGAATTTGATGTAGCTGCCGTCGGCCCGGCGCCTCTCCTTCACGGTCCGGACCACCACGGCCTTCACGACGGTCCCCTTGCGCACCGACCCCTCGGGAACCGCCTCCTTCACGTTGGCGACGATGATATCGCCCAAGCGGGCGTACCGCTTCGCGGACCCTCCCAGGACCTTGATCAGCGAGATGCGCTTCGCCCCGGAGTTGTCCGCCACGTCCAGAATCGTTCGGAGGCCGATCATGGCTCTACCCTGTCTGCCGCCTCGACCCGCTCCGCGCCGCGCGCGGGCCGGAAGGCGGAAATCTCCCTAGACGGCCTTCTGCAACACCTCGACCACGCGCCACCGCTTGTCCTTGGAAAGCGGTCGCGTCTCCATCAAACGGACGGTGTCGCCCGTGTGGCAGGCGCCCTGCCCGTCATGGGCCTTCACTCGCGTCTTGCGGCTCACCATGCGATTGTAGCCCAGGTGCCGCACCAGACGGGCGATCTCCACCACCACCGTCTTCTGCATCTTGTCGCTCACGACGGTGCCGACGGTCGTCTGCCGCCGGCCGCGCTCCTCCGCCATCCTACAGCCCTCCCTTGCCCGCGGCCGCCCCCGTCAGGGCGCGCTGCGCCGTCCGCACCCGGGCGATGTCGCGGCGCAGTTTTCGGATCCGCATGGGGTTTTCCACCTGGGACGTGGCCTGGCGGAGGCGGAGCTTGAAGAGCTCGTCCCGGAACCCGGCCTCCTTCTGGCGGAGCTCCTCCGCCGTCAGGTCCTTCAGCTCGACGTACTTCATCACGCGGCTCCCGTCGGCTTCCGAGTCACGAACCGGGTGGCGATGGGCAGCTTCATGGCGGCGAGCCGCATGGCTTCCTTCGCCTCGGTCTCGGAGATGCCTTCCATCTCGTAGAGGATGCGGCCGGGCTTCACCACCGCCACCCACCCCTCCGGCGCACCCTTGCCTTTGCCCATGCGCGTCTCGGCCGGCTTGGAGGTGATGGGCTTGTCGGGAAACACGCGGATCCACACCTTGCCGCCCCGCTTCACGTACCGGGTCATGGCGCGCCGCGCCGCTTCGATCTGCCGGTTCGTGATCCAGGCGGCTTCCAGCGCCTTGAGCCCGTACTGGCCGAACGACAGGGCGCTCCCTCGCGTGGCCAGCCCGGAACGGCGCCCCCGCTGTTGCTTTCGGAATTTTACCCGCTTGGGGACCAGCATGGGTTGCTCCTAGCCTCGTCAGCCGCGCGGCGGTGAAGGCGGGGGCGTCCGCCGCCGGCGCGGCCGATCCGCCGGGCGCAGATCCCGCAGCCGCTCCGCCGGCTTGGTCTCGACGCCCAGGGTCTCGGGCAGCACTTCGCCGTGGAAGACCCAGGCCTTCACCCCGATGATTCCGTAGGTCGTGTTGGCGTTCGTCAGGCCGAAGTCGATGTCAGCCCGCAGGGTGTGCAGGGGAACGCGGCCCTCACGATACCACTCGGACCGGGCGATCTCGGCCCCGGCCAGCCGGCCGGCGCAGGCCACCTTGACCCCTTGGGCACCGAGCCGCATGGCGGACTGGACGGCCTTCTTCATGGCGCGCCGGAAGGCCACTCGCCGCTCCAGCTGCTGGGCGATCTGCTCCGCCACGAGCTGTGCGTCGGTCTCGGCCTTGCGCACCTCTTCGATATCCAGCCGGATCTCCTTCTTCGTCATCTTGCCCAGCTCGGCGCGGAGCTTCTCGACCTCGGAGCCCTTCTTCCCGATGATGATGCCCGGCCGCGCGGTGTGGATGATGATGCGGATCTGATCCGCCTTCCGCTCGATCTCGATGCGGGAGACGCCCGAGTGCTGCAGGCGCTCCTTGATGTAGCGCCGCAGCCGGAGGTCCTCGTGCAGCGTGTCGGCGTAGCTCTTGCCGGCGTACCAGCGCGAGCGCCACGTCTTGATGACGCCCAGCCGAAATCCCAAGGGGTGTGTCTTCTGTCCCACGCCGTCCTCCCTCGCCCCGTCCGGATCCGCGCCGCGGACCTCCACGGGCGCGAAGCCCGGTCTAGCCCTGCCCCCGCTCCTGCAAGACGATGGTGATGTGGCTGCTGCGCTTGCGGACCCGGAAAGCGCGGCCCATGGCCCGCGGCTGGATCCGCTTCATGGTCGGGCCCTCGTTCACGTAGGCCTCGGCCACCACCAGCCGGTCCACGTCCCGCACGCCGTGGTTCTGGGTGGCGTTGGCCATGGCCGAGCGCAGCACCTTCTCCACGATGCGCGCCGCTTGGCGCCGGGTCACCTGCACCTGCACCAGGGCGCTGTTCACGTCCTTGCCCCGGATGAGGTCCACCACGAGGCGGGCCTTTTGGGCCGGCACTCGCACGAAGCGCGCCACTGCTTTGGCTTCTGCCATGTTTTGACCCCGGCCGCCGGCACCCGGTCCGCCGTCGCTGGACCGTTACCCGGCGGGCGATTCTGTCCGTCCCCGCTATTTCGGCGCCGTTGCCTTGGCGGTGTGCGCGCTGTGGCCCCGGAACGTGCGCGTGGGGGAAAACTCGCCCAGCTTGTGTCCCACCATGTTCTCGGTGACATACACCGGGATGAACTTCTTCCCGTTGTGCACGGCCAGTGTGTGGCCGACGAACTCGGGCGTGATCGTCGAGCGGCGCGACCAGGTCTTGAGGACCTTCTTCTCCCGCGCCCGGTTCATGTCCTCGATCCGCTTGCCCAGCTTGGCCTCGATGTAGGGCCCCTTCTTCAATGACCGCGCCACGCTGCCTCCGTGCGCCCCGCCCGGCGGTCCCCGCCGCCGGATAGCCGGGGCGACCGACTACTTCCGCCGCTTCACGATGTAGCGGTCGGAGAACTTTCCCCGCTTGCGGGTCTTGATCTCGCGCTTCCCCCACGGGCTGCAGGGGTGGCGCCCCCCGGAGCTCTTGCCCTCGCCGCCTCCCATGGGGTGGTCGTGGGGATTCATGGCCACACCGCGAACCGACGGCCGGATCCCCAGCCAGCGGGACCGGCCCGCCTTGCCGATGGACACGTTCTCGTGTTCCAGATTGCCGACCTGACCCACCGTGGCCATGCAATCGAGCCGGACCTTGCGCATCTCGCCGGACGGCAGCCGCAGCAGGCCGTGCTCCCCTTCTTTGGCGACGAACTGCGCCATGCCGCCCGCCGTCCGCACCAGCCGCGCCCCCTGGCCCGGCTGCAGCTCCACGTTGTGGACGTTGACGCCGACCGGTATGTTGCGCAGGGGGAGCGCGTTGCCCACCCGAACTTCGGCCTCGGGGCCGGACATCAGCTGGTCCCCGACTCTCAGACCGAGCGGCGCCAGGATGTAGCGCTTCTCCCCGTCGGCGTACTGGAGCAGGGCGATGCGGGAGGAGCGGTTCGGATCGTATTCGACCGCCACCACTTTCGCCGGCACGCCGATCTTCTCGCGGCGGAAGTCGATCAGCCGGTACATCCGCTTGTGGCCGCCGCCCTGATGACGGCAGGTCACCCGCCCCAGCGCGTTGCGTCCGCCCGTCTGGCGGAGAGGCACCAGGAGAGACTTCTCCGGCGCGGCCTTGGTGATCTCGTCGAAGGTCGAGACGCTCTGGAATCGTCGTCCCGGGGATGTCGGTCGGTATTTGCGAACTGGCATGGCCCTGTCCTTCGTTCAGGTCTCAGCGCTCAGGTCTCGGCACTAGGCACCCGGCACTCGGCACATCCTAGACGCCCTCGTACACCTCGATGGAGTCCCCCGTCTTCAGGGTGGCGATGGCCTTCTTCCAATCCGCCTGTCGGCCCTGGAAGCGGCCGAGGCGCTTGGCCTTGCCGCGCACGGGCAGCGTGCGAACCTCCACCACCGTGACCTTGAACAGGGCCTCGATGGCGTGCTTGATCTCCACCTTGTTGGCCCGCTTGGCTACGCGGAAGAGGTACTGATTCGCCTCCTCCTTCAGCCGCGTCCCTTTCTCCGTCAGGAGCGGCCGCTGCACGACGTGATGCGGTCCCTTCATGGCGCCAGCACCTCCCGCAGGGTGTGCACCCCCTCCGGCGTGAGGACCAGGGTGTCCGCCCGGAGCACGTCATACACGTTGAGCCCCTGGACCGTGAGCACCCGGACCGCCGGCAGGTTGCGCGCCGATTTCTCCAGCGTCTCATCCCGCGCCGGCAGCACCACGAGGGCCTTGCCCGCCACGCCGGCGCCCTTGAGCAGAGCCACCATGGCCTTGGTGCTCGGGCGCTCGAGGCCGAGCGACTCCAGCACGCGGATGGCTCCGGCCTGCGCCTTGCTGGTCAAGGCGGCCAGCAGCGCCTGGCGTCGGATGGCCTTCGGCACGCCGTACGCGTAGGAACGCGGCTGCGGCCCGAAGACCGTGCCGCCGTGCCGCCACAGCGGAGAGCGCGTCGTCCCGGCGCGCGCGCGGCCGGTGCCCTTTTGCTTCCAGGGCTTCTTCCCGCCGCCGCTCACCTCCGAGCGGCCCTTGGTGTCCGCCGTTCCCTGGCGGCGATTGGCCAGTTGCATCCGCACCACCTCGTGCAGCAGGTGCGGCTTCACGGGCGCCGAAAAAATGGCCTCGGGCAGTTCGCACCGATCCACCGTCTCATTCTTCGCGTTCACCACATCCACTAGTGTCGCCATGCGCTCATCCGGTCCCCGCCTCGGTCCGCCGTCGGCCGACGACCGGTCCTCACTTCCCCTTCTGGATCGTGACCATCGCGCCGCTGTGCCCGGGAACCGCGCCCTCGATCAGCACCAGGTTGTTCTCCGCGTCCACGGACACCACGCGGAGCCCGCGCACCGTCTGGCGCTGCGCCCCCATGTGGCCTGGCAGGTGGTGGCCGCGGAACACCCGCGAGGGATACGACGACGCCCCGATGGAGCCCGGGGCCCTGTGGAACATGGACCCGTGCGTTGCGGCGCCGCCCTTGTACTTCCAACGCTTCACGCCGCCCTGGAACCCGCGTCCCTTGGTGGTGCCGGACACCCGCACCCGGTCCCCGGCCGCGAACACGCTGACCGTCAGGACCTGGCCGACGGCAAACTCGCCCTCGCCGCCGCGCAGCCGAATCTCGCGCAGGAAGCGCTGGTACGCCGTCTGCGCCTTGTCGAAATGGCCCCGCGCGGGACTCGTCACCCGGTTCTTGTTGGCCAGCGTCTCGAAGCCGATCTGGATGGCCTCGTAGCCGTCCCGGTCCGCCGTCTTCCGCTGCACCACTGGGCACGGACCGGCCTGGATCACCGTCACCGGCACGGCCTTGCCGTGTTCGTCGAAGACCTGCGTCATGCCAACCTTGCGCCCGACCAACCCGATCGCCATCGCCGCCCAACCATTGCAGATTTCAGATTGCGGATTTCAGATGTGCCGTTCGGCGTGTCCAGATTTGCGCGTGTTCGGCAATCGGCAATCGGCAATCGGCAATCTACGTTAGAGTTTGATCTCGACGTCCACCCCGGCCGGCAGGTCCAGCCGCATGAGCTGGTCCACCGTCTGCGGCGTGGGTTGCACGATGTCCATCATCCGAACATGGGTCCGGATCTCGAACTGCTCCCGGGACTTCTTGTCCACGTGGGGAGACCGGAGCACGGTGTAGCGGCTGATCTTCGTCGGCAACGGGACTGGCCCGGAGATCAAGGCGCCCGAGCGCTCGACCGTTCCAACGATGTCTTTCACCGCCTGGTCGAGCAGCCGGTGGTCGTACGCCTTCAGCTTGATGCGAATCTTCTGGTTGTCCATTCCCTAACCTGACGCCCGTTCCGGGCTTCTGCCGCAACCGCCGCCGCGCGTCCGCGGACCCCCCGCAGCCGTGTGCCTACTCCAGCACCTCGCTCACCACGCCGGCGCCCACGGTCCGGCCCCCCTCGCGGATGGCGAAGCGGAGCTCCTTCTCCATGGCGATGGGCGCGATGAGGGTGACGTCCATGGTGATGTTGTCGCCGGGCATGACCATCTCGGTCCCCTGGGGGAGCTTCGCCACGCCGGTGACGTCCGTCGTCCGGAAATAGAACTGGGGGCGGTAGCC
>Ga0316628_100001701_pt1 | contig 15761 bp, 17 predicted proteins | sample OWC_Aug_M2_C1_D5_FD_207648 | JGI IMG/M metagenome (GOLD analysis project Ga0316628, IMG submission 207648) | Wetland soil microbial communities from Old Woman Creek delta, Ohio, United States - OWC_Aug_M2_C1_D5_C | ecosystem: Environmental > Terrestrial > Soil > Wetlands | place: USA: Ohio... | reverse complement strand
CACGGCAGCGGCGAGATGAAATCGACGTGGCCGGTGGAGCCGCGCTTGAGAAAGCTGCCGCGCGGAACCTCGATCACCACTTCGACCTCCGGCGGCTCGGCCGCCGCCTCCGCGGACGCGCTGCGGGTCGCGTCGTTCATGGCGCGAGCGCTTTTACAGCACCCTCTCGCCGTACTTCGCGATCGCTTTCTCGGAGAGCGTGAGCCCGAGGCCGGGCGCCTGGTTGAGCGTCAGCCAGCCGTCGGCGATCTTCGGCGGGTTCTCGAACAGCTCCGCCTGCAGGGGATCGCGCTCGGGATCGGTGAACGACTCGACGATCGCGCCCGCCGGGGTGGCGGCGACGATGTGGCAGTGGATGAAGCAGTCGTGGTGCGGCGCGACCTCGACGTGGTTCAGCTCGCACAGCGCGGCGAGCTTGCGCCCCTCGGTGAAGCCGCCCGACATGGTGCAGTCGAACTGAAGTATCCGGATCGCGTCCTCTTCCAGCAGCGCGCGGCAGCCCCAGCTCGTCGGCTCGCTCTCGCCCGCCGAAAGCGGGATGCGCGTGTGCTTCGCGAGGAGCTTGAGCTCCCGGCGGTCGTCGTGCCAGCGCACCGGCTCCTCGAGCCAGCGGGGCTTCAACGGCTCGAGCAGGCGCGCGCCCTCGATCGCGGTGTCGAGGTCCCAGCCGCGGTTGACGTCGATCATCAGGTCGTTGTCCCAGCCGATCACCTCGCGCACGACCTCCAGCCGCGCCATGTCCTCTTTCAACGGCAGGCCGCCGACCTTGGCCTTGAAGCCGCGGTGCCCCTGGGCCTTGAGCATCTGCATCTCGTCCCTCAGCTCGCTCATGCCCTTGCCGTCGCGGTAGTAGGCGCAGGTGACGTAGGCCGGCACCTTGTCGCGGTAGCCGCCGAACAGGCGATACAGCGGCAGCTTCGCGGCCTTGCCGACGATGTCCCAGCAGGCGATGTCGACCGCCGCGGCGATGCGGATCAGCGACTCGCGCGTCCAGCCCTTCTCGTGCGCCAGGCGCTGCGAGGTGAGCGCGAAGAGCTTCTGGTACAGGCGCTCGGGAGCGAGCGGATCGGCGCCCACCACCTGCTCGGCGATGCCCGACTTGAACGCCTTGATCGGCGCCTCGATCGGCGTGTAGCTGGTGGCGATGCCGAAGCCCTCGACGCCGGCGTCGGTATGCAGCCGCACCAGGATCTCGTTCGCGCGCGGCACGATGAAGTTGCTGACCCAGTGGGGGGCGCCGGTGTCGGGCGCGCGCAGGATGAACGCTTCGAGGCGGGTGATCTTCATGGGCGGTCTCAGGCTTGGCCGCGCGCGCGCCGCTCGAGCGGCAGGAGCGCGTGGTAGGTGAAGGCGTGCACCGGGGTCTCGACGCCGCACTCCGCGCCGAAGCGCACCAGCGCGCCGTTCCAGGCGTCGAGCTCGGAGGGCTTGCCGGCCATCAGGTCGCGCTGCATCGATGCGGTCGCGCCCTCGGGCAGGCTGTCGTAGAAGCGCCACAGGTCGGTCTTGAAGGCTTCGAACAGCGCGTGGCCGCGGCACAGGCCGATCGCGATGCCTTCGTCCATCGCGCGGTCGATGAGCGCGCGCGTCTCGGGGTGCTTCCTCAGCGCGCCCATCGGGCTCCTCGCGAGCGCGCCCAGGCCCGCCCAGGAGGTGACGGTGACGAGCTTCTTCCACAGCTCGGTGCGGATATCGGCGCTCACCTTGGCCTCGACGCCGGCCCGGGCGAACGCCTCGCGCAGCGCCTCGGCGCGCTTGGAGGCGCCGCCCGCGAGCTCGCCGAGCTCGACGTACGCGCCGGGATTGACGTGGCGGACCACGCCCGGGGACTCGACCAGGCTGAAGACCTTGGACAGGCCGCCCATCACGTGCGCGGCGCCGAGCGTGCGGGCGAGCTCGTCGGGCGCCTCCACCCCGTTCAGGAACGGCACCACCATCGTCTGCGCGCCGACCAGCGGGCGCATGGCGCGCGCCGCGTCCGCCACCTGCCAGGTCTTGACCCCGACGATGACCGCGTCGGCGACGCCGAGCGCCGCCGGGTCGCTCGTCACCCTGGGCTTTTCCAGGTGCAGGTCGCCCAGCGGGCTGAGCACCTTGAGGCCGCTCTGTTGCATCGCCTCGAGCTGCGCGCCGCGCGCGACGAAGCCGACCTCGTGGCCGGCCGCGGCGAGCCGCGCGCCGTAGTACGCGCCGAGCCCGCCGGCGCCGAAGATCGCGAATTTCATGGTGGGCGCAACTTTACGGGAAAACAGGGACAGACCCTATTTTTCCGCATAGCGAAATAATAGGGTCTGTCCCTGTTTTTAGCTTAGCGCGGCCTCTTCGCGGAAGCGCGCCTGGATCGCCTCGACCTCGTCCCGGGCGGCGGCGAGCGCCACGACGCACTCGGCATCGAACAGGCGCCCGGCGTTGGCCTTCAGGTAGGCGAACGCAGCCTTGTTCTCCCATGCCGCCTTGTAGGGCCGGTCGTTGGTCAGGGCGTCGAACACGTCGGCGACCTTGATGATGCGCGCCTCGATCGGGATCGCCTCGGCCGCCAGGCCGAGCGGATAGCCGCTACCGTCCGGGCTCTCGTGGTGGCAGCCGATGATGTTGCGCAGCATGCCGATGTGCGCGATTTGGCCGAGGTCGAACTCGCGGATCATGACCTCGACCATCTCCAGGCCCTTGGCGACGTGCTCCTTCATCGCCGCGGCTTCGTCCGGGGTGAGCGGGCCCTCCTTCAGCAGCACGGCGTCGGAGACGCCGACCTTGCCGAGGTCGTGCAGCGGCGCGAGGTCGCGGATCAGCTCGACCTGCTCGTCGCTCAGGCCGTGGCGCGCGGCGAGCGCCAGCGCGATCACGTGCGCGAAGCGCGACATGCGCTCCAGGTGCGCGCCGGTCTCCTCGTCGCGCTGGCGGCTGAACTCGCGCGCCGTCTTGGCGGCGGCGCCGAGCGTGCGAATCGGCTCGAGCTCGTGCAGCACGAGCAGGCGGATCATCTCCGAGTAGATCCACAGCCGCTTCTCGACCTCGGGCGTGAAGAACGCCGCGTCGCTCGAGTCGTAGAACAGGAAGCCGTACAGGTGGCCGTCGTCGCGGATCGGCAGCGTGTAGCTCGAGCGCACGCCCGCGTCGATGACGCGCCGCGCGGCGTCGCTGCGCGTCGCGACCGCGCCGCCCGGATTGGCGAGGATCCGCGGCCGGCCGCTCGCGGCGACCTCGCGCAGCGACGGGTAGTCTGCAAGCTTGGCGTCGAAATGGCTGAGCGGCGCCGTGCCGACGGTCGAGTGGACGTAGGTGGTGAGGTGGTCGGTGTCCTCGTCGTACACCGCGACCGCGACGCGCTCGAGGCCGCCGAACTCCTCGCGCAGGCGCGCGTGGATCTCGGCTAGCTTGGTTCCGATCCTGTTGCGGCTGTCGCTCATGCTGGTTGGACTGTAGTCCTCGCGAGGCGTTCGGTGCAACCTCGCCGCCGGCGGGGGTATCATCGCCCCATGCCGCAGTCCCCGACCTCGCTGAACCGCGGGCTGAGCGAGCTCGGCGGCGCGCTGATCGAGCGCCCGGCGAGCTGGCTGCGCGTGCTGCGCTTCGCCGGCGTGGCGATCGTGATCGCGCTCTCGCCGTCTTCCTGGGACGCCGCCATGCGCCGCGCCGCCGCGCTGCAGGTCCATTTTTCGGCCTGGCAGGCGCTGCCCGGCTTCACGCTCGCCTGCGCGCTGCTCAGCTACGTGCTGATCCTCATCGTCGAGGGCACGGCGCACGCCTACGGCCTGTCGCAGTACGCGCTCGGGCTGACCGTGCGCGTGCTGGTGCTGGAGCTGATCCCGGTGCTCGCCGCGCTGTTCGTCGCGCTGCGCTCGGGCGCGGCGATCAGCACCGAGGTGGCGCTGCGGCACATCCGCGGCGATTTCGCGACGCTCGCGGCGGCCGGCGGGGATCCGCTGCGCCACGACCTGGTGCCGCGCGCCGTCGGCGCCGTGCTGGCGGTGATGGTGCTCACCTACGTCAGCTCGGCGGTGGCGCTGGTGCTCGCCTACGTCGCGCTGTACGGCTACTCGCCGTGGGCGATCGACGGCTTCGTGCGCGTGACGGGGCAGGTGTTCGGGCCGGTGGCCGTCACGGCCCATGCGCTGAAGACGCTGCTGTTCGGCGCCGCGGTAGCGGCGATCCCGATCACCGCGGCGCTCGCCGTGCCGCGCGCGACCGAGATGGCGCCGCTCGCGGTGCGGCGCGCCATGGTGCGGCTCGGCATCGCCATCGCCGTGATCGAGGGCGGCTTCCTCGCGGTGCTCTACGCCTGAGGCCCGGAGCATGGCAGACGACCGCAGCCCGCAGGTCCCGCGCCACGTCGAACTGAAGGCGCTCGCGCTGCTCGCGCTCGTCGTCGGGCTGCTGGCGGCATTCGTCGTGTACGTGCTGTACGCGCGCGGCACCTTCGAGGAGACGCAGCGCCTGGTGCTGATGGCCGACAACTCCGAGGGCGTGAGCGTCGGCGCCGACCTCACCTTCTCGGGCTTCCCGGTGGGACGCGTGCAGAGGATCGAGCTCGCGCCGACCGGCCAGGCGCGCATCGTGATCGACGTGCCGCAGAAGGACACGCGCTGGCTGCGCTCGTCGAGCGTGTTCACGCTCGAGCGCGGGTTGGTGGGCGGCGCGCGCCTGCGCGCGTTCACCGGCAACCTCGACGACACGCCGCTCGAGCCCGACGCGGTGCGCCCGGTGCTGCGCGGCGACACCACCGACGAGCTGCCGGCGCTCATCGCGAGCCTGAAGCGCGTGCTCGACAACTTCGAGCGCATGACCGGGGCGGACTCCGACATCAACGTCAGCCTCGGCGCGCTGCGCTCGATGGCCGAGCGCCTCGGCGGGCGCTACGGCGCGCTCACCGCGCTGCTCGGCAGCGAGGAGGAGGCGAAGAAGCTGATCGCCTCGATCGACCGCGCCAACGCGCTGCTCGCCTCGCTCGAGCAGCTGTCCGCGAAGCTCGGGCGCACGGTCGACCACGCCGACGCGCGCGTGCTCGGCGCGGGCGGCGTCGTGGACGAGACGCAGAAGGCGATCGCGCAGCTGAACGCCGCGCTCGGCGACGCGCGCGAGACCCTGAAGAAGGCCGACGCGGTGCTCGCCGAGGCGCAGAAGGCCGCCACCAACACCAGCGCCGCGACCGAGGACCTCGGCGCGCTGCGCGCGCAGGTTGAGGCGAGCCTGCGGAAGCTCTCCGCGCTCATCGAGGAGATCAACCGCAAGTGGCCGTTCGAGCGCGACACCGCGGTGAAGCTGCCGTGAAGCGGCTCGCCGCCCTCGGCGCGCTGCTCGCCGCCGCCTGCGCCGGCGGCGGCCCGCCGCCGCCCGACTGGCAGCTCGAGGCGCACGGCGCGCTCGAAGCCTACAAGGCCGCGTACCTGAAAGGCGACGAGCGCAGCGCGGCGCTCGAGTTCGCGCGCGCGCGAAGCGAGCTCGCATCGACCGGGCGCGCCGAGCGGGTGGCGCAGGCCGAGCTCACGCGCTGCGCGCTGCGCACCGCGAGCCTGGAGCTGGACGACTGTCCGGGGTTCGCGCCGCTCGCCGCCGACGCCGGGCCCGCGGCGCGCGCCTACGCCGCCTACCTCGCGGGGCGCTGGGAGGGGCTCGACGCGTCGCTGCTGCCCGCGGCGCAGCGCACCGTGGTCGCGGGCGGCGCGGCGGCGCCGATCGAGGACCCCCTTTCGCGCCTGGTCGCGGCGGGCGTGCTCATGCGGACGAAGCGCATCGCGCCGCCCGACATCTCCGCCGCGGTGGAGACGGCCTCCGCGCAGGGCTGGCGCCGCCCCTTGCTCGCCTGGCTCGGCGTCGAGGAACGGCGCGCGCAGGCCGCGGGCGATGCCGAGGCCGCGGCGGGCATCCGTCGCCGCATCGAGCTGGTCCTGGAAGGCAAGAAATAGGGACAGACCCTATTTTTCGCTATGTTGAAAATAGGGTCTGTCCCTATTTTCCAAATGAAAGGCCCCGCTCCTTGGCGGGGCCTTTGGCCCGAACTCGTCGGGCGGCGCCGTATCGGCGCGATCTTCTCCGCGGCTACGACCGCGGTTGAGCTTGCCTTTCCGCCGCAACCCGGGCCGCGGCATCGAGGGCACGGTATCCAGACGGTTGCCGGGAATTCCGCTTCGCCGGTCTTTTGGCGACCCTCACAAGCTCCATTCCACCGTAGGCTTCCCGCGCGCGCACGTCAACGGGAACATTCGAAATTTGTTGACCGACGTCACGAAGAAACGCAAAACAAATAGGGACAGACCCTATTTTTCCGCATATCGAAAAATAGGGTCTGTCCCTATTTTCGCGGCGGGGCAGCGAACAGCGCCGCCGCGGTGCCGGCGAAGGCGAGCGCGGTGAAGGTGCCGAGCGAAGCCGCGTAGCTGCCGGTCGCGTCGCGCAGCGCCCCGGAGAGCACCGGCCCGGCCGCCTGCGCGGCGACCTGCACGGCGAGCGCGACGCCGCGGATCGCGCCGTAGCTTTGGCGGCCGAAGTACTCGGCCCAGGCGATCGGTAGCATGGTGAGCAGCCCGCCGATGCCGAAGCCGAAGAGCGCCGCGGCCGCATAGGCTGCGGGCGCGGCGTGCACACTGCTCATCAGCAGGCTGCTCCCCGCCAGCGACAGCCCCACCAGCGCGAGCGCGAAGCGCAGCGGCACGCGCCGCGGCCAGAAGCCGTAGGCGAAGCCCGCGATCGCCGACAGCGCGGCGAAGGTGCTGACCGCGGCCGCGGCGACGGCGGGATCGAGGCCGCGCTCGATGAGCAGCGGTGCCTGGTGCAGGCTGATGCCGGACTGCACCGGGTAGACGAGCAGCGTGTACAGCGACAGCAGCCAGAACGCGGGCGTGGCGAGCGCCTGGCGGCGCGTGTAGGCGGGCTCGTGCGCCGGCTGCGCCGGCGCCGCGCTCGCCTGCGCCGCGGCGCGCCGCGGGGCGCGCTCGCCGTCGGGCAGCTCGCCGAGGTCCTCGGGCCGGCGCACGTGCAGCAGCCAGGTCGGCACGAAGCCGATGAGCAGCACGGCGGCACCGATCGCCACCCACGCGGTGCGCCAGTCGCTCGCCTGCATCACGAAATGCGCGATCAGCGGCATCGCCACCAGCCCCGACATCTGCGCCAGCGTCGCGACCGCGGTGACGAAGGCGCGGCGCCGGACGAACCAGCCGACGATCGAGCCGTAGATGCCGAGGTCGTACGGCCCGGCGAAGCTCATGCGCGCGGTGCAGTAGAACGCGTAGAAGAAGGCAAGCGACTGCGTGAACGACAGCAGCAGCACCGGGATCCCCGTGAGCAGAACCGCGAGGCACAGCACGGCGCGCGCGCCGTTGCGGTCGAGGAACGCGCCGATCGCCGGCGAGACCAGCGCCCCGAGGATGCCGCCGATCGACACCGCGCCGGAGATCGCGGTGCGCGACCAGCCGAACTCCTGCGTCATCGGCTCGACGAAGATCGACAGCGTCGCGACCGCCGAGCCCTGGCGCGAGAACCCCGCCGCGCACACGCAGGCGAGGATCACCCAGCCGTAGTAGAACGGCAGCCGCGCGGCGAGCGCCTCGACCAGGCGCCGGCGCGTCGCGAAAATGGGGTCTGTCCCTATTTTTGCTATTTTTGGCTGCCCTTGACCGCGAGCAGCTCGACCTCGAACACCAGCGTGGCGTTCGGCGGCACGACGCCGCCGGCGCCGCGCTCGCCGTAGGCCGTCTCCGGCGGGCAGGTGAGCCGCGCCTTGCCGCCGACCTTCATCTTCTGCACGCCTTCGGTCCAGCACTTGATCACGCCGTCGAGCGGGAACTCGGCGGGCTTGTTGCGCGCGTACGAGCTGTCGAACTCCTTGCCGTCGGGCAGCGTGCCGCGGTAGTTCACCGTCACGACGTCGGTCGCCTTGGGCGAAGCGCCATTGCCTTCGCGCAGCGACAGGTAGACCAGCCCGCCGTAGCCCTTGACCGCGCCCTTCTCCGAGGCCGCCTTGGCGAGCACGTCGCGCCCCGCGGCCTCGGCCTTCTGCGCGGCGGCCGCCTGGCGCTCCTCGGCGAGCTTCTGGAGTTTCGGGCCGTAGACGCTCATGTCGACCGCGCTCTTCGCACCGAGCACGCCGTCGCGCAGGCCCTGCTGCACCGGGTCGAGCTCGGCGGGCGTCAGCTGGAAGATGCCCGCCTGCCGCGCGAGCCATTGGCCTACGGCGTACAGGGTCTTCTGCTGCTCGGTCATGTCGGCGGCGGCGGCGCTGCCCATGGCGAGCGCCAGCGTAACGGCCAATGCGAAGTTCTTCATGGATGTCCTTTGCTTGGGTTGAAAGAAAGCATCAATCTTGCCTGGGCAGCCCGTACACCGGCGTCGGGATGCCCTCCATGCGCGCCTTCAATTGCAGCGCGAGGTAGAGCGAATAGTGGCGCGACTGCATCAGGTTGCCGCCGTGGAACCACAGCCCGGGCTGGCGCGTGGGCTTCCACATGTTGCGCAGCTCGCCCTCCCAGGGCCCGGGGTCGTATTTCGTTCCCGAGCCGAGGCCCCAGCACGGGCCGACGCGGTCGGCGACCTCTTGCGAGATGAGCTGCGCGGCCCAGCCGTTCATCGAGCCGTAGCCGGTGGCGCAGACGACGAGGTCGGCGGCGAGCTCGGTGCCGTCGCCGAGGGCCACCGAGCGCGGGTTGACGCGCGCGATCGGCACCCCGCTCTTCAGCTTGATCGCGCCGTCGATGATCAGCTGCGAGGCGCCGACGTCGATGTAGTAGCCCGCGCCGCGGCGCATGTAGGCCGAGTGGATGCCCGAGCCGTCCTCGCCGAAGTCGAACATGAAGCCGGCCTTCGCCAGGCCCTCGTAGAGCTTCGAGTCGCGCTGCCGGATCTTCTCGTAGAGCGGGCGCTGCAGGGCGGGCATCTCCCTGAACGGGATCGAGGCGAGGGTCAGGTCGGCGATCTCGGTGGTGATGCCGGACTTTACCGCCGCCTCCGAGTAGAGCCTGCCCCAGGCGAACTCCATCAGCGCTTCGGAGGTCGCGACGATCGTGGGAGAGCGCTGCAGCATGGTGACCTCCGCCGCGCCGTGCTCCCACAGGTCGGCGCAGATGTCGTGCGCCGAGTTGTTCGAGCCGAGCACCACGCAGCGCTTGCCGCGCCAGGCCTCGCCGCCCGCGTGCGCGCTCGAATGGCACAGCGTGCCCTCGAACGATTCGGCCCCCGGCAGCTCGGGCATGTTCGGCATGCCCGACACGCCGGTGGCGAGCACCAGGTGCCTCGGGCGCAGCACGACCGGCCGGCCCTCGCGCAGCACCTCGACCTGCCATGCGCCCCGATCCTCGTCGTAGCGCGCGCGCCGGCACTCGCTCGAGCTCCAGTAGTCGAGCTCCATCACCCTGACGTACATCTCGAGCCAGTCGCCGATCTTGTCCTTGGGCGAGAACACCGGCCAATGGTCGGGGAAAGGCAGGTACGGCATGTGGTCGTACCACACCGGGTCGTGCAGGCACAGCGACTTGTAGCGCCTGCGCCACGAGTCGCCGGCGCGCGCGTTCTTCTCGACGACGATCGTCGGCACGCCGAGGTGCTTCAGGCGCGCGGCGAGCCCGATGCCGCCCTGCCCGCCGCCGACGATCACCGCATAGGGCTGGCGCGTGAATCCCAGCTCGGCCTGCTCGGCCTGCCTCTTCTCGAGCCAGCTCTTGCGGCCGCGCGCCGCGCCGTGCTCGACGCCCGGCTCGCGCGTGCCATTGCGCCCGGTCTTCTCCTCGAAGCCTTTGAGCGCCTGCAGCGTGGTGAGCAGCGTCCAGCAGCGCTCGCCCTTCAGCCGCAGCTGTCCGCTGCCGCGCCCGGCGCCGGTCTCGAACGAGATCCAGGCCTCGGTCACGCCCTCCTTCGAGGTCGGCGTGCCCTCGAGCGCCCAGCCCGAGGGCTGCGCGTGCGCGAGCGTCGCGCCGAGCATCGAGGCGATCGCCTCGCGCCCCTCGAAGGTGGCAATGTTCCAGGTGAAGGCGACCAGGTCGCGCCAGTAGCCGCCGGGCTCGAACATCGCCGCCGCGCCCGCCGCATCGCCTCGCGCCAGCGCCCGGCCGAATTTCTCCAGCCAGAGGGAAATGCTGCAGTGCATGGCCGGCAGTTTACCGGGCCTTGCAATCGTTGACAGCGCGCGGCGCGAATCGGGAGTCCAATGGATGAGCCCCATGCTGCAGTCAAGAACGCTATGGACGAAGTCAGGGAAATCCACGTGATTTGCGACAGGCCTCCCGGCCGGGACATGCCTACCCTGATCGAGGTCGAGGACGAGCACGGTCACGGCATCGACGTGGGCGAGTGGCGCGAGCGGCCCGACGGCTACTGGGAACTCGTGCTCCGCACCATCCCCCGCAACCGCTGATGGAGGCCACCTTGTTCCGGTTCATCAGGTTCCGGAGGCGAGGCAAACGGGCAGACGCTGCCCGCGGCAAACCATCGCCGAATCCCGAGGCCTACTCCGACGCCCTGCTCGCGGGCTGGGTTCCGCCGCCGCCCGCGGGCGAAGCGCGCGCCGAGGCGGCCGGCGACGCCGCCGCGGCGACCGAGGACGGCACGGCGCTCGTCGAGCGCTTCTACCGCAACCAGCAGTAGCGCCTCAGGCGCTCGCGCGCGGCAGCAGCCGCGCGAGCTCCGCACCCTGCAGCACCCGGATGCCGTTCTGCGCCGCGAACGCGCGCGCGGTGTCGGTGATCTCCCCCGCGGCGACATAGATGCATTCGCCCGCGCCGCGCGCGCGCGCCGCGGCGTGCAGCTCGCGCAGCGGCTCGATGCCGGTGCGCGTCGCCTTCCAGCGCCGGCAGGCGACCAGCGACTTCACTCCCCCCTTGGCGAGCTCCAGGTCGGCCTGCGCGCCGGCGAAGCGCACCACCTCGTAGCCCTCGCGCCGGTAGGCGTCCTCGAGCGCGGCGCAGAACTCCTCGCGCGACATGGCGCGCACCGCCTCGAGCGTGCGCCCGACGCGCGAGGCGCTCGGCACGCGCAGCTGCCGCCACGCGGCGACGCAGCCGATCACCGCGAACGGCAACGGCACGATGAGCGCGTAGGCGGTCGGCAGGAAGTAGCGCGCGCCGACGAAGATCGCGGCCGCGACCGCGAAGCTCACCCACCACGGCGAGCGCAGCAGGATGGCGAACAGCGAGTTCTCCGCCATCCGGAATTTCACGGCTCAGAGCGCCCTGACGAGCCATGCGGCGATCGCCGCGACCTCCTCGGGGCACACCGCGTGCCCCATCGGGTATTCGTGGAACTCGAGCGCGTAGCCGAGCGCCTCGAGCGCGTCGCGCGAGCGCAGCGCGCGCTCGATGCCGATCATCTCGTCGTGCAGGCCGTGCGCCATGAACAGCGGCACGTCGCGGTTCGCCGCGCTGCGCTCGAGCTCGAGCGTCGCGGCGAGCGGCAGCCAGGTGGACAGCGCCATGATCCCGGCGAGCCGCTCGGGGTGGCGCAGGCCGGTCTGCAGCGCGATCGCGCCGCCCTGCGAGAACCCGGCGAGCACGATGCGCCGCGCCTCGATGCCGCGCGCGCGCTCGCGCGCGATCAGCCCTTCGAGCAGCGCCTGGGACGAGCGTATGCCTTCGGCATCCTCGGTCCTGCCGCCCAGCTCGGCGATGTCGTACCAGGCACGCATGCGCATGCCCATGTTGATGGTCACCGGGCGCTCGGGCGCGTGCGGAAACACGAAGCGCGCGGCGAGGCGCCGCGGCAGCCCGAGCATCGGCACCATCGGCTCGAAGTCGTGGCCGTCGGCGCCCAGGCCGTGCAGCCAGATCACCGCCGCGTCGGGCGGCGCGCCGGTCTCGACCTCGATGGTTTCCGGAAGCTGCGCCATGGCCGCATTGTAGCGGCCGTGGCGCAGGGTTCCGGTCGGGCGGTCAGGGGGTGATCTGGCCGCGCACCTCGCCGCCCTTATGCTTGGCGGTGTGGACGTTGACGTACAGATCGCCCGCCTTGTAGGCGGCCAGCTGCGACTCGGTCAGCTTCTTGCCCTCGGGGACGCTCCAGGTGTCCGGTGCGGTCTTCTGCAGCGGGACGATCACCGGGCCGTTCTTGCCGACCGCGCCGATGTGGATGTGGGCGGCGACGCCCGCCACGTCGGTGGTGGTGATGCTGCCGGTCACCGTGCCGTCCTTGTCGACACTGAAGTGGCCGCTGCCGCTGCCGGGAACGTCGAGCGGCGGCACTTCCTGGGTACCGCTCAATTTGACCCCCACGCGCTCACCGCCCATCCACGTCGGGACGTTGCTGCATCCGGCGAGCAGAAATGCTACCGCGCCCACGCTCAGCAACAGCGTGCGTCGTAAAGTCCGCGTCGATTGAGTCATGCGTCATTCTCCGTGAGTGAAGGTGTTTGGGATGCTGCCTAGTCGCATTGTCACCCTTCCCCGGAAGACGGGCAATGCTGCGGCGCAACCGCCGCGCCGCTGGTACCATCGCGCCGCCAACCTCACGGAGGACGCGGGAATGCTGACAAGACCGACAAAGCTTGCGCAGCGCGGAATGGGCACCTTCGGCACGCTGCTGGTGATCGCGATCGCCGCGGTCGCCGCCTACTACGTGTACATGGGCGTCACCGGCGAAGGCGAAGCCCCGACCTGCGGCACCGAGTTCGAATACTGTATGAAGCAATGCCGCCGCACCGCGGCCGACAACGACGCCGCGCAGGCCTGCCAGAAGAAATGCGAAAAAGACGCCGACCTGTGCAGGATGGCAGCGCGGCGCAATCAGCAAAAATAGGGACAGACCCTATTTTTTCGATATGCGAAAAAATAGGGTCTGTCCCTATTTTTCCTATCTTTTGTCGAGCGCGGCGACCACTTGCGGCGCCCGCGAGTGGTCGAGCTTGAGGATCACGCCGCCCGCCGAGGAGGCGGCAGGCACGCCGGTGAGCGCGGCGATCGTCGCCCGGTGTGTGACCAGCACCACCGGCGGCCCGTCGGTCGGCAGACCGGCGATGAAGTCGCGCAGCGCCGACAGGTTGCGCTCGCGGTCCTGCGGCCGGTCGAAGAACGAGTTGAGCGCGGGCAGCTCGTGCACCGAGCCGAGATTCAGCAGCCGTGCGGTCTCGAGGCAGCGGCACCACTGGCTGGAATAGACCTTGGCACGCACGACGCCGGCCGCGCGCAAGTGCTCGCCGATCTGCGCCGCCTGCTCGCGACCCGCGGCGTCGAGGTTGCGCTGGGTGCTGCAGTCGTGCAGCTTGAAGTTCTGCGGGTCGCCTAAGCCCGGCGCATTGGCGTGGCGCAGCAGCAGCACGCGCCCGGGGCGCGCGAGCTCGGCGAGCGGATCCGGATCCCCCGCGCGCGCGGCGCCGGCGAAAAGCGCAAGCTGCGCCGACAGAACAACGATCGCGAACACGCTGGCGACGAGGGTGGCGAGCTTCATGCGCGCATTATCTCACCAGGTGTAGCGCACCGTGTAGCGCAGCACCTGCTCGCCGCCGCCCGGAACGCGCAGCGGGAACTCGACGGTGCGCGCGTCTTCCTTGCGGAACGGGTGGGTCTTCTGGACGATCTCCCAGTTGACCCAGCGGTACAGGTTTTCCTTGACCTCGACCGTGACCGGCTCGGCCTTGTGGTTGCGCAGCCTGACCTCGATCTCCTCGGTCATGACGCGGCGCGAGGTATCGACCGAGAACGCGAGCTGCCTGCGCTCGCCGACCACGTCGAAGGCCGAGCCGAGCTTGATCAGGACGCGCTCGTCCTTCGGCGTGTGGTCGATCGCGTCCTCGCCGATGAATTCCAGGGTGTCGTCGGCGGCGTCGCGCTTGGACACGCGCACGCGTCCCGCCGGCAGCGGCATGCCCATGTGGTTGCCCTGCGAGTTCCTGAACGACAGGTAGACGTCGACCTTCTTGTTGGTCTGCACGCCGTAGTTGCGGTCGGTGACCGGATTGGGTGCGAAGCCGCGCCATCCGGCCGCGAGGCCGTAGTACACCAGCTTCTTCTCGCACGGCACGCCGCGCGCCACGGGAAACAGCTCGATCTGCTTGGTCGAGCTGTCCGGCAGCGTGGTCGGCCTGCCGAGGGTGTAGAGGTGGTACTCGAAGAACGCCTTTTCCTCGAAGCCCGCGACTCTCTCCTCCACCGCCATCGCGCGCGCCACCTCCTGGCGGCCGGCTGCGTAGCCCGGGGGCGCGGCGCGCTGCACGTCGCCGGCGACGAGCTTGAGCTTCGCCTCGGTGTAGGCGGCGCCCGACTGGTTGAGTATGCTCACCCAGGCGCCGACGTCGAGCTTGCAGGCGTTCGCGTTCGACCCTTCGGCATAGGCGAGGTTGTAGTCGGCCCACCAGGTGATGCCGCCCGTCTGGTAGGACACGCGCGTGCGGTGCGCGCCGCCGCGCGCCGCGGCGATGTCCCACACCAGCGTCGGCCGGGTGATCAGCCCGCCGGGCAGCTCGGGCAGGCGTACCCCGGCGTTGTGCGCAAGCAGCTGCACGCTGCCGTCCTCGCGCCGTAGCACGAGGCCTCCGGCGGTCGAGAGCAGCGTGCCGCGAAAGCTCTCGACGCCGCTGCCGCGCACCTGGTCCACCGTGATGCTGCGGTCGACGTACTTCTCCAGCAGCTTCTGCGTGTTCACCAGGTCGAACTGGAAGCTCTGCTCGACCACGCTGGTGCCCTTCGGGTCGGTGAGCGACTCGAAGGACACCGTGGTCGGGTCGATGAGCGCGGCGACGTCGGTGAAGCGCACTGTGTTGCGCCCGGGATGGAGCGCCAGCTCGCGCACGTGGCGCACCACGGCGTAGCCGGGCACGGCCTGGCCGGGGCCGCCGTTGCGGTACTGCTCGGGGCGGATCGCGCCCGGCTGGGCGCTCGAGTAGATGGTCAGCGCGTCGGCTCCGGCGGCCGCGAGCGGCGCCAGGGCGAGCAGGACGGCGGCGCCGAGCGCCGGTTTTGCGTAAGATTTCACGTTGGCTCCTGTGCTCGTTGAAGGGCTGTAGACTTGAACGCAAGCCGGCCCTTTTCGGGTTAAGCGCGCCGGCGGAGGAAGCGCTGCCATGAAGCAGTCGATCGACGCCTTGCTCGCCCGCGCGGTCGGCGCCGGCGATGTGCCCGGCGTCGCGGCGATGGTCACGAGCCGCGACCAGACGCTCTACCAGGGAGCGTTCGGCAAGCGCGTGCTCGGCGGCAGCGAGCCGATGGACGTCGATACCGTGTGCTGGCTGGCATCGCTCACCAAGGCGCTGGTGGGCGCCGGCGCCATGCAGCTCGTCGAGCGCGGCAAGCTCGACCTGAACCAGCCGGCGCAACGCTGGGTGCCGGAGCTCGGCGAGGCGAAAGTGCTCGAAGGCTTCGACGACGACGGACGGCCGCGCCTGCGCGCGCCCAAGCGCGACATCACGCTGCGCCACCTGCTCACCCACACCGCGGGCTTCGGCTACGAGATCTGGAACGCCGAGGTCATGAAGTACCAGCAGGCCACCGGCACCCCGGGCACCGGCTCGGGAATGAACGCGTCGCTGCGCACGCCGCTGCTGTTCGATCCCGGCGAGCGCTGGAACTACGGCATCAATCTCGACTGGACGGGCAAGCTGATCGAGGCGGCGAGCGGCCAGACGCTCGGCACCTACCTCGCGAAAAACCTGTTCGCGCCACTCGGCATGGACAGCACCGGCTTCAGGATCACGCCGGCGATGCGCGCGCGCCTGGCGAAGATGCACCAGCGCGACAGCCACGGCGCGCTCGCCGCGATCGAGCGCGAGGTGCGCCAGGACCCGGAGTTCGAATCGGGCGGCGGCGGCCTGTACTCGAGCGCGAGCGACTACCTGAAGTTCGTGCGCATGATGC
>Ga0316628_100001700_pt1 | contig 15764 bp, 11 predicted proteins | sample OWC_Aug_M2_C1_D5_FD_207648 | JGI IMG/M metagenome (GOLD analysis project Ga0316628, IMG submission 207648) | Wetland soil microbial communities from Old Woman Creek delta, Ohio, United States - OWC_Aug_M2_C1_D5_C | ecosystem: Environmental > Terrestrial > Soil > Wetlands | place: USA: Ohio... | reverse complement strand
ACCCGGCTCGGCATTTCGCGCGCAGATGTATTTCCTGATCGAACGGCACCGGCGTCTCAGCGAAGTCCAGCAGGGCGACGCGGCGCCGCTGGTGTCCGATTTCCTGTTCGAGAAGGACAAAATTTTCGCCTACATCAACCTGGACAACGAAGAGTTGAAGCTCTACGAACGCTACTATGAGATGTTCGCCGCCGGCCTGAAACCCCCGGACCTGGTCATCTATCTGCAGGCCACGCCCGACGTCCTGCGCGAGCGCATCGCCAGGAAAAAGTCGCCCGCCGAAAAGCAGATTTCGCGCGCCTATCTCGAGGAAGTCGTCCGTGCCTACGAACATTTTTTCTTCCGCTACTCCGCGTCGGATTTGCTGGTCATCAATACGTCGGAAATCGATTTTGTGGACCGCAACGCCGATCTGCAGCAACTTCTCCGCCGCCTGCAGGAGCCGGTCAAGGGCACGCAGTATTTCCTGCCGCTGGGCGAGGGCTAGTCAACGTTCCATCCGCAGGGAGTGAACTATGATGGAAACGAATAGGCAGCGGAAATGGCGCGGGTGGCTCCGGGCGATACGCCCGGTTCTGTGCATCGCTGTATTTTTGTTCTGGGGCTGCACGCTTCGGAACGCGGCAGCGCAAACAAATGCAAAAACCTCCGTGATGCGCCCAAAAGTCATCGTGGTCGTGTTCTTCGAGGTGGGCAAGGACACGGGCGACACGCCGGGAGAGTTGCAATTCTGGGTCGAGCGCGATCATCTGGATCGCGTGATCGGCGTGCCGGGGATGAGCCGCGCCGTGCGTGCGAATGCCGACGGTTCCGAGATCGCCATGGCCGTCGGGCCCGGCAACATTCGGCCCGGGGTGAACCTGATGGCGTTCGGACTCAATCCGCAATTCGACTTGATAAAGAGTTACTGGCTGATTAATGGGATTGCGGGCGTATCGCCGCGCGAAATGTCTCTGGCTTCGGCCGTGTGGACTGATTACGTGGTGAACGGCGACCTGGCTCACGAAATCGACGCGCGCGAAATGCCCAAGGCGTGGCCCGACGGTTTCTACGCCTTGAACAAGACCATGCCCGAGGAGCAACCGCGAGTCCCCGCGGGTTCGGACGAAGATGTTCGGACGTGGCCAAAGCAGGGAGCGCACGCGAACTCCACCGGCTCCGTGGTGCGCATGAATCCGGCGCTGCTCGCGTGGGCCTACGGCTTGACGCGTGACATGAAGCTCCCGGAGAACGAGTCGATGCGGGCACTGGATGCCCGCTTCAAAGGTTATCCGGCAGCACAGCAACCCCCCATGGTGAAGGTGGGCGCAAATCTGGCCGCGGAAACTTTTTGGCACGGCGCAAGAATGGATGAATGGGCGCACCGCTGGGTTCGCTATGTGACGGACGGTCAGGCGAGTTTCGCATCTTCGGCGATGAACGACTCCGGCAGCATGGTCGCCCTGGCGGCCCTGACGCGCGCGGGCCGCGCGGATTGGAACCGCGCTCTGGTGCTCCGCACCGGCAGCAATTTCGATATGCAAGCGCCCAATGAGACCGCCGAACAAAGCGCCAATCGCGAAAGTCACGGCGAGTATACGGCCTATTTGCCCTCTCTCGAATCGGCTTACCAGGTAGGCAGTCGCGTCGTAAAGGCCTTGCTCTCAGACTGGCAGCACAATCAGGAAACCATTCCTTCCCGGGCTCCGTGAAAAACGCTGCGGGCCACGCCGGGCATAACCCGAGTCGGGGTGGCATTGAATCCCCGGCGCTGCCGCTCGGCAAGAGAAATCTGCTTCCATCCGCCGATCTCCACGTTGCAACCTACTGAATTAAAGATTCTTAGAGAAGAGTTCGACAACCAAACCGGATTTTCTATTTTCGCCCGGAAAAAGTACTAGGACAGGGGTACTGCCCCTTTTTAGAACTAAGACACTATTGAGCAGATTTTGCGCGAGTGCGATGATCGTCAAATGTCAAAGACCATAATCTCTTGGGCAGAGCACAGACTATGAGCCGGATCTATGAGGCGATAAAGAAAGCGGAAGAGTCGCGTTCAAAGACGGATTGGGAATCCGGAGGCGGCCTGAGCCTGATGGAGCTCCCGGAGCGAAGGCGCAACCCCCGGTGGGAACCTGAGGTGAAGACCGCGCCCGATTGCGCGCCCAGCGAAGCGCCGGTGGAATTCGAAGCCTCTGCTCTCGTGACCATCAATCCGGCAGGCCCGGACGAAATCTTCCTCGTGCCTACTTTTGTCGAGGGCGCCGCGGAGGCGGATGCTTCTCTGCCGGTGGACGAAAGCATCATGGAGCGCGACACCCTGCCGATGTGGGAAGTGGTCGAAGCCCTGGAGAGGGCGTTCTCGCGCATCGCCCATGAATGTGTAGTGGAAACATCCGCGCTGCAGACGCAAAAGGCAGCGAAAGAAGAGGAGATCGCCTCGAGTTTATATCCCAGCCAGGATGCCGTGAACGCGGCGATATGCGCAGTGCAGGAAACAGTGGTTCAGGAAACGGCAGTGCAGGAAACGCCCGCGGTTGCCGAACTGGCTCCTGTGTTGGTGGCCGATGGCGGACTCGAGGAAATCAGCGCCATCTCCGGCCAGGCTTCGGAAACAGCCGGCGATGTTCCACAAACGGCCCTGGTGGCCGGCTACAAAGAAACCCTACCCCCTTCCAGCCTGTTGTCTTTTTTCGGACTCAACCAGCAGCCGTTCGATGTCACTCCGGATCCCGCGTACCTCTACCTGAGCCGAGCGCACCGTGAAGCGTTGACGTCTCTGACGCAAGGAATTGAAAATCTGCGGGGATTCATGACCCTGGTCGCCAATCCAGGCCTGGGCAAAACCACGCTTCTGAACAAGCTGACGGAGGATCTGGGCGAGCGGGCGCGCGTCGTGCATTTATTCCAGACGCAGTGCAATTCGGGCGAACTGCTGCGCTACCTTCTCACCGAATTGGGAGTGAAATACGATGCCGGCGACGTCGTCGAAATGCACCGGGCGCTGAACGAAATTCTGTTTGAGGAGATGCTCCAGGGCCGGCGATTCGTGCTGATTGTCGACGAAGCGCAAAACCTCCAGGACTCCGTGCTGGAAACGATTCGCTTGCTGTCTGACTTTGAAACGACGCACTCGAAATTGATCCAAATTGTTTTGGCTGGGCAGCCGCAACTCGTGAATACCCTGTTGCGGCCCGGCCTCTCGCAACTCCGCCAGCGCATTGGCATGGTGGCAAATCTGAAACCGCTGGACGCCGCGGAAGTCGCCGAATACATCGAACATCGTCTTCGCACCGCCGGTTCGTGCGAAAAACCGTTATTCACTCGCGACGCCATGCATGCGATTGCCAAGCGAAGCCAGGGCACTCCGCGATGCATCAACAATCTGTGCTTCAACGCCATGCTTTCGGGGTATTCAGCTAAACAAGAGATCATCGACATTCAGATGGTGGAAAACGTCGCCCGGAAATTGGACTTGGAATCGCTTGTATTGTCCTGCTAGCAAGTCTTCCCGGAGTGCTGGAATCGCAACCCGGAAGCGCGCGGCATGGCAAACGCACGGCTTCCTGCGAACTCACCGCTCGGACACACGTCCACCCTTGGCGTGATTAAGGCTGTGCCGCACATCAATAGTTTCCCCTGCTGACAAAGATCTCGTCTTTCGCTCCCTTCTCTTCAAAAATCAGTGCACCCGGTGAATGGCCTTGGCATCGCAAACCGGCTCGCAGGCGCCGCAATCCGTGCAATCTTCGCTGATCGCGAATGTTCCCTCACCTTTATCTTCAATCGCTGCAACTGGACATGCGTTCACACAGTCACCCACTTTCACACATTTTCCCTGATCGATCACGTACACGTTGCCTCCTCTGACACGCAGGGCATTTGCCCTTCTTCATATTATTCCAATGTTAGGATAGCTAAGCACTCCGGATCTGGATGTGAGCAGAGTCACCCATAAACGTGACGCCTATCACGCACAGCAATCCGCGGAATCTCCGAACTGTTTCACTCCGGGTCAGTTCTTGCGATCCCCTCCATGCACTCCTGCTCTGGTCGTGGCACAAAGTCTTTTACCGGGAAGCCTACTGTTCGGTTAGATACATTTTAAAATAGAGCGCTTCCCCTATGGATATCCGTCCGCAAATTCTAGTTTTAAATTGACCAAGTATTTCCTTCGCGGACGGGTTGCCGGAACCTGATTCACGCGGTACACTTTCGGGCAAGCGAGGATTCAACGGAAGATTTTTCGATTGGCAAATCGATCTTCGCCGATTCGCGCGTGAGACCGGGCGACCGGAAAGCCGGGGACCATGATTTTGCGTCCCCATACAAATCAAAAAAATCGGGGGAAAACATGGGAGATCGTCGAAGCGCCAACATTCCGCCGGCGAACATCGCCGCAAGCCTGAGCCGTCGCAGCCTTCTGCAACGCGCCGGATGGACCGCCGCGGCATTCGCTTTTCCCGGCGCGGTGTTTGCCTCCGACAGCGTGAGTCCCGTGATGGCCCGGCTCAGCGAATACATGAGCGAAGCCGGCGGCCGCGCTCTGCCGGACGAAGTGGTCGAGAAGGCGAAGCACCATATCCTCGACACGTTTGCCGCCATGATTTCCGGATCCGGATTGCCTCCGGCTCGCGCGGCGTTTCAGTACGCGCGCGACTTTACCACCGATAAAACCTGCACGATTGTGGCCTCGAAAATGACCTCGAGCCCGCCGGAGGCCGCGCTCATCAACGGCATGCTGGCGCATTCCGATGAAACCGACGACTCCAACGAGTTCTCGCAATCGCATCCCGGCTGCTCCATCGTTCCGGCCACGCTCGCGGCCGGAGAAAAATTCGGCATCGACGGAACGCGCTTTTTGCGCGCCGTGACGCTCGGCTACGATATCGGGCCGCGCATGACGCTCAGCTTCGGCTCGATCCAGTTCCGGAACACCAGCCACAAAAGCACGCACGCCATTGCGGGCGTCTTCGGCTCGGCCGCCGCGGCCGGCTGCGCCGCGAACTTGAACGCACAGCAGATGCGCTGGCTGCTGGATTACACCGCCCAACAATCCTCGGGCATCGGCGCATGGAATCGCGATACCGAGCACATCGAAAAAGCCTTCGTCTTCGCGGGCATGACGGCGCGCAGCGGCGTCACCTCCGCCCTGGTGGTTCACGCGGGATTTAACGGACTCGACGACATCTTTTCGGGCGTCGACAATTACTTCCTGGCGTACGCCCCCAACGCCAATCCGCAGGAACTTATCTCACAGCTCGGCGAGCGTTACGAAATTGCCCGGACCAACATCAAGAAATGGACCGTGGGATCGCCGATCCAGGCGCCGCTCGATTGCATCTACAACATTCTAAAAAAGCACCCCGTGAATCCCGACGATGTGAAGTCCGTCGTGGTGCGTCTGGCCAACACCGAGGCGCGCGTCGTCGATAATCGCGAGATGCCGGACATCTGCCTGCAGCACATGGTCTCCGTGATGATCCTGGATAAAACCGCCACGTTCGAGGCGGCGCACGACAAGGCCCGCATGAAAGATCCGGCCGTTCTTCGCATGCGCGCCAAAGTGCAGCTCATCCCGAGCGAGGAACTCGAGCGCATGGAGCCTCAAAGACAGGCCATCGTGGAGATCACCCTAAACGACGGCACTGTCCTGTCCGACCACGTCGCTGCTGTGCGCGGCACAACGGAAAATCCGATGACCCGCGAAGAGGTCGTTCAGAAATGCCGGGACCTGGTGGAACCCGTCCTCGGCAAAGCGAACTGCACGAACCTGATCGATAAAATAATGGGGATCGAAAACGTAAAAGACGTCCGCGAGCTTCGCAGCGTGCTGCAAAAAGCCTGATCGCGGAACGCTGCGTCATTCAGTTTCACGGCGATCATTCCCCCGGCCGATCGCCATCCTATACAGGTTCTGGAACCCCGCCAACCTGCATCCATATTCACGGAATTCGCTGGAGATCCCCGGCACATTCGCGGGAAATTCCTGTTAGAACACCACAAATCATCTCGTAGAGCGCTCCGAATCGGTCCTCCCTGCTTCAGTCCGGAACAGTTTCCCTTTCTCTTTTTTTTCCGCCGCGAACTCTAAATTAACTTCTGCTTCTGCCGATCTTCTATTTGAGGTGCTCTGACAATGAGCATCGTGGAGACCAATGGCCCGTCAAAAAAATAATCGCAAATCACATCCAGCCAGTGTCGCGTCGCTGATCCGCGGCCTGTATACGCGCGTTGCCCGCGAACTCAAAGTCGATCCTTCTTACGTGAGCCGCGTCGCTCGTCAAGAGCGCCGGTCCGTGACGATTGAAGCCTCTTTGAAACGTGAAATAAAGCGCATCATTGCCCTCATCAATGCGAATCGCAGACGGGCCAGTCAGGGCAAAACAAAAAAGCGGAGCAAGGCCTGAGGGCGATCTGTTCTTTTCTACGAACCGAAAGATTGTTCATCCCTGCTGTATTGGCATTTCTCGCTTACGGATCAAGCAAGCACTGTGCGCTCCTGGGATTAACCATCCAGGTGGGCGCCCACATACCTCTCCATCGCATTGAACTGAAAGTGGCTCGAATCCCTCCCGGCGAAAATTTCACGGCGATTTACCAGACCACCAGCGATCCGACCGCCTCCGCGCATAATTTCTCAAGTGGCGGCGATTGGCGCAAAATCGGGTGTATATTCGGTCGCGGGTTCCTGACCCAAATGTACATTTCTGCTCCATCGAGGAGAACATTCATGCGAAAATTTTTTCTGGCAAGTGCGCTTGCCGCGGGGATCGCGATGCTCGCGTCCCTCGGATCGGCAAAACAGGCCCCGAACGCAGGCCCTTATAAGCTGCTGAAGACGGTTAAAGTTGGCGGCGATGGTGGTTTCGATTACGTGTACGCGGACGCGGCTGGACGCCGGTTATACGTTCCGCGCAGCGGCCCTTCGGGCCGAATCACCGTTTTTAATCTGGATACTCTGGAGCCGGCCGGCGAAGTCCCCAATGTGAACGGGCATGGAGCCGTGGTCGACCCCAAAACCAATCACGGCTTCATCACCAGCAAACCCGTGCTGATGTTCGATTCAAAAACCCTGGCGGTCATCAAGACCATCGAAGTGCAGGGCAACCCGGACGGCATTTTATTCGATCCGTATAACGAGCGCGTGTACGACCTCAGCCACGTTGCGCCGAATGCCACTGTCATCGATGCGAAAGATGGTTCCATCGTCGGCACCATCGATCTGGGCGGAGCGCCGGAACAGGCCGTGACCGACGGCAAGGGCCATCTCTACATCGATATTGAGGATAAGGGTAACATCGCGGTCGTGGACGCCAAGACCCTCGCGGTCACCGGGCACTACGATCTTTCCAGCAAAGGCGGCACGTGCGCCGGTCTGGCCATGGACATCAAGAATCGCATCCTCTTCGCCGTCTGCCGCACTCCCCATGTGATGGTGATTCTCAACGCCGACGACGGCAACATCATCACCTCCCTGCCGCTTACCGGCGTCACCGACGGCGCCGTCTTCAATCCCGCGACGATGGAAGCGTTCACGTCCCTCGCCGAAGGCACCCTCACCGTGATTAAGGAAAAAAGTCCCACCAGCTTCGAGGTGGAACAAAATCTGGCCACCATGCCGAGCGCCAAGACGCTCACGCTCGACAGCAAAACCAACCGCATCTTCTTGATCGCGGCGGTGTTTGATCCGCCTCCGGCAAATGCGCCGCCGCTCTCCAACGGGCGCGTGGCTCGCGGTCCGATGCAGCCGGGATCGTTCTCCATTCTGGAAGTGGGTAAGTAAGCGGCAAGCGGGAAAGCCTGCTGTTCTACTTGTCGGCCGTGGGGGCACGACATGTCGTGCCCCTACAGCCGCGACGGAGCCAAGATAAGCCCATTTTCATTGCGTGCGTGGTCCCCGACAATTTCGCGAGAAATCCGGGCTAGTTAGGAATTTCGTGCGAGATGCCGACTATCACGAGAGAAGGCGGTTTGCGTCCGCATAAGACATGGCGCCTTCGGTCATCAGAGCGAACGAGCCTTCCTCGCGAAGCTGGCGGGCGATGCGCGCGGTGAGGCCAAGCGTCGCGCGCATGGGTCCTGAGCCGACGCTCACGCGCACGACGCCAAGCTTTTCCAGCTCCGCCACGGCGGGCGTTCCGGCAACCGCCAGGATATTGAGCGGGCCGCGTACGCCTTTCACCAATGGCGCAATCGTTTCCTTGTCCTTCACGCCGGGAATGAACAGGCACTGCGCACCCGCGTCCCGATACGCGTTGAGCCGCTCGATGCTGCGGGCCAGCCGCGTTTCTGCAGGGCCGATCCCCGCCAAAAAAATATCCGTACGGGCATTCAAAACGAAGGAAACGCCCGCGCGCGCGGAAATTTCGCCCACGGCGAGAATTTTTTCCTTTTGTAAATTCAGGTCCACGAGCGAATCCGGCCGGTCCTGAATGGCGTCTTCCAGGTTCATTCCCACGGCTCCGGCCGCCAGGACGTCTCGCGCGGTTTGGGCCACGTCCTCGGGTGTGTCGCCGTATCCGGCTTCCACATCAGCGGTCACCGGAATGCGCACGGCCCCGGCGATGCGCCGCACCACCGCCAGCATTTCGCCGCGGGAGATTTTTTGCCCGTCCGCATAACCCATGGTAAAAGCGATTCCAGCGCTGGAAGTTCCAATTGCCGGAAACCCCGCGTCCTCAAAAATTCTGGCGCTGGCAGCGTCCCAGGCGTTGGGGAGCACGAGAATTTTACGCCCGTCGTGCAGCGCAAGAAATTGGCGCGCGAGTTCGGATTGTGATGTTGTATTCATGGTAAGCATTTAGTTTGCCACCTTTACTTGACCTCATTCCGGTACACCACGCCGCCCTTCATCACAAATTTCATGCGCTCCATTTCGGTAATGTCCGTGAGCGGATTGCCGGACACCGCGACGATGTCGGCATACCTGCCTTTTTCCACGTAGCCAACGTAATTTCCCAGATCGTAATTTAATGTTTCCGCGGCATTGCTCGTAGCCATCTGCAGCGCCTGCGCCGGGGACATTCCCCACTTCACGTAAATGCCGAACTGGTAGGCCTGCACGCCATGCCCGATGCTGTACGCCCCGCTGCCGAAAGTTTCCTTCACGCCGGCGGCCACCAGCCTCTTGAAACTCAACTCCGTCAGAGCCAGGCGCGTTTTCTTCCCGCCGCTCGATCGCAGGTCCGCCTTTTCCAGCGGGCCGGCCAGATCCCAAATCGTCTGATTCACCGGACGCAGCGTCCCATCCGCCAGCGGCTTCTTGAAGAGGCGAATCGTTTCGTCGTCCAACCCCTCCGCGCCGGTGACGCCGACAATCACGTGGATCGGCATATCCACTCCAGCCTCGAGGCAAGTGCGCAAACCTTCGCCGCCATACGCATGGCAGGCCACTTTCAAACCTCGGCGGTGCGCTTCGTCGACAATCGCTTGATTTTCCTCGAGCGTGAGGGAAGGCACATCGATCATCTTGCCGTCCGGCATGAACGCGCCCGCGCCGTAAGGTTTCGGGTAGCCGCTTCCTTCATAATCTTCCGTTTCGTAAATTTTGATCCAGTCGGTGCCGTAGTGAGAATGCTCGCGCACGGCTGCGCGGGCGAGCCACGGCGAATTGATGTTCTGAGAATTTTGCCAGGCCGGGATCCCGGTGCCCTCCCCGAACGGGAGAATCATCGACGGAGCCGGATAGGCAGTGGCGCCCCTCGCATTGAGCGCAGGTCCGGTGACCTGCAAGCGCGGCCCGACGATCATGCCTTTGTTGATGGCGTCGCGCAAATCGACGGTCGCGTAGGTGTAGGCGGAATTCAAATCCTGAAGCGTCGTAAATCCGGCGTACAAATCCGCGAGCGCGTAGTGTTGCCCGGCGATCAGCGCGCGCGCTTCGTTCGCTTCCGGGTCCTGCATCAGGTGCACGTGGCGGTCGATCAAGCCGGGAAGCACAGTCGCGTTGCTGAGGTCGATCACTCGCGCGCCAGCGGGAATCTTCACGCGGTCGGCCTGACCGACGTCCGTAATCCGGTCGCCCTGAATCACAATGATCTGATTCGCCAGATTCGTTCCCGTCCTCGGATCGAACAAACGCCCGGCTCGAATGGCGACGCCTTCCGGCGGCGGAGGCTCCATGGTGAGGCGCGCCGCATCAAACGGCCCGGCCTCGGGCCGCCCCTGCGCGAATGCCGCCATAAAATTTGCCGACACCCAAATAATCGCAACCGTACCCAGAATCAATCTTCGTGCGGATTTCCGACCCATGGCAAACTCCTCTGGAATTTTCACTCATTTGAAAATGCATTCAGGCAAGGGATACTTCTACACCCTAACGCGCCAGTTTGAAACCGAAAACGATGGCCAAACGCCAACGCCGCCCGCGCCTTCTCCCTATTAAAATCCAAAAGGCTTAACACAGAGTTCACAGAGAGCACAGAGGACACAGAGAAAAATAGATAGCGCTCTTTTCCCTGCCTCCTTGCTTCCTTGCCTCCCTGCCTCGTGCTTCCTTGCCTCCTGCCCCTTGCCTCCGCCCTCAAATCATCTATCCTGTCAGCTGTGGATCGGGCGAACATTTTGATCATCGGCGGTGGGGTGGTGGGCTGCGCGGTGGCGCGCGCGGTTTCCGAGCGCTGGAGCGACGTGTTTCTGGTCGAGCAGATGCCGAAATTCGGAATGGGTACGAGCACGCGCAACAGCGGCGTGATTCACTCGGGCATCTACTACCCGCAGGACTCGCTGAAGGCGCAGTTATGCGTCGCCGGCAACCGCATGCTTTACGAATTCTGCGCCGCGCACAACGTGCCTCACAGGAATTGCGGCAAGCTCGTGGTGGCGCACAACTCGCAGCAGGAATCCGCGCTCGAATATCTGGCCGCAAACGGCCGCGCAAATGGCGTCGAAGGCCTGCGCCTTGTCGACCGCGCCACGGTTCGCGCCCGCGAGCCGCACATCGAAGCCTCGTCCGCGCTGGAAGTGCCTTCGACGGGCATCGTTTCCGCGGAAGACCTGGTAAAAACCCTCGCGCGCCTGGCCACCGAACAAGGCGCGAATTTATTGACGCGCGCCCGCGTGGTTCGCATGACCGAACGCCCGGATTCAATCGCCGTTACCATTGCTGAAGGCGACTCGGACGATCCCGCGCGCGCAAATCAGGAAACCATCGAGGCGCGCTGCGTGATCAATTGCGCCGGGCTTTTTGCCGATGAAGTTGCCGCGATGCTCGGAAACTGCAACTATCGCATTTACCCCGTGCGCGGAGAATACTGCGAACTGGTGCGCGCAAAATCCTATCTCGTGAATAATCTCGTGTATCCGCTGCCCCACGCCGAGGGCCTCACTCTCGGCGTCCATCTGACGCGCACATTGTGGGGCACGGTACTGGTGGGTCCCACGGCGGATTACATCGCGGATAAGAACGACTACGAGGGAAATCGCCTGCCCGTGGAAGAATTTCTGCGCCGCGCAAAACCGATGCTGCCGGAACTGGAAGCCGCGGATCTGCAACTGGCCTACTCGGGAATTCGCGCGAAGCTCGTGCCTCCCGATCACGGCGGCTTCGCCGATTTTGTGATTGATCGTGATGCGGGAGCGCCGCGCGCGATTCAATTGATCGGCATCGAGTCCCCGGGGCTCACCTCGTGCCTGGCGATCGCTCAGCGCGTCGCGAAGCTGGCCGCGGAAATCCTGACGTAGCGTAGGCTTCAGCCTGCGCGGTCTAAATTTCGCACGCGCAAAATCTAAACCGCGCAGGCTGAAGCCTACGCTACGTAAACCTCACCGCGTAAGTTCCGATGCAAACACCAGCCTCACGCCCTGCCGCTCCGCCTCCGGCAGCATTTCGGCAAGAACCTGCAGCGTTTCCGGATGCGGATGGCCGATCGCCAGCGCCGATCCTTTTTTCCGCGCATCGTGAATGGCCAGCGCGAATTGTTTGCGGATGGCGCCGGCCGACTGGTCGTCGTCCAGAAACACATTGCGCGAGGTGGCCGGAACTCCCGCGGCGTGCGCGGCGGATTCGGCAACGGTGGCCGCGGTGGTCCGGCTGTCGATGAAAAATAATTTGTTCTGATGCAATAGAGGCATCAGCTCGTCCATGAGTTGTTGATCGGAGGTGCCCAGCGAGCCCTCGTGATTGTTCACCCCCGCCGCGTAGGGCACCGTTTCCAGCATGGCGTCGAAAGTATTCTGCACGGCATGCAAATCCATGCCGGGATGCAGCTCGACCGCTTCGTCCAGGGCTCCCGCGTTCGAGGCCATGGGCAGGTGGAGCATTACCTGATATCCGCGGCGGTGCGCCTCTTCCGCGATTTCCGCGGAGTTGGAATGATGCGGGAGAACGGAGAGCGTCAGCCGGTACGCAAGCCGGAAGAGCGCGTCGGCCTGCGCGGGATCGCTTCCCAGATCGTCGATGACGATAGCCAAGCGCGGGCTGTGCGCCGCCAATGATGCGGGCGCGCCAGCAGAACCCAAGGGACTGATGAGATGAATCGATTGCAAGCGTCGGCCCTGCGCCAGATAGTCGAAGCGCTCCAGGCCCGGCGCTCCGGGCCGCGCGACGCGCGTCAGCCGGTGAAACGCGGCCACGCGCGCGAACTCCTTCTCGATGGCGTCGTGCGCGGCGCGGTCCGGAAGGCCCGACTTGGTCAGCGGGACCGTGATATAGACATGATCGGCGATGAGAGACTGCGCCTTGCCGGGTTGCCGCGCGGCATATTCAGGCCGCATGCCCACTTCCGCGCGGCCGTTGCTGGCATTGCGCGCGGCGAACACAAATTCGCGAGTGATCCCCCGGATCGCCGCGGTCGATAAATAGGGAACGGATTTTTTCCTGCAGCCCGCCGCGCAAAGCAGCACGACGCCCAGAAAATAAAATAGGAAATATTTCAGGAAAGAATTTTGCGGAGAATGTTGGCCCAACGGGTTCCGTCCGCTCGTCACACTTCAGGCGGCCTTTTTGGCCTCGCCGCCCTTTAGCAGTTCGAGCGCCTTGTTGTATACCGGATCGTCCGCCTTGGGCAGTTGTCCGGGCCCCAGTGGCGCGGCATCTTCGGTATCCACGGCTGCGGATGGATCAACGGCTTTCGGATGCACCTCGACCGTGGGGGTCACGCCTTCATCCACGATGGACTTGCCTTCCGGCGTCGAATAAAACGCAACGGTGAGGATCACCGCTCCGCCGTCTTCCAGGGGAATTACTTTCTGCTCCGAGGCCGTGCCAAAAGTGCGCTCACCGATGACATCTCCGCGCTTGTTGCCCTTGATCGCCCCGGCCAGCACTTCGGCAGCACCCGATGTGCTCGGCGAAATCAAGACATCCACGGGCGCCTGCCATACCGCTTTGTCCGCCACGGCCATGAAGTCCTTGTGCGGCACGGTCTGCCCTTCCAGCGAAGTGATCTTGCCGGAAGAAAGAAAGAGTTGCGCGGCCAAAATAGCGTCGGGAATATCTCCGCGGGTGCAATCACGCAGGTCGAGAACCAGCTTATGCACGCCCTGCTTCTCAAAAGCAGCCAGTTTGTCACGAAGTTCGGTTACATCGATCTGGTCCAGGGCCGGCAGTCTCACATAGGCCACGTCGTCCGCCACGCGCTCCGCTACAACATGCTGCGGGCCAATCACCTGGCGGCTGATGCTGATTTCCTGCGGCTCCGTCTTCCCGCGGCGCACCACGGCCACTTTCACGGCCGTGCCGGGAGCACCCTGCAAGAGCATGGTCGCCTGTCCCACCGACATGTCGCGCGTGCTGAATCCGCCGATCGCTTCCAGAATCTCGCCGCTGCGCAGGGAGGCCTTTTCGGCCGGCCCGTCGGGCACCACGGACACCACAACAATGTAGCCATAGCGTTTGGAAATGGTCATTCCGGGTTCGCCGCGCTGCGGGGTCTTGGTCCTTGCGAGATAGTCCGCATATTCGCGCGCGCTCAAGTAACCGGATTGCGGATCGAGGGATTCGAGAAGTCCGTGCAAAGCCCCGGCCGTAACCAGCGTCATGTTGGGCTCGTCGACGTAATCTTCCTGAATGTGCTGCAGGACCTCGCCAAACACGCTTAACGACCGGTAGGACTTGTCGTCGTTCGTCTTTCCCAGGACGTAGCCCAAACCGACGTAAAGGAACACGATTACGGAAAGCGTAACGACACTGATTCTAGCGAGGCGGCTCATTTTATTTTTAGCCCCAGATGGCGAATATAAATTTCCAGCCTTTATGATAGCACGACTGCCGGAATCGCCATGCGCGGATTCGCGGATTGTTTCCTAGCGGCTGGGTCCGTACCCTTGCGTGCCTTGAGGGGGCGGCGCAGCGGTCGCAAACCCTTCTACTGAAGTGAGATAGGTCTGCGAAATGCGGTCATGCCAGCTCAGGCGATCCTCGTCCCAGAGCACCCAGAGGAAACCCAGAAAACAAGTCCCCGCGGAAATCAGATATCCAAAACTCCTCCAGGCCATTTGCCGGGACGTGGGTATGCCGCCGTCAATGCTCACCACGCGCAGGCCGCGAACCATCATGCCGGGAGTGGAGCCCCCGAAAATTGTGAAGAGCGCGAAATACTGCGCGTAAAACAGGACCAGCGTGGCCCCTGTCACGATTGCATCGATTTTATTCCACCCGATGTGGCCGCCCAGGACAGTGAACAACGCAAGCATGCCTCCGTAGCTGAACAGGAGCAGCACGGCGTCCAGCAACCCTGCGCGCGCCCGCTCGGCAAGCGACGCGACCGGAAAAAGCGCGCCGTCGGCCGAATCAACGCCCGAGCGCCCGACGGCAGGCCGGTCCATTTGCACGGACGCGGCCGTATTTTCGCGCATCGGGATCGAAATCTCATAGCGCTCCGCGCGCTGCTTCCGCAAGCCTTTGTTCCGCGCGGGAGGCGCTGGCGAAGCGGCCTGTGTTGCCATGTCGTCGCTTTCCATGCTTTCCATGGTGGAATGGGAGGCCGGCTCAAACGGCAGCCTGGTTTGCAGGTCAGCGGGCGCGCCGCCATTTCGCCGGACGCGATAGTCCTGCAGACGGCTGGAGACTTCGCGCCGCCATTCCGGTTCCAGGGCCAGGTTTCCCTCGGTGGGAGCGGACACACTGGGGGCGGACACACGACGAGTCGCCGCGTCCCGCCCGGACCGGCCCAGGGGCGCATCACAAACAGAACAGATTTCAGCGGGATCGCCGTTGACGGCGCCGCAATGCTGGCAGGTTTTTATCACCGTTCCGTTTTGCGCTGCGGATGTCTCGCCGAACGGAAATCGGGAGTCAGGGGCATTCTATCAGCAGCGCGGCAGAGCGAGCGGAAATGCTGTGAGTTGTGGCGAAATGGATACCCCAGGCAGCCCCCGGGGCTCGAACCGGAATCTATAGGCACGGAATGCAAGAATCGAATTAACCGTTTGGGAGCGGGAATCCGAGAGTTCAGCTCTGACGGGATTAAGTAGAGCCGACATTCAGGCGGACGCTATAGAAATCAAATCCAAGCATTCTTGTAAGCCTCCCGGCAGGGTGCTAGGCTAACGAGCTATTTTCAAGATAGCGCGTTCACACTCGCCGTCTGACGCGTAAGCGTCTGCGTAAATTTATGGCCAGGATTCTGAAGATCGCAGGCAGATTCGGGGGGCGCGCGCTTTGCGTGCTGCTGGCGCTGGCATCCGCTGTGTGCGGAGTCTCGGCCCAAATCCCCAACGTAACCTCGGGCCAGGAGACCGTGCGGCTGGAAGCGGAACAGCAGCGCAAGGAAGGCGATTTATTTTTCGCCGACGGCAAGGTTGAAATTCAATACCGGAATCTTCAGCTGCATGCTGACCAC
>Ga0316628_100001699_pt1 | contig 15765 bp, 18 predicted proteins | sample OWC_Aug_M2_C1_D5_FD_207648 | JGI IMG/M metagenome (GOLD analysis project Ga0316628, IMG submission 207648) | Wetland soil microbial communities from Old Woman Creek delta, Ohio, United States - OWC_Aug_M2_C1_D5_C | ecosystem: Environmental > Terrestrial > Soil > Wetlands | place: USA: Ohio... | reverse complement strand
AAGGGCCGGCAACGGTCGGGGTGATGGCAAAGGGCAGCTACGAGTTCGGGACCTCCCAAAAGGAGATCATGGTCGTCACGACGGGTGTCCTGAAGGTGAAACTCCCCGGTGAGGCTCAGTGGAAGACCTGCAAACCCTATGACCGGTTCGAGGTGGAGGCGAACAAAAAATTCCAGCTCGACGTTCCCGCTGACGCCTCCTACATCTGCTACTACAAGTAGGCTTCGGCCGCTCAGCGGTCGCCGTACTCGAACTCCCCTCCGTCGATGACGCTCTGGCCCGTGGCGGCGTGGACGACCCGCCAGAGGGCCCTGCCTTCATCGGTCTTCCAGACGAGCGTGCGGATGGGCTCGCCGGGATAGAGGGGCCGCGTGAACCGGCAGGCCATTCGCCGCGTGCGCTCGGGCTCGCCGGGGATCAGACATTTCAGCAGCGCCCGGCAGGCAAAGCCGAAGGTGCACAGGCCGTGCATGATGGGCTTCTCGAAGCCCGAGGCCCGGGCAAATTCGGGGTCCACGTGCAGGGCGAAAAAGTCGCCCGTGAGGCGATAGAGCAGGGGCTGGTCGGCCGAGGGCAGCGCATCGACGATGAAGTCAGGGGCGCGCCGGGGGAACTCGACCGTCCGCGAGGAGCCTTCCTCGCCACCGAAGCCGCCGTCGAGCCGGCTGAAGATGCTCATGGTGTTGGTGTAGAGCTTAGCGCCGCTGGAGTGGAGGGTGACGCTCTCGCCGCGGATGACGGCGCCCTTCTTGCCCTTGTCGAAGCAGTTCGTGATCGCTCCGTTGGTGGTGAGTGTCCCCGAGACGGGGATGGGGTTGTGGAAGAGGATCTCCTGCTCGCCGTGCAGGGCGCCCTTGGGGTTCAGGTTCGAGTGTTTCGCCACGGCCCAGAAGAAGTCGAAGATCGTCGCGACGGAGAAGGTCGGGATGACCTTGAGGTCCTTCTCCCAGGTGTAGTCCAACTCGTCGAATCCGGCACCCACCGAGAGGGCGTAGAGAATGACGTCCTTCCAGCTGTATTCCCGGACGATGGGACCGAGGGGACGGCCGATTGCCGACAGGTCCAGCGCCATGACAACTCCCTCCTTCAGTCATCGACCCGTGACCGGTGAGTATGCGGAAAGATGTCTCTTTCCCCGTCATCGCTAAGCGAGCCCGGCCATGAACCGTGCGGCAAGCTGTGCCGCCACGGGCAGTCTAGGGGGAATTGCGTCGCCTGTCAATACGAAGAGGGGGGATGAAAGAAAGCCCCGTCTGTCAGGAGCGATTTCCCGGTTCGGATTGCAGGGCCCGCAGCGGGGCGCCGTCTTTTTCCGTCAGGAGGTTCTTTTCCTTTTTGATCATTTTCGCGTACTGCTCGGCCAGATAGACGACTCGCTCGTTGGTGATGATCTGAGCTTCCGGGTCATCGAAGAGGGATGAGATCTCGATTTCTCGTCCGTCGGATCCGATGAAAAGCCGGGCGCCCTCCCAGTGCGAGAGGTTGAAATGCGCGATCAGGAAATTCCGGACGTGTACGAGCCTCTCTTCTTCAGCGACTTTCGAGGCGATCTCCATCTCCTGCCTCGGGATGATCTCCCGTTCGATGGCCATCTCGACGAGTCTCCCGGCCGTGCAGGGCCCATCGCCTTTCTTTTCGCAGTCCGATACCAGGCCCAGGAAACCGCTCATCCGCTCCCACTCCCCGTTGCCGAGAAGCAGGGCGTGGTCGCAGCGGAACTTCGCCAGGATCGCAAGCAAGTCGCGTGTCTTCGTAGAAATGATCCCTGCCCGCCAGGCGTCGTCGGCATTCATGAGGACAGCCTGGGCACCCGGCGTGATCAGGTCGGCGAAGACTTTCGCCTCGGGGTCTGACGTGATGCCGGCCCGGTTGACGAAGTAATGCCGGAGCGTCCGGTCGAAGCTGTAGCCGAGGCTGTTCTCGAGGGGGTCCCTGTACAGGGTGGCGACCCGTTCCAGGACGGTCCCCGTATTGGGCTCGATCTTCCGGGAGCTCTTGTCGACTGCCGCGACATACTTCTCGATGTTTTCACGGCTGAGAGGAAGGGGCTCGTCCTTTACGCCCGTGCAGGCCGCAACACAAAGAACCAGGACGATGGCTGCAAGCTTTCGGTACTGCATGGATCACCTCGCCCCGGGGGGTGTTTCGCCGGTTGTCCTGACGATCTGCCGGGGATGAAGTGAATTCCAAGCAAGAAAGATGCCTTGCGCAGTCTGGTCAGGACGGCGGGCACAAACCCGGGGTTGATCGCCCGGGCGATTTGTGGGAATCTTCAGGCAGCAATCGAGCAAAGGAGGCAGGACATGATCGTTACCACCACGCCCGGCGTCGAGGGGAAAACCATCCGTGAGTATCTGGGGGTTGTCACGGGCGAGGCCGTTCTCGGGGCCAACATCTTCCGGGACCTTTTCGCGGGGGTGCGCGACCGGGGGCGCGTCCCGAAAACCCCGCCATGTCGCCGGGGTTAGGGTGCGCGATCATGTCTGGTTCTTTCCTTGCCGGGAAGCACGCCCTTTGGGCGAGGTGCCTCCCATCGTGGGCGGGCGCTCGGGCTCCTACGAAAAGGAGCTGCGGCGCGCCCGGGAGATCGCCTTTGAGGAGTTCGAGGAGGCGGCCGGGGCCCGCGGGGCAAACGCCGTCGTGGGCGTGGACATCGACTACGAGGTCCCCGGCGAGAAGAACGGCATGCTCATGGTCAGCGTGAGCGGCACGGCCGTGAGGCTGGGTTAGAATCGACGGGATGTCCACGGCCCCGGCAGGGCGGTCGGCAGACCGCCTGCCGGGGCCGTGGTTGCAGATTACTTCACAAGTTGAGCTCAACGCGATGGTTTTTCGCCCGGCCCTCTTCGGTGCCATTGCCGGCTATGGGCGTGTCTTTGCCGTATTTCTTTCCTTACTTGCTCGTTACTCTAAGATCGATTCTCCGGTTCTTCGCACGTCCTTCTTCCGTGGAGTTGTCGGCCACCGGATGCTTCTCTCCATACCCTTCGGCTTGCAGTCTCTTGGCATCGACGCCCAATTTGACAATCTCCTGCATGGTGTTTTCAGCTCTTTTCTGAGAGAGTTTTAGATTGGCGTCTGCATTGCCCGTATTATCCGTGTACCCTCCAATCTTCAATGCAACTTTTGGATAGGCTTTCATGATCTCTGCGATGTTCTTCAGCTGCTCCGCTGAAGTCGGTTTCAGAGTTGCGCTTCCGGTTTCGAAATCCAGTCGATCAAAGGTAAACCAGGTCGTTTTGTCAACGGGCTTGCTCTTGTCTTCGATGAAGGCAATCAGTTTTTTCTCAACGCCGAACTCAGGGAGGTTGAGCTCAATCCCATTCGGCAGCTTGGTCGCCATGAATTTGCCGAGCTTATCCATTACTGCCTTGGTCGCCGCGTCAACGGCCGGCTTCACGGCTGGGGCCGGCGGCGTGGGTGCGCAGTACCGGACCTGCAGGAAGACCAGGATGATGATGCACACCATGACGACCAGAAAAGCCGTGTTGCCCTGTCCGCGGCACGAGGTCCATTTCGACAGAAACGCATGCTTGTAAGACGAATGAAACGTAACCATTGCTTCTCCCTCCTTTTTCTTCAGTAGTCCATTTATCTCCGCTGATGCTGCCATAGCCTTTCACCGCCGGGCTTACCCGCCCAGCAACTTCTTCCTGATCATGTCGATGCCCTGGCTGAGGCTGTCCTGGTGCGGCACCGAGCCGTCCGGCGTGAGCTTGTCAATCAGCTGCGGGAGCAGATCGGCCAGGGACTTGGATGCATCATGCTCGCCAAGGTTAAACTTGGCCGCGAGATCCTTGATCGTGTCGCTTCCAAGGGCATTCTTGATCTGATCTGCCGATATGGGCAGGTTCTTTCCCGTACTGATCCACGAAGACATCAGATCACCAAGGCCCTTTTCATTGAACTTCTGGATCAGGCCCGCAAGGCCTCCCGACTGCGGGTCGTTGACAAGCTTCAGGAGATCACCGAGCATGCCTGCGGGAGCACCGGCCTCGCCCGGCTGTCCCGAGAGCATCCCCTTGAGTTGGTCCATGAATCCCATGATCATCCTCCTTTTTTATTTTTGCCCGACATGCGGGGTTTGTGCGGAATGCGTTGAAGAGATCGTTACGACGAGCCTTGGAAAGGTGTGGATGACTGTGATGACCGTCCGGGATGAATGAGTGTTTCACGGCTGAAGGAGTTATCACGCCATGTTTGAGCCATGGGGGTGAAAAACGTCACAGCCTATCTTGAAAACGACTGCACGCGCATTGAAGCCTTATGCCGCTTCGCGGGGCTTCCCGGTAAGGAAAGAACCTTTCATGGTCGCGCACCCTGGAGGGATGCGCCGCCGGTCCCCGCAGCTTGCTGCGGGGTAAGCGAGCATAATAACAGATAAACCCGCTCCTTGAGTTTCTAAATTCCTGGCATCTTGGTGCGAGGAATTTTAATTCGAACGGCCTGCCGGCCTCCCGTGGAGTCCTTCTGGATTATAAGAGGAGGAGTGAGTGGATGGACTAAAGTAATATAGCGCGAACGGATTCATCAGGCAATGGAATTTATGAAAGGCAAACCTCCAATAAAAACGGCCCTGGTCCGCGGGAATGTGGTAATTTGACATATATCGGTGTTTAGTGAAAAGCTGTTCTCATTGCACGGGTAAAGGAGGGTTTTGACATGAAGACAAGACGGCTGGGGAAGAGCGGCCCCGTCGTTTCGGCGATGGGCCTGGGGTGCATGGGGATGTCGGACTTCTATGGCCCGCGGGACGAGGCGGAGTCGATCGCCACGATCCACCGGGCCCTCGACGCTGGTCTGAATTTTCTCGACACGGCCGACGTCTACGGGCCTTTCACGAATGAGGAGCTCGTCGGTCGGGCCATCCGGGAACGGCGCAAGGAGGTGTTCCTCGCCACCAAGTTTGGCATCCTGCGAAGCGCCGACCCCAACTACCGCGGGTTCTGCGGCAGGCCCGAGTACGTGCGATCGGCCTGCGAGGCAAGCCTGACGCGCCTCGGCGTCGATGTCATCGATCTCTACTACCAGCACCGCGTGGACCCGGAGGTGCCCGTCGAGGAGACCGTGGGGGCCATGGCCGGCCTGGTGAAGGAGGGCAAGGTTCGTTTCCTGGGGCTCTCGGAGGCAGGGCCCAACACCATCAGGCGTGCCGTTGCCGTTCATCCCATCACGGCCCTCCAGAGCGAGTATTCCCTGTGGACACGAGACCACGAGGACGACTCACTTCCCGTCTGCCGCGAACTGGGGATCGGCTATGTGGCCTACAGCCCCCTTGGGCGGGGGTTTCTCACGGGGAAGATCACAAAACCGGAGGATCTGAGCGAGGATGATTTTCGGCGCACGAATCCCCGCTTCCAGGAGGAGAACCTCAGGAAGAACCTGGCACTGGCAATAGAGCTCGGCGAGATGGCGAAGGAAAAGGGGTGCACGGCGGCTCAGCTGGCCCTCGCCTGGGTGCTTGCCCGGGGCGAGGATATCATCCCGATTCCCGGGACTAAGCGCAGGAAATGGCTGGAGGAGAACATCGCGGCCCTCGAAGTGACCCTCTCGGCAGAGGATCGGTCGCGCCTCGAGGCGATCGCCCCGAAAGGGGTCGCTGCCGGCGAGCGTTACGGCGAGGCCATGATGAACTTCATGAGAAAATCGACGTGAGGGAAAGCCGCGGGCCAAAGGAGACGAAACCATGTCCATGTCGCGGGATGAAGCGCTTGCGCTGCTCGGGCAGCATATCAGAAATGAACGGATGATCAACCACTGTCTCGCCTCGGAGGCCGTCATGCGGGCCCTTGCCCGGAGGCTGGGGCGCGATGAGGAAAGGTGGGGCTTGGCGGGCCTGCTGCACGATCTGGACGTGGAGCTCTGCAACGCCGATCTCAACGTCCACTGCCTCGAGACGGAGCGGATCCTGAAGGAGAAGGGCCTGGATGCCGAGATGATCGACGCCATCAAGATGCACAACGAGACGGCGGCCGGGGCGAAGAGAAGCACCGAATTCCAGCACGCCCTTGCGGCGGGCGAGACGGTAACGGGCCTCATCATCGCAACCACCATGGTCTACCCCGACAAAAAGATTGCCGGCGTAAAGGCAAAGTCGGTGGTAAAGCGGATGAAGGAGAAGGCCTTTGCCGCCTCGGTGAGCCGGGAGAACATCCTCGAGTGCGAAAAGATCGGCATCCCGCTGGAGGAATTCGTGGAGCTTTCGCTAAAGGCGATGAGCCAGATCAGCGACCGGCTCGGGTTGTGAGAAACGAGGATCGAGGCGCGAGGCTCGAGGATCCTTTTTTTGTCCTCGGTCCTCGTTCCTCGATCCTGCTCATCCTGAGCGAAGCGAAGGCTGGGGCCATACATGCGAGGAGGGCTTCCTTGAAACCCCTGAGAGGAAGCCCTCCTGCTATGAACACATCCCCGTCAGGCCGCGCGCACCGCGGGGGATGCTTAAGGATAAATGCTGATTTTGGAAAGAGAACCCCGGGAACGAGTGGGGCATCCTTTCCGAACAGTTTGGACAGGGTTTTTGGTGAGTTACGAGTTCAGGGCCCGGCATCCGGTTCGCAGTGGCGGATCATGGAAAAAGCGACATTTCGCAAGCAGAGCGTTGCCACAGAAGGGAAATGAAAGGGAAAGGTCGGAGAAAAGAAGAAGATCGGATTTCAGTGCAACTTGTTTATTATTAAAGACACTCCCGCCGTATTTGTCAAGCGCTCTTTTCCCCCAGGGTGCCGCTTTTCATTTCTGCCTTTCTGTGGGATGATAAAGCCTCGAAAGACCATGGAAAGGAGGGTTCCCCCGATGCGCAACAGAATGACCGCCACAGTCGTCATGGGTCTCGCACTGGCCGTCCTGCTGATGCTTTCCGGTACTGATGTCTCGGCGCAGGTCGAGAAAATGAGCAAGGATGAGCTCAAGGCGATGCTGGGCAAGCCGGAGCTCGTCGTCATCGACGTGCGGCAGGCGGGCGATCTGGTTAAAAGCAACCTCAAGATCAAGGGTGCCGTCCGGGAAGACCCCAAGCAGGATATAAAATCCTGGGCGGACAAGTATTCAAAAGACAAGGAAATTGTTCTCTACTGTGCCTGACACAACGAGGCAACCAGTGCCTGGGTGGCACAGGAAATGATCAAGCTGGGGTTTAAGAAGGTCTACGCCCTGAAGGGCGGGTGGAACGAATGGGTGGAAGCCGGCTTCCCCACGGAGCCGTTGTAGAACGCAGGGGCCCTCGCCGCGGAGCGACAGGGCCCTTTTTCTTGCATGGGCGACCATGAAGGAGCAATGGAAATGATGCGCACCCGATGGTTAAAGCGGATTGCCCTGTCCCTGCCGATCATCCTGCTGGCTTTTCCCGTATTCGGTGCGGCGCCGAAAGACATCCCCCTTCCAAAGCGGCCGGCAGCCGTTCAGTCGGATCTGGTCAATGCGTTGGAGAATCGCAAGAGTGTGCGTGACTACACGACGGCCAAGCTCAACCTGCAGGACCTTTCCACGATCCTCTGGGCGGCAAACGGCGTGAACCGAGACTACGGCAGGCGCACGGCCCCGTCGGCCTTCGGCAACGAGTACATCGACATCTATGTCGTGAGCGATGAGGGCGCCTGGCGCTACGACGCATCGGCCCACCGACTGAAGGCCGCCGCGCCGGCCGGCCTCAAGGCGCGCCTTACGGGCCAGCGGTTTGTCGGGCGGGCCTCTCACGTGCTCGTGCTGGTGGCCGACCCGGGGAAATACCCCGGATTTTTCGCCAGCGGCGAGGAGCGACTGCGCTGGGCCCATGCGACAGCAGGGGCCATCGCGCAGAACGTGTATCTCATGAGCGCGGCCCGCGGTGTCGGGACCTGCCTCGTTGCGGGCATCGACGGGGAGGCGATCCGTAAGGGGCTGGGCCTTTCAGCCGATGCGATGCCCCTCTATGTCATGCCGCTCGGCTACGAGGAGAGATAGGAAGGGGGAATTCATGATGAAAAGGCGCTTTGTCGATCTCAGCATTGCCATCGAGTCGGGGCTTCCCAGCGACCCGCCCATGATGATCCCGAAAATAGACTACATCGGCCACGAACAGGGCGCAGAGCAGATGAAGGATTTCTTCCCCGGGGTGAGCAAAGAGCAGCTCCCGGGCGGGCTGGGCTGGTCGCTCGAGTTGGTCCACCTCACCACGCACAGCGGCACCCACCTCGACGCCCCCTGGCACTATCACCCCACCATGGACGGCGGGAAGCCCGCTATGACGATCGACGAGATCCCCCTGGAGTGGTGCATGGGCGACGGGGTCGTCCTCGATTTCCGTCACAAGGCGGACGGCGAGCGCATTGTGGTGGAAGACGTCAAAAAGGCCCTCGCGAGGGTCCGCTATGAGATCAAGCCCCTCGATATTGTCGTGATCCAGACGGGGGCGGATGCAGCCTGGGGCACACCGGAGTACCTCGTGAAGGGGCCCGGAATGGAGCGTGAGAGCACCCTCTGGTTGTTGGAGAAGGGCGTCAAGATCGTGGGCACCGATGCCTGGAGCTGGGACAGGCCGCTGCCTTATATCGCCGAGGAATTCAAACGCACCGGCGATGCACGGGTAATCTGGGAAGCCCACTTTGCCGGGATCGACATCGGTTACTGCCACATGGAGAAGATGGCCAACCTCTCGGCCATTGGCCGCCCCCACGGGTTCACACTCTGCTGCTTCCCCGTCAAGGTGAAGGGGGCGAGCGCCGGGTGGTGCAGGCCGGTGGCCATAATTGAAGAGAGTGATTAGTGGCTAGTGGTTAGTGACCAGTGAAAAGAACCCACTCTCCATTCATCGGGAGAGTGTCGGGGTGAAGGGGGAGCCGAACCAGGCGATTGTCTTGGGGCAAGGAATGTGTTATGGGAGCGGCATCAAGTCCGATCCCGGACCCCAAAGCGAGGAGAAGTCATGAACATGGAAGATACGGAAAAGAAAAAGGTCAAGGTCAACCTGCAGAACCTCTACAGGGAAGAGATGTACACGGACATGCGCACGGCGGCCATCCGCCAGCTCACGCCCGTCAAGCCCAACGGCGAGATCGACAAAACGCGGAAGTTCGTGTTCGTGGGGCAGACGAACATCATGTCCCCCCAGGGGCCTCTGCCGGTTCAATTCCCCATCGAGGCGAAAAATCTCCAGGAAGCGGCCGAGAAATTCCCCGAGGTGATGGATCAGTTCCTGGCGAAGCTGGCTGAGGAGATCAAGGAAGCGCAGCGCCAGGAGCAGTCGCGCATCATCGTACCCAACGCTCAGGGCCCGGATTCGAAGATCATCCTTAAGTGACCGGTGGAAAAAGTAATCAGTTGATAAGTTGATAAGGGGATTTCCCTTATCAACTCATCACCCAATCAACGAATCAACTGGCATGGACACATGGGCGCCTAACGAAATAAACGAAACAAACGAAATAGACGAGAATGTTAGACCGCGACAAAACCATCGCCCTTCTGACGCGATGGAATGACGCCTGGAATGAGCACGACCTCGACAGGGTCATGGAACTTCTCCACGACGAGGTGGAGTTCGAAAACTGGACGGGCGGCCGCGTGAAGGGCAAGGACGCCCTGCGGCAGGCCTGGGCGCCCTGGTTTGCCAGTCATGGCGGCTTTCGCTTCACGACGGAGGATCTCTTTGTCGACGAGAAGGCCGAAAAGGCGCTCTTCCGCTGGTCCCTCGACTGGCCTTCCACGGAGAAGGGCCGCGAGGGAAGCCCCGAGCGGCGCCGCGGCGTGGATGTGATGCACTTCCGGCACGGCCTGATCATCCGGAAGTACACCTATTCCAAGACCACCCTGGAGATCGGCGGGGAGCGGGTGAAGCTCTCGGCCGGAAACTCCTGAGCCCCCCTTTTCAATCCTTTCCCCGATCCGATACCCCTTTGCTCAGGATGATCGCCTGTTGCGCAGCTCGCGCCCGCGCGTTGCGCCGAATAGGAAGACGATGTTCACGACGATGAGCACGAGCAGGGCGCTCGAGAACAGGTAGACCGTTCCCAGCGACCAGCGGCTCGAGACCCAGCCGACAAGGTAGACGGCGAGCGCCCCCACGCCGAAGATGAGGATCGCCGCAAGGCCATAGCCGGTGCTTCGCCAGCGAGGGGGCGTAAAGGTGGCGATGAGGCTGTTCTCGATGGGCTGGATCCCCAATGCGAAAAACACGTAGGCCGCCGCCGCGGCAACAAGGTATTGTTCCGTGAGATAAGCCATGAGAAGCGCCAGGGGCAGGATGGCGGCGTTGAAGACGATGTAGAGCCTTCTGAGCTCGTGGCGGTCGGCGATCCGGCCTCCCCAGAGCTGGCCGAAGATCCCCGCAACATAGATCAGGGACGTCAGGGTGGCAGCGGCCATCGTCGCGGTGGCCGCCATGTCCGGGATATTCAGAAGATCGTGAAAGGCCCGCGAAAGGAAACCCGCCTTGAACTCGAGGAATGCCGGCAGGGCCACGATGTTGATCCGGTAGACGAGCCCGCCCAGTGTGACGATCCAGAAGAAGAGGATGACAGTCCCCAGCGGGAAGGCGTTGCCGTTCCCCCCGCCGGCGGCCGCGCTTTCATGCGTGACGGGGGTCTCGTCGATCTGGATGAAGATCAGGGCGATGCCCCACAGGAGGCTCACGGCGCCCATGACGGCGTAGGCTACCTTCCAGCCCGCCAGCCAGTTCATGAGCCCCGCCAGGAAGGGCCCCACGATGAGCCCGACGGTCCCCGCCACGCTGAAGATGCCCAGGGCCGTCCCCCGGTTTTTCACCCCGTGGGAGATGAGACCCATGCCCGCCGGGTGGCAGATGCAGGAGAAAATACCGACGACGGCCAGCGACAACAGGATGCCCGTGGGAGTCGACGACAGGGCCGTGAGGAAGGAGCCCGCAGCGCAGCCGAAAAAGCCGATCATGAGGGCGAGCCGGTTGCTGAAGTGATCGGCGAAAAACCCCCAGGGAAGGGCGCAGAGGCCGAACATGAGGTACATGGGAAACCCCAGCTCGAGGACATCCTTGAGGCTCATGTTCAACGACAGCGTGAGCGGGATGGCGAGCGCCGGAAAGGCGATCTCGTAGAAGTGAAAGAGAAAATGAGACGCCACGGGGAAGAGGAGGATCTTCTTTTCGTTGCTGATCATTTCGTTGCAACCCGCCGGAAGTGTAGCCTGCCGGAAACATACGGGAGGGGCCGCCAAAAAGCAAGTCGGAAGAGCCGCGAATCCGCTTTGCAAGAAGCAGTCGGTCGTGTATGATTTCTTCGTTTGACGATGGAGCCCTTATCATGGAAAAGGATCAGAGGAAAAGGCGGGTTGCGCTGATGTCGGTCATCTCCAACACGACGCTCGTCGTGCTGAAGCTCGCCGTGGGACTTGCGATCAGCTCCGTCTCCGTCATTTCCGAGGCGATCCACTCCGGCGTCGATCTCATTGCCGCGGCGATTGCTTATTATTCCGTCCGCACCTCGGGTATTCCCGCCGATCGGGAGCACCCCTTCGGGCATGGCAAGATCGAGAACATTTCCGGGACTGTCGAGGCAATCCTCATTTTTCTTGCCGCCGGATGGATCATCTACGAGGCGGCGCAGAAGATCATCCTCCCGGAGCCCCTGGAGATGGCCGCCTGGGGCGTTGCTGTCATGCTGCTGTCGGCTGTCGTCAACACGTTCGTCTCCCGGAAGCTCTTCCGGGTTGGGAAGGAGACCGATTCGGTGGCCCTGATTGCCGATGGGTGGCACCTGCGTACTGACGTGTACACCTCGGTCGGCGTCATGGCCGCCCTGGCCGTCATCTGGGCCGCTGATCTCTTTGCCCCGGAGGTCGATCTGCACTGGGTGGACCCCGCGACGGGCATCGGGGTGGCCCTGCTCATCATCAAGGCGGCCTGGGATCTCACTCGGCAGTCGGCACGTGACCTGCTGGACGTTCAGCTGCCGGGCGAGGAGATCGCGTGGATCGAATCGTTGATCCTGCAGCGAAAACCCGTCGTAAAGGGCTACCACCAGCTGCGAACCCGGAAGTCCGGCCATTTCCGCTTCGTCGAGTTTCACATCAAGGTGAACTCGCAGATGACCGTCGAGGCCTCCCACCGCATCACGCAGGAGTTTGCCCGGGAGATCCGGGAACGCTTCCCCGGCGCAAGCGTCACCACCCACGTTGAGCCCTGCGATGGGTCCTGCGGCACTCGATGCCTGGAGGGGTGTCTGCTGTCAGAGAAGGAGCGAAGCGTCGTCGCTGCCAGGCCGCTGACGTGACAGGCATTGTCCATCGGGTGTTCGTTGTCCCGGTTCCATTTCCGGCGGATTTCTGATATTTTTAGAGCCCGTTCACAGGATGGGGAAGGAGGCGGAAGAAATGAAAAGAAAAGTCGTTTCGGCCTGGGTCGTGATCCTGGTAATTCTGGTTTCCGGCTGCGCCTCTCTCTTCTGGATGGGGGAGAAGCCGCACGTCGACATCGTGAACGTCACGCCGAAAGAAATGCGGCTCCTGGAGCAGACGTTCATTTTGGAACTGCGAATCCAGAACCCCACGGAAACGGACCTGGACATCAACGGCATGGCCTTCGAGCTCGAGATCAACGGGCAGCCCTTCGCCCGAGGGGTCTCCAACCAGAGTCTGAAGATCGAGCGCCTGAGCACGAAGATCGTCCAGGTGGAGGCCTACACGGGGCTCACCAGCATCCTGCGCCAGCTCTCGGAAGCGAGAAAGGGTAGCTATGCCTCGGGGTTCAAGTACCGGCTCAAGGGGTCGATTCACACAGGCGCCCCGTCCTTCCGGATTCCCTTCGACGAGACGGGGGAATTCAAGTAAAAAAGTGATCAGCGGTCCGTGAAAGAAACCGGGGTATGGGACGGAGGAGTCAGGTTCTCAGGTCGGGACGTGTTCGAAAACAGGCAAGGGCCGGATTCTGACGTCGGAACGCGCCCCGGTGGATCGATTCTCTGATTTTCGCCGGAAGAGGGCATTCATCAGTGTGAGGCCCGTGCTACCACCGGGTCGACCCGCCGGGCATATTCCCACCGGTTCATTCTGTGTTTCAGGATAAAATCAGCCCCCTGGTAGTATGCCATGGCTTCGAGAGAGAGGGGGTCGGCCGTCGTCGCGTTCGCGATCTGATTCTGCATCAGGGGTTTTTCCATCACGTCAATTTTTTTCCGGGGCGATAGAATCACCAGCTTTTCTTCTTTGTACAACCCCAGCTTTTGATAATTGCCGATCAGGGCCCTCTCCGTAAAATCTTTGCTTAAGATATCATTGCCCCAGAAATGACTTTCATAGCTGAACCCCAACAGCGCAAGGAGAGTCGGGGCAATGTCGATCTGACTGGACGTCTTGGCGATCTCCCGCGGTTCGATATTCTTCGGGGAATAGATGAACAGGGGGATGTGGTATTTCCTCACCGGCAGCCCGACCTCACCGGCACTGCCGGCACAATGATCGGCAACAACGATAAATACGGTATCGTCGAACCATTTCTGTTTCTTTGCCGACGCGATGAACTCCTTCAAGGCGTAATCGGTATATTTGACGGCGCCGGATCGGCCTGTTCCGGATGGAATGTCAATTTCCCCTTCCGGGTACGTAAATGGCCTGTGGTTGCTGGTGGTCATGACGTGATAAAAAAAGTGACTGCCCCTACCGTATGCGGCATCGGCCTCCCTCAGGGTTTTCCGGTACAGGTCTTCGTCTGAGACGCCCCAGGCGTTCTTGAATGTGACTTCGCTGCTTTTCAGATCCGTCTGGTCAATGATCCGATAGCCGTTCCCGGAGAAAAAAGCGTTCATGTTGTCAAAGTATCCCCTGCCCCCGTACAGGAAAGCGACATCGTATCCGCGGTTTTTGAATTCGAAGCCCAGGTTGTAGATGTGTTCATTGTCCGGCCGCTTCACCAGCGATCGGCCGGGCGTGGGCGGGATGGAGAGCGTGATTGCCTCCAGGCCTCGATCGGTCCGGGTCCCCGTAGCGAAAAACTGTGTGAAAAACAGGCTCTCTTTCTGCAGACCATCCATAAAGGGGGTGATGCCCTCCCGATTGCCGAATCGGGTCATGAACTCAGCGCTCAGGCTCTCAATGGAGATTAGGATCACATTGAGTTCCCGTTGCTCTCCGCCTGCACGGATGCGCCGCGAGATGTCGAACAGATCCCCCTCCTCCGGATTCTTGGAGACGGATCGTTTCGACAATCCGGACAATTGGGTGTCATCCCCTCGAACATAAAACGTTTCATAATCCAGGGTGTTGTTCCTGAAAGCGCCGACCAGTTGATAGGGCCCATTGGAGGCCAGCTCCCTTGCGTAATTGTTCACAAAAGAATCCCTCGGGGATTGCCCGATGAAATAAAACGAGGCAAGGGACGCCAGCAGGATGGACGACGCGATGAACAGCCTTTTTCGAAAACTTTCCTGGATACGCAAAAGCTCCGTCAGGCGATTCCTCGCCGCGTAATGGGTGATCAGGGAGGCGGCAAGGATCCCCGCCAGAAGATAGATAACCGGATAAGACTCATAAATGTTGTGAGTGACTTCGGTGCCGTAAACCAGATAGTCAACGGCAATGAAATTAAAGCGGGTACTGAATTCATCCCAGAAAAGCCACTCTGCAACCTGGGTGAAGTAGAGGGTGTAAAGAAATACAAAAAAAGACAGATGGCAGAGCCCCTTGAAGACCCTGCTGTTATAGGCTCTGTTCGGAAGAACGAGGAGGAAGATCGCAAAGAAAACACTGAAGTAGATGTTGAAGGTCACATCATACAGAAAACCCAGACCGAAAACGCGCAGGGCATTCGACAGGGAGTGATCCATGACGCCCCATGACCTTGCGTACAGGACAGCCCTCAGAAGGGTGAAGCAGAAAACGTTGATCGTGCAGGCAAGAAACAAGATGTTGTAGCGGCTTTTTGGCATCCGTCACCTGAAATTCCCATAGCTTTCGTGACCGCCGCCTGCCCTGAGCGCAGGAAAAGCGCGGCGGAAAGGTATTCGTCCGGCGCCTATCGAGGAGAGGTCCTTCCTCTCCGGAAAATGCGCCCCGACATCCATCGTGTCATTTTTAGCACGGGAAGATTATGGGAAGATTATCGGGGGATTATGATTTGGTAATGTTGGGGCAGGGGGGGACCCAGGCGATCATGGATAAGCTACCGGGCAAGAGTGACGGTGAATGTGCTTCCCCGGCCGGGTTGGCTTGTTGCAGTGATGTTTCCGCCGTGCGCACGGGCGACCGCCAGGGCAAGGCTCAGTCCCAGTCCGAACCCCGGTTGCGAACGACTGCTGTCACACCGGTACAGCCGGTTAAAAACGAGGGGCAGATCCTCCTCGGAAATGCCGATTCCCGTGTCGCGAACGACAATCTCCACAGGATCGTTTTCATCCCGCAGGGATACCGATACGGTTCCCCCGGCGGGTGTGTACTTGATGGCATTGTCCAGAAGATTCACGACGATTCTCTGAAGGCCGTGGATGTTCCCACGGATAATGACCCGATCGGGAAGTTGAGATACGAGATGGATGTCTTTTTCTTCGGCGATCGGTCGAAAAAGGTCAAGGGCCTCGCCGATCACCTGCGTCAGCTCCACTTGCACTTTGGATGCCTGGCCGATCCCCGCCTCTGTTTCGGAAATCTCCAGCATGGTGTTGATCATGTGAAGCAGGTTGTCACACTCCTCTACGGTGTCCGCCGCAAGTTTTTTCGACTCATCCCCTGATTTCCCCGCATTCAACTCGGCCTCGGCAAGCCCCCGTATTCTGGCAATCGGGGTCCTGAGGTCATGGGCGATATCGTCCGTCACTTCCTTGAGGCCCT
>Ga0316628_100001698_pt1 | contig 15783 bp, 10 predicted proteins | sample OWC_Aug_M2_C1_D5_FD_207648 | JGI IMG/M metagenome (GOLD analysis project Ga0316628, IMG submission 207648) | Wetland soil microbial communities from Old Woman Creek delta, Ohio, United States - OWC_Aug_M2_C1_D5_C | ecosystem: Environmental > Terrestrial > Soil > Wetlands | place: USA: Ohio... | reverse complement strand
CATGACGGCATCACCGCCGCCAACGCCACGTTCACCCTCGAGGTCCTTGTGGATGGCGTCACTGTCGCACCAGAGGGTGCGTCATCGGTCGAGGCGTTCAGGGGCGACCCCATCGAGCTTAAGGCGGTCGTGACGAACACCGGCATGGGGGCCGACACCTTCACCCTCGTCAACGTCGGGGACTTCGACAACACGGAGGACTGGAGGGTCACGGCCCCAGCCACGGTGACGCTGGGCGAGGGCCTGTCAGCGGTCATCGGGATCAACCTCACCGTACCCACAGACGCCAGGGAGGGCGACTACATGCTGACCTTCAAGGCGGTCTCCCAGGACGGGCGCACCAACGCCACGACCACGTTCGCCATCCATGTCTGGGTGAGCGGCGTCGACCTCGTGGCGAAGCCCGCGTCGTCCACAGGCCACCGCGGCGAGCAGGTGACCTTCAGGCTCAACATCACCAATTCGGGCCAGAACCGCGACGTGTTCGCCCTGACGGCCGTGGCCGCACCGTGGGCGGCGCTCGTGACGTTCGGAAGCCAGTCGATCGCCGTCGAGGAGGGCAAATCGATCGAGGTCGACGTGACCGTGGGGCTGCTCTCCACGCTCGACGCGGGCGACTACAACCTCACGGTCATGGCCACCTCCGAGGACGGCATCACGGGTGCGACGGCGACGTTCGTCGTCCATGTCGTCGTGAAGGGCGTCACGGTGACGGTCTCCTCGGACGCCGTGAAGGTCACGCGGGGCAAGAAGGCCGAGGTCACGCTCACCATCAAGAACACTGGCCAGGGTTCCGACACCTACAACATCCTGCTCTCCGGGACGGGCGTGAGATATGCGAGGGCCGATCCGACGGTCCTGACGCTCGCTCAGGGCGCGACGGGCACCGTGAAGGTGTTCTTCGAGCCACCCAAGAACGGGACGACGGGCACATCGACGCTCAACATCACGGTGCTATCGAGCGACACCTACTTCTCCGGCAAGTCACAGGTCATGCTGACGGTGGAGAAGGCGAAGGAGTCGCCTGGCTTCGAGGCGGCGGCGATGCTGCTCGGGACCGCCACCATGGCGGTCCTGCTCGCGGCCTCCCGCCGCAGGCGCGACGGGTGAACGGCAGGGGGTCGCCAGGACGGAGGGCCCCCGGCCTACCCAAGTGCCTCCCACTCAAGGGCCTCGACGTAGAACAGGCCCCGTCCGGCATCGTAGCGTACCCTTCCCACGAGCTCGAGCGACGCGCCCGTCCTCCAGGCCGAGAGGTCCGATCCCTCGGGCAGCACCACGACGATCGCCGTCCCGGTGCCATCGTCGGAGCCATCCCCCATGACGGTCCACCAGCCCCCGGTCGATGGCATCGCGACGGGGGCCCTCGTGACGGTGCCGCTGAGCAGCGGCTCTAGGCCATCGAACCTCCAGGGGTCGATCGCGACGTCCCGCAGCGACGCGGGCGGGTGGGGGTTGCGCGCGATGACCTCCAGGGCGGTCGGGCGGTCGACCGCCACCTCGATGGCGCCCTGGTAGAGCTCTACGGTCCCCACGACCCTGATGCGGTCCCCCGCGCCCAGCCCATCTGGGATGAACCGGAGGAACAGGCGGACCCAGCCCCCATCGGGACCGACGAGGCGACATGTCGCGCTCCCCCCGAGCGGCTTGACGCCATCGTCGCCCACGAAACCCTCGACCGACACCATGGAACCGATGTCGAGCCCCGCCACCCCGCCAGGGTCGACCGTCACGGGCTCCCGCTCGAGGACGAGGGATGCGATGAGGACGACCGAGGGGACGCAGACCGTCAGGCAGGAGAGCGCGACCAGCCGTTTCCGTTCCATGTGCGGACCTAGTCTCCACGGACCTATAAGGACCACGTGATAACCATCGCTCGCTATCCCCCATGCGACCGACTGGACAAAGCACCGAAACCCCAACTAATATATAATGGCCAGAGAATCCTTGGCTCACGCTCCATCAGGGAGGAAGCGACACACGAGGACCATACTGAGGACGCTAGCCGTGGCAGCCTTGCTTTTGCTGCTCCTCTCCCCCGGCGGGGCGGTCCTTGGCCCCGGCCTCGCGGGTTCGGGCGTGGCCGGCCCGGAGCCCGCTGCGGTCACGAAGCTTCCCCGCACCGAGTCGCCCTACTCCTCATGGTCGTCCGAGGCGCCCGATACGGGTTCTTTGGCGTCCTCGCAGAACGTCTCCGAGTCGGGCGGGGCCTGGTACGTACCGGCCCTCCGCCGAGGTTTCCTGCTGACAGTGCCGTACACGGTCCACACCGCCAAGCGATGGGACTTCGCGGCCGCGTTCGGCGTGCCGGGCCCGTCGCAGGCGACCGTCAGGCTGACCGTCCTCGACCCCGATGGCACGCCCACGGCAGGGTTCCCTGGCGAGGTCGTCGCCTGGACCATGGTGCTCGCGGACGAGGTCGCGAGCACGGACCTCAGGCTGGTAGACCCTGACGCGCACGCCCGCCTCCAGCTGCACATCACCCTCAACAACACTCTGGGCGCAAGCCCGTTGGGCGTCGCTGGCTGGCGCATCGGCGACTGCGACGTGGACCTGTGGCACGACCCGTTCTATGGCATCGGGCGCGATCAGTCCAGAGGGAACCTTAGCCTGGGAGGTGGGTCCGTGGGGGCGACCGACCTCTACCTGCCAGGCGGCATCAAGGGAGAGTACTACGACAATGCGGACTTCACTGCCTACCGCTACACCATCCTCGATCCGACCATCGACTTCGACTGGGGGAACGGGGGTCCCAACGGTCTGGGGGCGAACACGTTCTCGATCAGGTGGACCGGGAAGTTCTACGCGCAGCGAGCGGGCCTGTACTCTATCTTTCTCCGTATCGACGATGGCGGGAGGCTCTGGGTCGATGGTGCCCAGCTCATCGACCAGTGGAAGGACCAGAACCCGACCGAGTACACCGCAGCGGTGACATTGTCGGTGGGACTGCACGACCTGAGGATCGACTACTACGAGAACCAGGGCGGGGCGTCCTGCGAGCTCCGGTGGCAGGGACCAGGCTTCACCAAGCGCATCGTCCCCCAGACCGCGCTCTGGGGCCGGGACGCCGTCAACGAGCTGCTATCGGAGCGCATCACCTGCCCGGCGGGCAGCACGTGGGACCTGATGCTCATCGAACGGGGCTGGGGCGACGGCTACATCGATGTCGACGTGCTCGACGCCGCGACCGGCCAGCCCATCGTGGGGCTGGAGGACGTCGTGACCGATTCCATGGACATGAACCAGGCGAACGCGGCAACCACGCCGACCATACAGCTGCGCGCGACATGGCACATCACGAACATCTCGCGGTCCCCGAGCCTCCTTGACTGGGCCGTCAACTGGAAGCCCTTCCGGACCTGGAGGAGCGAGTTCCTCACCGACATCGGCGTGCGCGGTCATGTCGGGCTGGTGCGCGAGGAGGGCTACATCTACAAGCCGCTCTCGATCGAGGACTCCCCGCAGATGGTGTTCGCGGAGAGCTACAACGGCTTCTCCACGACGGTGCCGAGCTCGGTCTACACGGGCGGCATCCTTGACGGCTGGGTCATGACCACGAACGCGGCCGATGTGGCCATGGACGACCTGGACGGTGACAGCGTCCAGGACGTGCTGTTCACGTTCTCGACGCCCGGCGCCAACGCTTCGGCCTACCGCGGGTACGGGGGCGGTTTCGAGGACGAGCCGATGGAGGTGTTCGCCCACAGTCCCTCCTCTGGGGCGGCCGCGACGTTCTCCGCGGTCTGCCTCGCGACCATAGTCGGCTCCCACCCGACCGTCATCCTGTCGGAGCTCACCGATGCCGGGAAGGGCCGCCTCCTCCTCTACTGGTGGAACGGCAGCGGCAGCGGAGGCGGATACAACGCGACGCCGGACCGTGTCGTCGGCGACTGGTCGAGCGGCATCGAGAGCATAGGGGTGGGCCACATCGACGGTGATGCGTACTGGGACATCGTCATCTCGTTGATGGGCGGGGGGGACAAGGGCGTCCACGTGCTCTGGGGCTCGTCGGACAACGACTACGGCGCCAGCTCGACGTACGTCTTCACGTTCGCGCCCGCAAGGGGATTCGCGATCTCGCGGCTCGACGGTGACTCCTGCGACGACATCGTCGTGGGTGGCACGTACGGGGGGCAGGCCGGGGTCGACATCGAGAATCCATGGGTTCTGGGGGCCCAACAGCGCAGCGATATCGTCTCCCAGACCTTTGGCAACGGTGGTAGACCAGCGGACGCCGTCGAGGTGATCGACTGGTGGGGCAACGGGGTCCCTGTCATAGCCACGGTCGATGGCGGCAACGTCTCTCTCTTCGACTCCCGTGATAATGACCGCTTCCAGACCTTCACCCTCTACGGCGCTACCGATGTGGCCGCTCTGGATTACGGGATGGACGGCAACCAGGACCTGGTGGTCTCGGTCGCCGAGAGGGAGGACGTTCCTCAACTGCGCGACTATGGTGCGGTCGGGAGCTGGATCATCGCCCGCATGGGGAGCGTCACCTACCAGGCGCAGCTCGCCACCGACGGTGCGGTCGCGGTCGCGAGCGGACGCATGTTCGGCCTGGCCGTGGGCGCGCTCCGCACGGGCAAGATCGATGTCGGCGACCCACGGTTCATCGGCGGCTGGGACACGGTGAGGTTCCGTCTCGTGAACGAGCAGCCCATCACGGGCCAGGAGGTCACGCTCAGGATATTGGACGGCGAGACCGGGCGGCTGCTCTGGAACCGAACGTCCCCGGACGTGTCGGGCGCGTTCGACATCAGCGCCATCAAGGTCATGGTCCACCCCACCATCTACATCGAGGCCTGGCTCCGGAACCTCAATGACGCGCGGCCGCTCCAGCTCGGCGCCATAAGCGTCAACTGGACCGCTCGCAGGGCCGCCCCGCCCCGCGTGCTCACCCTGACGACGGAGGACACCACGATATACAGGACGAACGGGACCCGACTGCATATCACCGTCGACGACGAGTTCGACCCGCCCGAGGACCTGACGATCATCCTCCAGGTCCGACCCCCTGGTGCCCTGGGATGGGCCAGCATCGGCCTCGGACAGCCGCAGTGGGACGGTGCCCGCTATTCCGTGGCGTTCGGCACCACGTCGAGCTTCGGCACGGGCTCGTACGACCTCCGCGCGCGCGCCACCGACTCCGACATGATGGACTCGGACTGGCTGGAGATGGACGGGCTGGTGCGCGTCGTCAACAACCCGCCAGGCGCGCCGGGCATCGTCCTTGAGCCGCGGCGGCCGATCACCTCCGATGACATCAGGTGCATCGTCGAGGTCCAGGCCTATGACCGCGACACGACCCACCTGGACTACTGGTACAGCTGGTCACGCGACGAAGTCACCATGCCCCAGTTCGTGAACGCGACCGTCCCAGCTAACGCCACCAAGAAGGGGGAGAACTGGACGGTCACTGTCCGCGCCTACGACGGGGAGGACACGGGCCCGCCCGTGTCCGCGAGCGTCATCATCGACAACTCCCCTCCCGTGATCACGAGGCCGTTGTCCCCCGTGATGATGAACGAGGATTCGCTCCCCGTCACGTACGAGCTCCGCGCCCACTTCGGCGACCCGGACGGCGACGCCCTCACGATCTCCGTCTCGGGGCTTGTGAACGTCACGCTGGCCTACGACCCGGCCAAGGGCATCGCGACCATCTCCGCGCCCGCCAACTGGTGGGGGACAGAGGTCGCACGGATCGATGTGTCCGACGGTACCGTGGGCACGACCGCACGGCTGGAGGTGGACGTCCGCTCCATCTTCGACGCGCCCGTGTTCGTCAGCATCGGTGGCAAGGCCCCGGAGGGCGGGACCTTCCACCTCGACGGCCTGCAGGACACGCCCTCGAGCTACATGGTCGTCCTCTATGACCCTGACTCCTCGAGGTTCACGTTCCGGTGCGACGCGGGGCTCTCCTGGCTCACCGTCGGGGGCGTGAACGGCACCATCACCATCCGTCCCAACGGGGATGCGGTCGGCACCTGGCTGTTCAACCTGTCGGTCCAGGACGATTCCGGCGAGTCCGTGGTCGCGAGCGTCGAGCTCCTCATCGAGAACGTCAACGACCCGCCCGGGATCGTCTACATCAACAACCCCAAGAACGGCAAGGTCTTCCAGTCCAACGACAGCATCCTGCTCCAAGGGGCCTGCACGGACCCCGACGAGAGGCTCGGCCAGACCCTCAACTACACCTGGTCGTCCAACGTGACGGGCGTGCTCGGACACGGGCCCAGCCTGACGCTCCGGTCGCTCTCCCCAGGGGACCACATCATCACCCTCGAGGTCTCCGACGGCCAGTATATAAAGCGCTCGTCGGTCCGGATCCGGGTACTCAATCCCGTCAAGCCCCCCGACGGTGACGGTGGCGGGGGCGACGAGCCCTATGTGGGGCCGCGCACGGCCGAGTCCACGGTGGCAATCGCGCTCGCCCTGCTACTCCTGGCCCTTGTCATGGCGCTCGCGATACTCATCGTCAACCGCCAGCGCGCTAGGCAACAGGCCCTGCGTCCCAAGGAGACAACGGCGCCCGTGACGACCACGGTGGGCATACCCGTGGAGCCATCGCCCGAGGGGGGGACGGGCATCAAGGTCGAGCAGGCCAGGGACATGCGGTCGATCATGACCGAGCCCTCCCCCAGGAAGCCTGTCGAGGAGCCGAGGTCCGCGGGCCCCCCTGGCTGGGAGATCAAGAAGCCCCCGCCGCCAGGCGCGGAGCCCAAGGGCGAGTGGGAGGAGTACTGAGACCCGCGATATGGACGCCGCTGGGCCGACGGCGCCGTGCAGAGGTGCGGGCGGGGCTACCTCTTCCTGCCGCCCTTCCTCTTCGGCCGCCCCCTCTTGGCGGGGCGGCCGCGGCGCGCCTTCTTGGGAGACCGCCTCGGGGCCGCCTTCCTGCCCGGCCTAGCCTTCTTGGGGCGCCCACCCTTGGCCTTCCTCGCGGCCCTCTTGGCGACCGCTCGCCTGGCCTCCCGCCTTGCCGTCCGCCTTGCGATGCGCCTGGCGACCCCCTTCGCGACCCGCTTGGCCACCCTCGCAGCTGTCGTCCTCGGCACGACCACCCGAAGCTCGAGCGCGGCGGGCTTCGCGGATGGCGCCCGCGCGGCCTTCCGCTTTGCCACCCAATCGACGATGGGCGTGAACTTCTCCCTGATGCGCGCCTTCTCCATCTCGCTCTTAGAATGGGCGGGCTTGCCATCAGGGACGAAGTAGAGGTCCATGACGTTCCCCTTCGGCTCGTCGATGAACCTTATCCTCACGCGCATGTCGCACTCGACGTCCTCCGGCGCGATGCCCGTCATCCGCGCCGCGATCATCGTGTTCGCCCCGTCGGGCCTGACGTAGGCCAGGATGAACGGCAGGTCGTCGAGGAACGCCTCGCCGGCGAACCCCATGATGGTGTAGCTGTGCAGAGTGCCCTTGAGGGGCAGCTCGACCCACTCGGTCTCCTGCAGGTGGTCCTCGGTGCGCCAGCAGTGCGCCCTCGGGGGGCAGAAGGTGTCGCCGCACTTGGGGCAGCGCGTGCCCATCAGCTTCTTCTCAAGGAGGCCCAGGAAGAACGGGGAGACGCGCCCGTAGCTGTGGTTGTACATCACGTCCCAGGGGCGGTCGACGACGAGGTACTGCCGCCTCTTGAGCTTGTCCACCCTCTGGCCCTCGTCGGCCTCGACGAGCTTCCAGCCCGCGGTCTCCCAGCGCCCGAGGCGGCCCCAGTCCTTGAACCGTGGGTCCGTCGGCTTCTCCTTGATGACCTTCTCGTTGGCCACCTCTACCACCTCCTGTCCTTCACGCGGTCCATTATCATCACCGCGAGCGCGGTGCCGGTGCCGGCATGGCTGTGGTTGAGCGCGACCTCGCACCCGTCGACCTGGGTCTTGTCCGAGAAGTGCTTCTTGCCAATCATCTGCGTGAGCTGCCAGTAGCACTCGACGGTCTGGGCGATGGCGGTGGAACCGACGGGGTGGCCGAAGCCCTCCAGGCCCCCGGACACGTTGACCGGGACGTCGCCGTCGACGTAGGTCTGCCCGTCGCGGATGAGGTCCTTGCCGTGGCCGCGCTTGCACAGCTCCAGGTCCTCGGTGGTCTGGAGCTCGGAGCTGTCGTAGGCGTCGTGGACCTCGAACAGGTCGATCTGCTTGTATGGGTTCGTGATGCCCGCGCGCCTGTAGGCCTCGCGCGCGGCCATCCTGCACGCGCCGAAGTTGGAGATGTCGGGATAGGGCTCGCGGGGGCGGATGGCGTGCTTGGGGTAGGCGTCGGCCTCCTCGGGGAACAGGCCGTGGAAGCCGGGATTGTCGGGCCGGTCGCCGGGCCTCATCATGTCCGAGCCGATGCCCACGCCCGTGATCCACACAGGCGTGTCCGTGTACTTGTGCGCCACGTCCTCGCTGGCCAGGAACACGCACGAGGCGCCCTCGGACAGGAGGCAGCAGTCCAGGATCTTGAGGGGCCATGCGACGACGCGGCTGTCGAGCACGTCCTGGACCTTGATGGGCTTGCGGCCGTTCTCCACGGGCCACTGCGCGTAGGGGTTGTCGAGCGAGTAGTTCCGGTTCTTGACCGCGATGAGCGCCATGTCCTCCTCGGTCGTGCCGAAGAGGTACATGTGCCGCTGCATCATGGCCGCGTAGTAGCCGGTGTAGTACCCTCCCACGGGGAAGTCGAAGTCGGTGTCGGACGCGAGGGCGATGAACTCGTTCGCCTTCGCGGAGGCGACCTCGCCCTGCTTCTCGAAGCCCGTGACCAGGCAGAGGTCGGACAGGCCGGCTGCGACGAGGGCCCACGCCGCGCGGACGGTCGTTCCCGGGCCCGCCCCGCCGTTCTCGACGCGCATGATTGGCTTGGGGGTCAGGCCCAGGTAGTCATGCGGTATCCAGCTCGCAGCCAGCTGCTGCGCGAAGTGGTCGGAGAAGTACGACAGGACGTGGTTGTCGACGTCCTTGAGGTCGAGCCGGGGGTTGTCCTCGAGGGCCTCCTTGACGGCCTCGGCGATCATCTCCTCGAAAGTCTCCCGGCGTGGCTTCTCGTACCTCGATATGCCGCCGCCCACGATTGCGACCTTCCTTGCCATCTGCACCAATCCCCGTGGGAAAATTCTCCCTGTCGGGGGAAACGCCCCCAGGCCGCATAAGCCTTTTGCATGTGACCCATGGCTGCGTCGCAAGAGTTCGGCCAAGAGTCGCACACGGGGCGGACGCGATGGATCGGGGCGGTCGCTGGCTAGCGTCTCTTTCCGAGCGACCGGATGTCATTGCGCTCCGGCGGGGCCCGAGGAAACGTGCTCCGCGTCACGATGCAGCACCGGCAAACCAGCGCGCCTGCGAGGATCGCTGGAAGCAAGATGGCCGGGCCGCAGGAGTCCCCTTGCTCGCCCGCATGGTAGAGCGGGATGGTGACCTCGTTGGACCCGTAGGGCGCCTCCTCGACCCGGTCGTCCGGGTCCACCACGATCTTGATTCGGGTCCAATTGACGCTGGGGGGCATCCAGGTGTAGTCCACGACGATTTCCTCTTGGGGTCGGAGCCCCGAGCTCACGAATCGGACATCGAAACTCCAAGGCACAAGCATGCCTGGCCTCATCTCGAGGATGGATATCCTGAAGGGGCCGGAGGCGACGTTCCCGATGTTCCCCACTATGAGAGTCAGATTCGCCCGCAGACCGGTGTCCGTGTTTTCCTTGTCAAAGTTGTAGTACCTGATGTAGAGATCCGGCAGGTTGGTCACGTTGAGCGACCATGACAGCGCCGCTCCGTTCCCTGCCCCATCAGTGCAAACGAGCGAGAGGTTGTGGAGACCGTTATCGCAGGTGAAGGTGTCAAGGGTCCAGGCGAAATCCCGTCCTGTGCCCGATGGGGCCAAGTCCACGGCCTCGATAGGGCTCCCGTCAATGAGGAGGGAGGCATTGACCGTGGCTATGTTGGCATCTATAACCGTGCATTCGAAGGGGACGAGGCCAGAGACCCGTCCATCGACCATGTTCCTGCCGTCGTCGCGGTGGAAGTTCAGGATCGTGGGAGCGACGTTGTCAGCGACGACGCTCAGGGTCTTCGCGGCGAGCGAGGAGCTGTCGAGGGTATCGTGAGCGATAATGACAATCGAGTGGTTCCCGTCGGTGAGGGCGCTGACGTTGATGGTTGCCCGGTAGATGCCGCCCTCCATGCACGCCATGGGCCTAAGGGTCCCGCTGTCGATCGAATAGTTGACGTTGGACGCGTTACCCGTTACTCGGACCGCAAGGACCCAGTCGCCGTGGACCATCGTCTCTTGGGAGAGGACTTCCAAGGTGACCGCGCCAGCGGTTTCTGAGAGGCCCAGGATCCAGATGATGCCCAATGCGAGGGTGAGCGATGAGATTGCGATCGGGACCATCGACTTGGCCGTTTCCTTCAGGGCCGCCATTGTCAATCCAAACCCGGCCATCGGATGGTCGATGGCCCTTATCTACCTGCTCGAATTGTTTGGTGGCGGGTAAGGAGGACGGTCCCGGGGATGGCCGGGCCCGCCATCCGTCCAGAAGTGCCCCCTTGACGGCCCTTGCTTGGGATCGGATCTACTGCGACTTGGCGATCCCCTCGATGGCGTCGGGGTTCTCCACGGACGACAGGTCGCCGAGGTTCGTCTCGCCCAGGAACCGCTTCTTGATGACCCTGCGGACGATCTTGGCGGACCGCGTCTTCGGCAGGTCCCTGACGAACCTCACGTCCTCTGGGCGGTCGACCTTGCCGAGGTGCGCCGCGACAGCGTCCTTGAGCTCGTCGCGCAGCCTCTCCGTCGGCTCGACGCCGGGCTTGAGCACCACGAACGCGACGATGCCCTCGCCCTTCACGGGATGGGGCACGCCGATGGCCGCGGCCTCCCTGACGGTGCCATGGTCCATGAGCGCGCTCTCGATCTCGGCCGGGCCGATGCGACGGCCCGCGACCTTGATGGTGTCGTCAGCGCGGCCCCGCAGGAACCAGAACCCGTCCCTGTCGATGAGCGCCCAGTCGCCGTGGTCCCAGACGTCGGGCCAGCGGCTCCAGTAGGCCTCGATGTACCGTTCGGGGGCGCCCCACAGGCCCCTCGTCATGGAGGGGCCGGGCTGCGTCGCCACGAGGTAGCCGACCTCGCCCCTCAGGGGGTGGCCGTCCTCGTCCCAGACGTCGATGACCATGCCCAGGCCCGGCCCCCGCAGGGTGCAGGGCTTGAGCTCGCAGATGGGCAGCGGCGCGAGGAAGCAACCGACGATGTCGGTCCCGCCCGAGATGTTGATGATTGGGCACCTCCTCCCGCCGACGTTCTCGAAGTACCACGTCCAGGAGTCGGGGTCCCACGGCTCGCCGGTCGAGCCGAGGATGCGCAGCGAGGAGAGGTCGTGGGCGCGCACGGGGCCCTCGCCGGAGCCCATGAGCATGCGTATGGCCGTCGGGGAGATGCCGAAGATGGTCACCCTGTGGCGCTCGATCATGTCCCAGAGGCGGTCGGGACCGGGGTGGTTCGGCGCGCCCTCGTAGAGGAAGATGGAGCCGCCGTGGTGCAGCCCGCCGATGATCATCCACGGCCCCATCATCCATCCTATGTCGGAGAGCCAGAAGAACAGGTCGTCGTCCTTGATGTCGAAGAAGTAGCCGACCTCCTTGGACACCTGGACGAGCGTCCCCGCGTGGGTGTGCACGGTGCCCTTGGGGAGGCCGGTCGTGCCCGAGGTGTAGATGATGAGCGCGACGTCCTCCGAGTCGAGGTGCGCGGTCGCGCAAGCCGCCCTCTGCTTGGGGACGAGGTCGTGCCACCATATGTCGCGGCCCTCCCTCCAGGGCACATCGCCGCCCGTCCGCCTCAGGACGACCACATGCTCGATGCTCGGGACGGTCGCGACGGCCTCGTCCGCGTTGGGCTTGATGCGCACGATCTTGCCGCGGCGCACCGAGCCGTCGGCGGTGAAGAGCACCTTTGCCTTGGCGTCGCTCAGGCGCTGCGCGACGGCGGGGGGCGCGTAGCCCGAGAAGATGGGGATGCAGATGGCCCCGATCTTGAGGCAGGCGAGCAGCTGGACGACAGTCTCCGGGACCATGGGCATGTAGATGCCCACGGTGTCGCCCTTCCCGACCCCGAGCGACTTGAGCGCATTGGCGGCGCGGCACACCTCGGCGCGGAGCTCCTTGAACGTGATGGTGCGCTTCGCACCATCCTCCCCTTCGTACACCACTGCGGGCGCATCACGCCTCGGCCCCTTGGCGTGCCGGTCGAGGCAGTTGTGGACGATGTTGATCTTCCCCCCCAGGTACCACTTGGTCCAAGGGATGCCAGCGGACGTGTCGCGCACGGTGTGGTAACTCTTGTACCACTCGATGCCCAGGTCCTCCGTCACGACGTCCCAGAACCAGACGTTGTCGCGGGAGGTCCGCTCGATGAGCTCGTCGTAGGTCGCGATGCCGTGCTTGCGCATGAACCGCGTTATGTTGGCCTGCTCGACCATCTGCCTGCTGGGGCGGAAGACGATGTCGTCCAAGATGGGACCTCCCGGGGCGCGAGAAGAATCGCAGCGAGCCTATAAAGGCCTTCTGGGATGGGGCAGTCCCAAGCTCCCGCCCTGGGATGCGTTATTAACCTGGGGCGGGACGGTTCAAATACCTTTATTAACGCGCCCCGCAATCATCGGCCGCTCCCGGGTGGACCGGGAGGTGGCCATCGTGACGCGGAAGGGGAAGGACCTCGAGATCGTCTCCGTGTGCCTGCCACAGGGCACGGTCAGGGACGTCGACAGGGCGGTCACCGACGTCGGCTACCCGAGCAGGTCCGAGCTCGTGCGGGACGCCATCAGGGGGCTGCTCAAGTCCAAGTCCGAGCTCGACTCCCTCGAGGGCCACATCGAGGGCGTCATGATCCTCATCTACGACCACGGGGCCTCCAAGCAGGTCTCCGACGTCAGGCACGAGCACATGGACATCTTCATCTCGTTCATGCACTCGGACCTCCGCGGGCGCGCACCGTCGAGCACTGGCGACGGCCACAAATGCTGCGAGGTGCTCATGTTCTCCGGCGACGCCTCCGAGGTCCGCGAGGTGTACAACCGGCTCCGATCGGTCAGGTCCGTGGAGGACACCACGCTCTACGTCGCATGATCGGGCGGGACAGATCCCGTATCCCTCCGAAGCGGGCAACCCTCGTCACGTGCCCATGAATGCCATGATGCCCGTCCTGATGTACATGACGCCCCAAGCGATGGTCAGCATGCCCATGATGGTGGACATGATCTGCACAACCGTCCTGTTGATGAACTTGTTGAGCCTGGCGGAGAGGACGAACACCGCGGCCGTGAAGACCAGGACGACCGTGACCGCCAGCCCCGTCTCGATTGTGCCGAAGTCCTTTGTGGAGATGATGACAGCGGTGATTGCGGCGGGTCCGGAGAGGAACGGGGTCGCGACGATGGCCGCGATGGCCTGGACCGACCTGTGGTTGCCGCCGGTCCCACCCGGGGCCTGGAACGACTGGCCCAGGGCCATCTGGATGCCAAGGATGAGGAGGATGATGCCGCCGGCGACCCTGAAGTCGTCGATGGTCGTCGAGAACATCTGCAGCAGGAGCTGGCCCAGCAGCAGCACGGCGTAGATGAGCCCGGCCGCCACGGTGACGGCCAGGACGGCGGTCCTCATGCGTTCCTCCTTGCTCTTCTCGTTGGTGAGCACGAAGAAGACCGCGAAGCTGGTGATGGGGTCGATGATGACGAAGAACAGCACGATCAGCTGGCCGAGAATCCCTAGGTCCAACACCACTCCATCACCTCCCGTCTCTCCAACGCTTGTCCTGCTCTTAGATGCTTCGTCGTCGCCTGCGCAACCGTCCGCGCGCCTGGGCGCATCCCGATGCCGGGACGCGCGGGCCTGCTCGAGGGCCGAAAGGACATGGTGTTAATGGACTTTGCGGCCTGCTTCCACGCATTAGACCTCGGTAGGGTATAAATACCATCGGCGTTCATTGAATCCAAGATGCAGGGCGCCGGGAGGGGTTCGAGGCCTCGGACCTGTGACTCGACCTGGCCGCCATGGCGGAGGCGATGAAGGTGGGGGACCTGTTCAAGAGGGAGAACATCGCGATAGGGCTCATCCTGATATTCGGCATCCTGACCGGTGTCATTGCGATAATGGGGGTCCTGGCGAACGTGGGGGTGTTCGGGGAGGACGTGCGGACGTCGAGCGCGGCGAAGTGGCTGCTGACGTCCATCATCGGACCCATCGCCTCGGTCGTCGTCCTCTTCGTGCGCAGCGAGCTCGTCACGAAGCAGCCCCTCATGATCAACATCTACTTTCGGAAGAACCCCAGCGCGTACCCTCCCGAGTACGCCCAGGTGGTCGACATCGACGAGGAGAGCACGACGTTCGAGATCCTCCTGGGCAACGATAAGGTCGAGGGCGGCAAGGCGGACCTGGCACCGGAGGGCAGCCAGGATGGCCAGCCAGTGTGGAGGTGGCGCTCCCCCATCCCGCTGAGCCCCGAGCATCGGGTGAAGCTGACGATCGTCGACAAGGACAAGAAGAGATGGACCGTGAACACCAGGCCCACGGTGTTCTTCGAGGCGAGGTGAGGAGCATGCCTGTCAGGTTCGACAACTATGCCAAGAAGATAGAGATGAGGCGGCAGCGGGACAGGGAGTACGCCTGGTTCCGCTGGAGGGTCTTCGTCGCCGAGGCCCCTCCCGTGCTGGACCGCATCGAGTACGTCGAGTACGTGCTCCATCCCACGTTCGTCAACCCGAGCAGGAGGGTCGCGGACAGGCCCACGGCGTTCGCCCTCGAGAGCGAGGGCTGGGGCGGCTTCGACATATACGGGACCGTCCATTGGAGGGACGGGAGGGACGAGGACTTCGAGTACTTCTTGGACCTCGGGAAGGGCTGGCCCTAGGGGGTCATTGAGGGATATCGGACCGAGGTCCTGGCCCGGGCCCGTCGCGGTCCAGCGCTCCTGCCCGAGGCAAACCTTTTTCTTATAAAAACCCGTTCCGGACGCCGACCCAGCCCGGGTGCGACCTGGGCATCAGAACGACACTCCGCGGAGGCGGTCTTGTGCAGTTCGAGCTCACGAAGCAGCAGCAGATGGTCAGGCAGCTCGCCTACGACTTCGCCCAGAACGAGGTCAAGCCCGTGGCCGCGGACTACGACGAGAGCGAGGAGTTCATCTGGGACATCTACAAGAAGATGCGCCCGCTGGGCTTCTTGGGCATGCTCGTCCCCCCCGAGTACGGCGGGGCGGGCGCCGACACGGTATCGTACGCCATCGTGGTCGAGGAGCTCTCGCGCGCGTGCGGCTCGACGGGCATCACCGTGGCCGCCCACAACTCCCTGTGCACGGGCCACATCCTCAAGCACGGGACCGAGGAGCAGAAGAAGAGGTACCTCCCCAAGCTCGTCTCGGGCGAGTGGCTGGGCGCATGGGGCCTCACCGAGGCGCAGGCAGGCTCGGACGCGGGCGGGACGCAGACCACGGCGGTCCTCGACGGCGACGAGTGGGTCATCAACGGCAGCAAGACGTTCATCACCAACGGCTCCATCGCGGGCATCACGGTGGTCATCGCGCGCACCGACCCGGGCAAGGGCACGCGCGGCATCTCCGCCATCCTCGTCGAGAACGGGACCAAGGGGTACACCTACGGCAAGGACGAGAAGAAGATGGGGCTCCACGGCTCGGTCACCTCCGAGCTGTTCTTCGAGGACTGCCGCGTCCCCAAGGAGAACCTCCTGGGCGAGCGCGGCAAGGGCTTCCACGGCGCGCTGGACATCCTCGACGAGGGCCGCATCTCGATCG
>Ga0316628_100001697_pt1 | contig 15787 bp, 12 predicted proteins | sample OWC_Aug_M2_C1_D5_FD_207648 | JGI IMG/M metagenome (GOLD analysis project Ga0316628, IMG submission 207648) | Wetland soil microbial communities from Old Woman Creek delta, Ohio, United States - OWC_Aug_M2_C1_D5_C | ecosystem: Environmental > Terrestrial > Soil > Wetlands | place: USA: Ohio... | reverse complement strand
TCGCGCTCTACGAGCGCGAGCGCACGCTCATCGTCGAGGCCAAGCGCGTCGGCCCGGACTTCGAGCGGTTCGCGCAGCTCGCGTCGAGCGCGAACTTCGTCTTCGCCCGCTACCGGCGTCACTTCGCCGGCCAGGCCCGCTCGACGCGGGACCTCGGCCTGCTCGACGAGCTGGCGGACGATCTCGAGTCGATCGAGGGCGGGATGGCCGAGGTCGTCTCCACCACGAAGTCGGCGGACTTCAAGAAGGACCTCGAGCTCGTGCGGCAGAGCGTGAAGATGTACCGCGCCGAGCGCGAAGCCATCCTCGAGGCCCGCAAGGAGGGCACCGCCGACGAGCGCGCGAGCCTGATGGCGCAGCTCGCCAACTCGCAGTTCGGGGTCTACCAGAACCACTTCGCGGGCAAATCGCGCGCGACGCGCCGTCCCGCGCTGCTCGTGCGGATCATCGAGCAGCTCGAGGCGATCCAGAAGGGCATGCGCGCGCTCGAGGGCAAGGTCACCGGCGACAACAACAAGAAGAACATCGACATCGTCGCAAAGCAGCTCGAGACCTACCGCGCCGAGCTCGACGAGGTGCGAAACGCCCGCAAGACGACGAGCTTCGCCGATCTCATGGGAATGCTCGGCGGCGCGGCGAACGAGGTGTTCGACGCGTTCCGCAAGGAGTTCGCCGGGCAGGACCGCAAGACGCGAGACGCCGCGCGCCTCGGCGCTCTGTGTGACGAGCTAGGGGACATCCGCAAGCAGATGGTGGACCTCGGCCGGGCCGAGCAGAGCGCGACCAACGACAGCAACATCGACATCGTGACCGGGCAGCTGACGAGCTTCGAGCAGGAGTGGGAGCAGCTCACTCTCGCGCAGAAGCAGTAGAGGCCCGCGGCTGGCTCACGGGTTCGAGATCGGGAAGGCGCACGCCCCGGTCAGCCGCGCACGAACTCGAGGTACTTCGCCTGCCACATCTTGGAGCGCGCGTAGGAGAGCGCGTCGTCCGGCTTGATGGTGCTCGACCGGGCGACGCCGTCGGCGAAGGCCTGAGCGATGACGCGCGCGGCGACGTGGGCGGCGACCTCGCGCAACTCGGTGACCGGCGGGTAGATGAGACCGCTGCCCGCTTGGTGCGCCGCGGTGTAGTCGGCGAGCGCCATCGCCGCCGAGGTGACCATGGCCTCGGTGATCTCGGTGGCCTTCGCGAGGATGGCGCCGTAACCGAGGCCCGGGAAGATGAAGGCGTTGTTGCCCTGACCGATCTCGATCATCTTCCCGCCGTGCTCGACGGGCGCGAAGGGGCTGCCGGTCGACACGATCGCGCGGCCGTCGGTCCAGCGGACGATGTCCACGGGCTGCGCCTCGCAGGAGCTCGTCGGGTTGGAGAGCGCGAAGACGATCGGCCGCTCGGAGTTCCGGGCCATGTTACGCACGATGGTCTCGGTGAACGTCCCCGGCTGCCCGGAGAGGCCGAGCAGGGCGGTCGGCTTCGCCCTCGCGACCACTTCCTCCAGCGTGGAGCCGACGCGCGCGACCACGTCACGCGACTTCGCGAACGGGCGCTTGTACTCCTCCATCGGACGGTCCTCGGAGACCAGTCCCTTGGAGTCGATCAAGAACATGCGCGACATCGCCTCGTCGTGCGAGAGGCCATCGCGCTGCATCCCGCGCACGAGCTCCCACGCCACACCCGCGCCGCCCGCCCCGGCGCCGAGGATGACGAAGCGCTGATCGCGGATGGCGTCGCCGCGGAGCCGGCACGCCGAGAGCACGCCCGCGAGCGCGACGGCGCCGGTGCCCTGGATGTCGTCGTTGAACGAGGGCAGCTTCTTGCGGTAACGCTCGAGCACGCTGAACGCCGTGTCTTTCGACAGGTCCTCCCACTGCAGCACGGCTTCCGGGTAGCGCTTGCGGACCGCGTCGACGAAGCGATCCATGAACGCGAAGTACTCCGCGCCGCGCAGCCGCTTCTGCCGGACGCCGAGGTAGCGCGGCTCGTTGAGCAGGTCGGCGCGCTCGGTGCCGACGTCGAGGCCGACCGGCAAGCAGCGGTACGGGCTCACCCCGCCGCCCGCGGTGTAGAGCGCGAGCTTGCCGATGCTGATGGCGACGCCGCCGAAGCCCTGATCGCCGATGCCGAGGATGGCCGACGAGTCCGTGGCGACGATCATGCGGATGTCGTCGTAGTGGACGTTGGCGAGGACCTCGTCGGCGTGGTCGATGTTGATCGTGGAGACCGAGATGCCGCGCGCGCTCTGGTAGATGTTGCTGTACTGGCGAACCGCGTCGCCGACGGTCGGCGTGTAGATGATGGGGAGCATCTCCGGCAGGTGCCGCTCGAGCAACGCGTAGTAGAGCGTCTCGTTGCGCTCCTGCACCGCGCGCAGGTACGTGTACTTCGCGAGGTCCGTCGGCTCCTTGACGAAGCCGGCGTAGCTGCGCTCGATCTGCTCGTCGAGGGTCGAGACGCGCGGGGGCAGCAGGCCGTCGAGCCCGAGGCGGCGACGCTCCTCCTGGGTGAAGGCCGTCCCCTTGTTGGTGGGGGCGAGGCGGAGCAGGGCGTAACCGTCGAGCGCGACGTGCATGCGGAAGACGCCGTCGGCGTCACGATGGGTCTCGAAATACTTGGAGAGCTTGGACACGGGAGTTGGGCAGAGGATGCTCCTGTGAGACGAGAAGCGGAAGGGGGATGCCGCCAACACAGCGCGTCACATGCGCGGTGCGAAACCAAGTGCGCGCATCCGCCGCCGGCTCAGCGGTACGGCCGCCGCCTCCGTCTCCGCCTCCGTCTCCGTCTCCGTCTCCGTCTCCGTCTCCGTCTCCGTCTCCGTCTCCGTCTCCGTCTCCGTCCCTGTGGCTGCCGCCAACCTCAAAAACTTGGCCTATTCGCCCTGCGTCAATAGCTTGCCCGTTACATGGCGGCACGGTCCTCGGCCTTCGGCGAAGCAGCGTTCGACGTCCCCCGGGCGTTCGGACGGCTCGTGCTGCTCAAGCTGATCGCGCGCGGCGGGATGGGCGACGTCTACCTCGCCGGCACGACGGGGATCGAGGGCGCGGAGCGGCCGTGCGTCGTCAAGACGATCCGGCGCGACCACATCCACGACGGGTCGTTCCTCGCGCGCTTCCTCGACGAGGCGCGGGTGCAGTCGCAGCTCCAGCACCCGGGCGTGGCGCAGGTCCTCGAGGCGGCGACCGACGAGCACGGCGAGCCGTACAGCGTGGTCGAGTACGTCGAGGGGCGTAGCCTCGCCGACGTGCGCCAGCGCGCGATCCAGTCGGGCGCGCGCATCGGCTGGCCCGAGGCGGTCGCGATCATCCTCGAGATGGCGAACGCGCTCGCCCACGTGCACGAGCGCTCGGGCGCCGACGGGACGCCGCTCGGCATCGTCCACCGCGACCTGTCGCCGCAGAACGTGATGGTGGGCTACGCAGGCGAGGTGAAGCTCATCGACTTCGGCACGGCGCGCGGCCACAACAGGCGCTGCCACACCGTGGCGGGCGTCGTCTTCGCGAAGCCGGGCTACGTGGCGCCCGAGGTGGCGCGCCAGCAGGTCGGCGACGGGCGCATCGATCTCTACGCCGTCGGCATCATGCTCTGGGAGCTCTGCGCAGGGCGCCGCTACTTGACCGGCGAGCCGCAGAAGCACCTCGAGCAGGCCGCGAACGGGACGCTGGTCGTGCCACCCATCGCGGCGGACATCGGAGCACCCGAGCTGCTCGACGAGATCATCGACCAGCTCACCAAGAACGATCCGGACGACCGCTTCGCGTCGGCAGCGCTCGCCGCGGCGGCGCTCGGCCGGCTGCTCGCGATGGCGCCGAGCGGCAGCGACGGCGGGCGCACCGTGCGCGGCCGGGTCGCGGCGCTGATGCACGCGCTCTGGCCGCACGAGCCGGGGCGCACGCGGTCGGAGTTCAGCAAGCTCCTCAAGGACGCGCGCGGCGTGGCACGCGAGTCGACCCCGCGCACACCGGCAGCTCCGGAGGTGACGGAGCAGGCGGCCGAGCACATGAACGAGGGCAACGGCGTGCTCGCCGGCACGGCATACCGCCTCATCGACAAGATCGGCGAGGGCTCGAGCGGCGAGGTGTGGTCGGCCGAGCACCTCGAGCTGGGGCGCAAGGTGGCGCTCAAGCTGCTCGCGCCGGAGCACGCGTCGGCCAAGGACGCGATCGACCGCTTCCGCCGCGAGGCACGCGCCGTGGCCGCCATCGCGCACCCGAACCTCGTCGCGCTCTACGACTTCGGCAAGGCCAAGGACGGGCGCGTGTACCTCGCGATGGAGCTGCTCGACGGCGAGCCCCTCGATCGGCGCCTACGCAGGACGTCGCTCCGCTACAAGGAGGCCGCGGGCCTCGCGATCCAGGCGACGCACGCGCTGGAGGCCGCGCACGGCGCAGGGCTCGTGCACCGCGACCTCAAGCCGGCCAACCTCGTGCTCACCAAGTCGGGGACGCTCAAGCTGCTCGACTTCGGCGTGGCGATGGCGCTCAGCGACATCACGACCGACGAGAAGCGCCAGAAGGGCTTCGCGATCTTCGGCACGCCCGAGTACATGGCCCCCGAGCAGGTGGCGGGCGAGCCGGTCGACGCGCGCTGCGACGTGTACGCCCTCGGCTGCGTGCTCTACGAGATGCTGACCGGCGCGCCGCCCTTCACGGGCAAATCGAGCGTCGAGGTGCTGGGCAAGCAGGTGCGCGAGGTGCCCGTGCCGCCTCGCGTGCGCGCGCCCGAGCGCAAGATCCCCGGGGCGCTCGAGAACGTCGTGCTGCGGGCGATGAGCAAACGCCGCGAGGACCGCTTCGGCAGCGCGATCGCCATGCGCCGCGCGCTCGAGGAAGCGCTCGAAGCGCCTGCGCCCGTGCCCGCGCGCAGGCGATCGCTTCTCCTGCGAGGCGCGGCGGTGGCGTCGATCGTCGGCGTCGTCGCCCTCGTGTCCCACGCGAGCACGCGCAGCGTGCCGACGCCGAGCGAGGCCGCGACGGCGGATCCCGCGCCGAGCGCGACGGACACGGTGGCCGCGGCGCCGAGCCCGCCGGACCCCGCGCCGCTCGCCGACAACGCCCCGTTCGTGCCGCCCAGCAGCAACACCGAGCCGACCGCCGACAAGCCGGCGCCGAAGCGCGAGCGGTCGCTCGAGCCGTCGCGCGTCGCTTCGCGCGGTCACCCGACCGATCCTCGCGCGCTCAAGGCGTGGGCGACGGCGGCGCTGCATGCGGGTGATCTGCACGAGGCGCGCCGCGCCGCGGACCTCTGGGTGCTGCACGACGCCTCGCCCGAGCCGCGCATCTTCCTCGCCCACGTGCTCGACGCGAGCGGCAAGCGGGGCGAGGCGCGCGCGGTGCTCGAGGAGCTGCTGGAGAGCCACCCCGAGAGCGACGCCGCGCGCAAGCTTCACGCGAAGCTCGGTGTTCCCCTCCCCGCCCCCGACACCTCGGCGCGGCGCAGCGAGGTCGCGAAGCTCAATCGGACCGAGCGCTGACGAAGGCCGACGGCGCCGAGGGGCTGGAGCGGCCACCCTTGGCAAGTCCACCAGATGCTCCTACCGTCCGGGCCCTACCCGGAGGAGAGCCATGGGAAACCCGTTCGTGCACGTCGAGCTGCACGCCGACGACGTCCGCGCCGCGAAGAAGTTCTACAAGTCCGTCTTCGATTGGAAGCTCGAGGACATGCCGGGCATGGACTACACGATGATCGGCGTCGGCAAGGGCGCCGGCGGCGGCATGATGAAGAAGCCGATGCCTGACGAGCCGGCGGCGTGGCTGCCCTACGTCGAGGTCGCGGACGTGAAGAAGACGATCGAGAAGGCGCGCGAGGCTGGTGCCAACGTCGTGCTGCCGTATCAGTCGATCGGCGACATGGGCGCCATCGGCGTCTTCATGGACCCGGCGGGCGCGGCGATCGGCGTCTGGGAGCTGGCGAAGAAGGCCGCCGCCCCGAAGAAGGCCGCCGCCAAGAAAGCCGCGAAGAAGACGGCGAAGAAGGCTGCGAAGAAGAAGGGCTCACGCCGCTAGAGCCACGACTCGAGGGCGGAGCTCGAGCGCGCAGGATCCCGAGCTTGTCAACGGGACGTGCGTGCCGTAAAGCCTTGGCGGCCCGAGCATCGAATGGCCGCATCTTCGAGACATTCCAAGAAGGGGGCCCGTGAGGCAGAGCCCGGCACGCCGCCCGCGCCGGCGACGCCGGAGCACGCTCACGCCGTGCACGCGTCGAGCATCGATTTCACGGCCAACAAGACGGCGACCGTCCTCAAGCTCGCCATCCCGACCGTCTTCGCGATGCTGCTGCAGTCGTCGGTCAACCTGGTCGACGACGTCTTCTTCCGCCACCTGCCCAACCAGCTCGAGGCCTCGAACGCGCAGGCCGCCCTGCAGCCCTCGCTCATCATCGTCTGGCTCTTCGGCGGCTCGCTCGGGGCCATCAGCGTCGGCACACAGGCGATCACGGCGCGGCGCTTCGCCGAGGGTAAGCGTCTCGCGGCCGGCGCGGTCCTCGCCAACACCGTGTGGTTCACGCTCATCGGCGGCCTGCTGACCAGCCTCGCCGCCGTGTTCCTCATCCCCATCATCCTGCGCAGGCTCATCGACGCCGAGGACGTACGCGCCATCGCCATCTCGTACTCGCACTGGCGTCTGTTCGCGTTCGTCTCGATGTCGATGACCCAGGCGCTCAAGGGGTTCTTCGACGGCATCGGCAAGACGACATTCCATTTCGTCGCGTCGCTCATCATGAACGCGTTGAACATCGTGCTCTGCTGGGTGTTCATCTTCGGCCACCTCGGCATGCCCGCGATGGGCCCGACCGGCGCCGGCATGTCGGCGTTCCTGGCGACGTGGATCGGCCTCGCCGTGATGTTCGTGTACGCGTTCCTGTACCGCCACGACTTCGAGCCGGCGCGCTGGTCGAACGTCTCGCGTAGCCTGACGTGGGACATGGTCAAGCTCTCGGCGCCCGCCGCGCTCGCGACGATCGTGATGATGTTCGGTTTCGCCCTCTTCACCAAGATCGTCAACGTCCTGGACAAGGGCGCGGCCGAGGCCGTCAACGGCGCCGCGACGACGAACATCATCCAGATCATGATGCTCACGTTCACGGCGTGCATCGCCTTCGGCACGTCGACCGCGACGCTAGTGAGCCAGTCCCTCGGCCGCCAGAAGCCGGACGAGGCCTCACGCTACGGCTGGGCGAGCGTGCGCGTGGGGCTGATCGTCTTCGGCGCCATCGGCTTGCTCGAGGGCGGCGTCTTCCGCCACCAGGTCATCGACCTCATCGCGGCGACGCCCGGCGTGCACCAGGCGATGAACCGCCCGATGATGCTCGTCGGCGTCGTCACGCCGCTCATCAGCGTCGCGCTGATCTTGAGCGAGGCGCTCTTCGGCGCCGGCAGCACCAAGTTCGTCGCCGCCGCGCAGCTCGTCCTGGTGTTCGGGATCCTGGTCCCGGGCGCGTGGCTGCTGGGTCTGAAGCTGAACGCGGGCCTGGACGGGATCTGGTACACGGCGTGTCTCTACGCGGTGCTGGCGGCGTCGACGATGGCGCTGAAGTTCCGCGCGGGAGGGTGGAAGACGATTCGGATATAGAGCGGCCTCCGTCTCCGTCTCCGTCTCCGCTACTTGGCGTTCATCATCTGATTGAACAGATCGTCGTCCGACCCCTTCTTCGCGCTCCCAGTCGGCGCCGGCGCGGCCGCCCCGGCATCCGCCCCGCCCGCGTCCTTGCCCGCGTTCATCAGCTCGTTGAACAGGTCGTCCCCGCCGCCCGCCTCCGCCGCGGCGCCCGCGTCGTCCGCGCCCGCGCCGAGCATCTGCTGCAGCAGGTCCTGATCGCCGCCGTCCCCCTCCGTGGCCGCGCCCGCGTCCGGCGGCGGCGCCGGAACCTCGGCGGTCTCCACCGGCGTGGCCTGGCCGTTCGGGTATTTTTTGCGCTCCTCGTCGGTGCAGGGCAGCGGGTTGTTCGGATCGTCCTGCACGCACTCGAGCTTCCACGCGTCGGACGGCGGTGCCCCGAGCTTGGCCGCGCGCGCGCGCACCTTCGCGATGTCCTCGCGAATGGTGAGCGTGCTGATGCTCGGGACGTAGCTTATGAGCAGCAGCGACGCGAGCAGCACGCCCAGAAATGGCAGGATGGGTCTGTACAGGCTCACCGCCGGGCGGTTGAAGCGGAAGCTCGCGATGAACAGGTTCAAACCGAGAGGCGGCGCGCAATAGGCGAGCTCCAGGTTGACGAGGAAGATCATCGCCGTGTGGAACGGCCCGAGGTGGAAGCGCGCCGCGAACGGCAGGATGAGCGGCACGGCGACGAGGATCGCGCTGAAGCCCTCCATCAGCATGCCGAGCACGAGCAGGAAGATGTTCATCGCGATCAAGAACTCGAAGGTCCTGTCGATGCCGAGCTTGATCATGAACTCGAGCACGCGATACGGGATCTGCTCCTGAACGACGTAGTTGATGAGCGCGTTGGCCATCGACAGGATCAGGATGACCGCGCCGCCGAGCGCCATGGCGCTCTTGCCGATCTTCGGCAGGTCCTTCTTGAACGAGAGATCCCGGTAGACGAAGCACTCGATGAGGACCGCGTAGAGCGCGACGGCCGCGGCGCACTCGTCGATCGACAGGCCGGCCTTCTTCAGGCCGACGACGAGGATCACCGGGATGCCGAGCTCCCACTTGAGCTCCCAGCCCGACGCGACGACCTCCTTCACGTCGAAGGGCTTGCGGGCGACCTTCTCCTTGACGCCGACGTAGACGCAGTACGCCGCGAACATCAGGATGACGAGCAGGCCCGGCGCGATGACGGCCTTGAAGGCGATCTCGAAGTCGACGTGCGCGACGAGCGAGTAGATCATCAGCGGCAGCGAGTACGGCAACAGGAGGCCGATGGAGCCGCCGCTCGTGACGACGCCGAGCGAGAACTTCTCCGAGTAGCCCTCCCTGCGCAGCGCCGGGTAGAGCAGGCCGCCGATGGCGATGATGGTGACGCCGCTGCCGCCGGTGAAGAGCGTGAACACGGCGCTCGCGAGGACGCACACGATCGCCAGGCCGCCCGGCAGCCAACCCACGAGGGCGCTCGACGCGCGCACGAGGCGCTCCGCCGTCTTGGCCTCGGCGAGCACGTATCCGACGAACGTGAAGAGCGGGATGGTGACGAGGATGGGCGAGCCGGCGAAGTGCTCCGTGAGGATGTTCGCCGCGATGTAGCGCAGGTGGTGGTAGCTCTCGTCGCGATGCGTGAGCCACAGGAGCTCGCTCGCGCCGCCCATGATGGCGAAGAGCGGCGTGCCGAGCAGCGCGAGCGCGACGACGATGGCCGCGAGGCCGCCGCCCACGACGCCGACGGCGACGACCAGCCCCGAGACGATTCCGAGGCCGGTCGTGGTGCCCTTGCTCGGGCCGCCGCTCTTGGGAGAGGTGGCGGCGCTCACGACTCCACCTCCGACCCCTCGTGGGCGTGCTCGATCTCCGGCTCGTCGTGCGCGGCGTCGACGTCGACCTTCACCGCGCCGCCGATGGCGAGCAAGCAGCGGAGCAAGAACCGCAGCCCGATCATCAGCAGCCCGAACGGGAAGACGAAGTCCATGTCGCGGATGAGCAGGCCGTTGGTGTTCTCGCCCGTGCCGGGGATGTTGATGAGCGGCAAACGCGTCAGCTTCGTGTCCGACTCGTCCATCAGCTGGCCCTGGACGTCGTCCTTGGAGAAGTACGCGTCCCAGTCGCCGCCGCGCATCCACTCGTTCCAGTCCGCCGAGTGCAGGTACGTCTCGTACTTGGTGCCGCCGAGCACCTTGGGCCAGCTCTTGAAGTCGAGCATCATCTGGCGGCGCGCGAGAAACAGGTCGCGGGCCATCTCGTGGCGCACCTTGCCGAGCCTCTCCGTCGGCGGCACGCTGCACGTCTTGGTCGCGTCGTTGGCGCACGGCTCGTCGATGGAGAGCTTGAACTCCGCGATCGAAAGGTGGTCGACGAAACCCCACGCGCCGCTCAGGCATACGAGCGCTGCGGCCAGCCAGCCGGCCAGCGCCACCGAAAGCCGCAGCTTCGGCGTCAAGTACCGCATGACCACGTCGACGTTGATGTGCTTGCCCTGCGCGGTGGCGAGCGACGCGCCGAGCAGCGCGAGCCAGAGGGTGAAGCGCGTCGCCAGGCCGCGCAGGCCGCCGAACAGCGTCAGGGTCGATGCACTCTGCAACCAGTTGAGCAGGTTCGAGAAGTACTCGGAGCCGGCGTTGGCCCACCCGCGGCTCACGAGCAAGCCGAAGACGGCCGCCGCGCTGACGCCGACCTGATAGCGAATGTCCGTCTTTCGCTTCGCCGGGTCCTTCGGGCGCAGCGCGAAGTGCGCCGCGAGGCCGAGGACGAGCGCGCCCACGAGCGCGCGGAAGATGACGCCCGAGACGTCGACCGGCGCCTCCGGATCGGTCTGGTCGGCCGGCCGGTACTCCGCCGACATGCCCTTGAGCGCGATCCACGTGCAGAGCGAGAAGATCTCCGCCCCGAGCACGCCCACCGCGAGCCGAGCCTCCCAGCGAGTCCACCACTCGTCGAAGCGAGCCAGCGGCTGCACCCACGCCGCCCCGGGCGCCGCCCGCTTCTTCGCCGGAGGTTTCGGCGGCTCCTTCGCCAGCGCCGCCTCCGTCTCCGAAGCCGTCTCCGACTCCGTCCCCGTCGCCGAAGCCGCCTCCGACTCCGTCTCCGAAGCCGCCTCCGTCCCCTCTTTCGCCTTCGCCTCGCCGTCCTCCGGCTTCGCCTCGGTGGACTCCCCGTCCTTCTCGTCGGTCATATGGACCGAAAGGGTAGAGCAAGCGCCGCCGGTTTGAGAGAAAAAAGCCGCGCCAAGAGCCCACCGGCAGCTGGCCGGCGATCGCAACGTCCCTACATCGCCACCATGGCGAAGCGCTCGTTTCCCCTTTCGCGCGTCTACCAGCTGCTGGAGCCGGGGCCGGTCGTGCTCCTCACCACCAGCCAGCGCGGGCACGACAACGTCATGCCCCAGTCGTGGCACACCATGATCGAGTTCGAGCCGCCGCTCGTGGGCATGATCGTCTCCAACCGAAACCACTCCTTCGCGGCGCTGCGCGCGACGCGCGAGTGCGTCATCAACCTGCCGACGGCTGACCTGGCGCGCCAGGTCGTGGGCTGCGGCAACGTCTCGGGGCGCAAGGTCGACAAGTTCGAGCGCTTCGCGCTGACGCGCGCCCCCGCGGCCGAGGTCCGCCCGCCGCTGATCGCCGACTGCTACGCCAGCCTCGAGGCCCGCGTCGTGGACACGCGCATGGTGGCCAAGTACGGCCTCTTCGTGGTCGAGGTGGTCAAGGCGTGGGTGGACACCTCGCGGAAGAACCCGCACACGCTCCACCACAGGGGCAGGGGCTTGTTCGCCATCACGGGCGAGACGATCAAGCTGCCCTTCCGGTGGAAGTGATCCATGCCGAAGCTCGCGCACTCGTTCGCGTACGAGCTACGGCCCGAGCCGCCCTTCGACTTCGGGCTCACGGTTCGCAAGCCGGCCGGCTGGTCCCTGTTCACCCCTTGCGAGCGCTTCGAAGGTGCGACGCTCTGGACCGCGACGCACTTGAAGGGCCGGCTCGCGGGGATCAAGCTCGCGTCCAGGGGCACGACGGCGCGACCCAGGATCGCGGTCCGGGTCTTCTTCGCCGAGCGGCCCACACGCGCGCGCGCCGAGGAGGCGAGGGCGCTCGTGAACGACGCGCTCGGCGCCGAGGACGGCCTGGGCGACTTCTACGCGATGGCGCGACGCGACCGCATCCTCGCGCCCACCGTCCGCGACCTGCGCGGCATGCACGACACCTCGTCGTGCACCCTCTTCTCCGAGGCGTGCCTCGCCATCCTGCTGCAGATGGCGCCGCTCGAGAGGAGCAACGCGATGATGTCGGCGCTCATCTCGCGCTACGGGCCGATCGCCGACTTCGACGGCAGGAGGATCCGGGCGTGGCCGACGCCGGAGCGCATCGCGAGGCTCCGCGCCGGCGAGCTCGCGAGGCGCTGCAAGGTGGGCTACCGCGCGAAGTACCTCGTCGCCCTGGCAAAGGAGCTCGCGGCGGGCGACTTCCCGTCGATCGAGCAGCTTCGGGCTATGCCGGCCGACGAGGCGAAGCTGCGGCTCATGGAGCTGCCGGGGATCGGCGACTACTCGGCTGACATCATCAACCCGCACGGCGGCTTTCCGATCGACGCGTGGTCGGTCGAGGTCTTCTCGAAGCTGCTGTACGGCAAGGCGCCCGCGCACAACCGAGCAGCGATCGAGAAGGTGAAGCGCGACGGGCTGCGGCGATGGGGCCGCTGGGCGTGGATGGCCTTCTTCTACGTCGTGCAAGATCTGCCGAAGCTCTCGGAGGTGCTCGGGATGGACCTGCGGCTGCAGTAGGCGCGCTGGCGCGCCCGCCTCGTCCGGAGTAGATCGGCCGGCATGTCGAAGACGATCATCGTGTGCGGCTACGGACCTGGGATCTCGAAGGCCGTGGCGGAGAAGTTCGGAGCGGAGGGGTTCTCGGTGGCGCTCGCCTCTCGCAGCGCGGACAAGCTCTCCGCGGGAGTGAAGGCGCTCGAGGCGAAGGGGATCAAGGCAGCCGCGTTTCCGACGGACCTGGGCGATCCGGCCTCGGTGAAGGCGCTCGTCGCCTCGGTGCGCAAGACCCTCGGTCCGATCAGCGTGCTGCAGTGGTCGGCGTACTCGGGCGCGGCGGGCGATCTCCTCCAGGCCGACGCGCGCGCGGTGCACGGCGCGCTCGACGTCGCCACCGTCGGCGTGCTCGCCGCGGTGCAAGAGGCCCTTCCGGATCTCGAGAAGGACGCGTCCTCGGCCGTGCTGATCACCAACGGCGGCTTCGGGCTCTTCGATCCTCAGATGGACGCGGCGGCGGTGCAGTACAACGCGATGGGCCTCGCGCTCGCCAACGCGGCGAAGCACAAGCTCTGCGGCTTGCTCGCCGAAAAGCTGAAGACCAAGGGCGTCTATCTCGGCGAGCTGATGGTGCTCGGCACCGTGAAGGGGACGGCGTTCGATCAGGGCCAGGCGACGCTCGAGGCCTCGGCGATCGCGGACAGGTTCTGGGCGCTCTACTCCGCGCGCAAGGAATCCTCGGTAACCTTCGGCTGAACCGACCGCACCAAGACTGCAATGTGGGACAGTTCATCCGGCTGCCCGCGTGCGAAAAGCGTGGGCGATGCCCGGGCGCTTCGCTACCCTTGATCGAAGTGCGTTCGCCTTTCTTCTTCTTGGTCACGAGCCTGGTCCTCGCGGCCGGCGCGTGCGCCGTCGACCCGTCGCTCACCTCCGGCGGCGACGCGGGCGATGCTGCGTCCCAGCCGCCCGACGCGACGGCGGACGTGGGCGTCACGGACTCGACCGTCAAGGACGTCGTCGCGAAAGACCAGTCGTCTCCTCAGGACTCCGGCTCGGACACCCCGGTGCCGTGCGGCGTGACGTGCCCCTCGGGCACGACGTGCCAGGGCGCCACGTGCGTCGTCACGCAAGGTTCTCCATGCGGCTCCTCCGTCATGGCGATCTCGCCCGACGGCGCGCTCTCGGGCACCACCTGCGCGAACGCCGGCTCGTCCGTCGCTACCACGTGCACCACGCCGGTCACGGCCGGCGCCACGTTCATCCGCTTCCCCGGCAGCGGCGGCGCGTGGACGGCGACCGTCAAGGCCACCAGCGGCGGCCTCCAGGTCGAGGTCCTGAGCTCGTGCGGCGGCGCGGGCACCTGCTACTCGATCGCCTCCGGCAGCTCGATGGCCATCTCGGTGCCCCAGGACGCCGCGGTCGTCATCGTGAGCACGGGCACCTGCTCCGACTACTCCATCACCTACCTTCCGAGCTGAGCGCCGGCTAGAAGAGCCCCACCGCGACGACGCCGATCTGCGAGCCCACCATCGGCGCGAGCGATACGACCTTCACCGGCGAGCGTGGCCACCGCACGTAGTGCAGCAGCGTCGGCAGCCCGAAGCCGAACGAGAAGCCGATCATGCTGCCGACGATCACGTCGGTGGTCCAGTGGCGGTCGCCCATGATGCGCAGCACGCCCTCGGTCGTCGCGAGCGTCAGGTCGCGAGCGCACGCGAAGGCGTCGGCGAGGCGGCTCCCGTACACGTGCGCGTACATGTGGTGCGCGCACGACAGCCCCGCCGCCGTGAAGGCCTCGTTGATGTGACCGCTCGGGAACGACGCGTCGGGGCTCGTGTTGCAGCCCATCGCGGCCGAGGGGTTGCGCTGGCAGTCCTCGTAGGAGGGGCGCGCGCGCCCGACCGTGTCGTAGAGCGTGATCGCGACGAGCGAGCTCAGCGAGAAGGCCTCGGCGTCCATCAGCGTGAGCTGCCACGCCACGTCGGGGCTCCCCTCGAGCAGCGGCACGATGACCGAGTCGAGCCCCACGCTGATCGCCACGAGCGACACGCCCACGGTGTCCGCCATCGCCCACGACGCGTGCAGCGCCGACGGCGATCGCAGTCGCAGCGCGTCGCGCGCGGCGTCGTCGAACAGGATGCCACCGACCCAGTGCGGCTGCTGCTGCGGCGGGAGGTAGAAGTACTCGGCGATGGCGAGAGGCCCGAGGATCCCCGTGGCGACGTACTCCACCGGGTGAAAACGCCTCCACTCCTCGTGCCAGTAGAGCCCGTGCTTCGCCTCGACGTTGGGCTTCGGCTCGGCGTTCGGCTTCGGCTCGGCGTTCGGCTTCGGCTCGGCGTTCGGCTTCGGCTCGGCGTCGGCCTTCGACGCGGTCGCCGGACGCTCCTCGGCCGCTGCGCTGGCTGCCGACAGCGCCACCACCAAGAACGCCAGCAGCCCGCGCCCGCGGATCATCCAGCCACGCCTATTCCGATCCCGACTCCGAGTCTGTCTCCGACTCCGACTCCGGCTCCGTCTCTGCCGCCGCCGCTTCACCCGTGCGCGAGCGGCTGCTCCACGCTCTTGTCGAGCCCGGCCCGCAGACTGAATCGATTGCATCCACACGCGCCGAAAACGCGTAGCTGCACCTTGGCGAGCGTCGGCTCCTTGCACCCAGCTTCTTCGCCGCCGAGCGGTGACTTGGCGGGGCTACCGAAGAAACTACAATGGTTGCAGTGACCCCAGTTCTGGTTGGCCATGGCTTACTCTCCTGCGAGGGTCTGGCTCGAGATCATGCATCGCACGTACCCGAGCACACCACGGCCATGCTGACCAACCTCGAGCACTGAGCCCGAGCACACGCGACGGGAGCGCTACTGCGCGTAGCGGACGGCGTCGTCGAAGACCTGCGCGTTGAACACCGTGCCGCGCAGGCGCGCGCGCGTGTCCGCGAACAGCTTCGTCCACGCGGCCATGTCGCTCGCGTTGGGCTCGTACGTCGCCATGCGGCCCTTGAGGCGCGCGAACGCCGCGTCGTCCTCGTTGCGGATGCGCGTCGTCAGGGCCTGGCCGGTGACGGCGCCCGTGGTGACGAGGAGGTTCTGCGCGTCCGCGGGGAGGCTCTTGAGCTTCGCCGAGGAGAACACGAGCGCGCCGATGCCGACGGCCGCGGTCGCGGTGTTGAGGTTGTCGAGGCGCGAGGCCCACTGCAGCTGCTCGGCGGCGAGCGCCGGCGCGGTGACGACGTTGATCGAGCCGCTCGTGAGGCCAGGCAGGATCTCGGTCACGTTCATCTGCTTCGGCGTGACGTCGCCGACGAGCGAGTAGAGCACCGGCCCGATCGGGTCGCCGTAGTAGTAGTAGGTGTTCTTGTGCTTCAGGTCGTCCGGCGTGCGGACCTGGAAGCCCTTGCTCATGACGTGCGCCTTGCCGACGTCGCCCCAGCCGAGCACCTTGA
>Ga0316628_100001696_pt1 | contig 15788 bp, 15 predicted proteins | sample OWC_Aug_M2_C1_D5_FD_207648 | JGI IMG/M metagenome (GOLD analysis project Ga0316628, IMG submission 207648) | Wetland soil microbial communities from Old Woman Creek delta, Ohio, United States - OWC_Aug_M2_C1_D5_C | ecosystem: Environmental > Terrestrial > Soil > Wetlands | place: USA: Ohio... | reverse complement strand
TCGGCAAGGTCGGCGCCATGCGCTTCACCGCGTATGCAATGCTGGTGGCGTGCCTGGTTTGCTTGCTGCAATTCCTGGTTACGCATGAGACCCACGCATTGGTCGTGCCCGCGCAGGTCTACTGGCTGACATTCGCGATGGCAATCATCTCCACCGTGATCCCGGCGTGGCTGATGTCGGAGGGAATCCGGCTAAACGGCGCCAATCATGCCGCGATGGTGGGATCCGTCGGGCCGGTGGCGACGATATTCTTCGGTTACTGGTTTCTCGGCGAGCCGGTCACCGTCATTCAAATCACCGGTGCGGCGCTGGTGCTGGCGGGGGTCACGTTGGTCAGCACAAGGCATACCTGACGCCTGCTTGAAGCCGGGTGCGGTGGCCTGCCGGTCAGACGTTGAAGCGGAAATGCATCACGTCGCCGTCCTTTACGACGTATTCCTTGCCTTCCAGCCGCATTTTTCCCGCTTCCTTCGAACCCTGCTCGCCTTTGTAGGCGATGTAGTCGTCGAAAGCGATGACCTCCGCACGAATGAAGCCCTTCTCGAAATCGGTGTGGATCACCGCCGCAGCCTGGGGCGCGGTATCGCCCTTGTGGATGGTCCATGCGCGCACTTCCTTTTCGCCCGCGGTGAAGTAAGTCTGCAAGCCGAGCTGTTCGTAACCCGCGCGGATCAGGCGATTCAACCCCGGTTCCTGCAGGCCCATGTCGGCGAGGAACACGCGCTTGTCCTCGTCAGACAAGTCGGCGATCTCGGCTTCCATGCGCGCACAGAACGCCACCACCGGCGCGCCTTCCTTCGCGGCTTTTTGCCGGACCTTCTGCAGCAGCGGATTGTCGTCGCCGAATCCATGTTCTTCGACGTTGGCGGCGTACAGCGTGGGTTTTGCGGTAATCAGGCATAGCGGCTTGATGATGATCTGCTCTTCCTTGGACAGGTCTAGCGCGCGCACCGGCTTGGCCTGATCGAGTTGCGCCTGCACTTTGTCCAGTGCCGCGACCAGCAGCTTCGCTTCCTTGTCGCCGGACTGCGCCAGCTTGCGGTTACGCGTCAGCGTCTTTTCGACCGTGGCGAGATCGGCCAGCGCCAGTTCGGTCTCAATCGTCTCGATATCGGACAGCGGGTCGACCTTGCCGGTCACGTGCACGATGTTGTCGTCGACGAAGCAGCGCACGACGTGAACGATGGCATCGGTCTCGCGGATGTTGGCGAGGAACTGGTTGCCGAGGCCTTCGCCTTTCGACGCGCCGGCGACCAGTCCCGCAATGTCGACGAACTCGACGATCGCCGGAATGATCTTCAGCGGCTTTGCGATTGTCGCAAGTTGCGCCAGGCGCGGGTCGGGCACTTCGACGATACCGACATTCGGCTCGATGGTGCAGAACGGATAATTTTCCGCCGCGATGCCGGCCTTGGTCAGCGCGTTGAACAGGGTCGACTTGCCGACATTCGGCAGCCCGACGATTCCGCATTTGAGTGACATGTGATTATTGATTAGTGACTGGTGGCTAGTGACTGGTCTTCCCAATCACCAATCACCAATTACCAGTTACGGTTTGGTATGCAGCTTCAGCATCGCCGCCTCGCCCTTGCCATCCAGCAACAACGGCCAGGTATCGAGGCTGCGCTCGATGGCATCGTCGATCAGCAGCATTTCCTCCTTGCGCGGCGCGTTGAGCACGAAGTTCACCATCTGTTCGCGATCGACCGGCCGGCCGATGCCGATGCGCAGTCGCCAGTAATCCGGGCCCAGATGCGCTGTGATGTCCTTCAGGCCGTTGTGGCCGGCAGAACCGCCGCCCTTTTTGAGCTTGACCTCTCCCGGCGGCAGATCGAGTTCATCGTGCACGACCAGCATGTCTGCCGGGGAGATCCTGTAGAACTGCGTCAGCGCCTGCACCGCACGGCCGCTGACATTCATGAACGTGGTGGGCTTGAGCAGCCAGCATTCCCTGCCGCCGTCAACCAGCTTGCCCGCATACCCGTGGAACCGGGATTCCGGACGCAGATGCGCGCCGGCGCGTGCGGCCAACCTGTCCACCCACCAGAAACCGGCGTTGTGGCGCGTGGCCTCATGTTCCCGGCCCGGGTTACCCAATCCTACGACGAGCTTCATGTCGATTGCGCGGCGTTGAAAACAAACCGGCCTGCCGGACAGGCAATGCTGACGGCAGGCCGTGGCTCGAACTGCGAAAAAATTACTTCTTGCCGCCTTCCTTCTTCTCGGGTTCCTTCTTGGCGTCGGCGCCGGCGGTCGGCGCGGCACCGGCGGCCGGAGCAGCGCCTTCGGCCGGTGCGCCTTCCGCCGCCGCAACAACTGCGGTCGGCTCCGGCTCGACGATTGCACGCGGAATCTGCACCGTTGCCACCACGGCATTGTCGCCGCGTGCCAGCTGCACCGATTCCACACCCTTCGGGATCTTCAGGTCGGCCAGGTGCACCGCCGCGCCGATTTCGAGGGTCTGCAGGTCGACTTCGATGAATTCCGGCAGATCGTCCGGCAGGCACGCGATGTCCATCTCATTCATCACGTGGCTGACGATGCCGCCGCCGGTTTTCACTCCGGGGGCGATGTCGGCATTGACGAAGTGCAGCGGCACTTTCATGTGGATCTTCTTGTTGGCCGATACGCGCTGAAAATCGACGTGCAGGACCAATTGCTTCCAGGGATGCATCTGCACATCGCGCAACAGCACGCGCTCTTTCTTGCCGTCGACGATCATGCTCAGGATCGAGGCGTGAAAGGCTTCCTGCTTGAGCTGGTGGAACAGCCCGTTATGGTCGAACTCCACGTTTTGCGCGGGCTGTTCCCCGCCATAGATGATTCCCGGCACTTTGCCCGTTCCGCGCAGGCGGCGGCTCGCACCCGTTCCCTGCAGCGAGCGGGGCATCGCATTGACTTCTATCGTTGCCATGTGGCTCTCCTAAATTTAAGGCGGCGACCGCGACCAGCCACCGCCTGTTCCAAAAGGGGCCGCATCGCTGCCACCCCGCCAAAAATCATACGAACGGCAAAAAACTATTCCATGAACAACGAGGAGACCGAATCCTCGTTGCTGATGCGCAGCATCGTTTCGGCCAGCAACGCGGCAATGCTCAACTGGCGGATGCGCTTGCAGTGTTTCGCGTCCTCGCGCAGCGGAATCGTGTCCGTCACCACCAGCTCATCGAGCACCGAGTTCTCGATACGCTCGATCGCCTTGCCCGACAGCACCGGATGGGTACAGTAGGCGAGCACTTTTTCCGCGCCCTTTTCCTTCAACGCCAGCGCCGCCTCGCAAAGCGTATTCGCCGTATCGACCATGTCGTCCATGATCACGCAAGTGCGCCCGGCGACATCGCCGATGATGTTCATTACCGTGGCCACGTTCGGCCGCGGACGGCGCTTGTCGATGATCGCCAGATCTGACTCCAGGCGCTTGGCCAGTGCGCGCGCCCGCACCACACCGCCGACATCAGGCGATACCACCACCAGATTCTGGTGACCCAGCTTCCAGATGTCTCCCAGCAGGATCGGCGCGGAGTAGACGTTGTCCACCGGAATGTCGAAAAATCCCTGGATCTGGTCGGCATGCAGATCCATCGTCAGCAGGCGATCCACACCCGCCACCACCATCATGTTCGCGACCACCTTGGCACTGATCGCCACGCGCGCCGAGCGCGGCCGCCGGTCCTGGCGCGAATATCCCAGATAGGGAACCGCTGCGGTAATGCGCCCGGCGGACGAGCGCTTCAGCGCATCGGTCATCAGCAGGACTTCCATCAGGTTGTCATTGGTCGGCATGCAGGTCGACTGCAGGATGAAGACATCCTTGCCGCGCACGTTTTCGAGCAATTCGACCATGACTTCGCCGTCGCTGAAGCGCCCGACCGTCGCCCGTCCGAGCGGGATGTTGAGGTGTTTGACCACGTCCTCGGCAAGCTTCGGATGCGCATTGCCGGTAAACACCATCAGGCTGTCATAAGCCATTTCTAGATACTCGATACCGGAAACTGGAGTTTGGAAAAAATCCGATTAACACCGGTCCAAAAATAAAATTAGCCGCAAGCATGCTCGCGGCTGCCGTTACCAGTCTCCAGTCCGCGCCAATACCACTCAAGACTGGCTGGGGAGGTAGGGATCGAACCTACGAATGCCGGAATCAAAATCCGGTGCCTTACCACTTGGCGACTCCCCAAAAAACTCTATGCGTCCTCTGACCACAGAGGATGCCGGTCCAGGCCGCGCGCCACGAAGCCACGCATGTCCACCGGCAATTCCGACAATACCCGGCGGGCCTGCTCTTCACTGTCAAACGCGCAATAAACACACGCCCCGGATCCGGTCATGCGGGCATCGCCGTATCGGTGCAACCACTCAAGATGACGGGCCACCTGCGGATAACGCCGGCACACCACCGGCTCAAGATCGTTGTGGCCCTGGCCGACTGAAAAGGCCGCTATTGTGATTGCATTCGTATTACGTGTCAATTCAGCAGCGGAGAAGATTTCCGCCGTGGAAACAGCGAGTTCGGGTACGAGAATCAGATACCACGCGGGCGGCAAGCGCAGCGCCTGCAGGCGCTCGCCGATGCCTTCGGCAAAGGCATTTTGGCCGAAAACGAATACCGGCACGTCTGCGCCCAGTTTCAGCGCCAACTGCTGCAGCCGTGGCCGCGACAATCCGGTACGCCACAGCCGATTCAGCGCAATCAAAGTTGTCGCGGCATCGGAACTGCCGCCGCCGAGACCGCCGCCCATCGGCAAGCGCTTGACGATGCCGATGTCGGCGCCGTCGCTGCAGCCGGTCTCCTGCTGCAGCAAGCGGGCGGCGCGCACGCTCAAATCCTGCTCCGCAGGCACGCCTGCCAGCGGATTGGTGTGGCGGATCGCGCCATCGGCGCGCACGGTGAAGGAAAGCTCGTCCCCGTAGTCGATGAAACGGAACGCGGTCTGCAGCAGATGGTAGCCATCGCGCCTGCGTCCGACGACGTGCAGAAACAGGTTGAGTTTTGCCGGCGCCGGAAATACCCCCGAAGCGGGACTCACTCCGGCAACTCCCAGCGTTCGACTATGAGGCGCAGGTTGAGACGGTCATAGACGAGCGTCAGGCGCGCGGGCAGCGCACTGTCGCCGAAGTATTCGAGGTAGGCGATGCGCCAGTCGTTCTGCGTCAGACTCTTGAGCCGCTGGTTGCCGTCACGATCCTCGGCCTGGACGGGTAACGCCGGATCGGCTCGACCGGTTACCCAATAGCGCAACCCGGACAAGGGCAGATCCCAGCCGAGAACTTCGCGCGTCAACGCCTGCGCATCGTTCGATCGATACACTTTCCTGTCCCCGGTCGTCAGTGTGGCACCATTGCCGTCGGCCTCGATTTCGCCGACGACGGAACCGAGCGGGGAAAGCAGTCTGAGCGAGTCGCGCTCCGGCCAATGACGCCAGCGCAGGCTGGCGGTATAGCCGCGGTCGTCCAGTTTGACGGCAACTCTTCCGCTCAGGGAAAACGCGCTGATCGAGACATTGGAAGCGGGCAATACTTGCGCGGGGCGCGTAGCGGCGCACCCGGCCAACGCCGCGAGCATGCCGCATAGCGCGAAAACACCGAGCCGATATTGCATGGTCCGACTCTAGCGCAGGTATTTCTTGATGACCTTCTGCAGCTCGTCGTTTTCCGGATTGTCGCGCAGCGCATCGCGCCAGACTTTTTCCGCACCGGGCTTGTCGCCCTTGGCCCACATCACTTCACCCAGGTGAGCAGCGATTTCCGGGTCCGGACGTTGTTGGAACGCGCGCTCCAGATATTGCAGGCCCTGTGCAATATGGCCCAAGCGATACTCCACCCAGCCCATGCTGTCCAGAATGAAGGGGTCTTCCGGCGACAGCTTGAGCGCCTTCTCGATGTAATCGCGCGCTTCGGCCAGCCGGTCGGTGCGATCGGCCAGGGTGTAGCCCAACGCGTTGTAAGCCTGCGCATGGTCGGGCTTGAGGACAATCAGGCGCCGCAGATTGGTCTCAGCGATATCGATGCGGTCGATTTTCTCGGCGGCCAGCGCTAGGTCGTAAAGCAAGTCGGGTTGATCGGGTTGCAAAGCGACCGCCTTGCTCAGAATAGCGAACGATTCCTGGTAATCCTTCGCTTCGCGCATCAATTGCGCCTCAGATTGCAGTATCTGCACGCGCTGGGCATCGTTCTGCGGCTCGAGATTCTGCAGGTGCTCGCGCGCTTGCGCGAGCTTGTCCTGTTTGGCCAGCATGAACGCGTAGTGCGCATGGGCCATCACGTATTGCTCGCCGTCCTCGACCGACAGATACCACTTGGCGGCCTCGTCGTAACGCTTGCGCTCCTCGTTTATCTGGCCGAGGTGGAAGCGCACCGAATCCGGATCCTTGTAATCCATTTCCAGCACGCGCTTCAACTGGACTTCGGCGACATCGAGGTCGTTCATCTGCACCGATAGAAGCGCCACCGTCACGGCGATATCCGCGTTGTGCGGGTTTTCGTCGAGCAATCGCTGGAATTCGGTGCGGGCTTCCGAAAATTTCTTGTCGTTGATCAGCTGGCGGGCGTAGCCGAGCCTGACCTCCTGCGCTGCCGGATTGGCGGCAAGGAAAGACTTCAGATAGTCCAGGGCCTTGGCGCGCGACTCGCGATTGAGGAGCTGCGCCTGGAACAGCGCACCGGCCTCCCAGTCCGGGCGCAGACGCATCGCTTCGCGAATCTCGGCCAGCGCCGCATCGTACTTGTTGGCGGCGAGCGAGGCCTCCGCCATGGCAAGATGCGCCTCCGGTCGCTCACGGTAAGGCTTGGTCAATTCCTTGACCATTGCCAGCACCGCGTTCTTGTCGGCATGCTTGGCCAGAAGCGGATAAAGCTGCGCGAGCGACTGGCCTACATTTTCACCGTCCGCCGCCAGCATTTGCTGCAGCAGTGATTTTGCCGCTGGCAGGTCGTTGCTGTTGACGAACAGGGCCGCCAGCGTCTGCCGCGCCGCTGTCGAATCTTTTTCGGTAGCCAGCCAGAGCTTGGCTGCTTCCAGTGCAATATCGGAGTAGCGGCCGTAGAGCGCGACTTCCGTGGCTCGCCTGGCGAGGCGCGGATCGCGCGTGGTCTTGGCCATTTCCAGATAGGCTTGCGCGGCAATCTGGTATTCGCCGCGCTGGCCGGCGATTTCGGCGAGCAGAAACTTATACAACAGATCCGAATCCAAAGACCGGTCGGGCAAGTCCGCCCGCGGCAGCGGTTTCGTGCCGAAAACCTCGCGGGCCCGCTCCTCGTAGTTTTCCGGATCGGCTTGCGCGGACAAGTTCGCGTCGGCGCCCGTAGCGGCGACACGGGCTCCGCCGGCATGGCCGGCACGAGCATCGGGGTTTGCACAGGCGCCCAGCACCAGGCAGGACACGATGACGGAAGTAGCGAGAATGGGAGGTATACCTGGCATGGATGTGCGGGGTTGTGAGGACGCAGAATTGCTCGAGTGACCGTTAGAGGCACCGATCCTGCGCGAAGTTCTTCAATCCAGCGGACAGTTTAGGTATATTTGGCGCCCGTCACAAGTGATCCCGCATCCATGCACCGGATTCTGCACCGGTGCAGTCCGGCATATCGAGGTATCCGGACGAGGGGTCGCGAAATCGATGGCAGATTTCCAATCATATTGACCAACAAGGCGAGGGCATGACCACTACGGCAAGCTCAGAATTGACTGTTTCCGCGCGGGCATTATCGCGCTCATATGGCAGCAATCGCGCGGTGCGCGAAGTCTCACTGCAGCTGAAGCGCGGTGAGGTCTTGGGGTTGCTCGGCCCAAACGGCGCCGGCAAGACCACCACCATGCAGATGCTTACCGGCAACCTCGCACCCACCGACGGCGAAGTGAACATCTGCGGCATCGACCTGATCGATCGGCCGACCCAGGCCAAATCACGCATCGGTTATCTTCCCGAGGTCCCGCCGTTATACCGGGAACTCAAGGTCGACGAATACCTGCGCCTGGCCGGACGCCTGCACAAAATAAAGAAAGGCGCTCTCGCACAAGCGATACAGAGTGCCAAGAGCCGCTGCGGACTCGCCGACATGGGAAGCCGGCTGATCGGCTCACTCTCCAAGGGTTACCAGCAGCGCGTGGGCATCGCCCAGGCCATCATCCATGAGCCCGACGTGATCATCCTCGACGAACCGACGGTCGGGCTCGATCCCAACCAGATCCGCGAGATCCGTTCCCTGATCAGGGACCTGGGCCGCGATCACAGCCTGATTCTGTCCACTCATATTCTTCCCGAAGTCGAAGCCGTGTGCGACCGCGTGCAAATCCTGCATCGCGGTGAAGTCGTATTCAACGACACCATTGCCGGGCTCAAACAGTTTCGCGGTGGCCAGACGCTGCAGCTCGGCTTGCGCAACCCGCCGTCGCCTGAGGAAATCAGCCGTGTCGCGAGCGGGGCGTCGGTCGATGCCGTCAACGCCAATCTGTTTCGCGTGCATCCGCGCGGCGGAGCCGATCCCACCGACGAGCTGGTGCGTGCATCGGTCGAGCGCGGCTGGGGCTTGTTCCAGCTGCAGCCTGCACAGGCCAGCCTCGAAGAAGTGTTCGTACAGCTCACCCATCGCGAAGAGGAGGCATCCGCATGAGCCGACACCATAATGTATGCATCGGTAACCGATTCAACGAGGGGTCGGCATGATCCGCACCATCATCGCAAAGGAATTGCGCACGTTGTTCGCCTCCGCGCTGGCGTGGGTGGTGCTGGCGTTCCTGCAAGTCATCCTCGCCTGGATTTTCCTGACGCGCATGGACTATTTCCTCACCATCCAGGCACAACTTGCGCGCGTGCCCAACGCCCCCGGACTGACCGAGATCGTCGTGGTACCGATGTTCGGCATCGCATCGATCGTGCTGCTGATGTCCGTGCCGCTGCTGACGATGCGGCTGATCGCGGAGGAACGCCGCAACCGGACCATGACCATGCTCATGTCGGCGCCGGTGTCGATGACACAGATCGTGCTCGGCAAGTTTCTGGCGACGGTCATTTTCCTGGCGATGGTCGGCGGGCTCATCGTGCTCATGGCCCTGTCGCTGCTCACGGGCGGAAAGCTCGACTACGGGCTGCTCGTCGCCAACCTGCTCGGCTTGCTGCTGTTGACCGGCAGTTTTGCCGCCATCGGCCTGTTCGTATCGTGCCTGACCACGCATCCCGTGGTGGCCGCGATCGGTGCGCTCGCGGCCTTTCTGGTGCTGTGGCTGATCAACATCGCCGCGACCGACCCCGCCAGTCCCATTCATCTGTTCTCGCTGCTCAAGCATTTCGAAGGCTTCATGAACGGCGCCATCGCGCTGACTGATCTGATCTATTTCGCGATGCTCACCGCGGTATTTCTCATCCTCTCGATCCGGCGCCTCGACGCCGACCGGTTACGCGCATGAAACTGAATCGCAAACTTAGACTGCAGTTGCTTGTCCAGAACAGCCTGTTCGTCATTCTGCTGGTCGGCTTCGCCATGGCCGTCGTCTGGGCAACCAAGGACATCAAGACGCAATGGGACCTGACCCAGGGTCAGCGCAATACGCTGTCGCAGGCCTCGGTCGACGTGCTCAAGCAGGTGGCCGGTCCGGTCAACGTGACGGCTTATGCGACCGCGCAGGATGCCGAGGGCGACGTGCGCAAAACCGTGGAGACCTTTCTGGGTAGTTATCAGCGCGCCAAGAAGGATTTCATCCTTACATTCGTCGACCCGCGGGAGCAGCCGCAGAAAGCGCAGGCTGCCGGCGTGCGCGCAAACGGCGAGCTGGTGGTGGAATACAACGGCCGCAGCGAGCATCTCACCACTCTCACCGAACAGGATCTGACCAATCTCTTGCTCCGGCTGGTGCGTTCGGCCGAACGCCAGGTGGCTTACCTGGACGGGCACGGCGAGCGCAAGCTCGATGGCCGCGCCAACCACGACCTTGGCGATTTCGGCGCGCAGTTGAGCGTCAAGGGATTCAAGACCACGGCGCTGAATCTGGCCGTGGCGCAGGAAGTTCCGGACAATGTCGCCGTGCTGGTCATCGCCAGTCCGCGTGTGGATCTGCTGCCCGGAGAAGTCATCAAGATCAAGCGCTGGATCGACAAAGGCGGCAATCTGCTTTGGCTGATCGACAACGATTCGCTGCATGGCATGCAGGGACTCGCCGACGAACTGGGGCTGAACCTGATGCCCGGCACGGTCATCGATCCGCGCGCCGGCGGACTCAAGCTGCCGGCGACCTTCGCGCTGGCGACCGCCTATGGCAAGCACCCCATCACCGAAAGATCGACCGTCACCAGCGTGTTTCCCTATGCGCGCAGGATCGCGGCCAGCGAGGGAACAAAATGGCGGTTCGCGCCTCTGGTCGAGGTCGCCCCCGACGGTTGGCTCGAAACCGGCCCTCTCGACAAGAATGTCGCCTTCGATCCCAAGAAAGATGTGCGCGGTCCGATCGTGGTGGCCGCGGCCCTGGAACGCAGCATTGGCAATCGCAAGCAGCGCATCGTGGTCACGGGAAGCGGGCATTTCCTCGCCAACCAGTTCGTCGGCACGCTGGGCAATCTCGATCTGGGCGTGAACATGGTCAACTGGCTCGCTGGCGACGATGCGCTGATTACTGTGCAGCCGCGCACGCGCTCCGACCTGACGCTCGAACTCACGCGTTCCGGGCTGGCGCTCATGGGTTTTGGTTTTCTGATCGTGCTGCCGCTCGCCTTGCTGATCTGCGGTGGCGTAATCTGGTGGCGGCGACGCAAAGCATGAAGTCCAAGATCCTGCTCAACCTGGCGCTGATCGCGGCGCTGGTCGCGCTGTCGCTCTATGCCTATTTCAAGCCCTGGCAGGACGCCGCCCCGACACTCAAACTTACCCAATTAAAGCGCGATGACGTGACCCGCATCGCCATCGAACCTCGCGGCGCCGCGGCCATCAAACTGGAAAAGCACGACGGCACGTGGCGCATCGTCGCGCCTCTCAACGCGCAAGCCGAAGCTACGCAGGTGGACCGCCTGGTCGACATCGTCAATGCCAACGCCAAGCAAAAGCTGCCCAATCCGGATCTCGCCCAGCTCGACCTGAATCCGCCGCAAGTGCGCGTCACGTTGAATGACGAGGCATTCGCGTTCGGCCGCGTGAACGACATCACCTACGAACAATACGTCGCGGCCGCGGGCGGCGTCTATCTGGTACCGCCGCTTTACGGCTATGACATTCCCACCGACGCGACCAAACTGCTGGGCCGGCGTCTGCTCGACCCGGGCGAAGTGCCGGTGGCTTTCGACTTCGGTCGCTACCGGATTGTCCGCGACGACAAAGGTAACTGGGCGGCCAGTGGCGAATTTGCCATGGCCAAGGATCAGTCGTTGTCGCAGGACGATTTCAATCGTTGGGCAGACGAATGGCGTCACACCTCCGCCCTCAGCGTCGAACCCGACAAGGACAGCCGTTCGCGCGACCAGGTAATCGTTCGCTTCAAAGACGGCAAAGCCGTGACCATGCGCATTCTGCAAAGGGAGCCGGACTTCCAGTTGGTGCGAAGCGACAACGCGATGCGCTACCATTTCGGCGTGGAAGTGGGGCATCGCCTGCTCGATCCGCGCGTAGTCGCGAAAAAATAGCGGGCCTGCGTGCCGGAACTGCCTGAGGTCGAAACCACGCGCCGCGGCCTGGCGCCGCACATGGAGGGCCAGCGCGTGGACGCCGTGATCGTGCGCAACCGCGCCCTGCGCTGGCCGGTACCACGCGATCTCGCCGGACAGGTCTCGGGGCGTACCGTGCGCGGCGTCGGGCGGCGCGGGAAATATCTTCTGATCGATTGCGGTACCGGCTGGATTATCGTGCATCTGGGCATGTCCGGCAGTCTGCAACTGGTGCCGAAGTCAAAACCGGCCGGAAAGCACGATCACGTCGATCTGGTGCTTGCCTCGGGATCGGTCGTCAGGCTGACCGATCCGCGTCGCTTTGGCGCGGTGCTTTGGGAACCCGACGACCCACTTCAGCATCCGCTGCTGGCGCGGCTTGCCCCCGAGCCGCTGGGAAACGAATTCGATGCAGCGTGGCTGCACGCCAGTACCCGTGGCCGCAGCGCGGCAATCAAGACCATCATAATGGACAGCCACGTCGTGGTCGGCGTGGGCAATATCTATGCAAGTGAATCGCTATTTCGTGCCGGGATCCATCCGGGTCTCGCCGCTGGCCGAATTTCATTGCTGCGCTGCGAAAAACTGGTCGCTTCCATCCGGGAAACGCTGGCGGCCGCCATCGAAGCCGGCGGCAGTACCCTGCGCGACTACGTCGGTGCGGAGGGTCATCCGGGCTATTTCCAGCAAAACTATTTCGTTTATGGGCGCCAGGGCGAGCTTTGCCGCGTCTGCGCGACCCCGATCAAGTCCTTGCGCCAGGGACAGCGCTCGACTTTCTTCTGCTCCGTCTGCCAGCGCCGGTGAGGGATTCACTCCCTGGCTGAGCCATGCCACCTCTCGGACATGGGGATCATGGAATTCCGGGCACAGGCCCCCGTTTTTTCCTTGACTCGTCGGGAAAACATCCCGAGAATCCCCGCATACCGAAATACGGAACCGGGCTGGCCTCAGCATTTCAAGAAGGCGTCCAAACATCGCGGTTTGCGTATCAGGGAAAAGAATGGCGGACGCGTCGTCTGGCCGTCGTTTCTTGTCGAAAAACTATCCCGCGGCGACATGGCTATACCTTGGGGAATAATTCTGGAGAGGAATCCAATATGACTAGCAAAAAACGTTACCTGCGCATCGCGCTGGCGGCGGCGTTTTCCGCGGCTGTTGCTGCGGGAAGCTCCTTCGCAGCAGATGTCGATGGCAACCGTGTACTGAATGCAGACAAAGAACTCGAAAAGGGCAACTGGATCACGTATCACGGATCCTACAAGTCCTGGCACTACAGCCCCCTGACCCAAATCAATACCGGCAACGTCAACAAGCTGACCGAAGCCTGGTCGCACACGGCATCGCGCGCCAATCGCGGCCTGCAGGGCTTCCCGCTCGCCATCGACGGCGTGCTGTACTACTCGAGCCCGTATAACCAGGTCTATGCACTGGATGGCGCCACCGGCAAGATGCTGTGGACCTATAAACAGAAGCTGAACGAAGACCTGGTTGCCCGTCAGACGCACTCGCCCTACAACCGCGGCATTGCCGCCGGCTACGGCAACATCTTCATGGGCACCCTCGACGGCAAGCTGGCTGCGATCGACATGAAGACCGGCAAGCTGAACTGGGAAACCAAGCTGATCGATTCCGAGAAGCTGACCGTTGGCTTTACCGGTGCACCGCTGCTGGTCAAGGACAAGATCATCATCGGCGCGCAAGGCGGCGAGTGGCCGTACCGTGGGCCGATTTTCGGCGTCAATGCCAAGACCGGCGAAAAGGCCTGGGAATTCTTCACCGTCGGCGGCAATGACGGATCGGCAAGCGATCGCCGCGACACCTGGGGCAACGACTCCTGGAAGGTCGGCGGCGGCGGCGGCTGGATGGCGGGCGCATACGATCCCGAAACCAACTCGGTCTGGTGGGGCACGGCTAACCCGGCACCGCTCTACGACTGGTCGGGTGACAAGTGGATGACCGAAGGTGCGCGTCCTGGCATCAACCTCTACATCACCTCCGTCATCCTGCTGGATCCGGATACGGGCACCTTGAAGGCGTATCACCAGGAACTGCCGCATGACGCCTGGGACTTCGACTCCGCAATGGGTGAGTTCGTGTTCCTGGAACGCGACGGGAAGAAGTACGTCATGCATCCGAACAAGGGCGGCTTCAACTTCGTGTATGACCGCAATGCGAAGCCCGTCAACGTGTACAAGGCCGTGGACGCCATCAACTTCGTCAAGGACATCAAGCCCAATGGCGAACTGGTTGGCCGTCGCGACTTCACGGAAGGCAAGTTCGAGAATCTCTGCCCGGCCATCATGGGCGGCCTGAGCTGGAACGCGGGTACCTACAGCCCGAAGACCGGCCTGGCTTACCGTGTCGGCTACGAGTGGTGTATCGACCTCACCATCGTGAAGACCCCGCCGATCACGGAACCCGTGGTGCAACTGAATATCGGCGCCGACTTCACAGCCCGTCCGCCGAAGGGCGAGCAGTCGATGCATGGCCACATCCGTGCGCGTGATCCGATCACCGGCAAGGTGAAGTTTGAAATCAAGTATCCGGGAGCGACCCCGCACGCCAGCCTGCTGAGCACCGGCGGCAACGTGCTGTTCGTGCCCGAAGCCGACGGCACCCTCGCCGCGTACGACGCATCCAACGGCAAGAAGCTGTGGACGCACAACAACGGCCAGGGCCACGACGGCGGCATCATCACCTACATGGCTGGCGGCAAGCAGTACGTCGCAGTCATGACCGGCTGGGGCTCCCTGGTCGGCGACGGCTACGGCGACTGGTTCGGCGAGCCCTGGAAGAGCATGCCGAAGGATTCCGGCGTGCTGAAGGTGTTCGCGCTTCAGTAAGCGGGCAGTTGGTCAGGCAATACCCAAGGGCGGGAACCTCGGTTCCCGCCCTTTTTTGTCCACTCAAGCGGCCTTCAATACGTTAATGTTTGAACGCGGCGCGAACAATACGCGGCGGATACATGTCTCAATTTCTACGACAAGGACGACTGCATTGAGAACCACCACACTTTTACCGCAAGCCAGGCGCCTGCTGATTGGCGCAATGCTGGTCATGGGCCTTGCTTCGATAGCTCAGGCCGACGAGCAGAAGGCTCCGGCCAAAGCACTGGACGTGAAGAACACGTTCCGCAACATCTGCGGCTTTTGCCATGAGGATTACGGCCGCAGGGCGGCCAAGGGTCCGCAACTGATGAACACGACGCGCAGCGACGAATTCATCATGAACCGGGTCAAGCACGGATTTCCGGGTCGCATGGCGGCCTTCGGCACCGTCTTCAGCGACGATCAGATCCGTCAGATCATAAAGTTCATCCGCAGCTTGAAAGAAGGGGAAGAGCCCCAGAATCCATCATGAAGCTTTCCGACGTAGTCAATGGCAGGTTGCGCGGCGTTGTTGTCATGGCCGGCATCTGTGCCGCACTTTCGCTATCCGCCGCCGGCAATGTGGCAGCGCGCACGCTTGCCGAAGTGAAATCGCTGGGCGCGATTTCCATTTGCGCGAATGGGGATGCGTTGCCCTATTCAAGCAAGGACCCGGACAAGCCGGGATACCAGATCGAACTGGCGCGCGCCCTTGCCGCCGGCCTGGATGTGTCGCTCAACGTCGAATGGATCGTTCCTCGGCGTCGTGCCAACGTGGTCAACTGCGACATGGTGCTCGACAGCGTGAATGACCCGGCAATCTACGAGGGGCGCCTGCTGCTTTCGCATCCGTATCAGAAATCCGGGCTCGCGCTCGGACTGCGCAGCGACGCCGAGCCGATCAGCGACTTCAAGGAACTGAAAAAGGGTCAGAAGATCGGCGTGATGGTCGGATCGATCGCCGCCATGGTCCTCGGCAAGGCCGGCAAGTCATTTTCTCCCTATGCATTCCAGTCCGACATGCTGGAAGACCTGCAGAAGGGCGAAATCTACGGTACCGCGATTTCGTCGCCGACGATGAGTTATCAAATCTTCGCACACCCGGATTCGGGATTGCGGCTGGTACATGCCTTCGACAGCGAACCAATGCTCTCTTGGGACGTTTCCGTCGGATTGCGCAAGTCGGACCAGGCTCTGGTCGGTGCCATCAATGAAATACTCGACAAATTGCTGGCCGACGGCACGGTTACCCAGATCTATGCCAAGTACGGTGTCGAACACCGCAAGCCCTGAG
>Ga0316628_100001695_pt1 | contig 15789 bp, 11 predicted proteins | sample OWC_Aug_M2_C1_D5_FD_207648 | JGI IMG/M metagenome (GOLD analysis project Ga0316628, IMG submission 207648) | Wetland soil microbial communities from Old Woman Creek delta, Ohio, United States - OWC_Aug_M2_C1_D5_C | ecosystem: Environmental > Terrestrial > Soil > Wetlands | place: USA: Ohio... | reverse complement strand
CAAGTTTCGCCCGTGCCCGAAGTCCAAACCGCTGTCGCAACTTCCGAGCTGCCTGAACTTGCCCAGGGCGAGATGGCACCGCCGGAGGCTACTGAGGCATTTCTGCCTGGCGCGGAGCCTGAGCCTGCGGCCGACACTGCTGCCAGCTACTCTTTCCTCACGCTCCAGCAGCGCAATCCGGTGCTGATGGATATCATGCGCGGCGCCCTCATCATGCTGGCGATCGTCGCCGCGGGAGCGATCATCCTCGTCGCCCTGCCTCAACCGGCCGTCGATCGAATGGCCCTGGCGTTGCGGCCGCGCAACGCTCCCGGCCCCCCACCGGAAAAAATCGCGTTTCTGTACCTTGGCGACGAAGTCAAGAACGACCAGTTCCACATCCGGGGTGTGGTGCGCAACATCTCCACCCAGGCGATAGAGCAGCTCGAGGCGACGGTGCGCATTTATGCGCCGGACCACACGCTGCTTGAAACCCAAGTGGTGCGCATGGACTCCGAAATGATTTTTCCGAACGCGACTGCCTCATTCCATCTTTCATTTCCCGATTACCACGGACAGTTTGGGAGTTACTCCCTTGACTTTAAACTGGCGCAAGGAGACCCGGTCCCCTACAAGGACATGCGGGAGGCGCGCGCCAGCAGTTAGCTCTCATCTCCGAAACCGATGACGACTCGCAAGAAAAGCCTTCTGTACCTCCTTCCTTACCTGGACCGGTATCGCCGGAAAATGGTCCTCGGCTTCGCGATGGTCCTTTTGACGGTCTTCGCGGGGATGTGCGCGCCGTGGGTGCTCAAGTACGTCGTGGATGATCTGCAGGCGGCGTTCACCCGCGAGAAGCTCCCCTTTTATGCATTCCTGATACTCGGCATCGCCGCGGTCGAAGGCTTCTTCCGCTTCTGGATGCGCAAGATTCTGATCGGGGCCAGCCGCGACATCGAGTACGACCTGCGCAACGACATCCTGGCCCACCTTCAACGGATGTCGCTTTCCTTTTTCCAGTCCAACAACACGGGCGACATCATGTCCCGCGCCACGAACGACCTCAATGCGGTCCGGTCCGTCCTGGGACCCGGTATCATGTATTCCGTCACGACCGCGATCACCGTTGTCATCGCGACCGTGATCCTCCTGCGCATCAACTGGCAGCTGACCCTGCTCGCGTACATCCCGCTGGGACTTGCCTCGTTCACCGTAAAGAAAGTCGGGCAGCAGATCCACGACAAGTTCGAGCAGATCCAGGCTCAGTTTTCGGCGATCAGCACCAAGGCCCAGGAAAACCTGGCGGGGATACGCATCGTCAAAGCATTCGCGCGCGAAGACTCCGAGGTCCGGGAGTTCAGGGCGCTGAACGATCAGTACGTCCGGCACAGCATGTCCCTCATCCGCCTCTGGGGGATCTTCTACCCACTGATGACGGCGCTGATCGGCCTTTCCTCGGTCGTCCTTCTCTGGTGGGGAGGACTCCAGGTCATCCACGCCAGGCTGAGTCTCGGCGAGTTCGTTGCCTTCATCGGCTACCTTGCCATGCTGACCTGGCCCACGATCGCCATCGGCTGGGTGATCAACATTTTCCAGCGCGGCTCCGCCTCGATGGAACGTATTCTGCGCATTCTCGAAACCAGGCCGGAGATTTGCGATGCGCCCGACGCGAGGGCACCCGAGCCGGCCGGCGGGACGCTGGAGATCCGGAAACTGTCTTTTTCCTATCCCGGCTCGCCGCGCCCGGTGCTGCGCAATATCGATCTGACCGTACCCGCAGGCCGGGTCCTGGCAATTGTGGGCCACACGGGCAGCGGCAAATCCACGCTCCTCAACCTGCTCCCCCGTCTTTACGATCCTCCGCCGGGAACCATTTTCATCGATGGGCTCGACGTACGCGACTGGCCGCTCGCCGAGCTGCGGCGCACCCTCGGATACGTTCCGCAGGAGACGTTTCTCTTCTCGGACACCATCCGCGAGAACATTGCCTTCGGATGCAACCGCCCGATCGGACTGCAGGAGATTGAATGGGCAGCAGGCGTCTCCAATGTCGCCCAGGATATCGACACTTTCCCGCACAAGTACGAGACATTCGTGGGTGAGCGCGGCATCACGCTGTCCGGAGGCCAGAAGCAGAGAGTGGCAATCAGCCGCGCGGTCGCGGTTTCTCCTCGCATCCTGATCCTCGACGATGCGCTCTCCAACGTCGACACCTACACCGAAGAGCGGATTCTTCAGGAGTTGACCGAGGTCACGCGGGGCCGCACGGCGATTCTTGTCTCCCACCGGATATCGACGGTCAAAAACGCCGATCAGATTGTCGTGCTCCAGGAAGGGACGATTGTAGAAAAAGGCAATCACCAGGAACTGATGAAGCTTCAGGGCGTCTACGCCGAGCTCCACCGAAAACAACTTCTGGAGGAAGAGCTGGCAACAGCCTGAGGCCATGGCAGCCGATAGTCACGAGGAAGCGGTCCTGGGCAAGGCATACGACGCTCGACTCATGCGCCGGCTGCTCGGGTATGTCCGTCCTTACCGGGCCTCGGCAGCGCTGGCCCTCCTTTACATTATTGCCGCATCCGGACTTTCCGTGCTCCCCCCATACCTGACCAAGCTCGCCATCGACCGGTCCATCCGGGCCGGCGACATGAAGGGCCTGACCGAGATCTCCGCGCTTTACGTCCTGACCCTGGCGGCCACCTTCGCCTTCAGCTACGGACAGACCTGGGTGATGAACCTGATGGGCCAGAGGATCATGTTCGACCTCCGGATGCAGATCTTCACCCACCTCCAGAGACTCGACGTGGCGTTTTTCGACAAGAACCCGGTCGGCAGGCTCATGACCAGGGTCACGACGGATGTGGACGCACTCAATGAACTGTTCACAGCCGGTGTCATCTCGGTATTCGGCGACATTTTCACCCTTGCTGCGATCGTCATCACCCTCTTCCTCATGAATTACCGGCTGGCGCTTGCGATCTTCTCCGTGGTTCCCCTGCTGTTCCTGATCACGCTGCTGTTCAAGATCAAGGTGCGCGACTCCTTCCGCCGCGTGCGCACGGCCATTGCTCGCATCAATGCTTTCCTCCAGGAGAACATCACGGGAACCGCCGTCGTTCAGATCTTCAATCAGGAAAGGAAGCAGTTCGAAAAGTTCACCAGGATCAACCGCGAGCACCTCAACGCCAACCTGCAGTCGATCTTTTACTATTCAATCTTCTATCCGCTGCTTGAGCTCGTCGGGGCGCTCGCCGTGGCGCTGATCGTCTGGTATGGCGGCTTGCAGGTATTCGCAGGAACCCTGACCCTGGGTGCCCTGGTCGCGTTTATCCAGTATTCGGACCGGTTCTTCCGCCCCATTTCCGATCTGAGCGAAAAGTACACGATCCTGCAGGCGGCGATGGCTTCCTCGGAGCGCGTTTTCAGGCTCCTGGACACGCCGCCGGCAATCACATCGCCTGAGGCGCCGAAGGCCCGGGAAGTTCGCCATGGCGAGGTCGAATTCCGGGACGTCTCGTTCTCCTACAATGCCGGCGACGAGGTGCTGCACAAGATCTCCTTCCGGGCCGCTCCAGGCGAGAGGATCGCTCTCGTCGGCGCCACCGGGGCGGGCAAGTCGACGATCATCGGCCTGCTGAGCCGCTTTTACGACACCGACAGCGGCGAAATACTGGTGGACGGCATCAACATCCGCGACTTCGACCTGCAGGGCCTGCGGCGCTCCATAGGCGTCGTCCTTCAGGACGTCTTTCTCTTCTCCGGCAGCGTCGCCGACAACCTGCGCCTCGGTAACGAGGAAATCACCTTTGATCGGTTGTCCCGGGCGGCCGAGACCGTCCACGCGTCCCAGTTCATCGGGCGCCTGGAGCGCGGATATGACAGCCAGCTGGGCGAGCGCGGTTCCTCGCTGTCCGTAGGACAGAAGCAGCTGCTGGCTTTTGCTCGCGCGCTGGCATTCGACCCGAAAATCCTCATCCTCGACGAGGCGACGTCGAGCATTGACACGGAAACGGAGCTGATGATCCGCGACGCTCTGGAAAAGCTGCTCGCGGGACGAACCTCGATCATCGTGGCTCACCGGCTCTCCACCATCCAGAACGCCGACCGCATCGTCGTCCTGCACCGTGGGCGCATCCGCGAAATGGGCAGCCACCAGGAGTTGCTCAAGCTCAGGGGAATCTATTGGAAGCTATATCAGCTGCAGTACAAGGACCAACTTGTGGGAACTCCGATAGACCATTGACGATTGGAAGACCGCATCAGACCGGGTGAAATTCTCGGGGGAATGAATCGAATTCCGTGGCAGCAGTGGATAGGGAAGAACCGCCTCCGCCCAATCGTAAATCGTCAATCGGCTATCGGGCGCCTCTTCCCAGAAGAACGACGGGAAACGTACGCAAGAGGATCTTCAAATCGAGCAGCAGCGACCATTGGTCGATGTACTCGAGGTCGAGTTTCATCCATTCGTGGAAATCGATCTCGTTGCGGCCCGAGACCTGCCAGAGACACGTGATCCCGGGTTTCACCGAGAGTCGCCGCCTCTGCCAGCGCGTGTACTCCCGGACCTCCTCCGGAAGCGGCGGCCTGGGCCCAACCAGGCTCATATCTCCCTTGATGACGTTCCAGAACTGAGGTAGCTCGTCGATCGAGCTCTTGCGCAGGAAGCGGCCGAAAGGCGTGACCCGAGGATCATTCCGCATCTTGAAAACCGGCCCGTTCATCTCGCCGAGGTGGCGGATCTCCCAGAGCACATCCTCCGCACCCTCGTGCATGCTGCGGAACTTGTAAAGCGTGAATTTGCGACCGTAGAGGCCGCAGCGAATCTGCCGATAAATGGTGGGACCTTTCGAGGTCAGCTTCACGAGGAGGCCGATGAGCGCCATGAACGGCGCCAGCAGGACGAGCAGGACCGAAGCCAGAACGACATCCATCGTCCGCTTCAAAAAGAGCGAGAAGGCGTGGTCCGGCGTGGCGCTGAAAGTGATCACCGGAACGTTCTCCAGAAATTCCATCGAGACTTTTGATATCTTCACCGGGAAGAAGTCCGCGGCCACTCTCGTCCGGATTCCCTGCTCTTTGCAGATTGCCAGTACCTCGTCGAATCCCTCGAGATCGCGCGGCTCCGCCCCGACAAAGATGATCTCGTCGACGACGTTGTCCTCTATGATCCCGGAGATGCCGGAAACATGCCCGAGCACGTCTGCGCCCCCCTGAAGGGCACCCGGAACGGTCTCCACGTATCCCAGGATCTTGAGGCCCCAGTCCGAATAACGGGAAATGAGCCTCCCCATTTCCCGGGCTCTGGGACTTGCGCCCACAATGACGATGTGGCGCAAATTGCGCGACGGGTGTTTCCGGTAACGGCTGTGCAGGGCGACGGCGACACGGGAGAACGACAGAAGGCAGGCCTGGAAGAAGACGAAGAGCGCGATCAACGGTCGGCTGACATCCAATTTGAGAGCGAACGACAGAAAGCCGAAGAAGAGTCCCATGAGAATCGAACTCTCCAGCACTATCCGGATCTTCTCACGGCCGGAGCGCCGAATCCCGATTCGATAGAGGCCGAGCAGGAACGCGGCCACGACCCACCATCCGACGGTGAGGACCACGTAAAGAAGGTATTTCTCCGGAGGGTGAATGACCGGATTCAGCTGTTGGTTCAACCACGAAGGCACGAGGTGCTCGAGCTGCGACCTGGTCAGATAGGCCAGAGTAAAGGCAGCGGCGGTCAGAAGCAGGTCGGTGGCAAACTGCAGAGTGACAAACAACTTCGCGTGCTCACGAAACATCGGTTTCTCTCAGCGGAAGAGGCATTATAGCACCGCCTGCCGCCCGGACACGAAGGCGCCAGGTCAAAGCCGAGGCGAGATTCTTCATCGCCTCATCACCTGGCGCCGCTGCAATCGCAGGCCGCGTGTCTAGCCCCCCAGGAGCGACTTCTTCAGGTCAGACTGGACCGGATCCTGGCCGAGCCAAACGGAGATCAGGGCATCCGCGAAGTCTTTTCCCTCGATAACTCCCTTCTGCTGGCCTTTGGCCGAGACTATCGTCCCTTTTCCCGGCACGTAGGTGAGCACAATGAGATCTCCCGATACGACGCTGGGAAGCATTCCGTTGAGCTTCTGGAGCCGAGCTTCGAGCACGGTTCTGGACTGTTTGGCATTTTTCCAAAAGGCCTCGCCGATCGCATCGCTCAACTCCGAGCCTGAAATGTTCCGAAGCATGTGGAGCTGAATGCTTTTGACCTGTTCCGACGAGAGGACCGTCGAGGCATCCTTCGAGGGACTCTCCAGATAAAGCCCCGCTACGTAGACCTTGAATATCAGCTTTTTGCGCAGACCCATACCGTTCAGGCGGAGGGTTTTGCCTTCCACGGTGGTGCTGTCGCTCATTTTGACGCCCGCAACCTCGCCCGCCGTGAGGGAAGCAGTCACGAGCAGGCAGAGCACACCGATGCTGAGGTATCCGATTCTCGTTTTCACTTGTCCCACTCTCCTATGCCATGAGCTTAGTAGGAGGCGTGTTGAAGCGCAAGATCCAAAGAGGCGGGGAAAGCGACCAAAGATCTCGTTAGGACATGGGATTCTTCGTCGAGCATCGTGAGCAGGATAAAGTCATTCATTTGCGACCTGCGATTCCGCCTGAAATCGAGCCAGCGGAATGCTGACAAAAACCGAGGTCCCCCGCTCGGGCGCCGTGTCGATTCGCAGATCCCCTCCGAGCCCCGCAACTCTCTCCTGAATTCCAAGCAGACCGAGCCCGCCGTATCCCTTCCTGGCCAGGATATCCTGCAGGTTGAAACCAACGCCGTCGTCCTTCACGCGGCAGGTGACCCTTTCCGGGTCGCTCCGCAGTACAACGCAGGCGCGCGACGCTTTTGCGTGCCGGCTGAGGTTGATCAGCGCCTCCTGGACGATCCTGTAGAGATTGCTTTCCAGAGTCGCGTGAAAGCGCCGGTCCGAAGGGCCCTCGACACTGATCGAAACCCCGGAACGCTTGGAGATGCCTTCCGCCAGGAAGCGGAGCGCGGGGATTATTCCGAGGTCATCGAGGATTTTTGGACGGAGCTCGTGAGACAGCTGGCGGAGATGCTGTTCCAACTCCTTGAGGGACTTCTTTATATTCTGCAGGTGCTGCCGGGAGGCAGGGGGCAGATTGCGCGCAGCCAGGTCCAGGTCGATGCAGACCACGCTGAGAAGCTGCCAGGCTTCGTCGTGGAGCGCCGTGGCGATCTGCCTGGTGACTTCTTCCAGCCTCTCGTTCAGACGTTCATTCAGACGGCGCAGGGTGGTGTTGGCATCCCGGAATCCGCGGTGAGTCATTTCAAAGGGCGACAGGCTCTCGGTGAAAAAATCCTGGGCGGATTTCACCGTGCCGAGGGTCTTTTCACTGCAGTGCCGGTCGGCGAGGACGTCGCAGAGGGCACGATGCTGGATCGCCGCGATGTCCAGGAGGCCCATCCCGCCGTCGAGCGCCTGTCGGCCGAGATCATACGCCTGCTTGAGCGAATCCTCGCCCGCGCGGCTCAGGTAGTTTCCCAGGGCGCGCTTGAATTGCCTCCTGAGAGCTTTTTCATCCGCTGTCATTTTCGCTTCCCCCGGTAACGGGCAACGAGTACCAGAGCATCATCCGTTCCCTTGCGGTAATGGGTAAGAATGTGATCGGCGACCTGTTGAGGTCGGAAGGACAGAGACAGGTGCCGGGCGAAACCGGTTTGAATGCCGTCGGTGCTCAGAACGAGCGTATCACCGGCGTCCACGGTGGTGAGGGTCGCCTGCAGGGGCGGCAGCTTGTGTCCGACCACGCCGCCGCGCTGCATGATCGACTCATAGGAAGAAGATGCGTCGTGTTTCGCGCGCAGCAGGATGCTGTCGATATTTCCCACGCACAGCCAGGCGACGGTCTCATCACGGGTATTCAAAGACGCCAGGCTCATGACGACGCCTCGTGTTCCGCGCAGCTCTTCATGGCACTTCCGGACGAGGGTGATCACGGAATCCTGCGGCCGCTCGCTCAATGCCTCGACTGCGATCCTTGCGGCTTCGGCCGCCTCCGTGCCGTGTCCCAGACCGTCAACCACCGCCACGAGAGCTCCATTGCGGAATCGCCTGGCCAAATGCATATCGCCGGACTCAATCTCTCCCGGCCGCGCAATGCTCGCCGTGCCGATTTCCAGCACCGTCCGTTTCAACGTTTCCATTTCGTGGTCTTGACGATGGTTCCCTCTCCCGCCTTCGACACGATCTCGAATTCGTCCATGAGCCGGCGCACGCCCGGCAGTCCCAACCCGAGGCCGCCAGACGTGGAGTAACCCACCTGCAGGGCCTGTTCCACATTCCAGATTCCTGGCCCGTCATCACGCGCGGTGACCACAATGCCGCTCGCAGCGCCATTCACGGCCACTTCGAGAATGATGTCGCCCGCCTTCGCATAGCGCACGATATTGCGCGCCAGTTCGGAGATCACCGTGGCAATGAGGATGGACTCCGTCGACTGGAAGCCCAGGTCCGCCGCCAGCTGCCGCCCTTTCCCTCTCGCCACCACGATGTCGGAGTCCGATCGAATTGAAATGCGCACCGGTCCCCCGACTTGGGTACGCCCGGGCTGTCCTGACTGTTTGCTCATCATCGGCGCCTGGAGCGATCCCCGAAGTCGGTGAGTTTGACCCTGTGGTCGAGGTAGGCGAGGCCTTCTTCCAAGTCGAGGGCCGTCGCTACCCCTTCAAGATTCAGCCCCATCTGGACCATTGCGAATGCCACCTCCGGCTGGATTCCGACGATCACGGTCTCCGCCCCGCGGAGCCTGATCATGTGCGCAAGGTCGCGCAGAGTGCGCGAAGCAAAGGAGTCCATGACATCCAGTGCCGTCACATCGACGATCACGCCGCGCGAGCGGGCTTTGCCGACACGCGTTACGAGCGCGTCGCGCAGCTTCAACAGGTCTTCATCGGTCAACGCCGCCTGGACTGTTGCGATGAGAAAGTGCTGCTGTTTCAGAATCGGGACTTCCATCTCGAATTCGTTTCCCGCGAGCCCGGCTCGCGTTTACGTCCTCTGACCGGATTCGCCCAGGGGGCCCACCTGGTAACCGAGGAGGCGTTCGGCTTCCTCAATGCCTCCCTGAAGATCGCCTACGGTGTTCATCTTGCTGAGGTCAACCCCGATGGTGACCAGGGTCTGCGCGATTTCAGGCGACAGCCCCGTGACAATGACGATTGCGCCGAGCAGGCGCGAGGCTTCGACGGTCTGGACGAGGTGGTTTGCCACATTCGAATCCAGCGCCGCAACGCCCGTGATGTCGATCACCACCACTTTCGCGCGATTGGCCCGGATGCCGCGAAGCAGCTGCTCGGTGAGCTGGCGCGCCCGCTGAGGATCGATCGCGCCGATAATCGGGAGGATCAAGAGTCTCTCGCGGACTTGCAGCACGGGGGTAGACAGTTCGCGGATGGCTTCCTGCTGTTCCCGTATGATGCGTTCGCGCTCCTGGACGAAACCCACGGCGACCGTGTTTGCGATGCGGTTGGCCGCTGGCTCGTATGCGTCGAGGATGCGGTTGAGCTTCTCGAAGTCCTCCTGGTACTTGGCGAAAAGCGAGCGCGCAAGGACGTCGCGCAAAAGAAGCACGATTCCCACAACTTCGTGTGTTTCTACACCTCTCGGAATGATGCGCTCGGACAGATTTCGAGAGTAGGACTGGAGCGCCTCGAAGGTGCCCGTCTCGAGCGCCTCCACGTAGTTGTCGTAGACCGAGGTGGCTTCGGCGAAGATCTCCTCTTCGCTCATGGCCGTAAGCAGCTGTGCCTCGCGTATGCGCCGCGCCCACTCCTGGCGGAGTTGAGTTCGGTTCTGGCGCAAGTGGGCCACGAGTTCCTGAAGCAGCCCGGATGCTGGTTTTCCTGTTGGTATGCGAGTCGGAAGACGTCTTCGGGTTTGCTCTCTCAAGGCATACTCCGATCTGACGATTTGTAGTTCGCAGGTTTTGTGAAATTTCACCCGAGTCAAACGATAAAAAATGATACCACAACCTCTTTCACCGCCAAGGCACAAGGACACGAAACCTGATGTTCCGGTGTCATGGTGGCTTGAGAGGGGCAGTGGAGCGCCGGCCTGTCTTACATGTTGAACTTCAGATTGGAGTATCCCTGGTTGAGGGCAACCAGGACAGGCATCTGCTTCGAGGTCGGGCCCCAGAACTGGCGCGGCCCGGGGGAGGAAAAGCAGTCGGCTTCAGCCCAGGCCCGACGGCGCCCGGCAAAGTAACGGAAGGCCGGCGAGTTGGTGCGTACCAGAGCCTTCTCAATCACGATTTCCTCCTTCCCCTGCCGGCGTTCGATGTTGAGCAGGCCGGTCAGAGGAATCGCGAGCGCACGGCCCCCTTTGTGGAAATCCGTCACCGACGCCATGTAAGCCGTCCGGCCGTCGAGGATCAGCGAACCCGCGGTCAGCCCGAGGTTGAAGGTGAATGCCGCGTCGAAGAGCGAAGGCGCGCCGCAGCGCCCTTCGTATCCGAAGAAGTGGTTGTTGGTGGAGAACTTCACCTTGGGATCCAGTTCCTTGACGCGTCGAGCCACCATCTCGATCAGCAGTTTTTCGGTCGGGATCTGGGATACCGGCAGATTCCCGTGGGAATCGCGGTCGAGGAGCAGCATGTCCTGAATGAATCCCGGGAGCGAGTTGTAGAGCGACAGGTTCGTTTCGTCCAGGTGCGCCGTTATCAGCTCCCGGCGCTGCGCCAGGGCGAGCGCGGCAAGCCCCTCCTGCCTTCCCATGATGTCGTTCAGCGCTCCGATCATGCCCGTCATCTCGGGGATGAACTCGATGAGACCCTCGGGGACTACGACGACGCCGTGATTGATTTTTCTCTGCGCCCGGGCCACCACGACCGAGGCGATCTCGTCGACGATTTCTCTTAGCGAAGACTTCTTTTCCGCCACCTCCTCCGAAATCAGAGCCACGGCGGGCCTGGTCTGCAGGGCAACCTCGAGAGCGACATGCGAAGCGGCGCGCCCCATCAGTTTTATGAAATGCCAGTACTTGCGGGATGACGGAGTGTCCTGCAGGATGTTACCCACCATCTCGGCGTAGATTTTCGTTGCCGTGTCGAACCCGAAGGAAATCGGCAGCAGCTTTCCGGCCTGCAGGTCTCCGTCGATGGTTTTCGGAACGCCGATCACCTGGACGCCTTCATCGAAAAGGTATTCGGCGATAAACACGGCGTTGGTGTTGGAGTCGTCGCCGCCCACAACCACGAGCGCGTCGAGCCTGTAGTCCTTGCACGTCTTCTTCACCGCCTCGAATTGCTCGGGTGTCTTGATCTTCGTGCGGTCGGAGCCGAGAAAATCGAACCCCCCGGTGTTCGTGATATTTCGAACCGCGTCGTCGGTGACTTCGAAGAGGTTCCCTTCCAGAAGTCCCTTGGGGCCGGCCTTCACGCCGAAGAGTTGGTTGCCGCTTCCCAGTACTCTCTTCAGGCCGGCGATGACGTTGTGCCCACCTGCGGCGGGCCCCCCCGAGAAGAGTACCGCGACGCGTTTTCCGCGGACCGGCTTCGGCTGCGCTTTCCCGGCGCTCAGCAACCTGTTCCGGCAAAGCCCGGCGACCTTGGGAAACCTTGCAGCCACCTCCGCGCTGTCTTTGGTGGACAGCTTCCTGGTTTCGGGCGCGAACGCGACCGGGACGATGCGTCCGTTCTTGCCGAGGAACGATTTGCAGACCGGAACCGTCAGCTTGCGAACGTGCACTTCAAACAGCGAATTGCCTTTTTCCATGTTCTTGAGGTCGGATCTAAGCATCATCAATCTCCAATGCATGAAGCCGGATATTTCACCAGCCGATCGAATTCAGGCCGCGCAGTTCACCACACCCCTTTTCGCACCCTCGTGTCCTTTCCTCCTTGCGTTTTTATGAGGAGAGAACGCAAAGGCTGTGAGGCGCAAAGACAGCGAATCTTACACGAAATCCCGCTCCGAATTGACCAGAACCACAATGCTGCGGCCCTGCACCGTGCATGCCGCTCCATCGACCCGGACGGCTGCGCTGGGTTCTTCGAAATCGTGGGGCGGCTCGGCCGCCGTATCCAGGACCTTGAACCAGGTCCTGCCCTCGATCTCCGGCAGCGCAAATTCCAGGGCGTCCCAATACATGTTGATCATCACGTGGAGATCGGGTTCCTCTTCGAAACCCGCCAGCGTATATGCCAGAACCCGCGAGTTTTCGTCGGACCAGCCTGGATGATCGAGCTTCGTTCCGTGCCAGGTGACATCTTTGAGCCCGCGTGCGTTCACTTCTCCGCTGAAAAACCGGCCTCGATGGATCGACAGGTGACTGCGCCTGAATTCGATGATGCGCTTCCAGAAGCGCAACACGCTGCGGTTCCTGCCACCGAGATCCCAGTCGAACCAACTGACCTCGTTGTCCTGGCAGTAAGCGTTGTTGTTGCCCTTCTGGGTCCGGCGCGCCTCATCGCCCCCGCACATCATCGGCACGCCGCGTGCGAGCATCAGCAGCGCAGCCAGATTGCGAATCTGCCGCTCGCGCAGCGCTTCCACAGCGGGATCGTCGGTCTCCCCTTCCGCGCCGCAGTTCCAGGACAGGTTGTCGTTGATCCCGTCCCTGTTGCCCTCTCCGTTGGCCTCGTTGTGCTTCGCGTTGTAGGAGACGAGGTCGTTGAGCGTAAAACCGTCGTGGCAGGTGATGAAATTGATGCTGTTGACCGGCAGCTCACCGTTTTGCTGGTAGAGGTCGGCGCTGCCCGCCAGCCGCGAAGCGACAGCGCCCACAAGGCCCGGTTCGCCCTTCACGAAGCGGCGCATGTCGTCGCGGAAGCGCCCGTTCCATTCCGCCCAGCGGTCTCCGGGAAAATGCCCGATCTGGTAGAGGCCGGCAGCATCCCACGCTTCCGCGATCACTTTGGAATCCATGAGCTCTTCGTCAAGCTCGATCTGCCAGACCACAGGTGGGTGAATGCTCGGTTGTCCGTCCTCGGCCCGCGCCAGGATCGATCCCTCGTCGAACCTGAACCCGTCCACGTGCGTCTCCCGAACCCAGTAGCGGAGGCACTCGAGAATCAACTTCTGGGCGATCGGATGGTTGCAGTTGAACGTGTTCCCACAGCCCGAGAAATCCAGGTAGTACTGCTTGTCCCAGGGGACGAGGAAGTAGTAGGTCCGGTTGTCGAGCCCTTTGTACGAAAATGTCGGCCCGAGGTGGTTACCTTCATCCGTGTGATTGAATACCACGTCGAGGATCACTTCGATGCCGGCCTTGTGCAGCGCTTTCACCATGTCTCTGAACTCGTTGAGGTGGCTGCCGCTTTCCGGGCTTACACAGTAGGAGGACTGTGGTGCGAAATACCCCATGTTGCTGTAGCCCCAGTAATTGTAAAGCGGCCGGTCATCCGCCACCCTGATTACGTCGGTTTCGTCGAAATCGAAAACCGGCAGAAGCTCCACGGCGGTTATCCCCAGATCCTTCAGATACGGGATCTTCTCGATCACCCCGGCGAACGTCCCGGGATGCGAGACGCCGGACGAAGGAGAGCGCGTAAAGCCCCTGACGTGCATTTCGTAGATGACCGTGTCCTGCATGGGACGATGGAGTGGACGGTCGCCCTCCCAGTCGTATCCGGAGGTGTCGACAACAACCGAACGCATCGAGCTGGAGACGTTGTCGTCCGGCCCGCACGCGTCCCCCCGCTTCCACAGGGAGTTCGTGTTGCCGCGGGCATATGGGTCGATCAGGACTTTGTTCCTGTTGAATCGATGCCCCGCGGAAAGATCCCAGGGCCCGTCGACCCGGTAGGCGTAATGCGCGCCCGCGCGAAGACCGCGCACGAAGACGTGCCAGAAATGGAAGGTCTTGTTTACGTAGGGATCGAGCCGGATCGTCTGGAACGGAAGTGCCGAGTCGTGCGCCGCGAAAAGAAGCAGCTCCACGCCGGTGGCGTCTTCTGAGAAGAGCGAGAAGTTGACTCCGTCAGGACCCGGCGTCGCGCCCAGCGGGTGCGACAAGCCGGGCGAGATCGATAACAGGGTACGGGAACGATGCTTAACCATGATTCCCCCGGATCGTGCGTCGGTGTTTTGGCCGCCCGGGCGCGGTCTTCGCGCCCGGATCAAACGTGGTTCTACCCCGATCGAACTGCGTGTGCAAGCGGAAATGGTCGAGTGGGGGTGAATCTCCACCCGCGGAGCGGGTGGCCTCAGGAAGCCTCCCGAAGGGAGACGTGAGTTGTGCGGAGACTTGAGATTCTCCTTGAAAAGCTGAACCGCAAAGACCTCTAAGACCTCAAAGAAGAACCTCGCTCCATCTTGTCTTCGAGGTCTTTGAGGTCTTCGTGGTTTGATTTTTCAGAACATACCAATTGCTGGCTTCCCTCGCCAATTTCGGAATCAGGGTTTAACCACGAACGAACACGGACGAGCCAGGACGGTCCATTCGCGTTCGTTCGCGGCGGGGCATGCCGACTATGGCGAGAGCTTGAGAACGCCGTTGTTGGGCGCGACGTCCGTGAATATTGCTGCAGGTCCCACCAGCACCAAGGCAGTGGTACCGTTCAGAGACAACACCGAGGTCGGGACCGAGAGCGTGACCGTGTTGCCGATCGCGCTCACGACAACCTGCGAGTACTGCTGCGTACTCGAGAAGAAGAATCCCTCGCCGTAAAAGGCGCCCAGAAATGAATCGGGAACGAAGTCGCCTACGTTGCCAAATGGGTAATAGGTCGAGAGCGCCCTGTAAACCTCTTGTATCTCAGGGGGAAGCTGCGACAGGGCTTGCGAGCCCGCAGTTGTCTTCATGAAGACAAAGACCCACAAGCCTCCACTCAACTGACCCGCTGGTGAGACACTTCCAAGGTCAACGGGAGCCGTAAACTTGAGGGTGATTATTGACTGACCTCCCTGCGTCGAACCGGTCACCGACACAACATCTTGAACCAACAGATGTAAATCCGGGAGCGAGGCATTGATTGCATCTATGAGATCCGCGTTAAACGTGTCACCGATCGGATCCTCGTTCGGGCCCGTGCCGCCATAAAGCCCGGTGGCAGTTCCGATAGTCGTCGGAGGAGCATATTGGTATGCCCCGCCCAGAGGCACGTCCGAAACGGTGCCCTGGTTGGGGACCGTTGACGATTGGGACACGATCACGGAGGCCTCGCCTCCTGTCGTGAACGGGTTGTCTTTTGGGAAAAACGTGATGTCGTTGACGCCCTGGAGGCCTTCAATCAGACTTGTCCGGGCGATTTGAGCCTTGGGGTAGGACAGGCTGACTTTGCTCGCTTCGACGATGCCGAGTGTCAACGCCGTTGCGCACGAGAATCCGGCGCGGTAGAACGACTGCAGTTGGGTCGGATGATCGAGCCCCGTTTCGACGACGCGATGCGAGGCACCTTGGTACTCGATAAGCTGGCCGGTGCTGTCCGTAACGTAGACGCTGCCGGTGCACCTGTCGACCGCAACTCCCTGGACGTTGGGAATCGACAGGGCCTGAAGCCGGCGTCCGCGCCCGGGCGCATTTGCACCCGCTGTCACGTCGGATGCCGCCGCGATCTGCGCGGCAGTCACGACGGTGATCTGCTGCGCACCCGCTTCGGCGACGAGCAGGTTTCCGGTGGTCGGGTCCAGCGCCATCGAAGTCGGCTGGTTCAGCCCCGAGACTACGGTCTTCAGGACCTTGCCGGCAACCTCCAGACGGTAGATTTTCCCGCTGTCGCGGCCCGCAAGGAGCATGTAGGAAGTGCCGCCGCTGTCATAGGGCAGCATCTTGGAGACGGTGTCGCCGGTCAGGGATACAAAAGCCGTGTTCG
>Ga0316628_100001694_pt1 | contig 15793 bp, 13 predicted proteins | sample OWC_Aug_M2_C1_D5_FD_207648 | JGI IMG/M metagenome (GOLD analysis project Ga0316628, IMG submission 207648) | Wetland soil microbial communities from Old Woman Creek delta, Ohio, United States - OWC_Aug_M2_C1_D5_C | ecosystem: Environmental > Terrestrial > Soil > Wetlands | place: USA: Ohio... | reverse complement strand
CGCCATGGGACGGGGCACGAGCGCGGCGACGGCGTAGGTGGCCAGGAGTCCAACGAGAAAGAGCCCGCCGGCCGCGATCTCGCGGCGCGCCGTGGTGCCGCCGGACCGCGCTCGCATCACGCGAATCACGACGAACACGCCGATCGCCCAGAGGATCAGCGCGATGTGTTGGCCCACGGTGAGCAGGGTCAGCGTGTCGAGCACGTCGGAGATGGGCGCGATCGCCAGGTACCCCGGCGAGAACGCGAGCGACGCCTCCGCCACGGGATCGAACGTCGCGGCGTCGCGGATGGGACTCACGGCGAACGCCGCGGCGAGCAGCAACAGCAGCGTGATCGCGATGGGCGTCCACGGCAGCCGGCGATACCAGAGTGCGCGCGGCGTTGCGGCGCGCGGCGGCGCGCCGTGCGGGGGAGCGGCGTGCGCAGAGCCGGCTGAACGATGTCGGGAGCGTGGCACCGCGGTGCGGTATAGTTTGAGCGTGAGTCGGTGGCGGATCGTTCGACCGACAAACTGACGCCCCCGCATCGTCCTCACAATGCCCAACCGGCTGGCCAACGAGACGAGTCCGTACCTGCTGCAGCACGCGAACAACCCGGTGGATTGGTACGCGTGGGGCCCGGAACCGTTGGAGCGCGCCCGGGCCGAGGACAAGCCGATCCTCCTGAGCATTGGCTACGCGGCCTGTCACTGGTGCCACGTGATGGAGCACGAGTCGTTCGAGGACGCGGCAATCGCGGCGCTGATGAACGAGCGGTTCGTGAACATCAAGGTGGACCGCGAGGAGCGGCCGGATATCGACGGGATCTACATGCAGGCCGTGCAGGCGATGACGGGACACGGCGGCTGGCCGATGACCATGTTCCTCACCCCGGAGGGCGTGCCGTTCTACGGCGGCACCTACTTCCCCAACGAGGACCGGCACGGCATGCCGTCCTTTCGCCGCATCCTCACCGCGGTGTCGGATGCGTACCGGAACAAGGCGGCCGACGTGTCGCGCGCCGCGGCGAGCGTGCGCGAGATGTACGATGCCGCCGCCGAGGCTACGCGCAGCGCTGGACCGCTCACGCCCGAGCTGCTCGACCGCGCGTACCAGGCGTTCGCCGAGCGGTTCGATGAGCGCCATGGCGGGTTCGAGGGCGCGCCGAAGTTTCCGCAGACCATGGCGCTCGACTTTCTGCTGCGCTATTGGGCGCGCCGGGGCGTGGAGCACGCGCTCGAGATGGTGCGGCGGTCGTTTCTGCACATGGCTCGCGGCGGGATCTACGACCAGGTGGGCGGCGGGTTCGCGCGCTACGCCGTGGACGCCGTGTGGCTCGTGCCGCACTTCGAGAAGATGATCTACGACAACGCGCTGCTCGTTCGGCTCGGCGCGCAGCTCTGGCAGGCGACGGGCGACGCCGAGGTGCGTCGCGTGACCGAGGAGACGATCGACTGGGCACTGCGCGAGATGCGATCGCCGGAGGGCGGCTTCTACTCGTCGCTCGACGCCGACAGCGAGGGGCACGAAGGCAGGTTCTACGTCTGGAGCGCCGCCGAGCTCGACGCGGTGCTCGGCGACGACGCGCCGGTGGCGCGCGATTACTGGGGCGTGACGGACGACGGGAACTTCGAGGGGGCGAACATCCTGTCGATCGCCGCGGACCGGCGCGCCGTGGCGGCGCGGCATCGAATCTCCGAGGCGCGGCTCGAGGCGATCATCGCTCGCGCCCGCGGCGCGCTGTTCGCCGCCCGCGGGGCGCGCGTGCGCCCCGGCTGCGACGACAAGATCCTCGCGGCGTGGAGCGGCCTCATGGTGCGCGGCGTCGCCGAGGCGGCGCGCGCGTTCGGCAGCGAGCGCTACCGCGCGGTGGCGGTGGAGAGCGCCGAGTTCCTGTTCGAGAGGATGGTGCGCGACGGGCGCGTGCTGCGCTCGTACAAGAACGGTCGCGCGCGCATCGCCGGCTATCTCGAGGACTACGCGGCGCTCGGCCTCGCCGCCGTGGCCGTCTACGAGTCGACGTTCGACGAGCGTTGGCTGGCGCGGGCGCGCGAGATGGGCGCCGCGATGGTGGACTGGTTCTGGAGCGACGAGACGGGCGCGTTCCACGACACCGCGTCCGATCACGAGACGCTCATTACGCGTCCGCGCACGGTGACCGACAACGCCGTGCCCGCGGGCACGTCGCTCGCCGTGGAGCTGCTCGCCCGGCTCGCCGAGCTGTTCCACGACGTGGACGCCCGCCGGCGCGCGACGTACGTGGTGGAGACGCTCGCCCCGGCGATGGCGCGCCATTCGCTCGCGTTCGGCCATCTGCTCGGCGCCGCGGACCTGCTGATCAACGGCGCCGTGGAGCTGGCGATCGTCGGGGACCCGGCGTCGCCGGACTTCAGGGCGCTGGAGCGCGCGGCCGCGGCGCGGTACGTGCCGTCGCTCGTCGTCGCCGGCGGCCCGCCGCGAGACGGCGAAACGGTGGCGCTGCTCGCGGACCGTGGAACGCGCGACGGGCGGGCGACGGCCTACGTCTGCCGGAATTACGCGTGCGAAGCGCCGGCGACCACGCCCGAGGTCTTGGAGGAACAGCTCGCGCGCATCGCGGCACGGCCCTGAGCCGGGCCGAGACGCGCGTGTCCCACGGTCGGGACGGAAGGAACGCGAATGCGCGCGAATGTGACGGCAAAAACGGCAGAATTGACCTACGGCATCGACACCTGCTGGGACCTGCGCCAGTTCTATGAAACAGAGGCGCCGCAACCTCAGCTTTCGTCTTTGAATGTTACTCCGTTGTCATTCGCGTTCATTCGCGCGAATTCGCGTGCATTGACGTTCCACGAGAGTCCCGTCATCGAGGCCTGAGCTCGCGGGGTCCGGCGCCGAGACCGTCCTCGGGACGGACGATCGTGAGCTCGCGCGTGGCCCTTCGGAGATGACGGTGCGCCGCCCATCGGATCCGGTCGTACCGTTCTTCCGTCCCTGAAACGGGGATCCGCCGGCACGCTGTCAGACCCGGCCGCGATCATTCGGAGAGCGTCCGTCGCGATCGCCGGGTCGGCCGGAAGCCGCCATTAGATCCACATGAGTATATCAACATATCCATGTGATCATTTATACATGCTGGCGCATTTTCTCTGATAGTCGTACACTGGATCCTGGCCAACTTCGAGGGATGGATCATGGCGCCAGACGCGCGAGCGCCCTTGCCGGCCTACTTCGAGGATCAGATCGTCCTGCGATTGACGCGGGCGTGCTTCTGGATCAGCGTGGGCGCGGTGCTCGCCTACCATTTCCAGCCACTGACGCTGGAAACGGTGGTCGCTGGAGTCGTGCTGATTCCGCTCGGACGGCTCACCGTGCTCGTGCGCCGCGAGATCGCTGGGGCGTCCCGCACCGCGGACATCGTGGCTCCGGCGGCTACACTAAGGCGAATACCCGACGGCTGGGTGCGAGTCCTGGTGCGCGGCGAGGTGGTTCATCTCGACCCCGAAACCGGCGCCGGCTATGTCGTTCGCGGCAGCCAGACGATCCACACGGGTAGCGAGTGGGCGACATCGCTGGTCGCGGAGGCCGTCCGGATCCATCGCCGGACACAGGGCAAAGCGCCGCCGCGGTCCTGACGCGAATCAGTCGTGGTGGCCGCTGGTCGTCAGGGCACCACCGGCGCCGCCTGATCCTTGTACACCACGCCGTTCTTCATCACGAAGACCGGCCGCTCCATGACGTGAATGTCGGCCAGCGGATCGCCCGGCACCGCGACCACGTCCGCCAGCTTGCCCGCCGTCAGCGATCCGATCCGGTTGTCCCAGCCGAGCAGCTTCGCGCCGTTCATCGTGCCGGCCACGATCGACTGCATCGGCGTCATGCCGCCCCATTCCACCATGAGCGTGAACTCGTGGCCGTTCGCGCCGTGCGGATCCACGCCGGCGTCCGTGCCGAGCGCGATCGGCACGCCGTCGCGCACGGCGATCTTCACGCCGTTCCGCATCGCGGCCGCGGCGGCGAGCGCCTTCTGGGCGCGCAGGCCCTTGAGCACGCCCGCCTTGGCCGCCTTCTCCACGGCCTCGCCGGCGCTCAGCGTCGGCACGAGAAACGTCCCGCGCTGCGCCATCATCTTCGCGCCCTCTTCGTCGAGGAACGAGCCGTGCTCGATGGACGACACGCCGGCGCGCACCGCGATCTTGATGCCCTCGGCGCCGTGCGCGTGCGCGGCGACCTTGCGCTCGAGCTTCGTCGCTTCGTCCACCAGCGCCTTCATCTCTTCGTACGTGTACTGCGGCACGCCCACGGCGTCGCCCTCGGACAGCACACCGCCCGTCGCGCAGGTCTTGATGACGTCCGCGCCGTACTTCGCCTGGTACCGCACCGCGGCGCGGATCTGCTCCGGGCCGTCGGCGATGCCCGTACGATAGTCGCCGTCGGCCACACCGGGCTTGAACCCGTTCTCGTCGCAGTGGCCGCCGGTGATGCCGATCGCGTGTCCGGCGTTCTCCATGCGCGGGCCCTTCACGAAACCCTCGCTCACGGCCTGGCGCAGCGCCATGTCGTCGAAGTTGGGCGCACCCAGGTTGCGAATCGTGGTGAAGCCGGCCATCAGCGTCTTCTCGGCATTGGCGACCCCGAGAATGGCGCCAAATCCATCAAAGTCGCGCACGGGCGCGTCGTCGCCCTCGGGATCGCCCAGTGTGCGGCCGATGATGTGCGTGTGCGCGTCGATGAAGCCCGGCAGGAGCGTGGCGTTGCCGAGATCGATCGTCCTCGCGCCCGCCGGAATGGTCACGGCGCCCTGCCGGCCGACGGCGACGATCTTGTCCTCGGTCACGACGACCACGCCGTTCTGGATCGGCGCGGTCCCCGTGCCGTCGATGACGCGCGCCGCGTGCAGCACGACGGTGCCGGCGCCCTTGGGTTCCTGCGCGGCGGCGGAGTGGCTGGCCGCGAGCGACACGGCCGCGGCGAGCGGAAGGAGCAGAGCACGCATGGGGAGAGGCAGTTGCGGGAGGCTGATGAACCGGTGGGCGGGCGGCCGGCGATCGCTACGACGTCAGCTGGTCGCCGTCCACCGCGGGTAAGTATACGGTGAAGGCGCTTCCCTCGCCCACCTTGGTGGCCACCTCGATGTGGCCGCCCGACTGCTTCACGATGCCGTGCGCCGTGGAGAGACCGAGGCCGGTGCCGCGTCCCAACTCCTTCGTGGTGAAGAACGGCTCGAAGATCTGGGCGAGCACGTCGTCCGTCATGCCGTGCCCCGTGTCGCGCACGCGAATCATCGCGTACTGGCCGGGGTGGAGCTCCGGGTCGAGCCGCCGGACCGCGTCGTCGAGCTGGATGCCCGCGGTCTCGATCTCCAGCCGCCCGCCGTCGGGCATGGCGTCCGCCGCGTTGATCGTCAGGTTCATCACCACCTGCTCGAGCTGTCCCGGATCGACGCGAATGAGCGGCGTGTCCCCGGAGAGCCGCGTCTCGATCTCGATGTTGCCGACCACGAGCCCGCGCGCCAGGTGCTCCACGCCGCGCAGCACGTCGTTCGGGTTCACGATGCGCGGCTCCAGCGCCTGGCGGCGGCTGAAGGCGAGGAGCTGGCGCGTGAGCTTCGCCGCGCGCGCCGCGGCGCCGCGAATCTCTTCCAGCTCACCCTTGCTCCGCTGCATCGCCGGGTCGTACAGAATCAGCTCGGCGTAGCTGCTGATCACGGTGAGCAGGTTGTTGAAGTCGTGCGCCACGCCGCCGGCCAGACGTCCCACGGCTTCCATCTTCTGCGCCTGAAGAAACTGCTCCTCGAGGCGCTTGAACTCCGTCACGTCGGTGACGGCGATGCCCGCGCCGAACACCTCGCCCTCCGCGGTGACGATCGGAAAGCAGCTCGCCAGCCAGTTGCGCCGCGCGGCGACGCCGTGCGCCGCCGGGCCGGCCAGCTCCACGTTCTTCACGACGGCGCGTGTGGCAAGCACCTCGCGCAGCGCCGGCTCGAGCCCCCTGGCCAACCACGCCTGGACCTCGCCGATCGTCGCGCCGACGTGATCCTCCGGGGCGCGCTCGGTGATCCCGGCCAGCGTGGGATTCACGCGCAGAAATCGGAGGTCGCGGTCGAGGAATCCGAACGCGATCGGCGAGCTGCCGAGCGCGGCGTCGAGCAGCGCGGCCACGCGCGCCTTGGTGCGCGCCTCGTCTCGCGCGAACGTACGGCTGGCCTCGAGCTCCTTCACCGAATCGGTGAGCTGGCGGTTGGCCGCCTCGAGTCGGGCGGCTTGCTCCTGGAGCGTCGCCGCCTGAGCCGCCACTTCCGCCTGTTGGGCGTCCATCGTGCGTGCGTGGACGCCGATCTGGCGCGCGAGCCACGCCGCGGCGGCAAGCGCGAGCACCACCTCGACGCTCACGGCGATGGTCACCGTCCACTGCACGCGGCGGGCGCCGTCGCTCCAGTCCGCCCACAACGACAGCGCGAGGACCGTGAGCGCGATGACGACGAGCGCGCCCGCGCTCAACCACGCTGCACGACCAAGCTCAGTGGTCAGTCCTCGGCGTATCGACTGCGTATGCGCGGGTTGGAAGCTCGGCATTCACCACAGTGTAACACCACACGGGCGGGGACGCCCAGCGAGCCCAAGCGCCAACGACGCGGGACCAGGTCAGGGTTCGAGTCTGTAACCCGCTTTCCAGACCGTGAGAATGTGGCGCGGTTGCGAGGGATCGTCCTCGAGCTTGCGCCGCAGCTCGGCGATGTGGATGTCCACCGTGCGCGTCATGACTTCCACGCGGTGTCCCCATACCTCCCGCAGCAGCTCGACCCGGGACGCGACCGCGCCGCGCCGCCGAACGAGGGCCAACAAGAGATCGAACTCTTTCGGGCTCAGCGCAACCGCGGTGCCTTCTTTCATGACCGTGCGCGACGCCGGATTGATCTCCACCGAGCCGAACCGTTCGAGTCCGTCGCCGCCGGCGCCGCGATCCGACAACCGCGACCGTCGAAGCAGCGCGCCGACGCGCGCCAGGAGCTCGAGCACGCCGCAGGGCTTGGTGACGTAGTCGTCGGCGCCGAGCCGGAAGCCGAGCACCTTGTCGGCTTCCTCGCCGCGCGCGGTGAGGATGAGCACGGGCACGTTGGAGCCGCCGTCGCGCATCGTCTTGAGCACGCGGTACCCGTCCATGCCCGGGAGCATGAGGTCGAGCATCACGAGGTCGGGGCCCCACGCCTTGGCGCGCTCGAGGCCGGTCTCGCCGTCGTCGGCCACCTGCACGTCGTAGCCCTCGATCTCCAGGCCGGTCCGCAGTCCGTACGCGAGATCGGGATTGTCTTCGACGATGAGAATGCGCGCCATGGTGACCGGGGTTTCGTTCATCGGCGTCTGGCGGGGTTCGGCAAGGGTAGAGTACGTCATGGGACCGCCTTGAGTTGCACGTTGGAATCTGATGACGCGGGCGGGTGCTCGGCCGCGTCGCCCCGGGTCAGCGGAAGCTCGATGACCAGGCGGGCGCCGCCGCCGGGAGCGTTCTCGGCGCGCGTGCGCCCGCCGTGCAGCACCACCAGCTCTCGCACGACGGACAATCCGATGCCGCTTCCGCCGGTGGTGGATTCGACGTCACGGTTGAGGCGCACATACGGCTCCCACACCCGCATCCGATCGTCGCGTGGAATGCCCGGCCCCTGATCCTCCACCCAGATCCGCGCGTGGTCGCCGGAGACCTCCGATCCAACCGTGATGGTCTGGCCCGACGGCCCGTACTTGACGGCGTTGTCGAGGAGGTTGAGGAGCATCTGCCGCAGCGCATCGCGGTCGAGGAGCACGACGGCGCCGGCGTCGAGGCGCATCCCGATCGCCATCCGGCGCGCGCGGGCGAGCGGCGCGAACAGCTCGAGGGCCTCGCGGATCTCGTGATCGAGAACGGCCGGCGCGAGCGACACGCGGTTCGTGCCCTTCTCGGCGCGGGAGAAATTGAGCACATTCTCAACGAGGTACGTCAGCCGGCGCGCTTCCTGGTCGATGATGCCGGCCGAGCGCACGCGCTCGTCCTCCGAGCGCAGCTTGCCCATGTGCAGCAGCTCGGCGAACCACCGGATCTGCGCCAACGGCGTTCGCAGCTCGTGCGACACGCCCGAGACGAACTCGGTGCGCAGGCGCGCCAGCTCCTGCTGGCGGCGCAACTGAATCAGGGCGACGGTGAGCAGGCCCGCGGCCACCGCGAACAGCACGACGAGCAACGGCAGTCGCGAGCTGGGGAGCCCGCCCACGACCAGCACGTTCGCGAACTCCCTGTTCAGGCTCACGCGCATCACGAGCCGCCCGAAGTTCGGCTCGATGGTATCGACCGCCGTGTACGTCAGCGCCGCCCAACCCGGCGACCGGTACACCTCGTGTCCCCCGACCGTGGTCACGGAGATCGAGAGAATCGAGTCCACCGGGAGCTGGCCGATGAGCGATGGCGGCAGGAGTGAGCTCGGCTCGCCGCCGGCGCCGCGGAGGTTGGCGAAGATCGGCGCGAGGAAGGGTTGCGGATCGGTGACGTAGCCGTACACGGCGACGGGCAGGCCCTTCACGGCGTCGCGCGCGACGACGAACACCACGAGCGTCGTCTTGCCGGCGCGCTGCCCGAACAGCATCGCGTAGGAGTCGTTCGTCAGCACCACCGCGAGGTTCTTGAACGGTCCGAACCGGCCGTCGGGCGACCCGAACGACAGGATGTCGCGATCGCGCGCCGGGCCAAGCGCCCTGGTGTAGGCCACCATGGTGTCGCGCGTCCACGCGAGCTCGGCGTCGGGGTCGGCGGTCTCGGTCGTGCGGAACGTGCCGTCGGCCCAGTCGTAGCGGAAGAAATAGCGGACGCCGCCCAGGCAGTTGCACCACCACACCGTTTCGCGCGCCATGTCCTCGACCTGCGCGGGCGTGAGCACCGTGGCGGCGAGGCGCTCGGGATCGATGTGCGAGGCCTGGCGCATCAGCGACGTCACGACCTGCGTGAGCAACTGATTCTTCCCCTGCTGCGTGAGCTGCCAGTCGGCGAGCTTGGCGTAGTCCTGGAGCGTCGCCTCGGCGAGGCGCTCCTGGGAGCGAGCGGCATCCCAGGCCTGATACGCGAGCGCGGCGGACACGACCAGGGCGAGGATGAGCAGCCCGACCGTGCCGACGAGGCGGGGAGAGCGGCGCATGGTCATCCAATAGAATGGCTTAGCAGCGGGTAGGGCCAGAGCTTTTTGGTGGGTTTACTGAACCTTTTCATCGGGGTCTGTGGCGGGGCGAACACGGTTGGGGCTTGGAGAACGGCACTGTGCCGGACGGGGGACGGGGGACGGGGGACACGCGCGGGGCCGCCCGGGCGCGGCGACTTGGGGGTGGCCACGCAATATGGGCGAGCGACTGAGCCGGCGGTGGCGCACGCCGTGCGGAACGGTGCAGAATAGAGTCGGTTGACGAGACGCCGACGGCGTCACCCGTTCATTCAGCGCAACGAACCCGTACCGCGATGCCAGCCCCTGCCATCTACGACATCTCGCTGCCGATCGTCAACGGCGGGTTGGTCTATCCGGGAAATCCCGAGATCGCGATCTCGGCGCAGCAGGCAATCTCGAAGGGGGCTGGCGCGAACGTGTCGGCGCTCGCCTTCGGATCGCACACCGCCACGCACGTCGATGCGCCGAAGCATTTCTTCGACGACGGCGCGGGCGTGGATACGCTGCCGCTCGACGTGCTGATGGGGCCCGCGGTCGTCGTCCACGTGGACGACGGGGTGATGGCGGTGGGCGAGGAGCAGCTCAGGCTGCACGAGCTGAAGGGGCACACGCGCGTGCTGATCAAGACCCGGAACTCGAGCTTCATTCAGGAGCGCGAGTTTCACCGCGACTACACGTACCTCGCGCCCGACGGCGCCGAGTATCTGGTGTCGCTGGGCGTGCGGCTCGTGGGCGTGGACTACCTGTCCGTCGAGCAGTTCCACTCCGGCCACCATCGCACGCATCGCACGCTGCTGTCGCGCGGCGTGGTGATCGTGGAGGGGCTGGATCTCTCGGTGCCGCCCATGGGACCGTACGAGCTGCGCGTGCTGCCGCTTCGCATCGCCGGCCTGGACGGCGCGCCGGCGCGCGCCGTGCTCGTGGGATGAGCGACGCGATCGAGCTCGTCCTCTTCGACATCGGCGGCGTGCTCGGAAGCAACGGCTGGGATGGGGAGCAGCGCGCCGCCGCCGTGGAGGCATTCGGGCTGGACGATGCGGATTTCCAGTATCGTCACGAGGAGACGGTTGGCGCCCTGGAGTCGGGGCAGATGACGCTGGACGAGTATCTCGACGTCACGCTGTTGAGCGTGGACCGCGGCGTGTCACGCGCGGCCTTCAAGGAATTCATGTTCGCGCAGAGCGTGCCGTGGCCGGAGAGCATCGCCGTGGCGCGCGACCTGGCGCGCGCCGGCGGCGTGCGGCTCGCGACGCTCAACAACGAGAGCGCGGAGCTCAACGAGCACCGGATCGCCAAGTTTGGCCTGCACGACGTCTTCCCCACGTTCTTCACGTCGTGCTGGCTCGGCGTGCGGAAGCCGATGCGCGAGATGTACCATCGCGCGCTGGGCATGACGCAGGCGGATCCTCGCGCCGTGTTGTTCATCGACGACCGGCCGCAGAACCTGGCGCCCGCGGCGGCGCTCGGCATGCACACCATGCAGTTCACGGGCGCCGCGACGCTGCGTGAGGAGTTGCGACGCTTACGACTTCTGTGAATCGCGCCGGGCACCCGGGCACCCGGGCACCCCGGGCTCCGGCCGCCGGTGGACGGATGAAACGCGGCCAACGCCGGCGGGCACTCTCGGCGCGATCGTCATCGCGTGCGCGTTTCCTGAAGCTATCCGTGTGCCAACGGCACGCCGCCGGCGCTCAGGGCGCCAGGCGCACGACGAACACCCGAAGCGCCGTCGTCCCGAGTTTGCCTGGCCCGAAGGTCTGCCGCGTAATCGCCCTGATCCGTTCGGGATCGATCAGGCGGGAGATGACATCCATGTTCAGTCCGGCGCCATAGCCAGCGAGCATGGTCTTGTCGTGGGCCGTGAGACTTTTGACCGAGTCGCCTCTCACCGTCATTCCCCCGGCCATGACGTACGGCGTCACGAGCTCCCGACCGTAAACGACGGTGTCGCCGAACATCGACGCGAGCTTCGACAGCAAGGTCTTCATTTCGACGGAGCGAGCTTGCGTGGCCGCGGAATCCTCGGTCGCCCCGCCACTCGCGCCTCCGCCGACGCGTCCTCGCGCGAACCCGCCGCCGCCGCCAAGCGCCAGTGACGGGCCGCCGCTGCGGCCGTGAACGCCGGAACCTGTGCCATTGAGGGCCGGTCGCAATTCAGCCGTGCTCACGACGTAGTTGCCCCGAGCGTCGACGATGAGCGTGACGGTGTTGATGTCGGGATCACCCGCGAGCGCGCTTGGATGGTGCGCCGCGATCATCGCACGAATCCACTCGACCATGAGCGAATCAGGCCCGCGTACAGCGCTCGCCCGGGGGCCGGCCGGCGCGCGGGCCGCCGGCGGATTGACGGCGATGGGTGTCCGTGCCGCCAGCGTCGGCGTCGGCATGGCGGCCGTTTCGGTGACGCCGACGTCATTCGCCGCTGCGGGCACGCTGACCGCGGTCGGCGCGGGAACTGTCCGCGATCGTGGAGCTGCGGCCCGACTCACGGATTTCGAGAGCGACGCCGGTCGAGGCGTCCGCGCGGCGGCGATGGTCGCGACGGCGACGAGCGCGACGGACGCGGCCGCAATGCGGCGGGGGCGGCGAGGCGGAATGCTGGTCATGGCTCGGATTCTCCGTTCGAGAAGCGCTCGTCGCTCGGCGAGCGACGCTGCGAAGGGAAGCGGTGCGCTTCGCCGCGCGCCGACGGTCAAGAGCAACTCGGCGTACTCACGCCGGTGCGCCGACGCGCGCAGCACGCGCTCGTCGCAATCGATCTCGATCGCCAAACGGAGGCGTCGCACGAGCAACCAGAGCGCCGCGTTCCACGGGAACACCGCGATCGCCAGCGCGCCGCCCAGGAGCAGGAGTGGATCGCGCGCACGGATGTGTTCGGCCTCGTGGCGCAGCATCAGGGCGCGCCCCCGCGCGTCGAGCGACAGCGCCCACGCGGGAATCACGACGCGCGGTGACACCGCGCCCACGACGGCCGGGCCGGTGGTCGGCGAGACCAGCACACCGACGCCGTCGATCTCGAACGCGAGCCAGTGCGCCCGGCGACGGCGCACTCCGATCGCGGCCCAGACGAGGAACGTGATCCAGCCGAATGACGCCAGCGCCCACGCATGGGGCGCATACTCGTCCGCGAGACCGACGAAGCGCGCCACCTTCGCCCTTGCTGATCCGCGCGCCGGCACACCCTTCGCGCCGGCGATCGAAATGACGGCGCCCTCGCCTGGCGCGCTGGAAGACGCCACGAGGTCGCTCGTCCGGCTTCGCGCCGACTGTGGCAACATCGCGAGGACCACGGGTACCCCGGAAACGACCGTCAGCGCGACGATCCAGATGAAGCGGCGACGGCGGCTCCAGATCGCGGCAACGCGTTCCATCGCGACGGCGGCAGAGTAGGTGAGGGCGCCCAGCACGACGGCATAGGCCATCCAGGCGATCAGCATCAGTCCTCCTTCTTCCGCTTGGCGAGGCGGTCGTCGAGCAGCTTGCGCATTCGGCGAAGGTCGGAGGCATTGAGCGTGCGGTCGCTCACGAGCTGCGTGAGCAGCAACTCGGTGGACCCGTCGAAGATCTTGTCCAGCACGCGGGAGAGCGCGCTCTGCCCAGCGGCGTGTTGCGTGACGGCCGGCATGTATCGATGGGCCTTCCCCTCCGTCGCGTGCGTGACGAAGCCCTTCTCCTCGAGGGTTCGCAGGACGGTCAGGACGGTGGTGTAGGCAAAGCTCTCGTCGAGGGCGTCGCGCACTTCGGCGACGGTGCCCGAGCCCTTGCGCCAGAGCACCGCCATGACATCGAGCTCGCGGTCGGTGAAGGAGACATCCATAGGGTCAATGCGTGAAGGGTGTCTACTAGATCTCTAGTAGACGATACCGTGCACGGCCCGCGTTGTCAACTAGTTTTTTAGTAGACGTTCGGGTACGCCCGTGCCTGGCGCCGGGAGGCGGCCCGGTGATCCGATCATCACCGCGCGCCTCGCCGGCGAGGATGCCGCCGGCCGCTCGCGTCCCGGCCCGGCGAGCGCCATTCGCCGCATCGGCGCTTCTTGACGGCGCCCATCTGTGCGTTCGAAAGCGAATGCGCGAGATTATTGGGCGCGCACCGGCTGGCCGTGGGCCGCGCCGACGCCACACATACTCGAGGGGCGAAGACATGCAGCTCGCGATGATCGGCCTCGGCCGCATGGGCGGCAACATGGTGGAGCGCCTGATGCGACACGGGCACCAGCTCGTCGTGTTCGACTTCAGCGCCGAGGCGGTCGGCAGGTATCAGAAGCTTGGCGCCACGCCGGCGGCCGACCTCGCCGCGGTGGTGAAGTCGCTCCGGACGCCGCGCGTCATCTGGATCATGGTGCCCGCCGGCAAGCCGGTGGACGACACGATCGCGGCGCTGCGGCCCCTGCTCTCCCCGGGCGACATCATCATCGACGGCGGCAACTCGAACTTCCATGACACCATTCGCCGCGGGCAGGAGCTCGCCGCGGGCAGGATCGAGCTCGTCGACTCGGGAACGAGCGGCGGCATCTGGGGCCTGGAGAACGGCTACTGCCTCATGGTTGGCGGCAGCGACACGGCGGTGAAGCACTGCGAGCCGGTCTTCACCGCGCTGGCGCCGGAAGCCGGCTACGCGCACGTCGGGCCGACCGGCTCGGGGCACTACGTGAAGATGGTGCACAACGGCATCGAGTACGGCCTGCTGCAAGCCTACGCCGAGGGATACGAGATCTTGCACGCGTCCAAGCAGTTTCCGTCGCTCGACCTCGCGCAGATTTCCGAGGTGTGGCAGCACGGGAGCGTGGTACGGTCGTGGCTCAACGAGCTCGCGGCGAGCGCGTTCGCGAAGGACGCGTCGCTGGCCGACCTCAAGGGGTGGGTGGCCGACTCGGGCGAGGGGCGGTGGACCGTGCAGGAGGCGATCGACCTGGACGTGCCGGCGCCGGTGATCACGCTGTCGCTGCAGACGCGCTTCCGCTCACGGCAGACGGATTCCTTCGGCGCGAAGGTGATCGCGGCGCTCCGCAACGAGTTCGGCGGCCACGCGGTGAAGCACTCATGAGCGGCGGCCCGGTGGTCACCGCCCGCGCGTCGGTCCAGATGCAGAAGGTGGCGCCCCGCGGCCGCGCCGATCCGTGCACGATGGTGATCTTCGGCGCGCTCGGCGATCTCTGCCGCCGAAAGCTGCTGCCGGCCATCTACCAACTGATGGCGGAGAGCCTCGTGAACGAGGAGTTCGCCGTGCTCGGCGTCGGGCGCGACGACACGATGACCGACGACACCTTTCGCGACCACATGCGCCGCGCGCTCGCCGAGTCCGACGAGGTGAATGGAGTGGACGACGCCCTGTGGGAAGCGCTCTGCCGGCGGTTGTTCTTCGTCTCGGCGGATCTCACGACGCCCGAGGATTACATGCAGGTGGGCAAGCGCCTCTCCGAGATCGAGATCGCGCGCCGCCCGGAGGAGCGGAACCGGCTCTTCTACCTCGCGGTGCCGCCGAGCGTGTTCGAGCCCATCGTGCGCAACCTGTCGGGCAGCGGGTTGGCGCCGCGCACGCGCACGTACGACGACCGTCCCTGGTATCGGATCGTGGTGGAGAAGCCGTTCGGTCGCAGCCTGGAGAGCGCACAACAGCTCAACGACCTGCTGCTGAGCATGTTCGCCGAGCACCAGACCTACCGCATCGATCACTACCTGGGCAAGGAGACCGTTCAGAACGTGCTGGTGCTGCGGTTCGCGAACTCCATCTTCGAGCCGCTCTGGAACCGCCAATGGGTGCACCACGTGCAGATCACCGCGGCGGAGACGGTGGGGGTGGAGGATCGCGGCAAGTACTACGAGGAAGCGGGCGTGCTGCGCGACATGTTCCAGAACCACCTGCTGCAACTCCTCACGCTCACGGCCATGGAGCCGCCGCCGCAGATGTCGGCGAACGCGGTCCGCGACGAGAAGGTGAAGGTGCTGAAGTCCATCCGGTGGCTCTCCCCGGAGACGATCAACGGCAACGCCGTTCGCGCGCAGTACACGGCCGGCACGATCAAGGGCACCGCAGCGCGCGGCTACCTCGAGGAGCCATCGGTGGATCCGGAGTCCACCGTGCCGACGTTCGCGGCGGTGCGGCTCTTCGTGGACAACTGGCGCTGGAACGGCGTGCCGTTCTATCTGAGATCTGGAAAGCGCCTGAAGAAGCGGGTGTCAGAGATCGCCGTGCAGTTCCGCACGCCGCCGCACCTGATGTTCGGCCACGGCAGCGAAGCGCTGCGCCCGAACACGCTCGTGATGCGCGTCCAGCCGAACGAGGGGGTGTCGCTCAACTTCGAGGTGAAGGTCCCGGGCGCCGCCGTCGCGCTCACGTCCGCCATCGAGATCGCGCCGGTGGACATGGACTTCGACTACGCGGCGGCGTTCGGCGAGTCGGCCGCGCCGGCGTACGAGACGCTCCTCCTCGACGTGATGATCGGCGAGGCGACGCTGTTCACGCGCAGCGACGAGGTGGAGGCGGCGTGGCGGGTGATCGATCCGCTGATCAAGCACTGGGAGACGCACCGCCCCAAGCGCATGCCGACCTACGCCGCGGGAAGCTGGGGTCCGCGGGAGGCGGATGAGCTGATCGAGCAGGACGGGATGGAGTGGAGAGAGCCTGGGTGAAGGGGGGTGGGCGGGGCCGCT
>Ga0316628_100001692_pt1 | contig 15796 bp, 12 predicted proteins | sample OWC_Aug_M2_C1_D5_FD_207648 | JGI IMG/M metagenome (GOLD analysis project Ga0316628, IMG submission 207648) | Wetland soil microbial communities from Old Woman Creek delta, Ohio, United States - OWC_Aug_M2_C1_D5_C | ecosystem: Environmental > Terrestrial > Soil > Wetlands | place: USA: Ohio... | reverse complement strand
GGATCGTCGCCGAACGGATCGCCGAGGGCCGCGCCGCGCTCGGCGAGGGGGATGCCGACCGGACTCTCCAGCTCCTTCGGAACCTGGTCCTTTCTCCGGAAACGCCGTCGCCGCACCGGGAGGAGGCGGCGGACCTGATCGCCACCGCGATCCGTTCATATGCTCTTCCAGCAGTGCCCTCGCTTGAAGGGAAAGTGGTTGTGATCACCGGCGGCGGCACCGGGATGGGACGCAGTCTCGCACTGGAAGCCGCACGCCGGGGAGGAAACGTGGTGATCACCGGACGCAGGCCCGCCCCGCTCCTCGAGACGAAGGCGGACATGGACGACCTCATCCGCCATCTCGGTCTTGCGAACCGGTCCCTCCTTGTCCAGGGCGACGTCTCCGACCCGAAGTATGTCGGGGAGATGTTCGAGCAGATCGAAAAGGAGTTCGGGAGAATCGACGTCCTGTACAACAACGCGGGCGTCTCGGGCCCGGTGGTGTTCGGCTCCGTGTACGAGGAAGGTCACTTCGACGAGTACCGGGAGGCGGTCAATATCCACCTTACCGGCTCGTGGCTTGCGTCGCTCGAGGCGGCGCGGATCATGGAAGGGCAACCGGGAGGGGGGTCGATCGTCATGGTGGGGACGTTTTACAGCGAGAGCATCCACCACCACGTTTTGCACGCCTATCCAGGGCGCCTCCCGTACACCTCCGCGCAGTCCGCCAAGCTGGCCCTCGGGGATTACCTCGCGTGGGCCCTCGCGGGAAAACACATCACGGTCCTCTCCCTCAACCCTTCGGCGGTCTCCACGGAGCGGATCCGGCGCGGGAGCGGCGTCTTCGACAAGGGATCGAAGGCGCGCGCGCGGATCGGGCGCAACGTCCCCCCCGAGGCGCTGGAGCGCGACACCCTGGAACGGACCGTGGGGTACTCCTTCGTCGATCCCTCGGATTTTGCCGCACTTGCGCTCGGCGTCGTGGAGGGACCGTTCCGCAGGACGATCGGCGGCGTCCGGCTTCCGATGGGCGGCGTAACGTACGAGCAGCCTCCCGGCGTCTTCCCCTCCCCGGCCGCTCTCTCGCGTTACCCCGACCTCGTCGGCAAGATCGCGCTGGTGGTCGTCGCGGAAACCCTCTCGGGCGATATCCCCCTGGTCGAGTCGTCCGCGTCCGCGCTTGCGCGGTCCGGCGCCGGCGTGGTCCTCGCCGGCGGCCGGCCCGAGATTCTCGAGACGATCGCCTTGAAGATCAACGCGCGCGGCGGAGAAGGGACCGCCACCGTCTCCCCCCTCAACCTCTCCCACCCCGCGCAGGTGCAGGAGCTCTTCGACGGCCTCCCCCGCGTGGATCTCCTCCTGTGCTTCACCGGAAGCGTGGACTGGAAACGGCCGCTGACCAACCTGCCGCACGACGAATGGACCGCGCGCGTCGACCGTTTCGGCCTGATCCCGCGGTTCCTTTGCTGGCAGGCCGAGCGCCGCATGGACCGGGACGGGACGGACGGAACGATCGTCCTGGTGGGGCCGGATCTATCGGGGGTTCCCACGATCCGGGAGCGGAATCTCGTGCAGGTCTTCCAGGCGATGCTGCGCCCCGCCGTGGCGACCGAGGCCATGGAGCGTGCCCTGATGCGGAAAGCGAGAACCGAGGGGACCGCCCCCGGCCCGGTGGCGGACGTGAACATAGGGCTCGTCCTCCCCGGCCGCACCGACGGCAGGAACCGGCAGGCCCGCCCCGATGCGACCGCCGCTTCCGTGCTCTGGTTTCTCGACGACGGCAAGCGCGTCTCGGGAGCGGTTCTCCTGCCGGACGAACAGAACGCCGTGGCGGCCCTGCCCCCGGATCCCGTGGAAATCCCGGGCACGGCGTCGGGGAAGGTGGCCGTCGTCACAGGGGGGATGCGCAATCTCGGGAAGGAGATCTCCCTTCGGCTGGCGGCGGAGAGGGCCACGGTCGTCATCGGAAGCCGTTATCCTCCCGCGGATTCGCAGGATCCCGCGGAAGCCGAAAAGGCGCGCGGAGAGCTCGCGGCGGCGGACACGGTCCTGACGCGGATGCGCCGTTCCGGCGGGCGGGCCCTTTGGGTGCACACGGACGTCGCGCGTCCCGGGAAGGTGCGCACCCTGCTCCTGGAAGCGAGGAACCGGTTCGGACGCGTCGAACTGCTGGTGAACAACGCGGGCGCGGGGGGTGACTTCTCGCGGGTCGGGGACGTGATGCGGGATCACCGGGAGAATTTCGCGTCGGTCCTCGCGGCGAACTTTCTCGGACCCTGGGAGGCGATCGTCGCCGTGCGGGAGATGATGCGGACCCAGCCCGGAGGGGGCTCGATCGTCAACGTCTCCACCCACTACGCCGATCACCCGTACCTCTTCCGGACGATCTACACCGTTTCGAAGATTCTCTTGAAGGCGCTTACGCAGGCCGCGCGCGCAGACCTGGCGGCCGACGGGATCTCCATCGCCGACGTCGCGCCGACGCTCATCGCCGGCCCCCGCATGGAGTGGGTGATGCGCAACTACGCCATGAAGTTCTCCGCCGGTTTCGACGAATTCCACGGTGTTTCACCCGCGGCCCGCGGGTTCCTCACCGAGCCCTTCCTGCGATCGTTCGACGGCGCACGGTCTCCGGGGGAGCGGGAAGCGGCATCCATATCGTTTCACGCCGCCCTCCGGGAGCAGAAGCTGCCGAAAGGCGCGCGCGAGCGGATCGGGGAGTGGTACGGCCGGATCGGAGAGTGGTTCCGCTCCACGGTTCCATCCTCCCCCCCCGGAAACGAGGACGTGGCGGAGGCGGTGCTGTTCGCCGCCAAGGACGGGAGATTCCTCGAAAATCCGTTCCTCGCGATCACAACCTTGCCCCCGTTCTCCTCCTTTCCGCCATCTCCCGGGCCGATGAGGGTGTTATCCGCCGGGGAGCCGGGGACCCTGGTTTCGACCGGAAACGCGGGAGCGCTGCACCGCCGCCTGTACGGACATCTATCCGGAAAGGGAGCCCGGGTGACGTCGCTCTCGGATGCGGAGTTGCCCGAAGGCCTCGCCCGGATCACCCGTCCCGCCGAAAAGGGCGTCCGGGGCCGCTCGCAGGAGACGCAGCAGCGCAACATAGACCTGTCCGAACCCCGCATCGTCGAACCGTGGCTGGACAACACGATTGTCGGTGCCCCCCCTCCGGCCTTCGTCGTCCTGATCATCGGCGCCGCGGATGGGGGAAATGGGGTCCTGGCCGGTTCCGGGGAGGAACGCCTGCGGTTCCTCGGCAAAGTACAAAAAACGGTCACCCTGTTCGCCGAATCCGCGCGCGCGGTGCGGGACGGCGGCCACCTCGTGGTCATCGGCCCTCCGGAATCGGCCGGAGAGGGCCCCCTGATGCTGGCCGCCCTGCGGCAGATCGTCCGGACGTTCCTCGCCGAGCAGCATTTCCTTCCCGCCGCGAAAACGGTCCGCGTCTCCTTCCTGGCCGGGCCTCTTCAGGGGGCGGAGCGGGAAACGGAGCGGGAAGTGACGGAAATCCTCGAAGGAGCGCAGCCTCCCCGGGTGACGCCGATGCCGGTGGGATACGTCAGGCCTTGATCCGCCGGATGAACTCCCCGCAGAGCGCCGGGTCGGCAAGGCGCCCCTCCTCCTCAACCGGCAGACGGGGAAACCGCCCGATGAACTTGCGCGTGAAGATCCCCGCAGGTACCATTCCGCAACTGGGAGAGTCCTTCTTGCAGACATATCCGGACAGGTCGAGACCCGCTAGCTCGTCGAGCCGGGCGTTCGCCCACCGCTCCATCCGCTCCGTGTGGTCGATCCCCGTGTTGTTCGTGACGAGGCGCGGGTCCTCCGGATCCCCCACGAGCCGCATCGGCTCGCGCGGGACGGGAAGCCCGCAATCGACCTCCGGGCAAACCCGGACCCACTTGACGAGGGGATCCAGCGTCGCGATCAGGAAGGCGGCGCGCTTGTGCCCGCCGTCGTAGCGGACGCATTCCCCGAGGAGACAGGCGCTCACGAGGATACGTTTAGGCATATAGCTCCAATGCATAAAGACAGCAACGTGGCAAATGAGGGCGTAGGGCGCAGCGGGGAGGTTCCACGGAGCGGCGTCTGGAGCGAGCGGAGGCGCAGGCAAGGAGGCCATGGACGGCCGACGAGCCGTAGCGGAGTGGAAGCCTCCCCGCCCCGATACGAGCTTCGCGCCGCCGGGGTACCCCCGCAGTAGGAAAAACTGGGGGCACGAGCCCGAAGGCCCCTGATCACTCCGCTTTTTGCTGTCTTATTTATTGGAGCGCTCATGCGAAGCGTTTTTCCTTGAACCGCTCGCGCAGGAACCGCTTCGCGAACTTCCCCACGGACGTCTTGGGAATCGCGTCGACGAACACCACCTCGTCGGGGATCCACCACTTCGCCACCCGTGTCGCGAGGAAATCGAGGATCTCCTTCCCCTCGACCTTCCCGGCGAAGCCGGGCTTCAGCACGACGCACGCCATGGGGCGCTCGGTCCAGATCGTGGACGGGACGCCGATCACCGCCGCCTCGGCCACCGCGGGATGGGACATGATCGTGTTTTCCAGGTCGATGGAGGAGATCCACTCCCCTCCGCTCTTGATGAGATCGCGCGTGCGGTCCTGGATCTGCACGTACCCCTCGGGATCCACGGTCACGACGTCGCCGGTGCACAGCCATCCATCCTTGACCGTCTCCTTCGTCCGCTCCGGATCGCGGTAATACTCTTCCGTGATCCACGGTCCGCGGAGCCGCAATTCCCCCATCGATTTCCCGTCCCGCGGGACCTCGGAGCCGTCCTCCGCGACAACGCGCATCTCGAGGCCCGGCACCAGCGTCCCCTGCTTCCCCTTGTACGCATACAGCTCGTCCCCGGGAAGATCCTTCATGTACGACTTGGGACGGGAGACCAGCACCACCGGGTACGTTTCCGTCATCCCGTAGGCATGGATGAAGGGGACGCCGAACCCCTTCTCGACCTTTTCGATGAGCGACTTCGGGGCGGCGGACCCTCCGCAGACGATCGCCTTCAGGCTCGACACGTCGTACTTCTCATGCTCCATCTGCTGCAGGACCCCCATCCAGACGGTGGGCACTCCCGCCGTGATCGTCACCTTCTCGTCGCGGATCAACGAGAGCAGCGCCTTCGCGTCGGGCCGGGAGCCCGGGAACACCTGCTTCGCGCCCATCCAGGCCGCCGCGAACGGGATCCCCCATGCGTTGACGTGGAACATCGGCACGACCGGCATCACGGCGTCCGACTCCCGGATCCCGAGGACGTCGGCCGAGCAGATCGCAAGGGCGTGCAGGTAGATTCCCCGATGGGTGTACGGAACCCCCTTCGGATTTCCCGTGGTAGCCGTGGTATAGCAGAGCGCCGCCGTCGCATTCTCGTCGGGCAGCGAAGGCCAGTCGTACTCCCCCGACTCGGCGTCGAGAAGCGCTTCGTACGAGAAAACCGGCGAGAGCTTCGTGGAGGGGACGCTCCTCTTGTCGCTCATGACCACATAAGCGCGGACGGTCGGAAACTTGTCCGCCAGCGCCTCGACGGCCGGAAGAAGGTCCTCGTCCACCAGCATCACCGCATCTTCCGCGTGGTTGACGATGAAGGTGAACTGATCCTCGAAGAGGCGGATGTTCAGGGTGTGGAGCACGGCACCCATGCACGGGACGGCGAAGTACGCCTCGAGATGGCGGTGGCTGTTCCACCCGAAGGTGGCGACCCGCTCTCCGGGCCGTACGCCCAGGCGCTTCAGCGCGTTGGCGAGCTTCGCGACCCGGACGTTGTAATCGGCGTACGTGTACCGGTGGATGCCGGAAAAATCCCTGCCGACGACTTCCTTCTTGCCGAACAGCATGCGGTTCCGTTGAAGCATCGTGGAGAGGGTCAGCGGGTACGGCATGAGACACCTCCGTGGCAGGGTTCCGCGGGAAATGAATAATGAATGTTATTTTGCCGCAATCGCTCTCCAAGTCAACGACGGAAAAGATTCATCCCGATATCCGAGGAACCGCCCCGGGGGGGCCGCCCCAGCACGAGCTTCGCCGCTGCCCGGCCCCCCCCGCTGTAAGAAGAATGGGGGCGCGTTCCGTTTCATTTGAGGGTTTCCGCGAAGAACGCCTTCATCGCCTCCCACGATCGGCGGTCCGCACGCTCGTTGTACGCCGCTCCCTTCGAGTTGTCGTTCCCCGAATCGGGGTTGGTGAAGCTGTGGACGGCCCCGCCGTACGCGACGAACTGCCAGTCCACCCCCCCCTTGCGCATCTCCTCCTGGAACGCCTCGACCTGCTTCACCGGGACGAACGGATCGTCCCCACCGTGCAACGCCAGCACCTTCCCCTTGATGTTTCTCGCATCCCCGGGGGTCGGGGTGTCCAGCCCGCCGTGGAAGCTGACCACCGCCACCAGGTCCGCCCCGCTACGGGCCAGCTCGAGCACGGTGGTACCGCCGAAACAGTACCCGATCGCTGCAAGTCGCGCCGTGTCGACCTCCGGGCGGTTCCGGAGAACGTCAAGCCCGGCCGCGGCGCGGGCGCGCATCAGCTTCCGGTCCCCCTTGTATATTCCCGCGAGGGCGGCCGCCTCCTTCGCGTCCTTCGCCCGCACGCCTTTGCCGTACATGTCCAACGCGAACGCCACGTATCCGAGCCGCGCCAGCTGTTCCGCGCGTCTCCGCACGTACTGGTTGGGACCGTACCATTCGTGCGCCACCAGGATCCCGGGGCGCTTCCCGTGAAGGGCGGCGTCGTACGCCAGGTACCCTTCCAGCACGACGTCGCCGTGACGATACTCCACCACCTCAGTCTTCACCTCGGCGCGCGCCGACGGGATCGCGGCAACCATCAGGCAGATCGAGAAAATCGCCGCAAACGTTTTCATGACCGCCTCTCCTCAGCTTCGTCATGCCAGTTGGCGTGTTTCCACGACCTTGAAGTACGCTACGTGCTTCACCGCCTGCGGGTTCCCGGGACTCACGGCGGCGGTCCGCTCCCGGATCTTCGCGAGCATCTCCCCCGAATCCTCGGTGCGGGAAAGCGAGAGCGTCAGCCGCGCTCCCTGGAACCCTTCGCCGGGAGCGAAGTACGCGTAGGACGCATTCGGGTTCTCCCGGACGTTGTTCCAGGTCCTGCCGTCCGTCATCCCCCACGCGACCGTTTCGTCGTCCACGACCTGGGGAACCGCGTACACCGCCATGTTGACCACCCCGGCCTTCGACGCGGTCCCGATCACCCCGCGTCCTCCCGGCTTCAGAACGTCCCCGATCTTCATTTTTCCTCCTCCCGACGGATGATTTCGACCAGCTTCCGGTCCGCCCGCGGAAGGGCGAATGCCCCTTCCTCGCGCCCGGATAGCCACCCCATCCCCTCTCCCGCCGGCAACGCACCTCCCGACATCCCGCAAAGGAAGCCGTGAAGGGTGATCCGGTAGTGGGAATAGGCATGGCGTACGGCTCCCACTTTCCTTTGAATCACCGGGTCCGTCTGAAGTTTCTCCCGAAGCGAGCGCCGCAGCGCATCCTCCAGGGTCTCCCGCGGAGCGCGCTTCCCCGACGGGAAGGCCCACAATCCTCCCAGGAGCCCGTCGGGAGGGCGGCGCACCAGGAACAGCGCGCCGTCGTTCCGGCGGAACACCGCCGCCACGACGTCGCGATGCGGGAGGGCTCTCCTCGGAAGCTTCGCAGGGATCGAATCCTGGAGCCCGCGCAGGAAGGAGGAACAGCGGGATCGCAAGGGACACTCCCCGCAGCGCGGGGATTTCGGCAGGCAAACGACGGCGCCCAGGTCCATCACCGCGAGGGCCGTGTCCCGCCCTTTTCCCTTCCGCACCAGGCGCGCGGACCGTTCCCAGAGGATTTTTTCCGCCGCGGCGGAACGGAGATCCCCTTCGACGGCGAAAAGGCGGGCCACGACGCGACGGGCATTCGCGTCAAGGATCGGGAAGTCCGCGCCGAAGGCGATCGCGGCGATCGCCCCGGCCGTCGATCGGCCGATCCCGGGAAGCGCCAGGAGCGATTCCACCGTGCGCGGCACCTTTGCTCCATGCAAGTCAACGAGGATCGCGGCGGCCCGATGGAGGTTTCTTGCGCGGGAATAGTATCCGAGTCCTTCCCACGCCTTCAGGACATCGTCCAACGGCGCCCGGGCGAGGGATTCCACATCGGGAAACCTCAAGAGGAAGCGTTCGTAGTAGGGAGCGACGGTTTCGACCCGGGTCTGCTGCAGCATGATCTCCGAGATCCAGATGCGATACGGATCCCGGGTCTCCCGCCATGCCATCCGCCGGGCCGCCGTCCGGAACCACGCCAGGAGTGCGGAGGATATCCACGCGGCAGTTCGTGTATCTTCAATATCGTGAATATTCATGTCGCTCCGCCGCATCCCTGCGGCCCTGACTTGACGAGAGCAAGTCTACCGCGCGGTGGGGAGCCCCGCCTCCTTCCACTTCGTGATTCCGCCGGTGAGCGTGGTAACGTTCTTGAACCCCAATTCCCGCATCACCTTGAGGGCTCCGTCCGATCGATGTCCCGTACGGCAGTAAACGAGGTAGGATTTGCCCCGATCGAGTTTCGCGATCTCGCCCCGGAACGATGGGGAAAGATAGTCGAGCTGCACCGCCCCTTCGATCCGTTCCGCATCGAATTCCTCCGGAGTCCGGACGTCCAGCAGCACGAACCCGGGATTTCCGGCCCGTATCCCGATCGTTTCCCGCGCCTCCGCGGGAGACAGATAGCGGTATCCGCCCGCCGCGTCCTGCGCGCGAAGAACCGGCGGGCGGAACAGGAATGCGCAGGCGACGGCGGCACAGCCCGCCATGTACAATATCGTCTTCATTTTCGCCATGGGTCGCCACCTCCATTTTCCCTATTTGATTCCAGGACGAAAAAACGGGTTCACCGAATGCGCCGTTCGACGGCCCATCGCCCTTTTCCGAAAAAAAGGCCGGACCCCGCGAAGGGGTGCCGGCCGTTCCGGAGCGATTCGCTTCGTTCGGGGAAGGGCGCCGCTCAATCCTTTTCGAGGAGCGAAGTGAACATGTCGTGGTGTTCCTCTTCATCCGAGAGGATCTTGTTGAAGAGGAACTCCGTGGTTTCGTCCCCTTCCTTCCGCGCGACCAGGAGGATCTTCCTGTACATCGCGATCGCGGTCTCCTCGTCCTTCTTGTCGGTCTCGATCATTTCCTTCAGCGTGGTGCCGAGGAAGATCGGCGCCGGCTTCGTGGTAGGGATCCCTCCCAGGTAGTTCAGCCGCTCCGCGATCGCCTCGGCGTGCTTCATCTCCGCGATGGCGGTATTCCGGAAGGCGTCCCTGACCGCGTATCCCTGGACGCCTTTCCAGAGGACATGCTGCCACATGTATTGCACCGAGACCTGGATCTCCCGGGCAATCGCCTGGTTCAAGAGGTCGAGCAGCTCCGCGGACGGTTTTTTGCTGGCCATCGGTTGTTCCTCCTTCGATCGTGGTGGAAATCGTATCCCGTCGAGAGGTATTCTTGCACGGAGGGGGACGGGAAGTCATCCCTCAAGGAGGAGCCCACCGCATGATCCGCGACGTCGTCATTCTCGGTTCCGGCTGCGCAGGATCGACCGCCGCCATCTACGCCGCGCGCGCCAACCTCGCCCCGCTGGTGCTGGATGGCCGCGAACCGGGGGGACAGCTGACGCTGACCACCGACGTCGAGAACTTTCCCGGGTTCCCCGGTGGAGTCCAGGGACCCGAGCTCGTCGACCTCATGCGGAAACAGGCGGAACGGTTCGGAGCGGCATACCTCCCGGAAACGGTCGTCGGCGTCGACCTTTCGACACGCCCCTTCGCCGTGAACACGGAGGAGAACACCTACATGGCGCGCACCCTCATCGTCGCCACCGGCGCCTCGGCAAGGCTCCTGGGCCTGGAATCGGAGAAGAAGCTGATGGGGAGGGGCGTATCCACCTGCGCCACCTGCGACGGCGCCTTCTTCCGGGACCGCGAGATCGTCGTGGTCGGCGGCGGCGACACCGCCCTGGAGGAGGCGATCTTCCTCACCCGGTTCGCGTCCAGGGTTCTGCTTGTCCATCGAAGGGACCAGTTCCGCGCCTCGAAAATCATGATCGACCGCGCACGGGCCATCCCCAAGATCGAATTCGTCCTTGACACCGTGATCGCTGACATCCTGGACCCGGGGAAGAACGAGGTCTCCGCGGTCCGGCTGAAGAGCACGAAGGACGGGTCGGAGAAGGTCCGAAAGGTCGACGGCGTCTTCGTCGCCATCGGCCACGATCCGAACACGAAGGTCTTCGAAGGGCAACTGGACCTTGACAACGGGTACATCGTCCTGCACGGCGGCGCGAAAACGAGCGTCGCGGGGGTTTTCGCCGCCGGGGACGTCCACGACAAGGTGTATCGGCAGGCGGTCACCGCGGCGGGAGCCGGCTGCCGCGCCGCCATCGAGGCGGAGCGTTTCCTCGAGTCGGAAGGCCGGTGAGCCTGGCCATGCGGATCCACCTCGTGCGTCATTCGGAGGCGGTGGAACGCATCCCCTCGATGCCGGACGCGGCGCGCTACCTTAGCGCCCATGGACGCGTCTCCTTCCGGGAAATGGCTCGCCGTTTCCGCGTGGCCGGGGGGCATCCCGACCGTATCCTGACCAGCCCGTTCATCCGCGCGGTGCAGACGGCGGAGATCCTGTCGGAGGCGCTCGGGTACGAGGGGGAAGTCGTCGTGGAGCCTCGTCTGTCCCCGGGATTCGACGTCTCGATGCTCGGCGCGGTGCTGGTCGATTATCCCGGCGAAAGGGAGATCGCCTTCGTCGGACACGAGCCGGACCTGGGCGGCATTCTCGTCCGGCTGCTCTCCCTCCCCCAGGCGTACGCGATGCGGAAGGGGGCAATCGCCGCCCTCGATCTTCCGAACGCCGGGGATCCGCTCCGTGCCGGGTTCGCCTGGCTCCTTACCGGGGATCGCAGGATCGAGGACCCCGCGAAGCTGTCGACGTAGGGTATTGCAACACCCCGTAAAGTGTGGTACGGTGCCATTGATTTGAATCCCCTCGATCTCCAACTTCCCCAGGTATTCCAGGCATCCCCGGATCGTATCGACCCGTAGACCCTTCGTCCGTCAACCATCTCTCACCCCAACATCAGGAGAAAAAGGAAAACGATGCCGTTTCGACAATTCGGTTTATCCCCGGAGATCCTCCGGGCCATCCAGGAAATGAACTACACGACGCCGACCCCCATCCAGGAAAAGGCGATTCCCGACGTGCTCCGGGGGAAGGACCTGCTCGGCTCCGCCCAGACCGGCACCGGGAAGACGGCCGCCTTCGCGCTGCCCATCCTTCACCGCCTCGCCGCGGAAGCCCGGACCGTCCGCGGACGCCGGGTCGTCCGGTCGCTCGTTCTCACGCCGACACGGGAACTGGCCATGCAGATCGGGGAAAGTTTCCGCGACTACGGACGCCACACCGGAATGCGGCACGCCGTCATCTACGGAGGCGTCAGCCAGAAACCCCAGGAGCAGGCGCTTCAGAAAGGAGTGGACATCCTCGTCGCAACGCCGGGGCGTCTCCTCGACCTCATGGGGCAGAAGCTCGTGAACCTCTCCACCGTCGAGATCTTCGTCCTGGACGAGGCGGACCGGATGCTCGACATGGGCTTCATCGTCGACATCCGCCGCATCATCGAGAAACTCCCGGCCGAACGGCAGACCCTGATGTTCTCCGCCACGATGCCGTCGGAGATCGTCCGCCTTTCGGCGACCCTGCTTCGCGACCCGGTGCGGGTCCAGGTCGCGGCCGCTTCCGCACCGGCCGACGACGTGGAGCATCGGCTCTACTACGTGGAAAAGGCATCCAAGCCGGACCTGCTGAAAACGCTCCTGGCCGACGAGGAGATCAAGAACGCCCTCGTGTTCACGCGGACGCGGCACGGCGCCGACCGCGTTGAACGTACCCTCAGCCGCGCGGGAGTGCGCGTCGAGGCGATCCATGGCGACAAGTCCCAAGGGGCAAGGGAGCGCGCCCTTTCCGCCTTCAAGAAGGGGACGATCCGGGTCCTGGTGGCCACGGACATCGCCGCCCGGGGACTCGACATCGTCGATCTGTCCCACGTGGTCAACTACGACCTGCCGAACGAGCCGGAGGCGTACGTCCATCGGATCGGGCGCACCGGCCGCGCCGGCGCGTCGGGCATCGCGATCTCGTTCTGCGGCTTCGAGGAGCGCCCCCTGCTCGCAGAAATCGAGCGCCTGATGAGCAAGCACCTGACCGTGATAACGGACCACCCCTTCCCTTCCCCGGCCAAACCGGCCCCCCCGACGGTTTTCCACACGGGGCGGACGCCGTCGAAGCCGCGCCCGTTCATGATCCCCGTGGACGCCGCGTTCCTCTCCGCGGGGCGATCGGCGCCCGCATCCCCCCCGGCGCGGGTTTCCCGGCACGCCGGGAACGAGGCGCGCCCGACCTCCGGCCCCGGCGGCCGGAAGAGCGGACACCGGGACCAGTTCTCCTCGCGGGGCCGCTCCCAAAGATAACCGCAAGGCGGCAACCCCGATCGGACCGCCCCCGCGGCCGCGTTTCGTGTATCATCTTGGCAACGCCAACCGGGGGCCGGTCCGCTGCAGGAAAAGCTGAAATTCCTCGTCAAGCCGCTCGTCTTCCTCTTCGCATTCCTCGCTCTCTGTTTCTCCCTGTACCATCTCGGGCTCTTCCACTTTTTCATGAACCGGGAGCGCCTGATCGCGTGGATCCATTCCCTCGGCGCTTGGGGATTCGCCGGCTTCATCCTGCTGCAGGTGGTCCAGGTGGTCGCCGCACCCATACCCGGGGAAGCGACGGGCGTCCTGGGGGGGTACCTCTACGGACCTGTCGTGGGGGTTGCGCTCTCCACCGTCGGATTGACGATCGGGTCGTTCCTCGCCTTCAGCCTTTCACGCTTCTTCGGCCGCCCCCTGACCGAGAAGTTCGTCGACGCGAAGACGATGGAGAGGTTCGACTACCTGCTCCACCACAAGGGAGCGTTCCTCATCTTCCTGCTGTTCCTGATCCCCGGGTTCCCGAAGGATTATCTTTGCTACATCCTCGGGCTCGGCCATCTCACCACGCTTGAGTTCCTCTCCATCGCCACGACGGGACGCCTCCTGGGCACCACGCTGCTTACGCTCGGGGGGACCTTCCTTAGGAACCACCAGTATTACCGTTTCTTCCTGCTCAGCGGCACGGCGGTGGTCATCATCTTCGTCACCATCGCCTACCGGGACCGGCTCGAACAGTTCTTCAGGAAACACCACGAACGGCACCATCGGGGGAAGGGAAAAACCCCGAAGCCGTGAACCGGGGGGGGCGAAGTCCGGAACGCCGCTATTCCGCCTTTCCCTTTTTTCCCGCCTCCTCCTCGTGTTCCCCCTTCACCGCCTCGCGCAGCTCCCCGATCCGGTCCATGACCTTCCGGTAGAGCGTCCCGGGGGGGAATTCACCCTCGGGCCCCATCTCCCCCGCCGGAAGTCCCATCAAGGTCTCGACTCCCTCCTCGACGCGGTCGATCTCGAGGATGCGGAACGTCCCCTCGCGGACCGCCTGCACCACCTCGTCCTTGAGCACGAGGTTCCTGCGGTTCCGGGCGGGGATCAGGACCCCCTGCGATCCGTCAAGTCCCCGCAGCCGGCACAGGTCGAAAAACCCCTCGATCTTTTCATTGACGCCGCCGATCGGCTGGACCGCGCCGTTCTGGTCCATCGAGCCCGTCACGGCGATCCCCTGCCGGACCGGGACTCCGGCGATCGCCGAAAGGAGCGCGTACAGCTCCGCGCAGGTGGCGGAGTCCCCCTCGATGATCCCGTAGAGCTGCTCGAATGTGATCGACGCCGTAAGGCTGATGGGCGCATTCCTTGCGAATCGGCGCCCGAGGTAATTGGACAGGATCAGGACCGCCTTCTCGTGGATCTTGCCGGAAAGCTTCGTTTCGCGCTCGATGTTCAGGACCCCGCCCTTCCCGGCGTAGACGGTGGCGGTGATGCGGGAAGGCTTCCCGAAGCTGTAGTCGCCCATGTCGTACACCGCGAGCCCGTTCACCTGGCCCGTCCGTTCCCCCGCGGTATCGACGATGAGGGTCCCTTGCGCGGCAAGCTCCCGCATCTCCTCCTCGATCCGGCTGTTCCGCTTGGTCTTCGCCTGAAGCGCCCGGGAGACATGGTCGTCCGTAATGACCTTCGAACCCTCCCGCTTCGCCCAGTAATCCGCCTCCTTCAGGAGGTTGGAGATGTCGCTGAATTTCGTGGAGAGCTTCTCCTGGTCCTCCGCCAGCCGGGAGCCGAAGTCGACCACGCGCCCGACCCCCTCCGGAGTGAAGGGCATCAACCCCTCGTCCTTCGCCTTCGTCGCCACGAACGCGGCGTAATGGTCGATGCTCTCCTCCGTCCGGTCGATCCTGTGGTCGAAGTCCGCCTTCACCTTGAACAGCTCGCGGTACTCCTCGTCGAGGTTGTACAGCAGGTAGTAGATCTCCGGGTTGCCGATCAGGACGATCTTGACGTCGAGGGGAATCGGCTCCGGCTTCATCGACGTCGTCGTAACGAGGCGGTACTGTTCCCACACGTCCTCGATCTTCACCTCCCGGTTGCGGATCGCCCGCTTCAGCGCATCGTAGGAGAAGATGTTTCGAAGAAGGTCCAGGGCGTTGAGGACCAGGAATCCCCCGTTCGCCTTGTGCAGGGAACCGCACTTGATCATCGTGAAGTCCGTGATGGCGGCCCCCATCTGGAAGCGGTGCTCGATCCGTCCGAAGAGGTTGTAATAGGTCGGGTTGCTTTCGAAGACGCACGGAGCCCCGATCGTCCCCCCGTTGTTCACGATCACGTTGACGGAGTACCGGGAGAAATCCGGCTCCTGCCTGCCGATCTTCAGGAACGGCAGCGGGGAGGGAGCTTCCTCTCCTCCGCTCTTGAAGTCATCGATGCTGGCCAGAACGTTCTCCTGCACGGCGTCGAGATACGAAAGAAGCTTCCCGTTCCCCTCGTGTTTCTTCCGGATCTCCTCCAGCCGGTGCCCGAGCACGGACAACGCCGCGTTGCGCTCCAGCTCCGCGAGCGCATCCTTGGCCGCCCTCTCCTCCGTTTTCACGGTGCGGGCCACGTCGTCCAGACGTTCCTGGATCCGCTTCCCGTTGTCCCGAACTACCCGCCGCTTCGCCTCGTCGAGCGTGTTGAACGTCTCCTCCGTCATCGGCTCTCCCGAATCGTCCACCGCGACGATGGAAAAACCGTTGATCGTGGGCCGGATGGTGAACCCCCTCGATTTCGCCTCCGCCTCAAGCGCTCCCAGGATCTCTTTCTGGCGGCTCTGGAATCCCTCGACGATCCGGCCCTTTTGTCCCTCGTACTCCTTGGAGTCGAAAACCTTCGGGATCGCCGACCGAAGGTAGTCCACCATCTCCCGCATGTCGCTCTGGAATTCCGTCCCCCGTCCCGGGGGAAGGGAAAGGGCGATCGGCCCCTCGGGGTCCCGGAAGTTGAACACGTAGGCACGATCGGGCGGAACGGGGTCCGACTTCGCCTTCTCCGAGACGAAGGAGCGGATGGCGGAAGTCTTTCCCGTGCCGCTCTCGCCCAGCGCATAGATGTTGAAGCCGAGGCTGTGCATGTCGAGGCCGAAATCGATCGCATCGAGCGCACGCGCCTGGCCGACGATGCGCGTAAGCGGGGGCACCTCCGACGTGGTGGCGAAGCGGAAGCGCTTCGTATCGCACGGTTTCCGAAGATCCTCGGGATTCAGCGTTCTGGCCATCGGGTCCCTCCCCGGCGCGCGGCGTCGTTTCTATTCACTTGATCCGGAAGTCGACCCGGCTGTCCCG
>Ga0316628_100001691_pt1 | contig 15797 bp, 13 predicted proteins | sample OWC_Aug_M2_C1_D5_FD_207648 | JGI IMG/M metagenome (GOLD analysis project Ga0316628, IMG submission 207648) | Wetland soil microbial communities from Old Woman Creek delta, Ohio, United States - OWC_Aug_M2_C1_D5_C | ecosystem: Environmental > Terrestrial > Soil > Wetlands | place: USA: Ohio... | reverse complement strand
CAAGCTCGGTTCCGTCGGGCTTGCAACCGGAACCGAGGTCGCGATCATGGGCGACGATGGGCGCCTGCTTTCGGCGGGTGAGTGCGGCGAGATCGTCATCCGCGGTGACACGGTCATGCTCGGCTACGAAGCCAACGCCGACGCAAACCGCGTCGCGTTCGAAAAAGGGTGGTTCCGAACCGGTGACGTGGGGCGGCTCGACTCGGACGGCTACCTGACGATCACCGGCCGGCTTAAGGAGCTCATCAACCGGGCCGGCGAAAAAGTGTCCCCACGCGAGGTGGAAGAGGCGTTGCTCGAGCACGTCGCCGTTCGGCAGGCGGCCGCCTTCGCGGTCCGCCATCCCACGCTTGGCGAAGACGTTGCCGCCGCGGTCGTCCTGAAAGCGGGAGCAAGCACTGCGGAAGACGAGTTGCGCGGGTTCCTGTTCGGCCGTTTGCCGGAATTCAAGATCCCGACCCGGGTGGTGATCGTGGACGAGATTCCCACAAGCGCTACCGGGAAGATCGAGCGCATCGGCCTTGCCGATCGACTCGCCGACAGGCTCGCGACGACGTTCATCGCGCCGCGCAGCGACATTGAAGCTTTCGTGGCAAGCCTCTTCTCGGAGGTGCTCGGCGTGGAACGGATCGGCGCCACCGACAACTTCTTCGCACTGGGCGGCGACTCATTGCGCGGCGGTCAGGTTATCACCCGAGTACGCGCACGGCGGGGCGTGAATCTGCAACTACCCGCGCTCTTTAGGAATCCAACGGTCGCTGAATTCGCGCGGGAGATCGAGAGTGCACCGCGTGAACTGCAAGGAGCGGCGCTCGCGCCATTGCGCGATCGGATCGGACGTCGGGAGCGAGGCGATCCCACTTCTTAAGGCAGCCAGAAGGGTTTCTTAGGTGCAATAACTGGCATCGCCCCGCTTTCCCGGACACTACCCTGGGCTTCTCCAAGCTTTCTCGAACTCATCCGGGCTGAGCAGTGCGAGCGTGGAATGCCGACGCCGCGGATTGTAGAACCGTTCGATGTAATCGAACCACGTCTCGTTCCTGGAACGCTGAGCCAACGTGGCCTGGGTCCGAATCAGCCCCCGTCGCCGGGTTCGAGCACATAAATTTGGAAATCTGGCGGGCCGCCTACGAGTCGCGTTGACGGCAGCGGCGTGACAAACTTTGGCGGCCGGATAAGTAGAAGATAGAGCGGCGGGACGTGGCGGCCGGCCGCCGCCTCGCCCGCAGCGAGCGCGCGTAGCCGCGCCGCCGCGGTGGCGCCATTGCCATCGCCGCATAGCGACGGGTCGAAGCTCTGCTGGAGGTCGTAATATGGTTTATATGCGCTGTTCACGGAGATTGTGTGCTGTCCGGGGATGGTCCAGGTTGAGGCCACGAAGCGCTTATCGGCGAAGGCGGCCATGGCCGCAAGATGGGTGAGCGGTGGCTGGCGAGCGCGGTAAATGCCAAGGATGTCGTACGCAGCGGGCTGACACTCCGTCTGAAGAATCACCGCCCCCTCAGGTAGTGCGTTTAGGGCGGCTGCGCGGACGTCAATCGTTGTGTCTAAGGAGCGCCACAGCATCGCAATCGCTCCGTGCTTGGCGACAAGAGCAAGAGCCAGCACGGCGAGCACCGTGGCCTTCGGTAGGGACGCCTTTCTGCCCAGCTCAGTTTCTCGAGGTGCGAACCCAGCCAACGCGAGCAGCGCGATAGCCGGCGGCAAACGGGTGTCGACGTAGTAACCGGTTTGGACTTGGAAGGGCAACGCTACATAAAGAATTGCGAGGCCGAGCAGCCCCGGGATCAACGGCGACGCTAGGCGTGGCCGGGAGCGCGTCGCCAGAATTGCTATTAGAGCCAACACGCCGATGACAAACGCAACGTCGGCGGCTACGCTGCCACTGGTAAAGCCTTTCGTTAGGTCGAATGCCTTAGACGCGGCGAAAGGCGCCTTGTAGCGGAGCTGCGAGCCATCGCTTATAGACATCTTTGCAAGGAGTGCGACCGCGGGGACCCCTTCTAGGGCCCAGGCCAGCAGGCGGAACAAGCCCATCGGACGGCGCAGGAAGGCCTCCAGCGCCGCGCCGGCCGACATCACTGCGAAAATGCCGAACGCGGAGACGTGACAAATGAGGAGTACGCCGCTGGCGGCTACGCCGAATACGAAGCCCGAGGCGGGACGGTTCGCTAGGCTCAGACGGCCTGCTAGCGCCCAGGAAACCAGCCCCAACCCGAGCGTGAAGCTGAAGAAGCCGAGGATGGCAACCAGGTTGTAGAGAAACAGAGCCGCCGCCAGCGGTAGCGCGTGCCAACGTCCTGTGACCACTCGGTTGAGAACCAGTATGCCCCAGAGAGTCAGCGTCAGCGACAGCGCGAAGACTGCACGGCCCGCCGCCTCGGGCTCAAGGACTGTGGCGAAGCTCAGACCCAAGAGGTCGAAGCCGACGTTTGGCAGGAAGAATCCGGCGAAGCTATAGAACGGCGACCCGTGGTCGGTGAATAGCAGATCGCGCAGGACGGCGAGGCGCGATTCATGGGCTGCGGCGTCGAGCAGCGGCAGGTGACGCGCCGCTATCACCGGCAGGACGGCGAGAAGTGTGGCCGCCAGCGCGAGGAGGAAAGTGCGATTTCGGCCTTTGCCCGATGAGTCCGGGGAAGATGAGCGTGTCTCTGAGTTGATCGCCTTAGCCGAAAGTGAAGAGCCGGGTTTCATTGAGCCTAATCCGCAGCTGATCAAGTGAAAGGACGTATGAGAGGACTATTTGCGGCGCCACATCAAGATCGCGGGTTTCGGCAAGTGAGTGCATTGTTGTGCACGAAATTGCTGGTCATCGCGGATATCGTCGCGATGGAATGCGACACCGGGAACCTCGCAACGAGCTGCAGCTCACCTCGATGCGTGCGGCATCCATTGCGTCGTTCTCGATGGCGCGAGGTTTGCGAAGTGCTGACGCAGCGCAATCGGGGCGCCCTTTCTGGCCGGCAGAACCTCGCCCGCAATAGTCGCGCGGAGTTCACTCACTAATATCCTCCCGGCCTCAGAGGTCCGAGCGCCTCACGCTGGCTTCGGCTTGTTCCACGTGTAGACCGATGTCACGGCATAGTTCCACACGGCGCCCACAAGGATGCCGGCGATGGCGGAGAGTACCCAGCCGATATGGCCAAGGACTTCGCTCCTGAATAGATAGGTCGCGATGCCGACATTGGCGACCGCGCCAAGGGAGCAGGCAATCGTGAACGAGAACCACCCGCGCAAGACCTGCCAACCGCGCAGCCGGCGATCGCGATACGTAAGCATGTTGTTCAAAAAGAAGTTAAATGTCATCGCGACGAGCGCGGCCGCCGACTGACCCACCACGAACTGGAAGTGAAGGCTCCGGAACAGGAGCCAAAGAACGAACATGTGGACGAATACGCCGGCACCGCCGACCAAGGCAAATGGGATGAATCGAACAGGTATGTAACGGCCGATCATCTTGTCGAGTAGCATCATCAGATACTCCCAGACGGCCGTGCTGTCGAGCTTGCTCTCGCCGGCGTGGCGGGCACGGAACGTGTAGGGGATCTCTCGGAAGGCCAATGGCCGCTTAATGGAGGCGAAGATGTCGAGCAGTATCTTGAAGCCGATACCGGAAAGATTCTTGGCTGCCTCATGGATCACACCACGCTGGAGCATGAAAAAGCCGCTCATCGGATCCCGTAGATCGGCTTTGACAACGAGCTTGGAGAGGCTCGTAGCGAAGCGACTCATCTTCTCGCGATGCGATACCCAGCCACCGGTGCCTCCGCCAGAAACGTATCGGCTGCCGACGGCCATATCGAGGCCGTCTGTCTTCAGTGCCGCGAGCATTTGCGGAAGTATTCGCTCGTCGTGCTGCAGGTCCGCGTCCATCACCGCCAGATAGGGCGCCGAGGAAGCAAGCATGCCCTCGACGCATGCGGTGGCAAGCCCCCGCCGGCCGATGCGGTGCAACACCCTGACACGCGGGTTCGATAGGCTAATCGACCTTACGAGCTCGGCAGTTTCGTCCGGAGAATCATCGTCGACGAAGATGACCTCCCAGGCAATGCCGGTGAGTGCGTGCTCGAGGCGACGCACGAGTTCCTCGATGTTCTCGCGCTCGTTGAAGGTCGGGACGATGACAGAGAGTTCCGGTCCGGTAGGGCTGATCATGGCTTCTGCAGCGCCTTCTTCTGGTCGAACTGTTGGCCGATGCCGACCATTTCCAGGCTAAGCGGAGCCGCGCGATCCGCAATCGCGCCCAGGTACTCGTAGATGACGACTTCCTTGTCCTCGTTCGGAAAGTTGGCTTCCGGGACAATTCGGGCCACTGGAAGGAAACGGTCCCGCCTTCCAAGCAACGTCTGCAGAGCGCGAATTGAGGGCAGGTCGGTCCAGAATCCCGTCTGCGCGATCACATAACGGACGCGGTACCTCCGCAGCATGTCCTCGATCGCGGTCTGCCCAATTCCGCGATCCTCGATTCCACGTTCGCGTTCGATCGCTACCCGCAACAGGAGCTTGTCGGCGCGCAGCACGCCGATGTCGTGGCGGGCCCCGGCACGGACGCTGAAAATGAAGTTGCCGTCCCGGTAGCCGTCGAACAGCACGTTGCTGTGGGCAGGAGCCCTCTTCAGCACATATCGGGCCGCTTCGTCGTAGCCGCGAACGTACTGCACGGGCTGAAACCAGGTCGAGGCAACGAGCGTGGCAGCGGCGAGGGCAAGACTGCAGGTGGCTCCCACAACGGGAGGCGTTCCGGCGAGAACCTGCCTCACTGCCAGCACGGCGAAAATCGGAAGCGGCAAGAGAATCATGAGGTCATGGCGCGGCTCGCGGACCATGATGTAGGAGAAGAAGAGATAGCCGATGCAGAACCAGGACAGGAGAAAGATGAAGGTCGCCCGAGGCAGCCGCCAATCGGGCCGTAGCGCGGCGCCGACCAAGTAAACAGCGGCCAGGATGACCGTGGGCCAGCCAAGTTGGCGCGGGAGCTGCTCGAGATAGAAGACCCAGGCCATTACAGACGTCCGCGATGCGTCGTTGCGCAGACTCCCGGCCACGGACTCGATGTTGACCTGGCCGAACTTGACCTGTAGCACGACAAGGGGAACTAGCAGCAACAGGAACATTCCAGCCGCGGCCCAGACGTGTCGATCGCGCAGGGCGCCTATGCCACGCTCTGCCAGTAGGCCGACGGCAAGCGCGCCGGCGACAAAGACGGGTGTCTGCTTGGTGTAGAGCGCCGCGAGGTACAACAGGACCGTAAGGTAGAGGAATACGGGACGCTTCTGCTCCAGGTAGCCGACGAACATCCATGCCGTCAGCGCGAGCCAGGCATAGGCCGGAATGTCGAGCATCACCTGGCGACCCCAGTAGGCCACCTCCGGCGCGGCCGCGAGCAGCATCGCCGCACTGATGGCGTAGCCAACGGTCATCCAGCAGCGCGCGAGCAAGTAGACTCCCAAGGCAAACAGCACGTGAAAGCTGCAGACCGTTGCCTGCGCGACCTCGTGGGAGAATCCGAACAGGCCGTAGGCACCCGCAAGAAACAGGTAGAAGAGCGGCGGATAGAACAGGATGCTCAGCGCCGGGTACTGGAGGTAGTAGTTGACGGCGAAGTCCCTGGAGCCACTAAAGGGCAACGCCACCAGGAAATCGTGGACGAAGAGACCGTTCAGCGCGTGCCGCGGCGCGTCGCTCCAGGAAAAGTCCTCTGCGGTCGGTGCGGTGAGATAAAGCGACAGTCCAAGCGTCGCCAGTGCGACCGCGACGAATGCAATGCTCAGGTGATATTTGACTCTCGCTTCCAAGCGTCCTCCCGATCACCGCCGAACCCGCTGCCAACATCGCGCCTGCAATGCGCGCTTAGAACAAACATGAAGGCGTACGGAGATTACAGCTTTCTGACAGCCAGCCAGCGTTCCAGCATCATGATGACCCAGATCATGATGCCAAAATAAGTAGCGTGACTGGTTTCGTGTTGACGTAGCAGCTCCGTAATATAGTCCGGCTTGACGATCCCGCGGCGCCTGAATGCGTCAAGGCTGTCGTGAACCAGTCCCGCCAGCGGCTTGTGGTCTCTGAGCCACAGCCCGAATGGCATGCCGAATCCGTGCTTGGTTTTGGCAAGGGTCTCGGGCGGCAGGAAGTCCTTTAACGCTTGCTTGAAAAAATACCGCAACTTGAGCCCCTTGACCTTGAACGACGGCGGGAGTTCGCCGGAGAACTCGACCAGCGCATCGTCGATGAGCGGATAGCGCACTTCGATGCCGGCGACCTCGCACATGCGCGAAACCTTGCGCAAGTCGTTGTCGGCCAGCGTGAACTGAAGATCCAGGTGCATCATGCGGTTGACCGGGGAGACCGATGCCGCACGTTGGTAGGCTTCGCGCTGCAACGCCAGCGGCTGGCTCGCGTCCACCTCGGCCAGGAACCCCGGCTCGAATATGTCGGCCAACGGCGAGCGCTGCAGGAAGTTGTACGACTCCAAGCGGTCCGGCAGCGGAATCGACGCTTGGCGAACGTAGCTCCCGAGCTTTCGCAGCGGCGCAAGCCGATCGGCGCCGGGCGTGCCGAGCGCAAGGGGCTCGATCAGCCCGCGCCGCACTGCCCGAGGAACTGTACCGTAAGCCTCGAACAGCTTTTGCTTGGCGTATCGGGCATTGCCGCCGAAAATCTCGTCCCCACCGTCTCCCGCGAGCAGTACCCCCACGCCGTCGGCGCGCGCCATCCGGGCACAGTAATAGGTGGGCACTGCGGAATCATTGCCGAACGGCTCGTCGTAAGCCTGCGCGATGATCGGAATCGCGTCCACCACGTCCTGCGGCGTCACGTAGTACTCGTGAGCGCTGGTGGCGAAGTGGCGCGCCGTGATCCGGGCGTACCGCATCTCGTCGAAGCCCTCGGCAGCGAAGCCGATCGAGTAGGTCTTCGCGGGCTTGCCGCGCAGCTCGGTGAGCAGCCCCGCGACGGTCGAGCTGTCGGTGCCGCCGCTCAGGAACGCGCCCACGTCGGCGTCGAGGCCGATGGCGCGGCTCGCCGCTTCGCGCAGCAGCTGGCGGAAACGCGGCATCAGGGCGTCGAACGATTCCTGGTTGTCGTCGTCGTAGTGCAGTTGCCAATAAAATCGCCGCTGCGCGGTGCCGTTGCGGAACGTGAGGCATTCGCCGGGGCGCAGCTTGTGGACCGCCGCGTAGATGGTGCCCGGGGCCGGCACCACGTGGCAGTAGAGGTAATCGAATATCGCCTGCCGGCTCAGCGTGCGCCCTACGTCGGGATGCGCGGCGACTCTCGCCGCGCTCGAGCCGAACACCAGCCGGCCGGCCGGCCGGGCGTAGCACAGACTCCGGATTCCCATGCGATCTACGGCGAGGAGGCCGCTCGCGCGGTCCGCATCGACGATCGCGACGGCAAACGTTCCGGCCATTCGCGGTAGGCACTCGTCGCCGTGACGCCGATAGGCCTCCGCCAGCGCCGCCGAGTTGCCATGCTGCGCGGCGATCGCGGCCAGATCGGCTGAATGCCAACGGGCGCGGCCCTCGACGGCGACGAGGAGCGAACCGGCCCGATGCGTGCTGACCGGGACAATCCCGGGCCGGGATGCGATCGCGCTGCCGCCGGAAAGTATCGGTTGCTCCGCTGGGAGATCGTTTCCGGCCTCGCTCGCCAGCATCTTGGTCAGGATGGATGCCCTCCCCGTGGACTCCGGGGAGCCGTCGATCCATCCGCAAAATTCACCCATAGTCCGTTTTACCTAATCGATCTCGTCAATATCCGCGCGCGCCGGCGCCGCCGGACAATCATCCTATAATGCCTTCGGCACTCTGCGAGAGAGAATTGAGCGAACTGCTGCTGAAGGTGAGCAAGACGCTGCGCTACCACGGCCGACGAGCCATGACCGCCGCGCGCGGCGCCTCGTGGGACCGGTCCCGGCGGCTGCTCGAGAAGCCGATCTTCGTCGTCGGCTGCAGCCGCGCTGGCACCACGCTAGTCTATAAGACGCTTTCGGAATCGAAGGAACTCGGCAGCCTCCAGCGGGAGACCCACGATTTCTGGATCGCGCTGCACCCGCTTGCAAAAAAGGACTGGCGCAGCCACGCGCTGGATGCTTCGGATGCGAGCCCGCGCGACCGCGAGATCGTATCGCGCTACTTCTTCTCGCAGACCGGCAGGCTCCGCGTCGTCGACAAGAACAACCAGAACGGGTTGTGTGTGGCCTACCTTCACGCACTGTTCCCGGACGCGCATTTCGTCTACATCAAGCGCAGCCCCGGGGACAACATCCATTCCCTGATTGAAGGCTGGGGCAGGGCAAAAGAATTTGCCACTTGGTCGGAGGACCTGCCCGCCGAAGTCCGCGTCGAGGGCGGCCGCTATCGGCGCTGGTGCTTTTTCTTGTTCGACGGCTGGCAGCGCTACGTGAACGCGCCGATCGAGGAAGTCTGCGCCGCGCAATACGTGGCCACGAACCGCGCCATCATCGATGCCTCGAAGGCGATCCCCCCTGCCCAGTGGACCGAGATCCAGTACGAGGACCTTGTGAGGAACCCCGTAGACGGGTTCCGTGGAGTGTTCGAATCCTGTGGACTAGCGTTCACGGTGGAGCTCGAGCGCCACTGCGAAAACGTGCTGTCGACGCCCTACAATGCGTTTTCCGCAATCCGCATCGACAAGTGGCGCGATCAGGAAAACCGGGATCGAATCGAACGCGTTTTTTCTATTATCGCGCCGATTGCGGTGGAAATGGGCTATCGCGTCTAGGTATCGGTGCGCGGCGGGTTCCCGATCCGGAGCAAGACTAGTAGGAAAGGCGCCCTTCCTTCTCCATCGGCACCGGATTACCGGAGTGAAAGAGCTGTAATCGATCGCTGAACAGAAAGGAGCCGTCTGGATGAGGACAACGTGGATCGACTTGGCAGAGTATGTGCTTTGGGTGCAAGGTGTAGACGAACTGCCCAGGGGGCTGTGCAGCGACTGAAGCGCAGTCACGTGCTGCCATAGTTCGCCAGGCTCTGGCACTGCCTGATCGGATGGACGCCTGCGCCAGCGCGCCCTCTCGACGGGCGACAAGGGTTTGCGAACTGGGCCATAGGGTGTTTCTCATGGATTCTCAGTACAGTCAGGCCATATGTCGAGACCGGCAAGAACGACCGCGATGTCGCCGACGTAATCTGCGATGCAGTGACCAGTCCAGACATGGCTTTGGGCCGCTGAAGGCGCCCGAGTAACATGCAGTGCTCGCGGGATATCGAGTTCGTTAGGGCTTTGTACGAGGCTGGACCGCGCGGGCTAACCAGATCCTTCGCGGGCTGTAGGTAGGATTCGAGGTTGGAACTCCGAAGGGTATCGCGGATATATTGGCGAGAGCGCGCCGCTGATCCTGGAGGACACAGAAGCTGCCCTGCCGAATATGGCGGGGTTGATCCGTTGGCAGCGGGAGCATCTGCGGGAACCTGGCCGTGAACCCATGGAGATGGCGTGATGACCCAGGCTTTCCCATTTGTCCAGGCGCGCCGACGATAAGATTCGAATGCTAATCTAAGCATTTCATATTCCGACGACAGCGGATGCACCGGCGCGATGATTAACGCGCTGCGAGCGGAAATGGAACGGTCAGTGCTTCGAAGGCGCGGGAGCTGTCGGCGCAGAATCGAGGGCTGTCGCAAAGCGTAGCTTAATGAACGGCACTAAGCGCTGCGTTGTGCCGGACTTGAGTGTTCTAACCTGTGCCGCGCTGGCGGCTATTCGCGCAGCGGGCCGGTGTTAACCGGTGCGTTACGCATGTCGCCGGCCGAACGGCTCGCGCCAGGGATCGCCCCGGCTAGCATCTTTGCTTCACGGGCTGCGGTGCTCTGTGTCGCCGCCGAATTCATTAGGCAAGCCTAGGGAGGAGCAGCTGTCGTGGACTTGAAAGCACCTATTAAATCAATTCTTCGTAAGGCCGGCTTTGATATCGTACGGTTTGTACCAGAGTTGAATCGACCTTTCGCGATCCTGCCTCTAATTGTCCGAGAACATATCGCTACCGGCGAGCCATTCTTTTTCGTACAAGTCGGCGCCAACGACGGGGTTGTAGACGATCCATTACGCGATCTTATTCTTCAGCATCGTTTACAGGGGTTATTAATCGAACCGTTACCCGATCTCTTTGACGAGCTCAAGCGCAACTACATGGATCAGCCCCAGCTCCTCTTCGAAAATGTGGCAATACTAAGTCGCGATGGGACTATTCCAATATATCGAGTTCGCAATGATGCAGTCGTCCATCATCACTGGCATGGCATCGCAAGCTTTAACCGGGAGAATCTGCTGAAGCAGGGAGTGCCGCCAGAGCATATAGAAATCCTTCCTGTTAAGGGCGTTTCCCTGAAATCTCTCTTAGCCAAGCATGGAATTAAAACGGTCACTCTGCTACAAGTAGACACTGAGGGATACGACTTTCAAGTAATTAGCTCCGTGTTCGACGCCGGAATCTTTCCCAAAATAATAAATTATGAGCATTGCTGGTTGGTCCCGACCGTCCGGTTCAGATGCAAGCAGATGCTCGATACGTACGGTTATCAATTCGTGGAGGTTGGAAAAGATACGCTTGCCGTCCGCCAGGCTAGGCGCGAATGAGCCACTGACCTGAGTCGGTTTCTTGCAGCCATTCGATCAGCGGCTGCGCTTCGCGAAGATCCCGAAACCGCCCCCCGTTTCAGACATTCGTGCCGCAGCTTTCTGGTGACGCTTTCGACGAATCCGTGTGCCAGGGCCTGCTCGGCAGAACGAAGGCCGGGGCGACCCTCCTGACGCGCAGCTAGCGCATGACGATGCTCCGTTCCCTCATCGGATCAACGCGGGCTTGCCAGACAGCCGCATCAGCCGCGAGAACACGAGGACCACGTCCTGGCTCGTGATGGAGCGGGCAACCTCGATAACCAGGCGCTCGTAGGTGTGCTCATCCAGCACGCACAGCAACTGGAGCGCTCTGCTCCCGGCGAAGCGATCGTGCAGGAAGCCATAGCACTAGACGCTGTCAGCATGCGTCGCACCCGGCAGCCTGATATCGGTGCCGCAGCGCGGCGCCGTGGTCTTCGCCTCGGGAGTTGCAGCACGAGCTGCTTCCACGGGCGCCTCACTTGGCACACCGGCTCACATCCAACCACACCGCCGCCCTTCGGTGGCCAAGCGCGGCAGCTGCTGGGTGCTCTCGGTCAGACGATCGCCAAGGGGTTGTACTTCTACGGCTACCCGAGCTCGTTGCCCGTCAGCCAGCGGCTAAACCCTAAATATCGGCACTCCGCGCGCTCCGATACGCCCCGGCTCGACACCGCCTCGAGCGCTTACCTCCTCCCAGCCGGAGTGCTCATTTTTTCGCTGAACGCCTTCGCGTCTTCAATCACCGGCATCTGCTCGGCCAGGATCTTCTTCAGCTTTGTGTTCTCGGCCTCCAGCGACTTGAGCTTGCCTGCATCCCGCACATCCAGCCCCCAACGCGCCGTCGGCATCGGAAGAACGTCTGCTTAATGATGTTATGCCTCCGGCTACCTCCAGGATCTGCGCCCCCGGCGCTTCCGTTTTCCCGAGATTCTGAATCACTTGTGCTCCGGGAAACCACTTCCCCGTCTGCAAGTCCTCCATCAAACAAGCTACGATGAGGACTCACAAACTGGCTCGCTACAATTTACCGGCTCAGGCCAAGAGTGATATTGACTCGTCAACTATGCGGCTGAGATGAAAGTCGGTCCGATAATAATCGCCTTATGGCTACTGGGCTCAGCGGGGATCGTGAGCTACGCGTTTAGGCGCGCGTTGTTGCGCCTTTGGTCCGAGCCCGTTTTGTCGCGCCCCGTCCTAATCATCGAAAGCGATGATTGGGGGGCCGGGCCGTTATCGCAAGCCAAGTCCTTGGATGCGGTCGCCGAAATTCTGACCAAGCACCGAAGCCGATCCGGAAGGCGCCCGGTCATGACGCTCGGTATAGTTCTCGCGGTGGCCGATACCGTCCGAATTCGGCAAAGCCAGCTACGCGAATACTATCGAGTAACGCTTGCTGAACCTCAATTTTCAGAAGTGTTGGCGTCGATTCGCCGAGGAGCGGAGGCGGGGGTATTTAGGCCGCAGTTACACTGCATGGAGCACTATTGGCCGGAGACGTTACTTTCAGTCGCCAGGCGCGATGCTGACGTCCGGTCCTGGCTTACTAAGACCGGCCGGCCCCTTACCGAGGAATTGCCCTCACATCTACAGAGTCGCTGGGTGGACGCTTCGGCGCTACCGTCGACGATGCTCGCGGAGGCCGAAGTGGCTTGCGCGGTCGCACAGGAGGTCGCTATGTTCACCGAGATTTTTCAACTGCCGCCAACTGTGGTTGTCCCGCCTACGTTCGTGTGGAGCCCCGCTGTCGAGGCGGCTTGGGTCGCGCACGGTATCCGAATTATCGTTACGCCAGGCCGAAGGTACGTCGGGCGTGACGCTGATGGAAGCTTGGTGCCTGAGTCACAAGACTGCTACAACGGCGAGACGGGCGCATCCGGCGCCATGTACATTGTGCGTAACGCATATTTCGAACCTGCTCTTGGGCACCGAGCGGAGGACGCGTTGGATGCTTTGCAAAGAAGAACGCGCGCGGGACGCCCTACGTTGCTGGAAACGCATCGCTTCAATTTTATTGATGAAACGTCCCATGCACGCAAGTCAAGGGCGGAACTTGGACGACTGCTGGTCATGGTGCTCGACACGTTTCCTGAGGTTGTTTTTATGTCGACAGAGGAGCTGGTCGCCGCGATCAGAGATCGCGATCCTCTCCTGATCGAGACGCGGACAGGAGCTCGCTTTCGCGCATGGTTGAACCGCTTGGCAGAACTCCCTAGGTTCAAGAAAATCGCGTGGTCGACCGGCCTAATCGCTCCTTGGTGGCTTCTATATTGGATCGCGGGCAGGTCGCGCCATGCGGCCCGGAGAGCAAATCTTGGCGAGCGTATGGGACGTTGAATGGATGAACCAACTTTTTCGGTGATAATTCCCGTCCACAATGGCGCCCAGACAGTTCGTACGGCGTTGCTGTCAGTGCTCGAGCAGACTTGGCCCGCACATGAGATCATCGTTGTGGATGACGGTTCGACGGACGAAACTGCGCAGGTAGCAAGGGCGTTCGGAAACCGCATCAGATATCTTCACCAGCCTAATTCTGGCGTTTCAGCAGCACGAAACACCGGGGCCTCGTTGGCCACTGGAACGTGGCTCACCTTCCTCGATGCCGATGACTGGTATTACCCTGACCGCTTGCGCTGGCACGGAGAGTGGATCCGGCGCGACGCGAGCTTGGACTTTCTTACAGGGGACTACGAATATCGCCGCCCGGATCGAAGTCTGATCAGTCGGTCGATGGAGATTACGGAGGCAGGCACCGCGCTGCTCGAAAAAGCTCATGGCATGCGCGAGGTGGTTATGGAATTGGATGAGATGGCACTGTTTATCGACAACCATTTCGGGGACACGCATACCCTGAGTGTTCCGCGCCGCACGTTCTTGGCGTTGGGGGGATATCCCCTCGGCCGCGCGGTATGCGAGGACGTCAATTTCTTGATTCGATTGTGCGCGAGGAGCCGTCGCGCAGGGGTGATCTGCGAGCCGATGGGCGTCTATTTGATTCACCCGAATAGTGCGACGCGGGCTGATCCATTGCGCTCACAACTGCTCACGGTGGAGGCTCTGCGTCCACTGAGGAGCGAGCTCGCGAACGCGCCTGCCGCAATCAGGCATGGTTATTGCGCCAGATTGCGAAGGGCTCGGCTGAACTTAGCTTACGCCCTCCTGAGGCAGCGCAAAGGTATGCGTGCGGTAGGGGCCGTACTCGTCTCATTGTTGGAAAACCCCGGGCTGGCCGCGTTGCATGATGTTGCGTCTATTCTGTTGGGGGCGCTTCAGCGGGCAGTACGATAACCTGATAGTTGTGTTACGTGCCATCGGGGGAGCCTTAGCGCTGGCGAGGATCTGAATTTGCAGTCGCGCACATGTGGGCAGTACTCGATGTCAAACTTTATGGGATGAGTCTATGTCGGCTAATCGCAACAGTGCGATGCTTTATTTGTTGGCATTCGCTTGCTTCTCCGCTAATGCAGTGGCTCAGACGGAGGCGCCCGCCTACAGACCGCCCGCGAGCGAGGCGCTCCAGACCCCTCGCTTCTGCTGGAAGGAGTTTATGGGGGAGAAATTTCGCGGCCCCGAATACAGTATTCCGCGCGAAACGTGCGGGAGCTGGGCGAATCACTACTGCTCCGGCTTGATTCAGCTTAACCGAGCGAATAGGACTATCGGGAACGAAGGCAGGAAGCGAGTCGAACTATTGAGTGCCAGGGAGAATACGCTGTACACCCTGCGCGGAATACGAGGCTACCCGCACTGCCCGATTCGCGCGCACGTTGAGAACACCCTCCGCATAATTGACGCCGAGCTGAAAACGTTAAGGTAGGCGGTAGCCGAAGCTGTACTGTAGCGCTTTCGGCTGCGTGCACGAAGATATCGACCTGTGCCGCTGGCTTCACGTCAGGCGGGGCAACATCTCGCGATAGATCCCAACACCCCAGTGACCGCGAATGCCGACCAACCGCTACCTAGTCTTGACAGAGCTTTTCCTGCCGACCAAGGGAGGCACTGCTGTCTGGTTTGACGAGGTCTACCGACGCATCGGCGGTAAGGATCTCCATGTCATCACGGCGGACGTGCCCGGCGCTGAAGAGCATGACGCGCGGCACCCGAATTTTGTGCACCGCCTGCGCCTGCGACGTCATTGGTGGCTGTGGCCGGAATCCCTCGGGATGTACGCAAAACTCTTGGTAACGGCGCTCGCGGTTGCGCTGCGCCACCGCTTCGATGCCGTCCATGCGGGGCGCGTGCTTCCCGAGGGGCTTGTAGGGTGGTTAGCGGCACGATTGATCAGGCAGCCGTTGCTCATCTATTCGCACGGCGAGGAACTGACCACCTGGCGACAGCCCGTGAAGATGCGGATGATGACGTGGACGTATCGGCATGCGGACCTGATCATTGCCAACAGCGAGTTCACGCGCGATGAGCTAGTCAAGCTCGGCATAGCGGCCGAAAAAATCAGGATCCTGTATCCGGGAGTGGACGTAGATCGGTTTCGTCCCGGCCTGCCTTACGACGATTTGAAGGCTGACATTGGAGTGGAGGCGGGGGAGCATCTTATTGTTTCGGTTGGGCGTCTAAGTCGACGCAAGGGATTTGATCAAGTCATTCGCGCGCTACCGCTGTTGCTGCACCGGGGTCTAGCAGTGCACTTTGCGGTCATCGGAATTGGGGAAGACCGGGATTATCTGCAAGCGCTAGCGGGGGAATTGGGCGTATTCGACCGCGTTCATTTCCTCGGGCACGTCGAGCCGGCTGACCTGCCGCGGTGGTACAACGCGGCGGACGTAGTCACAATGCCCAACCGGGAGATCGACGGTGATACCGAAGGCTTTGGAATGGTGTTCCTTGAAGCTGCCGCCTGCGGAAAGCCTGCTGTCGCGGGTCTCGCGGGCGGCACGGGTGCGGCGGTAATCGACGGCGTGACTGGACTGCGAATTGACGGCGCATCCACCGAGGCTGTCGCCGATGCGCTGGGTCGCCTCCTCGCGGATCCGGTGCTGGCGCGGGAATTAGGGGAGCACGGTTACGCCAGGGCCTTGCGTGACTTTTCGTGGGAGCGGGTTGCCGAGAAGACGCGAAGCCTGCAGCCGGATCTTCTTCGAAGTTAGGCTGGGCTGTGCTTCGGATTGTGCGTAGTCAACTGGCTTAGGGCTTTCAACCGAGCTTGTCTAGTGTGG